>Ga0184640_10000476_pt1 | contig 10603 bp, 10 predicted proteins | sample PLM31_200_b2_FD_133161 | JGI IMG/M metagenome (GOLD analysis project Ga0184640, IMG submission 133161) | Groundwater sediment microbial communities from an aquifer in East River, Colorado, USA - PLM3-1_200_b2 | ecosystem: Environmental > Terrestrial > Soil > Riparian zone | place: USA: East...
CAATCGGAAATCTACAACCTGTCCCTTCGATAAACTCAGGGCAGGCTCTGAGCCACGCCGAAGGATCCAAAAGCGGCCCCGCAGACGAAAATGGGTGGGGCTTTTTGCAATCATCGTCGCGCTCACGGTGTGCGAGGCGAGGGCAGAGGCGCAGCAGGTAGGGAAAATCTTCCGCATAGGTTACCTGGATAATAGCACTGCTTCCGGTAGCGCGGTCCTCGTGGACGCGTTCCGACAAGAGTTGAGCAAGCTTGGCTGGATTGAAGGAAAAAACATCACCATCGAGTATCGGTTTGCCGAACAAAAAAACGAGCGCCTGCCCGAGCTTGCCGCAGATCTGGTTCGTCTTAAGATGGATCTAATCGTCGCAACAGGGGCACAGCCAGCATCGGCGGCAAAGAGCGCCACCACTTCCATCCCCATAGTGATGGCGACCGCTGGTAGCCCCGTGGCTTTAGGTCTGGTTGCCAGTCTGGCGCGGCCGGGGGGCAACGTCACGGGGCTCTCGAGTCTAGCGCCCGAGCTAAATAGCAAAAGGCTGGAGATACTTAAGGACGCAGTTCCCAAGCTTGTCCGATTTGGACTTCTGCGGACACCGGGAACCAGCGCAGCACCCCAACTGCAAGAGCTCAGGCCCGCGGCCACGGCACTGAAACTAAAACTGGAGGAGATCGAGACTCAACCCGACGCCAAAGGTTTAGAGGGCGCCTTTCAAACCGCAAAGCAGAAGCAGGTTGGCGCGATTATGACGGCCGTCGGTCGCCCCTTTTTCGCCGAAAGAAAGCGGATCGTCGAGCTTGCCGGTAAATACCGGTTGCCGGCTATTTACTTCCAGAAGGAGTTTGTCGATGAGGGCGGTCTCATGTCCTATGGGGCGGACTACACTGACCTCTATCGGCGCGCGGCTGTTTACGTGGACAAGATCTTGAAAGGTGCCAAACCGGCTGATTTGCCGGTGCAGCAGGCGACGAAGTTTGAATTCGTCATAAACCTTAAGGCGGCAAAACAAATTGGTCATACTATTCCAGTCGAAGTGCTCGCGCGGGCGAATAAAGTGATTAAGTGAAGAAGGCAACAGGCAATAGCCAGTAGGCAACAGTAAGATTTTCTATCCGGGACAAACAGATGGAGACAGAAGAACCAGCGGGTGGATGGCGTAACTCAGAAAAGGACTCCTCTTTGAGGCTTCCCCGGTTCTGCGATTCATGATCGCTTCCCTTCTCCGATTCTTACGGAAGTTGTATAAGAAGACATTCAAATCCTGGATAGCGAAATAATTTGAAGATCCGCAAACCAAACTCCAAGCGCGTCAAAGCGAGAAACAATACTGAAGCAGCAGCTTCTCCAGTCACTCCAGGACTCTTGCGCGAGATCGCTCAAAAGGTCGTTCAAGCGTTTCGCCCGAAGAATATCATCCTGTTCGGTTCCTACGCCTACGGCAAGCCCACATCCGATAGCGACCTTGATTTGCTGATCGTCATGGAGAGCCGAGACCGTCCGGCAGAAAGGATAAGAAAAGTCAGCGACCTTTTTGACCCCCGCCCACTTCCCATGGACTTCATTGTCCTCACCCCTGGCGAGATGCGGCACCGGCTTAGCGGCTTCGACCCGTTCCTTGAGGAAGTTCTCGAAAAGGGTCAGATGTTGTATGGCTCAGAAACCTGATATCCGCCCATGGGTCTATAAGGCGGAAGAAGACTATCGAGCAGCCCTGACGCTAGCGCGGGCGGATAAGATGATCCGGTGAAAAAACGATGAGGCTACAGGCAACAGGCAGGAGGCAACAGTTAGAGAGGATAACAATGAATAGAGGAATCGTTGTCTGGCTACTAGCTACTGTTCTTTTGGCTACTGTTTCTTTCGCCGAAGCGCAGCAGAAAAAGAAAGTTCACCAGCTAGGATTCTTAATCGCGAGTTCTGCTTCTTCTCAAAAACCCCGGCTGGAAGCATTTCGGCAGGGGTTGCGCGAGCTCGGCTACATCGAAGGACAGAACGTTGTAATTGAACTCCGATCCGGGGAAGGCAAGTCCGAACGGTTGCCCGTGGTCACAGCCGAGCTCGTCCGTCTCAAGGTTGATGTGATCGTTACTGGAGGTACAACATCAACCCGCGCCGCCAAAGATGCAACTGTTGCGATTCCCATCGTCATGACGGGGGACGGCGATCCTGTTGGATCGGGAGTTGTCGCCAGCCTCGCACGACCCGGTGGAAACATTACGGGTTTGAGCAACATGAGCGTGGATTTAGACGGTAAACGGCTGGGAATCCTAAAAGAGATCGTTCCCAAGCTCTCACGTGTCGCTGTTCTCGCGAGTCGAGACCAGAAAAGCAACGTCGCACTGCTGAAAGAAATGGATGTTGCGGCGCAGGCGTTAGGTTTACGGCTACAAATTCTTGAGTTGCAAGGTCCCAAAGATATTGAGGCCGCATTCCGGGCCGCGAGCAAGGAGCGGGCTGAAGCAATTCTCGCGGGAGCGCCTGCCGTCCTACTGACTCAACGAACACAGGTTGCAGAACTCGCAGTCAAGAACCGGCTTCCGGTAATGTATCCCAGAGAAGAATTTGTGGAAGCCGGAGGATTAATGCTATATGCCCCGAGCATCAGCGATCTGTCCCGCCGTGCAGCCGTTTACGTAGACAAGATCCTAAAAGGTGCCAAGCCCGCTGATCTGCCCGTGGAGCAACCGACGAAGTTTGAGTTTGTGATCAATTTGAAAGCCGCGAAGCAGATCGGCCTGACGATTCCACCCAACGTGCTGGTGCGGGCGGACAAGGTCATTAAATGAAGCAAGATCCTTCACATTCGTTCAGGACAAGTTTTAGATTTTCGATTGCCGATTTTCGATTAGGGGAGAAAACATCATGACGAAGAGTTTTCGGACAACGTTCCTACGGTTTCGATCCGACAATCGAAAATCCAAAAGCGGCCCCGCGGACTAAAATCCAAAATGTAATGAAGGGAGGGTTTATGGCGAGGGCGAATCTGCTACGGCGAATCTCAATAAATCCAAAGGTATGTCACGGCAAACCCTGCATTCGGGGCACAAGAATTATGGTTTCGGTTATCCTTGACAACCTGGCGGAAGGGGCGACGCCTGCGATGATTGTCCGCGACTACCCACCGCTCAGGATCGATGACGTGAAGGCCGCGATCGCCTATGCAGCCGAACTAACCAGCGAAGAGGAGTTGTTGCCGCTCAGGGCGTCGGCAAAGTGATAATCAAACTCGACGAGAACTTGGGACGTCCTCACGTCGCGCTTCTCAAGCGTCACGGTTATGATGCGGATCGAGTGTTTGATCAAGGTTTGTCGGGCGTTGTCGATGCCGAACTTTGGGTACACGTGAGGCGGGAGGGTCGATTTCTGATCACTCTTGATCTGGGATTCTCAGACGTTCGCCGCTACGCTCCGGGCACGCATCCTGGAATACTGCTTTTACGCCCGCGCAGAAAAGGGCGAAACGCGGTATCCCAGGTGCTGCGACGTGTTCTAGCTGAGCGGCGACTTGAAACGCTAGAAGGTTGCCTTGCGGTCGCAGATGAGGCTCGAACACGAGTACGTCGCCCAAAAACTGAACGGCGAAGTGACTGAGTTCATGCCAGTGACGGAACCGAAGAAGTTTGAGCTGGTGATCAATTTTAAGACCGCCAAAGCTCTCGGCCTGACGATTCCATAGATAGTGCTCATGCGGGCGCAGAAGGTGATTAAGTAATTTTAGATCTTCGATTTTGGATTTTCGATTGGGGGAAAAGAGCATGAACAAAAGACATTGGATGCGATGGCTGGTTTCTTCTTCCGACAATCTAAAATCCAAAGCATGTCCCTTCGATAAACTCAGGGCAGGCTCTGAGCCACGCCGAAGGATCGAAAATCTAAAATTGGTGGGGATCTTTGCTATCGCTCTCACATTCGCCTTCGGTGGGGCTGTGGCCACGGCGCAGCAGTCAGGGAAAATCTTCCGCATCGGTTTTCTGGATGCAAGAACTGCTTCTGGTATGGCGGTGCTCGTGGAGGCGTTTCGGCAGGAACTGCGCAAGCTTGGATGGGTTGAGGGAAAGAATATCACTATCGAGTACCGCTTTGCGGAGGGAAAGTCTGAGCGCCGACCTGAGCTTGCGGCAGACTTGGTTCGGCTTAAGGTTGATCTGATTGTGGTAACAACGGGACCATCCGCGTTGGTGGCAAAGGGAGCAACTACTACCATACCCATCGTGATGGCGGCCTCTGCGGACCCCGTGGCAGCAGGTGTGGTTGCCAGTCTGGCGCGGCCGGGAGGCAATGTCACCGGGAACTCGAGTTTAGCGCCCGAGCTAACTAGCAAAAGGCTGGAGGTGCTTAAGGATGCTATTCCCAAGCTCGCCCGAGTTGGATTTCTGCGGGGCGCGGGAGCCTCAGACCTCCAACTGAAAGAGCTCAGGCCTGCGGCTGTGGCACTGAAGCTAAAATTGGAGGAGATCGACGCTCAACTTGACCCCAAAGGTTTAGAGAGCGCTTTTCAAACCGCAAAGCAGAAGCAGGTGGGCGCGATTATGACGCAGGCTGGTCCGGGCTTTTTCACCGAAAAAAAGCGGATCGTCGAGCTTGCCGGCAAATATCGGTTGCCGGCTATTTACCCACAGAAGGAGTTTGTCGATGAGGGCGGTCTCATGTCCTACGGGGCGGACTACGATGACCTCTATCGGCGCGCGGCCGTTTACGTGGACAAGATCTTGAAAGGCGCCAAACCGGCCGATTTGCCGGTGCAGCAGGCGACGAAGTTTGAGTTTGTGATCAACTTGAAGGCAGCGAAACAGATCGGACTGACACTCTCGCCAGAATTTCTCTCGCGGGCGAATAAGGTCATCAAGTGACGGTTGGCAGCGGCCAGAAAAAACGATCGACGACGTACGTCGATCACCCTAGCTTCGACTGGTTTTTGCAGACGGTAGATAGTTTTTGAGCTGCAACACATTCAAACCAGGAATGGATGGAATTTTACGGTCATTGGTCAGAAAGGCCTGGCAGTCTCCAGCAATCGCGGCGGCGACCTGTATGGCGTCGGGTGGCTTGAGTCGAGTCGTGGCTCGAAGCTGGGCCGCGGTCTTGAGAAGCGAGCGGTCAATATCGATAAAACGGAGGCCCCGGCTGTTCGTCAAAAACGCGTCGTAGCGGTCGGCAAGCGCAGCATTGCCGTTGCGATAAGGGACGACTAGAACCTCCATCAAAGTAAGCGCGGATACAGCTGCCGGAAGCGCGCCGTCATCGATAGCTTCAAATAGCGGTTTTACGAGAGGGAGGAAACGGTCATCTTCCTCGATGAAGTAGATGAACACTTGAGTATCGAGAGCGACCGGTCCTGGACTGAGATCTTCGATCAATCCCACCCGCGTCGTTCCTTGTTAATATGTTTGCCGGCGTCGATGTCGCGCCAACTGTCTTTGCCGAGACCTTGTAGCTTGAGAATGGAGAGGGTTTTGGTTTCCTCGGTCGCTTCGCTAAGAATATGAATGACTTCCTGGGCCACAGATCGATGTCGTTTGACGGCGCGCGCCTGAATCTTTCGATAGAGGCGATCGGGTATTTTCTTGATATTCAAAGTGGCCATCTGTTCCTCCGCAACGGCACCATTATGGAGGAGCGAAAAGTGTCGGTCAAGCAGGGTAACGAACTGGTTGACAGCTAGTCAATTTCCCTGCACGGAGTTAGGGGAGCGAATTATCGATACGTTTGATGATGTCCGCGGCAAATGGCTTCTGTGATCGCACCGACCAGGGTGTAAAGGCCGGACAAAGGAATCAGAGGTCAGCAGTCAGAGATCAGTTGTCAGCAAAAACTTCGGAGAAAAACCCATGACGAAATCTATCCTCTTCTGGTTACTCACAATTGTCTTGCTAACTACTGCCCCTGCCGCCGGCGCGCAGCAGACAGGGAAAATTCCCCGCATAGGTTTCCTGGATGCAAGCACTGCTTCTGGTATCGCGGTCCTCTTGGAGGCGTTCCGGCAGGAGCTGAGCAAGCTTGGCTGGATCGAGGGAAAGAATTTCACCATCGAGTACCGGTTTGCCGAGGGAAAGCCTGAGCGCACACCTGATCTCGCGGCGGACCTGGTTCGTCTAAAGGTTGATCTGATCGTGGTCTCAGGGAACCCGCTGGCGTTGGCGGCGAAGAAAGCGACTAGTACCATCCCCATCGTGATGGTGAGCGCTGTGGACCCCGTGGGTGCTGGTCTGATCGCTAGTCTGGCGCGGCCGGGAGGCAATATCACCGGGAACTCGAGTTTAGCGGACGAGCTAGGTACCAAAAGGCTAGAGATACTCAAGGACGCGGTCCCCAATCTCGCCCGAGTTGGACTTCTGCGGACGCCGGGAGGCCAAAACCCCCAACTGAAAGAGATCAGGCCTGCGGCTGTGGCACTGAAGCTGAAATTGGAAGAGATCGAGACTCAAGCCGGCGCCAAAGGATTAGAGATCGCCTTTAAAACCGCAAAGCAGAAGCAGGTGGGCGCGATTATGACCACCGCCAATCGCTCCTTTTTCGCCGAAAGAAAGCGGATCGTCGAGCTTGCCGTCAAATACCGGTTGCCGGCTATTTACCCGGAGAAGGAGTATGTCGATGAGGGCGGCCTCATGTCCTACGGGACGGACCTCACTGACCGCTACCGGCTCACGGCTATTTACGTGGACAAGATCTTAAAAGGTGCCAAACCGGCTGATTTGCCGGTGCAGCAGGCAACGAAGTTTGAATTCGTCATTAACCTTAAGGCGGCAAAACAAATTGGACATACAATTCCAGTCGAAGTGCTCGCGCGGGCGAATAAAGTGATCAAATAATTTTGGATTTTCGATTTTGGATTGAAGAGAAACTACATAGGACAAACATTTTGGATCGATTCTTCGATTCTCGCTCCGACAATCTAAAATCCAAAATGGCGAAGTGGAGAGGCGCGGTGAATTAGCGGTTAATTCGCTTGCGCTTGTTGTTGAGATAATCGACGACGATGTAGTTGCCCATTTGATCGGGCGTGGTGTAAAAGACCCGGCCGGTATTTAGCCGCGACAGCTGGTCGACAAATCCTTGCCGGTAGAAATCCGAGCCGAGCATAAAAGTATTGATCTTGATTCCCACTTGAGTGCAGCGTTTCACTTCTTTGAGCGTCTCGTTAACGATACGGCTGTGCAGCAGCGCTGAGCCCCAGCCGCTGTGGAGCCTCCCGCCTCGGTCCAGCGTCGCCGCCGTGGGTTCGCCGTCGGTGATGAGAATGATCTGCCGATTTGCGCTTCGATTCGATCCCAGCAGCTGGCGGGCGAAGCGCAGCGCTTCTTTGATATCGGTGCCGTGTTCCATGAAATAGGTCAGCGAAACGATGGATGGCAAATCCTCGGCCTGGATCAGCTTGGCGTTGGAGCGGAACGCGACGAGATGGAGCTTGTCCTGCGGATACTTGGTTTGGATCAGCCGATGCAGGGCGAGGGCAACTTTCTTGCCGGCGTGCAGCGCGTCGTTCATGAGCATTGAATAGCTGACGTCGATCAGCAATGCGGTTTCGCTCACCGTCGAGTATTCGACGCGGTGCACGGAAAAATCTTCCGGCGCGATTCTCAGCGGCTCGCCCTTTTTACGTTTCTCCAGCGCGTTCAGCAGCGTCTCGCCGATGTTCACGTTGAGCGGATCGCCGTACTCATAGAGCTTGGTTTCTTCCATGCGGTCGCCCTCGGAGCCGCGCAGCGAGGTGGAATGGTTGCCCCAGCGCCCTTTGTTGAGCATCTGAAAAATCTCGCGCAAAGCCTTGTCGCCAATCTTTCTCATTCCCTTCGGCGTTAGCCGAAGCCCATGGTTGGTGCGGACGATGTAGCCCTCGTCTTCGAGCGTCTGCTCGACGTTTTTCAGATATTGAAGATGCTCGTAGGCCTCTTCGCCGAGGAGCTCGCGCAACTCTTCAAGATTAAGCTCGGACGGATCGCCCATGCCGCGTTGGCCCCAGCGCAGAAAGCGCTCGAGCCCGCGCAGCTGGCCGAGAATCTGTCCGGCGTCGCCCATGCCCATGCGCTGGGAACCCTGAAAGGGGAACTGATTCATGAGCTGTTCGAGCTGCTGCATCTGATTCATCATGTCGCTCATCTGCTGCAGCTGTTCTTCGGTCATGTTGTTCAAGTTTTCCAACATGTTTTCGAGATTGCCGATGGCGGCATCCATCATGCTGGGCAGATTCTTGAGAAAATTTTCGTCTTCCAAGAGTTTCTGCATGCGGTCGAGCATGTCCATCATCGACTGCGGGTTCTGGCCGGGCATGTTCTGCTGCCCGCGCATACCCCGCTCGGAAATCTGGTTCTGCAGTCGGTTTCTCAGCTCCTGGTAGCGCTGATACGCTTCCTGCATTTTCTGGTTCATCTCGTCCATGCGGTCGGCGTATTTTCCCGACATGCGCTCCATGAAGTTGCGCATCTGTTCGTGGTAGGCCTCGAGCTTCTCCGCCAGACTGTTGAGCTTTTCGCTGAGAGCCTGTTGCTCCTGCGGCGTCAGCTTGAACGATTCGGGCGAATATTTATTGAGCAGTTCGCGCCGTTTTTCGTCCGCTTCGCGCAGGAAGTCGCGCATGCCTTTGACCGAGCGCTGGCCGTCTTCCGAGGTAAAACCGCGGCGCATCAGATCGCGCAGGGCGCGCCGCACGCCCTCTTCTTCGAGCAAGTGATCGGAGAGATGCTTCAGGAGATCGTCGGTGGTGGGAAAGAGAACTTCTTGGCTGCCGTCCCACTGAGTGTAGCGATGGATTCTCATTTGCATTCGAATATAGCGCAGTTTGGTGTTGATTCAAACCCTATTTCCAGCATTGTAGCAGCGCTCGAACGGCCAGCGACGGCGGGCCGCCAGACCCTTTGGAATTGGCGCCGACTTCGTATAGAAATGGAAAGAGTTACGGTTTAATTATGAACTCATACGATCACGTGATCATTGGCGCGGGATTCGCCGGCGCGGCGACTGCTTATCATCTTGCGCGCCGCGGCGCCGCCAATGTACTGCTATTGGAGCAAGAGAGTATCCCGGGCTTTCACTCCTCCGGGCGCAACGCGGCGATGATGCGCCAGTGCGTCCCAGACCCGGATCTGGCCAAATTGGCGCGCGACGGCGCGACGTTTTTGCGCAACCTGCCAAGTGACTGGCCCCAACCCGTTCAGTTCAAACAAAACGGCTCGCTATTGTTAGGCAGCGGCGAGGGATGGGAAAGGCTCAAGAAAGATGCGGCTACCGGTCAGAAGCTCGGCATCGACGTTGTAATCTGGACACCGCAGCAAGCCAAGCAGCATGTGCCGGTGCTCAACCAAGCGCAGTTCGATGGAGCTATCTGGTGCGGCAGCGACGGGATTATCGATATTCACGCGTTGCTGTCCGGTTATTTGAAAGCGGCGACGAGCAAGGGGGCGCAGGTTCGCTACGGCAGCCGGGTCCAGTCGATTCGCGCTGTGAACGGCAGTTTTGAAATTGTTACCGATCACGAAACATTGCGAGCAAACGTGGTCGTCAACGGCAGCGGCGCTTGGGCCAACGTCATCGCCAAAATGGCCGGCGCCCGGGAGATGCCCTTACGGCCCTGCCGTCGCCATCTCTTCGTCTCGCCGCCGATCGATTGGGTCGACCCAAACTGGCCGTTCGTCTGGGACGTGACGCACGACATCTATTTCCGTCCTGAAGGCGAGGGCTTGCTGCTCTGCGCTTGCGATCAGCAGGAGTTGCCGGCAGGCGATCCGCCGGTAGACGAAAGTGTAAAGGAGTTGCTGGCAGAGAAGATCGAGCGTTTCATCCCGGCTCTTTCCGCAGTCAGTATCAACAAAGGCTGGGCGGGTTTTCGCACCTTGACCCCTGACGGACGGTTCGTCATCGGCTGGGACGGTACGCTGGCAAACTTTTTCTGGGTGGCGGGGCTCGGCGGGCACGGCATGACGACGAGTCCATCGGTCGGCGAATTGGCCGCCGATCTCCTTCTCGGCGGACCTGACAAAAAATCGGCGCCGTTTTCTCCGGAGCGGTTTGACCATTAGTTGGAAGTTGTTTCTTTGCGTGGTTGTGCGGTGTCGGCATGGCAATGGCTCTGATGGAGTATTGGAGTGATGGAGTGTTGGAGTAATGGGATGAGGTCCCGCAGGATGATCATCATAGCTTTGGTGGGTTGGTTGTTGTTCGGCGCAAGCGTCATGGCCGCGCAACCGGCCAAGGTTCGAATTTCCTATTCGAGCCGGAGCAACTCCAACATGCCGTTCCAGCTCGCCGTGAACAAAGGCTTCTTCGCCGAGGAGGGGATGGACGTGGAATTGATCCAGGTCAATCCGCGCCTCGGCGCCACCGCTGTCCTCAACGGCGATCTCGACTTCACGACGACCTTCGGCACCACCTTGCGCGGTATTATCGGTGGGTTCCCGATCAAATTCGTCGCCGTCTCAGTGAAAAAGTCGGAACATTTTTTGGTGGTGCGACCGGAGATCAAGGAGATCCGCGATCTCAACGGCAAGAAGTTGGGAGTGGCAACGCTGTTCGGCTCGGACCAGCGGGCGGCGGAGGAGATGATCCGCGGCAGGGGATTTTCGCCCGGCATGATCAAGCCCGTCGCTCTCGGCGAGGCGCCGGTGCGCGC
>Ga0184640_10000477_pt1 | contig 10600 bp, 8 predicted proteins | sample PLM31_200_b2_FD_133161 | JGI IMG/M metagenome (GOLD analysis project Ga0184640, IMG submission 133161) | Groundwater sediment microbial communities from an aquifer in East River, Colorado, USA - PLM3-1_200_b2 | ecosystem: Environmental > Terrestrial > Soil > Riparian zone | place: USA: East...
AGGAAGGCTGCCGGTGAAATGAACGCAGAGTTTTCCTTTGTGCTTCTTGAGGGCGCGATGAATTTCTTCTCGATCCTTGCTAGAAGCCACCACTCGCCCCGAGCGCAGACGAGTGGAGCGATCGAGCTTGTAGTCCGTAACTAGAAGCCACTGGCGAGGGTATCGGACTTTCATCTGCTCCTTGGTAAGCAAGTGATTTTTGGCCATTAGAAGCTCCTCCTGTCTACTGACAAGATGTGATTATATGAGGTTGACGAGGAAGAGGTCAAGACGGAGCAGATTGAGACAGGCAACCCAATAACTGTGGACACGGGAAAGGGGCCGAAGGCAAGAGGATGGCGGAGTGGCCCGTAGTAGCTAAGAAGTCCAGTAATGCGGATGGAGCGAAGGAGCCATGCTGAGTCTAAGTTCTTCGACCGCAAGGTGAGGCAGGGGAGTTCTGGGTCTTTATTTGGCTGGCTTTTTTGCGTCTTCTTCGCCCGGCTGCTTGCCCGGCTCGAATCCTCCCATCTCGTGATACACAATCTTTGCCTCCTCCTCGAAGGCCCTGACCCCCGGGATCTCTCCCGGCAGGCCCAACTCCTTCCAGCGGCCGGCCACCTGGTCGTATATCTCCTTGCGCAGGGCCGTGCGCCTGGAGAAGACGGGGAGATAGCGGTGCTCTTTGCACGCATTGATGAGCGCTTTCGAGCCGTAGGGGCGTTTTTCCGGCGGGTTCTGCGTCGGGTCGAGCCAGGTGCTCCAGGTGTTGCGCAGGATATCGATGTCATCGATCGGATTGCAGCGGCTGCTCATCGCCCAGATGACCTGGTTGATGTCGGTCGGGTCGACGTCCTCGTCCACCGCGATGATCCACTTGGTATAATAGGCGCCGCCGGGCACCTGCGCCGCCAGGGCCAGTGACTGCGCGGCGTGACCGGCATAGCGCTGCTCCAGGCTGATCACGGTCATGCCGAAGCCGCCGGCGCCGGCCGGGTGCGCGTAGACCCCCTGGATGCCCGGGATGCCGAGCTTTTCCAGGTCGTCCCAGATGCGCGCGGAGCGAATGATCGAAAAGAAGCCGCTCTGCTCGTTCGCGGGATAATCGGCCATCAGGGCGTTGGTGATGATGGGCTCGGAGCGGTAGTGCATGGCTGTGACCTCCACGAGCGGGCAGCCTGCCTCGGGTCGGCCGTAATAGCCCGTAAACTCGCCGAAAGGGCCTTCTTTTTTCACCGCATTGGGCCGGATGATCCCCTCGATGACGAGCTCGGCGGAGGCCGGAAGCAAGAGATCGGTCGTCGTTCCCTTGACCACCGGGATCGGCTGGCCTTTCACCCCGCCGGCAAATTCGTACTCGGAGACGTTTTTCGCGAAGGTCTGCGAGCCGATCACCATGAATAGCGGGTCGATGCCCCAGGCGGCGGCGACCTGGATAGCCTCTCCCCTCTGCCAGGCGCGGGTAATATGCAGGCGCGCATCCTTGCCCGGCGAGAGGTACAACCCGACCTGGTTTTTTCCCTGGACCATCATGCGGTAGGTGCCGACGTTCAGGTAGCCGGTATCGGGGTCGCGGGTGATGACGCAATCGGCGGTCCCCGCGTAGCGACCGCCATCGAGGGGCCAGTGCTTCGGGATCGGCAGCTCGTTCAGATCGATGTCAGCGCCGGTCTTGGTGTTCTGGTAGAAGGGGACCTGGTTGCGCGCCACTTCCTGTGGGAGCTTGCGCTGCTTGAGCTTTTCCTTCACCCGGCGGATGAGCTCGAGGGTCGGCGTATCCGGTGGCTCCTCCAGGGTAAGCGCGACGCGCCTCAAGCTGGGGCCCAGGATGTTCCACAAGAGTTTGACGCCCATCGGGCTTTTTTCGTAGCCTTTAGCGCGCTCGAAGAGAATGGCGGGCGAAGGAGTCTGTTTGGCAACCAGATAGCTGATCGCGCTCATCTCCTCGTTGCAATCCACTGCCTGTTTGATGCGGACGAGATCGCCCATGCGCTCCACGCGAGCGATCCAGTCCCGCAGATCTTTGATAGGCTCTGCGCGGACTTCGCTCAACGTTTCCGGCTCGGTGGAGCGATTCTCTCTTTGCGCCATGGAATGACCTCCTAAGAATTTTTGCTCGGGCCTTGGGCTCGGTTCCAGGCAAACGGGTCTTCTCCTATCTCCGTCCCGTGGCCTTGGAGGAGAAGGGCCATGCGGTCACCCAGTGCCTGGCTGACCGCAATACCATCCTCGACCGTGTAAATCAATCGCGGGCTCGGAAAGATTGGGGTCTCGGGAGCGAATTGAGCTTTGGACTTACGGCTGGCACCCAGTTTGACAATTTTTCCCGCCTGAGCTAAATTAAAACACCTTTTTGTTCAAGGTCGTCTACCCTTGGCTAGAGTTTTCTGGGGCCTTGTGGAGGGGATATGGTGCGGAGAGAAAAGACCAACTATGTCATTCAGTCGGTGGCTCATGCCCTGGATGTCCTGGAGCAGTTTCGCGGGGTGGGTGAGATTGGGGTGACGGAATTGAGCAAGAGATTAAAGCTCCACAAAAACAATGTATTCCGCCTACTTGCGACCCTTGAGGCGAGGGGGTATATCGAGCAGAACAAGGCCACGGAGAACTACCATCTCGGCTTGGGATGCCTCCAGCTAGGTCAAAATTACCTCAACCAGACCGGTTTGTTAAGCCAGGCCCAAAATACGCTCCGGGGGCTGGCTAAGGAGACCAAGGAAAGCGCCTTTATCGCCCTGCGTAGGGGGATGGAGGTAATACCCCTGGAATTTGTCGAGTCCGAGGAGGCTGTCCGGGTGGCCTCCTTCCTGGGGACGAGCCTGCCCCTCCACTGCACGGCGCCGGGTAAGATCCACCTAGCCTTTGAGTCCGATGAGAGCTTACGGGAGCACCTTCCTGAGACCCTGGCATGCTATACCAGCAGGACGATCGTAGATCGCCCTCTCCTCCTCAGGCAGATCAAAGAGATCAGCGAGGGCGGCTATGCAGTGGATTTAGGTGAGTTTATTGAAGACTTAAGCTGCGTATCGGTGCCGCTGCGCGACTCTAGCCGAAGGCTCGTCGGCAGCCTATCGGTAGCTGGCCCAGCTCACCGCCTGACCCAGGAAAAGATCCACAGGGAGATTGTCGCCCTGGTCATAAAGGGCGGGAACGAGATCTCCAGGCGCCTCGGCTATCAGGAGTGAGCCGTCCTTCATTTCAGCGCCTGTGACACCAGCTCCACTACATCCATCACCTTGATCTCGTCCTCTTTCCTCTTCGCCTTCATGCCGTCCTCCATCATGATCATGCAATAGGGACAGGAGACGGCAATGATCTCCGGGTCAGTTTCCAGGGCTTGCTGCGCTCTCAAGAGATTGACCCTCTGGTCTTTAGGCTCTTCCATCCACATCCAACCCCCGCCCGCGCCGCAGCACATGGCCTCGTGGCGGTGCTGCTTCATCTCTTGGAGCTTTACCTGAGGAATAGCCAGGAGCGCCTCACGCGGTGAGTCGTAGATCTGGTTATAGCGGCCGTAATAGCAGGAGTCGTGGTAGGTCACCCTCTTGGGGAGCCCCTTTTCCAGGGCGATCTTTCCGGCATGGAGGAGCTCCTGGATAAAGGCCGCAGCATGAATGACCTGGTATCTTCCCCCAAGCTGGGGGTATTCGTTCTTCAAGGTGTTAAAACAGTGCGGGCAGTTGGTGAGGATCTTTTTGACCTGGTATCTTTCCAGGACCTCGATGAGGCTCTGGGCCATGGTTTGAAATAAGTACTCATTGCCGATCCTGCGTGCTGTCTCTCCATTGCACAGTTCCTCTTTACCCAGGATCGCGAAGTCAACACCCGCTCTCGTAAGGATCCGGGCAAAGGCTGCGGTAGTCTTTTTGCCCCGCTCATCGAAGGAGCCGGCGCAGCCGACATAGTAGAGAAATTCAGCCTGAGGATGTTCTGCCAGGCGGGGAACGGCAAGACGCTGAGCCCACTCATCCCTTTTTTCATTGGCGATACCCCAGGGGTTGCTTTGGTTCTCCATCCCCTTAAAGGTCCTGGTCAGCTCCCCGGGAAAGCGCGCCTCTTCCTGGACCAGGTGGCGCCGCATATCGACAATCTTGTCCACATACTCGATCAGGACCGGGCAGGCCTCCTCACAGGCACGGCAGGTGGTGCAGGCCCAAAGGACATCGTCGTGGATGAGATTTTCGCCCACGATGTTTGCGCCGTCTTGGCCCCCGTCTTTTTTTTGGATGATCTCCTGCTCTCGGCTGTAGAGGTGATCGCGGAGATCGAGCAGGAGTTGGCGCGGGGCGAGCGGTTTGCCGCTGGCGGTCGCCGGGCAGACCGAGGAACAGCGCCCGCACTCCGTACAGCTATACATGTCCAGGACTTGCTTCCAGGTGAACTGGTCGATGCGGGAGGTGCCGTAACTCTCGGCCTTCTCCAAATCCATAAAGGCTAGGGCCCCTGCCGGTTCCAGTTTACGGAAAAGGACATTAGGAATAGACGTGATGATATGGAAGTGTTTGGAGCGCGGCAGGAGGTTCAGGAAAGTGAGGATAATGAGGATGTGCGTCCACCAGGAGAGATCGCGAACGATCCTTACAATACCAGGGTCGATTCCGCTCAAGATCAGACCCACGCCGCTGCTGACGAAGGCCCATCGCTTTTCGCTTAGAGTGAATGGGTCTGAGGCCAGCGCAAAGCGGCCGCCATCGTAGAGGAAGTCCGTAACCATCAGGCCAAGGATAAAGGTGAGAATCACCAGCGCCTCCCAGTGGGATGTTTGGGCCAGTTTAGTCTCTGCGGGCTTGAAGCCGAAAAGACGTGGAGGATGGGAGAGGAGCCAGCGATAGAGGGCAATCAGCACCGCCGCGATGACGAGACCCTCCACCACGTCTTTCATGAGGAGGTAGGGTCCGCCCAGGCCGTCGGGGTGAAGCCCGGGAAGGTAAAATCGGGGATGGTAGCCCTGGCCGAAGAGGGTCAGGGTGCGCAGCGAGACGATGATAAAGCCCCAGAAGATGAGAAAGTGCATGAGGCCCGCAGGCTGCTCGCCGCTTAAGAATTTTTTCTGGCCCAGGGCATAGACCAAGACGCCCCATATTCTCTGCGCGAGCCGGTCAAAACGCCTTACCGGCCGCGCCGCCTTAAGAAGCAGGAAGCGGCGATAGAGGGTGTGGCAAAAGAGGCCGACGGCAATGACGATGAGCAGAGTGAGAACAATCGGGGTCATCGGTCTCCAGGAAGCAGGATTTGCCCTAAACCCATACGTCATTATAGAGTTATTTTCAAGGAAGAGAGAAAAATGCGGAAGGGTTTCTCGGGAGCCAGGCTCCGATCGGCGCTCTGCCTCATGGCCTTTTTGATGGGCTTCATCGCTTGTCGTTCTTATCCTGGCGCAGTGATCTCTACGAGAGAGGGGCGGGAGCTCGCCGTCAAGGTGGAGGTGGCCGATACTCCGGCAAAACGGGCGCTGGGGTTACAGTACCGCCGTAAATTGGCTGAGGATCGAGGAATGCTCTTCCTCTTTCCGACCGAGGGGATCCAGTCCTTCTGGATGAAAGATACCCCCCTCTCCCTGGATCTTATCTTCATTGGCAGCCATGGGAGAATCGTCGGGATCATCCACCGGGCGGTCCCTTTTTCCACCGCGTCGCTCTCCGTGCCGGCCCCGAGCCAGTTCGTGCTCGAGATCACAGGTGGCCTCTGCCGACGCCACGGCATTGAGGTAGGTGATCCGGTCCGCTTCGAAGGAATACGGTTAGAAGGGATCAAGGGTTGAAGGGATTAAGGGTTGCAAAAGACCCTTTAACCCTGGAACCCTTAATCGTTAAATTTCGTTGAAGAAGTAAGGCTTTAAGGGTTTAAGCCGCTCTTCGTAGGACTCAGGATAGAGGAACCACAGGGTGGCGGCGATGCTGCTCAAAAGCGAGTTTCCATCCTGCGGGGTAAAGCACATGCCGACCACCTCGCGCTCTCCCTTGAGGGCCAGGCTCTGATGGATGATGACGGTCTGGTTGAGGATGCGGCCGAACAGACCGTGGTCCCGACCGAAGGAGAAGACCGCGGCTGAGGACTTTTTGTTCGTCAGGGCAATCCTGCCGTTGGCCCTGGTCCGGCGCACCACCTCGTCCATCTTCACCCCTCGACGGAGCTTCAGGTTGAAATGGATGGTATGCATGTACTGGGTGTTGATCTTGAGGACCGAGGAGTAGATATCCAGGTCGAGATCCAGGGTTTTAAAAAGGTGGTAGGCGTCTCTTCCCTGGTGCGTGCCGAAGCGGCCATCGTCGTGCTTGCCGACCTCGGGTGCAGGAATGAATTCCCCCTCCTGGCTCAGGTCATTGGCCCGACGCATGCACACGAAGCGCGCTTCCTCCAGGTTATCCTCCTTCTCCGGACCCAGGGCGATGGTGTCGATGAGGACCGCCAGATTGTGGGTGTTGCAGCTTACGACCTGAATGAACTGGTCTCTCTTTCTGTCCAGGGCCTGGTCATTGATTCCGCGGGCATACATCTTGCCGAAGCCGAACTCACTTCCCTGGGCGATGAAGCCGCGGCCGTTGTCGGCATAGCGGCGGTAATACTTTTCCTTGTTTTCGTTGCCCACTGGAGTGCAGTCGATAATCACATTGGCCCTCTCGATCGCCTCCTCGGCCTCATAGTGAGGCTCCATCCCAAGCTCCTTGAAGCTGTGCCAGCGTTCTTTATCGACGCAGAGCTTGGCGCCATTCCGTTCCAACACAATGACCTTGGATCGGTCGGTCAGCAGAGGGGTGCGTTTGTGGAAGGTCACCTCGTCGATGCCGAAGGGTTCACGAAAGTTCGCCAGGATACCGATGAGGGGTTCCCCGACGGTCCCGGTGCCAACCACGTGAACGATCTTTTTTTGACTCATGGCTTCCCCCTGCTGCGAATCAAAAAATTGAGTTTCACATCACCTATACTATACTTTCCCAAGGAGGAAAAGGGCCAGGCACTGGTAAAGTTTGATTAGGACTCGGGTCGGGGACATCTGATTTCGGGGAGTTTTCCATCGGGGAGTATCCTTTAAACAGGGGGGGTATTATGATAAAAATTCTTTGGTCTCTCAGTGGAGGAAAGATATGGCACAAGAGATCATGCCGGCGGCGTCATTTTTTGGCCACCACTTTGGCATCACCAGCGCCCACCTGGACAAGGTCCTCGCCAGGGCCCTGGCGAGGAGGGCCGACTACGCGGATCTCTATTTCGAGTACCGGGTCAATGAGGGCATCACCCTGGAAGAGGGGATGGTGAAGAATGCCTCCCGATCCACGGCTAATGGAGTCGGCGTCCGGGTCTTGGCCGGGGCCAAGACCGGGTACGCATTTACCGACGACATCACCATTGAAAATCTCGAGCTGGCAGCGCGCACGGCCCAATATATCGCGCCCCGTCGGGGCGCGCCGCTCCCCGTGGCCGTAAAAGGAAAGCGGCCGCGGGCGCACGATCTCTATCTCGTGAAGGAACCGGCGACAGCCGTTCCCCTGGAAAAGAAGATCGCCCTGCTCTGCGAGATGGATCGACTCGCCCGCAGTTTAGATTCCCGGATCAAAAATGTCTTGATCTCGTTGGCGAGCGAGCACAAGATCGTTCTCGTGGCCTCCTCCCAGGGCTGGGTCGTGGGAGATATCCAGCCCCTCACCCGCCTCAACATCACCTGCATTGCGGAGCAGGATGGGCATCGGCAGATGGGCAGCTACGGCGGCGGTGGCAGAGTGGAGTTCAGCTTTTTCACCGAGAAAAGAGACTACGAGCGCTATGCCCGCGAGGCGGTGCGCCAGGCGCTCCTCAATCTAGCAGCTGAGGATGCCCCGGCAGGCATGATGGATGTCGTCTTGGGCCCGGGCTGGCCGGGGATCCTGCTCCACGAGGCGATCGGCCACGGCCTGGAGGGAGACTTCAATCGCAAGAAGATCTCGGCCTTCACCGGTCGCATCGGTGAAAAGGTCGCCTCGGAGCTGTGCACAGTCGTGGATGATGGCACGATCCCGTCGCGCCGTGGCTCGCTCAATTTCGATGATGAGGGAGTTCCAACCCAGCGCACGGTTCTGATTGAGAAGGGCATCCTCAAAGGTTACCTCCAGGACCGGTTGAATGCGGCGCTGATGAAGATGCCACCTACGGGCAATGGACGACGCGAGAGCTATGCCCACATCCCCATGCCGCGCATGACCAATACCTTTATGCTCGCCGGAGAGACTCCCCCGGAGGAGATCATCCGGTCGGTGAAGAAGGGGCTCTATGCCGTGGCCTTCGGCGGCGGCCAGGTGGACATCACCAACGGCAAGTTCGTCTTTTCCGCCAGCGAGGCATATCTCATTGAAGATGGGAAGGTGACCCGTCCGGTCAAGGGGGCCACTCTCATCGGCAGCGGCCCGGAGGTTCTGAAGCGCGTCTCCATGGTGGGAAGAGACCTCAAGCTTGACGAAGGGATCGGGACCTGCGGCAAGGATGGTCAGTCGGTGCCGGTCGGCGTGGGGCTGCCCACGATTAAGATCGATGGGATCACCGTAGGCGGGACCAGCGCGTGAAATCTTTGGAACTGAGATAAACATGGAGCGCCTGGAATTGAGTCAGGAGCTGGCCCAAGATATCTTGGCCAGGGCGAAGCAGAAGGGGGCCACCCAGGGTGACGTGGTGATGGTGGAGAGCGAGTCTTTCTCTGTTTCCGTGCGCCTGGGAGAGGTGGAAAAGGTCAGCCAGGCGCAGGAGAAGAGGCTGGGCCTGCGCCTCTTCTTTGGCTCCAGCTCCGCCACGGCCTCGACCTCGGACATCTCCAGAGGCGCCATCGAGAAGCTCCTTGAGGATACCTGTGCGATGGCTCGCTCCACCGCTCAGGACCGCTACAGCGGCCTGCCCGAGCGCGATCAGCTCGCCTGGACCGCTCCCGATCTAGATCTCCTCGATGACAGCGCCCGCGCCCTCTCCGTGGAGGGAAAAACGCGCCTGGCCCTCGAGGCCGAGGAGGCAGCCTTAAGCTTCGACCCGCGCATCACCAATTCCGAGGGCGCCGAGTTCTCCAGTCAGTCGAGCCGGGTGACCTATGCCAACAGCCACGACTTTTCCGGCGAGTATCAGGGATCGGTCTACAGCCTCTCTGTGGTGTCGGTGGCTGCGCTCAACGGCGCGATGCAGCGCGACTACTGGTACTCCACGAAGCGCAAGCTCTCCGGCCTCGAATCCCCAAAGGCCATTGGCGCGAAGGCGGCTGAGCGTGCCCTGAGGCGGTTAGGGGCACGCAAGATCCGCACCCGAGAGGTCCCGGTGATCTTCGATCCTGAGACCGCCAGTTCTCTCTTGCGCAGCCTCTCCAGTGCCCTCTCGGGCTATGCGCTCTATAAGGGCGCATCTTTTTTATTGGGAAAGCTCGGGGTCAGGATCGCCTCAGATCTGGTTGCGGTGGTGGATGACGGGGTGATGCCAGGGGCGCTAGGCTCCAGGCCGTTCGATGGCGAGGGTCTTCCCACCAGAAAAAAAGTCGTCGTGGAAAAGGGCGTCTTACAGAGCTTTCTCCTTGACACCTATAGCGGGCGCAAGCTCGGCCAACCCTCGACCGGAAACGCCGCCCGCTCCGTGGGAGAGCCTCCGGGAGTGGCCCCGACGAACTTTTATCTTGCCTCTGGGCCGCACACCCCGCAGGAGATCATCGCCTCCGTGGAAGAGGGCTTCTATGTCACCGAGCTCATCGGCTTCGGCGTCAATCTCGTAACCGGCGACTATTCACGCGGGGCCGCGGGCCTCTGGATCCATAAGGGGGAACTGGCCTTTCCGGTGGAAGAGGTGACCATCGCGGGCAACCTGAAAGAGATGCTCCTCCATATCGAGATGGTGGGCTCTGACCTGGAGATGAGGGATAGGGTCTCTGCCCCGACCCTGAAGATCTCCCGTATGACCGTGGCCGGCAATTAGCAGATAGCGAATGGCGCATGGTTCGCTATTTACTTTTTAGCCGACTTTGTATCCAGCCTTGAGGACTGCGCGCAGCAGGTTGTCGACATTTGACTTTTGCGGATCAAATTCGACCGCTGCCACCTTCCGCCCTAAATTGAAATCGACGCTCTCGACTCCTGGAACGGCCTTGAGGACTTTACTTAATGTTGGGATGGCCTCAGCGGTCAAGTCCAAGATAGAGATGATGGCAGTGCAGGTTTTCATCACGGGTTACATTCATATTTGACAAAGCCCCCCAGTCTTTGCAACAAGGAAGTTGAGGGCGAACAGTGACACAGGATAGGGCGGAAGAGAAACAACTCTGGGTAACCTGCCTCTTTACCGATATTCTCCTGAGCTACATGGAAGAGGCTGTCGAAGGGGAGAGGGCCCTCGACTATCCGGGTCTCTTCAGTGGCATAGAAGGGCTGGAGGCGCCGTCAGATCCAGAAGTGTTCTTAAAGGATGTTGACAACTGGGTGCCGCTGGCGATACTTAGAGAACTACTTTCGCAATGCGAGGAGATCTCGGGGGAAAAAGATATCGCCCACCACGCCGCCAGGGCTTATTTTGATCCTGGGAAAAAAAAGCACCTTCCTTCCTTGTTCGAGATGATTGTCCGGGTATTAAATGACGTGCGCTCGGTGCTCATCTGCTCAAATTTATGGGCGGCCGTGCAAACCAATTA
>Ga0184640_10000478_pt1 | contig 10588 bp, 9 predicted proteins | sample PLM31_200_b2_FD_133161 | JGI IMG/M metagenome (GOLD analysis project Ga0184640, IMG submission 133161) | Groundwater sediment microbial communities from an aquifer in East River, Colorado, USA - PLM3-1_200_b2 | ecosystem: Environmental > Terrestrial > Soil > Riparian zone | place: USA: East...
GAGCGCGGGATCGAGGTGATCATCGTCGGCGCGGGGGCCGCGGCCCATTTGGCGGGCGCGGTAGCCGCCAATACGACGCTTCCGGTCATCGGTGTTCCCATCGACTCCTCCAGCCTGAAGGGGCTCGACGCGCTGCTCTCCACGGTCCAGATGCCCGCAGGCGTGCCGGTGGCGACCATGGCGATCGGAAAGGCCGGCGCGGTCAATGCCGGCATCTTCGCCGTGGAGATCCTGGCGCGAAAGGACGCGCGCCTCTCCGCCAAGCTCGCGCAGTTTAAGAAAGAGTTGGCCTCCGGTGTCGAGGAAAAAGACAAAAAACTCCGTCGGGAAAGACAGAGTCACTGAGATTGAGGCCGAAGCCGTGGAGGCGCTCCGGCGCGGAGAGGTCGCGGTCTTTCCGACCGAAACTTTCTATGGCCTGGGGGCCGACGCCCTGGACGGAACCGCCGTGGAGAGGGTCGTCTCTCTGAAAGGCCGGAGTCCGGAAAATCCCATTGCGGTGATCATTGCGGATCCGAACATGTTAAAAAGCCTGGTGGACGAGATTCCATCGCTTGCCCTGAGGCTCATGGATCGCTTTTGGCCGGGACCGCTGACGCTCGTTTTTCGGGCCAAAAAAGGGCTTCCGGAACCCCTGTTAAATCGCGAAGGGGGAATCGGAGTAAGAATCTCCAGCCACCCCATTGCCGTCCGGCTCACGCATGGGCTGGGCAAGCCGCTCACTGCTACGAGCGCCAACCCCTCCGGGAAAGAGCCCGCCTGCACCCTGGATGAGGCAAAGAGCTACTTCTCCGGCCGCATCCGGCTTTTTGTCGACGGCGGCAGGCTGACCGGGACAAAGGGATCGACGGTGGCGGACATCACCGGGGGCCGCCTAAAAATCATTCGGGAAGGAGCGATCGACTCCACGGAGTTGCAAAAAGCTCTCGGTAGGATCGGCTAAGGGCATCCATTTATTTCTTATGGCACTCATCGCGCCGTTTCGCGGCCTTCTCTATAGCCCCGACAAAATCTCCGACCTCTCCCAGGTGGTCGCCCCTCCCTACGACGTGATCACTCCCGGCGAGCAGGAAAAGCTCTACCAGAAGTCCCCTTACAATGTCGTGCGCCTTATCCTGAACCGCGACCCGGACTCCTACGCGAGCGTGGCTCGGATCTTCGAACAGTGGCAAACGGAGAACGTCCTGGTGCGCGACGAAAACCCGGCCATCTATTTCATGCGACACCGATTCTCTCTCAAGGATGGAGAGCAAAAGGAGCGCCTGGGCTTCGTCGCTCTTACCCGGATCGAGGATCTCTCATCCGGAACTATCCGCCCCCATGAAAAAACCCTGGATGAGCCCAAAGAGGACCGCTTTCGGCTCCTCCAGGCCTGCCAAGCGAACTTGAGCCAGATCTTCGCCCTTTACGCCGACTCTCAACAGACCATCAACCGGCTGCTCCTGGAATGCGTGAACGAAACACCGCCGCTCTTTCAGGCAACGGATGGTGGCGGGGGGTCTTGTCTTTTCTGGCGCATCACCGACAAGGCGATCATCCGCCGGCTCCAACGCGAGATGGCGGACAAGGTCCTCCTCATCGCCGACGGCCACCATCGCTATGAAGCGGCCATGCGCTACCGCGACTCCTTGCGGGCGAAGTTGCCGAACGTCACCGGTCGGGAGAGTTTCAACTACGTCATGATGTACCTGGCCAATCTCACGGACAATGGGGTAGTCATCCTGCCCACGCATCGCCTGATGCGCACTCTCCCGGCCATCCCCAATTTCGACGAAGCCCTACGGCGCTACTTTTATCTCGAGGCCTACCCAAAAAGCGCCGAGGGAAAGCGGTGGTTTCTCAAAGCGTTAAAAAACGGAGCGAAGAAGCGCCCGCTCATCGGCGTCTCCTTTAAGAGAGATCCCCGCTATCTGATCCTGCGCGTGAAGAATAAGAGGACCATGCAGCGGATCGCCAAGGGCATGACCCCGGCCCTCCGGGAACTCGACGTCACGATCCTCCACCTTCTGGTTTTCGAGCACGTCCTCGGTCTTAGCCCCGAAGAACAGGTCAAGCGGGATACCCTCAGCTATCTCCACGACGAGGACCAAGCCCTCCAGGCGGTGGAAAGCGGCGCTTGTCAGGCGGCCTTTATCCTGAATCCGCCCCGGGCCGAAGAGGCCCTCACCGTCGCCCTTCAGGGAGAAAAGATGCCCCAGAAATCCACCTATTTTTACCCGAAGCTCCCCACGGGCTTCGTGATGAACAAAATCTACCCCGCAGAGGAAGTCGCCGGGGAGTTTTGAAAAACCCCGTTCTCAGGCCGGGACCGAGACCCCTCAAGAGAGTGCTTGACTGCCATCCTTAAATTTGAAAGTATCTCTCAAATCCAGCGGCAAAGGGGGAGGTTCCATGACACGAATTCTCACTTCCTGGTTGATGCTCGTCACATTCATTCTTGTGTCCGGATCGACGGCCTTCGCGCAGAACGCCGCGCTGATCGAAGCGGCCAAAAAGGAGGGCGGAAAGGTCTCCGTCTATGGGTCGCTGGAGTCCGAGGCCGTAGACGCGGTGAAGGAGGCCTTTCAAAAGAACACCGGCCTGGAGATGGAGTACTGGCGAGCCGCCTCCACCAAAGTCATGGACCGGGCCGTCAGCGAGAATCGCGTAGGAAAACCCGGCTTCGACGTCGTCCTCACCAACGCGGCCCCGATGCGCATCATGTTTAAAGAAGGGATCTTTGTAAAATACAACTCGCCGACGGCCAAAGACTACCCCAAGAACGCCATTGACCCCAACTTAGGACCGAGATACCGAAACGTCATTATTGGAGTCGTCTACAACAAAAGCGTGATCAAAAGTGAGGAGGCCCCCCGGTCTCTCGAGGACTTGGTCCTTCCCAAATTCAAAGGAAAAGTTGTGATGCCCGATCCCACGCAGCACACGACGACCACCATGTGGGTAGCCAATCTGCACAAGATTCTGGGGAAGCAGAAGGCGGATAAATATATTCGTGATCTCGCGGCTACGAAGCCTTTCCTGGTGGAGTCTCTCCTGCCGGCGGTCGAACGCGTCACGTCCGGAGAGGTGCCGATCGCCATCACCTACGTGAAATACGTGTTCGTCTTTGGAAAAAAGGGAGCCCCCATAGACTACGTCCGGTTAGGAAGGATGATGGGAGAAGGCCACCACGTAGCCCTCAACAACAAGGCGCCTCATCCCAACGCCGGTAAGGCCTTCATCGACTTTTTCCTTGGCGACCAGAGCTCGAAGATCATGGCCGGATTGGGGGAATTCGTGAACCGAAAAGGCGTCTACCCGCCGCTCCCCGACGCCAACAAGATCCAATTCGTGGAGATGGACGAGCTTGACAAAAAAGGATTCGAGGAAAAGAAAGAGGAGTATAAAAAACTCTTCCTCCAATAAAACGCCTCAAAAACGGTGGACTCGTCGAGAATCACCTTCACGGGAGCGCTCGCCCGCCGGGGCCTGACGCGCTCCCGTTCGTTCCTGAATCAACCCCTCCATTGGGTCTTCATTGGGGTCACGGCGATCCTGGGGTTCTTAAGCCTTTACCCCAGCTTTTTTCTTTTGTATGGCAGCTTTTTGGATGCCCCGCTGGGCGTCCCCGGCCACTTTACCCTGCAGAACTACGTCCAGGCCTACTCGGATCCGGTAGTTTACCGGCTCATCCTGACCTCTTTCATCTTCGGCGCCGGCGCTTCGGGGCTTTCGGTGGCGCTGGCGCTGACTCTGGCGTGGATCACCATCAGGACCAACGCCCCTTTCAGAAGACTCTTCGAGCTGACGGCGATCATCCCGAACATCTTGCCGCCTCTTCTCATCTCGATCTCTTGGGTCCTCCTGCTCAATCCGAACAACGGCCTGATCAATATTATACTCAAATCGTTATTCGGGCTGGAGAAGTCGCCGTTCAATATTTATTCTCTCCCCGGCCTGATTTTCGTGGAGGGGTTGATCCTGACCCCCCTGGCTTTTCTCATTATCGCGGCGGCGCTCAAAGGAATGGATCCTTCGCTGGAGGAGTCGGCTAAGACCCTGGGCTCGGGCGAATTGGGGGTCGCGACTCGAATTACCTTCCCTCTGATGAGACCGGCGATTCTTGCCGCCGGGACCTTGAACTTCGTCAGGGCGATCGAGAGTTTCGACACTCCGGCTATTATCGCCTTGCCGGCGCGCATCGAGGTTTTCACCACCAAGATCTGGCGCGAGGCCTTAGGATCTTTCCCCACGAACCACAATCTCGCCGCTACTTATGGCGTCGGAATTTTGGTCATCGCCCTGATCTTTGTCTATCTCTACCGCCACTTCACCTCCCAGGTGGAAAGTTTTTCCACCGTGACCGGGAAGGCCTTTCGGCCGTTCCCGATCAACCTCGGAGCATGGAAACATTTCGCCTCCGTCGTGGCTTTAGTCCTGCTTATTATGATGGTTGTTCTGCCCATGCTCGTTCTTCTCCTGATGGCCCTTCTGCCCTATTACCACGTCCCGACCTGGGAGGACTGGCAGACCCTCACGCTCAACAATTTTCGCTACGTTCTCTCCAACCAGAGGGTCTACCGGGCATTCGGGAACAGCCTCTTTCTCGGCACCGTGGGAGCTTCGCTCTGCATGCTCCTCGCGGTGTTGACGGCCTATTTGACGGTGAGAACAAAAATTGCCGGCAGGGGCTTGCTGGAAGGTCTGGTCTTCGTGCCCTGGGCCTTTCCGGGAACCGCCTTGGCCCTCGGTCTCCTGTGGGCTTACGTGGATTTTCCTCTTCCCATCTACGCCACGATCTGGATCATCATGATCGCCTACATCACCCGCTTCCTTCCCTATGGCCTGCGCGCCGCGACGACCACCATCATCCAAGTCCACAAAGAGCTCGAGGAGGCCTCGATCGCGAGCGGCGCGGGATTCTTCGCGACTTTTCGCCGCGTCATCTTCCCCCTCATGCGTCCCGGCATCATGGCCGGTTGGATTATCCTGGTGACCATCTTTATGCGCGAGTTCAGCGCCTCTATATTCCTCTATAGCCCGGCCTCGGAGCCCTTGGGCCCTCTCCTTTACTTTCTCTATTTGGACGGAATGCGGGGAGCCGTGGGGGCGTTGGGAATACTCATCTCGATCATCTCGATTGTCCTGATCGCCATCGCCCAGAGATTTTCCCGCTGGGACTAGACCTGAAGAGGCTCCGAAACAGCCCATTTTAGACTTTTCAGCTGCTCGGGGAATACCCATGCCCCGGTTTGCCTTTGACTTGGCTTCCAACTAGGATGGCGCCCAAAAAAGGGGGAGCGCATGGCAGAGATACAAGACCCAGGAAAGTCCGCCGCCGACCAGGTGACCCGGATCATCGAAGATGACCAGGGCGATCTCGTCGAGCTCTGTCTGGATCTCGCCAATACCCTCAGCCCGCACGGAAAAGAAAGAGCGGTCGCTTCGAAAGTAGTCGACTGGTTCAAAGCAAATAACATCCAGGGCTGGTTGCAACCGATCACAGAACGGAGCGCCAACGCCGTCGGATGGTTACCAGGAGTCGAAGATGGGACAAGCCTGATCTTCGATGCCCACATGGACACCGGGCCGGAGCTGCCCCCGTCCGCGGCGGAGCGCCTCCGCCGGATCAGCCAGGCATGGGTGGAAAACGACATTATTTATGGATGGGGAGTGGTCAACGACAAGGGGCAACTGGCGGCCTTCATGATCGCGGCCCGGGCCCTGGCGAAAGCGGGCATCCGTCTCAAGGGGGATTTGTATATCGCAGGAGTCGCTTTTGAGACCGGTTACCCTTCAGTGGGAGAGCGCCAGGGCATCGACTATCCGGGAACGGGGTTCGGCACCTGGTGGCTGGTGAACCGCGGCGTCACCGCGGACTACGCGCTCGTGGGAGAGACCTCCGGCTTCGGCCTCATTACCGTCGAGTGCGGCGAACTCTACCTGGAAATCAGCACCCGCGGCCGATCCATTTATACACCTCGTATGGAGCGGGGAAGCTCCCTACAGGAGCACCCAAGCTCGGCAGTGCGGATGGGGCACATCGTTCAGGCCCTCGAAGAATGGGCGGTCCGGTACCAAAAAGAAAACCGGCTCGAGTTCGAAGGCGGCGCCATCGTGCCTAAAGTTCAGATCCTGTCCGTTCATGGAGACTCGAGGGAAAGCCGGTTGCGTTTGGATATCATGCTCGTCCCCGGGGCGAATCCCAGAAAGGTCAAGGCAGACGTTCAGAAATTTCTAAAAGAATCCGGTTTCGACTGTGAGGTGAGCGCCTATCAATGGTCACGCGGCTATTTCGCGAAGAATGCCGAGCCCTTGATCGACGCCGTCCGGCGCGCCCATCGCGGGGTGTTGGGCAATGAACCGCCGCGGCCGCCCACCGAGGAAGTGAGCATGTGGCGGGACGTAAATTTCTTCAACGAGGTGGGCATCCCGTCCATCTGTTACGGCCCGCCGAGACAACAGGAGCTCATGAGCGATTCCCGCAACCGGTGTATGAAAATCGCCGATTTGGTGGCGGCCACAAAGGTCTACGCGCTGACGGCGATGAACCTGTGCGGTCTGGCAAAAGAGCCAACCTCCGTTGTAAAAAAATGAGATCGCTGTGAAAAGATTGGAACACTCTATCCCGAGGGCCAAGCTGCTTGCCCTCTCGCTATTGATTTTTCTGGTGCGGGCGACACCTGGTAAGGCTGGCGAAGCGCGGTTTGCCTGGCAGGCGGAGTGGGAAAAAACTCTCCAGGCCGCCAGGCAGGAAGGCCAGGTGGTCCTTTACTCGGCGCGTGATTACGACGTCCTCTTCTCCAAGTTTTTTCAGAAGCAATATCCGGAGATCAAAGTGAGCGGTGTCATCACGGCAAATACTCCGGGGGTCTCTCAACGGATTCTCGCCGAGCGAAGAGCCGAAAAATACCTCTGGGACGTCTACATCGGGGGTGCCTCGACCGGTTACAGTGTCCTGTACAAAGGAAAGGCGCTGGACCCGATCCGCCCCGCCCTTTTTCTTCCTGAAGTCGTGGACGAGTCGAAGTGGTGGGGCAAGCAACACGAGTATATCGATGAACAGCGATCCCATCTCCTCGCCTTTAACGCCGAGCTGCAACCTTATTTTTCCTACAACACAAAGCTGGTCAATCCGAAGGACTTCAAGTCGCTCTGGGACCTCCTCCAGCCCAAGTGGAAGGGCCGGATGGTGATGTTCGACCCCACGCTCCCCGGCTCCTCCAGTGCTTTGCGTTTTGTCTACTATCACCCCGAGCTCGGTCCGGAATTTCTCCACCGGCTCCTGACCGAGATGAACATAGCCGTGAGCCGCGACTTGAGGCAGCTTGGAGACTGGCTCGCCTCCGGCAAATACGCCATCTGCCTTTTCGTGGACGGCCATCGACTCCTGGACGCCCCCAAGCGGCAGGGACTTCCGGTCGATTGGTTCGGCCCCAGAACCTTTCAGGAGGGAGCGATTATGGGCTCTGCCAGCGGGAATGTCGGCCTGATCAACCGGGCGCCCCATCCGAACGCCGCCCGGGTAGCCGTCAACTGGCTGCTTTCCCGCGAGGGTCAAATGGCCTACCAGAGGATCTTTGAGAAGCCGGACTCCAGGAGAATCGATATTCCCAAGGACGACGTCCCGGCTTTCAGCCGGCGCGTGGAAGGGGTGCGGTATATCGCCTCGGACAAACCCGAGTGGATGGACTTGAAACCGATCCTCAAGCTCGTGAGCGAGGCGTGGAAGGAGAAAAAGTGAAAGTCCTTATTTCGCCAGAGCGGCCTTCTCCCGCTCCATGATGAGAACGGGGAGCGGCAGCGTGCGATCGTAGTATCCGCAGGAGACCGATAGCGCGATTGAAGCCATCCAAAAAACCCTAACGGCTGACCTTTCTTTACTCATCGCATACAATCATCTATCTCCTCTTCCTCCACTTTTATCGCATGATTACCTTTCCCATCGCAAAAGACCCCTAACCACCTATCCCGCTCCCTGGAACTCAAGATAGCGATACTCAGACGCATACAAGATCCAAGACCCTTTATCATTTCAGTAAGAGCAGCAGGACTTCACGGCCGTTCACGGATATGACACTCCCCGGGAAATTATCGAGGCTGGGTTCACGCCTGACTATTGACTTGTTGAACGAGCCGACAAACTTTAGCTTGCCTTCCTCATCTCCTCAGCCGGGATTGGTTACTCAATGGCTGGTCATATGGTCGGGGTCTGGCTTCGATAGATCGATAGTTTCACCTTTTGAGAATTCTCAAAACATCGAAATGAGCGTAACGCTGAATCTTTCACCTTTTCGTAATTACGAAAGTGCGGAAACGTCCCACAGAGCTGCCGAAAGCGTCCTTGACGCCGCGCTCTTGGCGGTGCCAAAATGACAAGCAAGTAGACGCTTCGGAGGGGTGCCATGACGATCACTCATAGGATAGAGATCAACCCTAAAGCAATGTTGGAAAAGCCGGTCATACGGAGGACGCGTATTCCGGTCGAGTTGATCCTGCGTAAACTCAGCGAGGGAACATCCGGGGCCGATTTGCTTGATACCTGCCCGCGCCTCACGCGGGAGGATATTCAAGCCGCCATCGGTCCATAATCCGTTGGTAAACTTGCAACACCTTGGAAACCCTGGCCGTCGAGAAGGCGGCGGGTGCAAGGCGGAGCGAGGGGTCGCACCGGAGCGTACGAGCAAAGGTCGTGAGGATACGAACCCGAAGCGACAACGCTGCAAGCGCCCCTTATCGACGGATCAGGGTCGGTTATGCTGCAGACACGGTGGCACATGAGGAAACGCTCATCTTGAGCCGGCCGGCAAGCGCCCAAAGCGTTAAGCAATGTGGTTTCTAGCCGCTGGCCAGAAAACAGAGTCAACACTCTGCTAAGTATGGGTCCGAGAGGCAGGCGTTCCCGCCGGGCGCTCTAAAGTGCCGAGCAGGACTCCCGCAATGAGCACGATTCCTCCCAGGATCTGGTAGGAATGAACGGTCTCATGGAGGAAAAACACCGAGAGAATCACGGCGAATAGGGGCAAGCTGTTATAAACCAGCGTGGTGCGGCTGGGGCCGAAGGTGAAGATAGACCGGTTCCAGATCAGGAACGATACGAAGGAAGGAAAGACGCCGAGGTAAACAAAGGCCAAAAGAACTTCAAGGCTCCATAGGTCGGCCGGTTGGTAGCGAAGTTCCACGAGAGAGGCTGGGATCAGGAATAAAATGCCGATAAGCGTTGTCACCCCGGTGAGCAATAAAGGCGAGATTTCCTGCATCATCCGCTTGGCCATGACCGAATATAAACCCCAGAGGGCCGTGGCGGAGAGGACGATCAGGTCCCCGCGGTTGAGGGTGAGGTGATAGAGATTTTCCGGCATTCCTTCGCTGACGATCCAGGCTACCCCGCCGAACGAAAGGAGAATGCCCAGAAATCTCCTGGTCGTCATTTTTTCGCCGATGATCCACCAAGCCAGGCACGCGGTGGTCACAGGCGCGGTCGAGTTCACCAGAGTGGCGTTGATCGCAGTTGTATGGTGGAGCCCGATATACAGAATGCTGTTGAAGGCGAAAACCCCGCTCAGGCTCATGAGAAAAAGAGAAGGCAGGAGCCTTCTCGGTATCTCTCTCCAGGGTGTCCGGTAAAGGATGAACGGCAGGAGGATCAGGGCTGAGACGCTGAATCGGCCGGCGTTGAGCGTCCAGGGGGGGACCTTCCCGACCAGGGCTTTGCCCACGATGAAGTTGGTGCTCCAGAAAAAAGGGGGAAGAAAGAGAATAAAATAGGAGAGAGAAGAAGCACGAGGTAGGGTGGCCACCCTTTTCTTGCTACAGGATCGCGCTTCCGAGCGCAAGACAGACATCTCATGTTCTCAAACGGTTGAAAAAGGAGCGGAGCGATGTGGAGAAAATTAGGTCGGGGCATTACGTTTATCTTCGCTGCTGTTGGATTTTTCACCGTCATCGTCATCGCCACGCCGGTGACGGAATACCTGGCACGCCCCCTTCGTCTGGGGCCCGAGCTCCGGAAGGCGGAAGCGATTGTGGTCCTGGGGGGAGGGGCATTTCGCGATGACGTGCCATCGCTTTCTTCTCTGGCTCGGGCGGTTTACGGCTATACCCTCTACCACGCGGGCTATGCGCCTCGCCTTCTCCTCTCGAGTGGTCGAGTCCAACCCGAGTCTGGTTGGGAGGCTTTGGCCATGAAAAGACTTCTGGAAGGCATTGGAGCCCCGCCTACGGTCTTGGAGACAGAAAACCACTCCACTCGGACTTACAGCAATGCGACGGAGACTGCCCGCATACTCCTGTCACAGGGTGTGAAGCGCATTCTTCTCGTCTCCCACCCGAGTCATATGTGGCGCGCCGAGCGCACTTTCGAGAAGGTAGGGTTTACCGTTTATCCTGCCCCGATCCCATGGGATCGCTGGTCCGAGGACTGGACCGAGCTATCCGTAGAACGGGTAGTCCTTCTTTATAGGGTCCTCTATGAATACGGGGCTCTTTTGCTCTACTGGTGGAGGGGTTGGCTGTAGGGCGGCCGCTGAAAAAGTCCCATCTGTCGTCAGCCGGCCTGAAAGTCTCTCTCAGGTCCGATGCAATGCTTCTGTGCTACGCTTCAAACGAA
>Ga0184640_10000479_pt1 | contig 10588 bp, 9 predicted proteins | sample PLM31_200_b2_FD_133161 | JGI IMG/M metagenome (GOLD analysis project Ga0184640, IMG submission 133161) | Groundwater sediment microbial communities from an aquifer in East River, Colorado, USA - PLM3-1_200_b2 | ecosystem: Environmental > Terrestrial > Soil > Riparian zone | place: USA: East...
GCGCTCGCCGAAGCGCACGCCCATGGCGATGCGAAAGTCGAACTGGATCTCCGGGTCCGGCTTGAACGGCACGACGGCCACCGTGGCGGAGGTCGCGCTCTTCGCGAAGTAGCCGGCGATCGGCCCCCACACGAACGCGACATCCACCTTGCCGGACACCAAGTCCTTCTCGATGATCTCGCCCGGATAGCGCTCCGGATCGCCGGACTGGCGTTGATAGGAAACGGCCTGATCGAACAAACGGTGCTTGAGCAGCCAGTCAGCCGGAGGTGATTGACCGAACACGCCGAGCTTGAGCGATTTCAGCTTCGCCGGCTCGAGCCTGAGCAAGTCCTCGGGAACGGTTACGCTATCGAGCCCTTTGCCCTTCAAATAGACCAGCGCGTAAGTCGAGCGGTAGTAGGGCTTCGTGGTGGACGCCAGTTCGAAGCCGACCGGCACGCCCAATACCAGGTCGCACTTGAAGCGGTTGGAGTCGGGATCGCGCCCGCGCAGCGTGTTGCGAATGAATCCCATGCGCTGCGGGAACCACGTGTATTCGAGCGTCCATCCCAGCTCGCGCGCGAGGAGCTCGGCGAGCTTGTTCTCGAAGCCTTCGCCGGCGCGGTTGGAGAATGGAAGATTGTTCGGGTCCTGGCAAACGCGCAGCACGCGATCGCCGCCGACCGCCTGGCTTTGCTGCGCCGATGCGCCAAGCGGCAGCAGCAGAGCCGCCGCTATTATCAGCGCCCCGCGACGCCCGCGGCGCGGGGCGCACGCGTCGAGGCGGGCGAAGTGTTCGGAGGCCTTTCGGCTCATCTTGTCCGGGCCGGGAGTCCGCGCGCTCCTTGCGTGTTGGCCTTGTCGAATCCTCTTACGCTGCGAAAGGTGGCGGCGGTGAAATTCGCATCGGCGAGATTGGCGCCGGTGAAATCGGTGTCGATGAAATTCGAGCCGCTCAAATCGGCGCCGGCAAGGTTCGCGCCGCGCATATCGGTGCCGCTGAACTCCGCCCCGCTCAGCTTGGCGCCGGCCAGGTTGGCGCCTGAAAGGTCCGAGAAACTGAAATCGGCGCGGGAGAAATCAGACCCGGACAGATCCGCGCCTCTCAGGTTGGCCGAGAGGATATTCGCCCGCATGAGCCCCATCGACTGGTTTTTCATATCGGCCGCGCCATCCACCTTTGCGAGCACGGCCTGCTCGAGATTCGCCCTTCTCAGATCGCCGATCAAGCGCGCACCCGAAAGGTTCGCCCCCTTCAGGTTGGCGCCTTGAAGCTGCATCGAAAACATCATCGCGCCCTGCAGATTGGCGTGGGTCAGGTTCGTGCCTTCGGCAAAGCTGACCGTGAGATTGCACCGGGAGAGGTTGGCGCTCGCCAGGTTGCTGCGGTTCAGAACCGCCGCCGCGAGATTCGCTCCTTTGAAATCGATGCCTGACAGGTCCAGCCCGGAGAGGTTCTTGGAATAAAAATCGGCCGGGGCGGAAGCCGAAGCCTTGGCCAACGCCGCGACCACCTGTTCGCGCGTCAGTTTCTCGTAGCTGGGCCAGTCGGCGGCGCTTGGCAACCGCGGCAGCAGCACAGCGGCCGCCATGACGAGCTCGATGGCATGGAGCCGTCGCGCGGCCCTCGGGATCGTCCGCGACGACGCGGACGAGGCCGGTCGCAGCGCATGCCGGGAGAAGCTCATTTCAGCTCTTCGAGACGGCCGGGCTGAATGGCGCCGTCGGAGCGTCCTTTCAGGTACGCGTAGAGGCCGTCGATATTTTCGCTGACCATCTTGCTGCCGTCAAAGTTGGGCATGCCCTTTTCCGGGCGCCCCTTCAGCACCGAACCCCTGAATTCCTCCTTGGAAAGCCGCCTCAGGGCTTCAAGCAACGAGGGTCCGACCATGCCCTCCTGGCGCGCACCGTGACAGCGCTCGCAAGCAAGCGCGCGCCAAGTACGCCAGCCCTCGAGAGTTACCTTGTCGACCTTGTTTCCGTCGGCGACTTTGTAATCTGCGGCCACGGCATTGTGCCCCAGCGCGGCGAGCGCAAATACCATCCCTGTGATGAATAGCCTTCTTCTCACGTTCGGCGGTCCCGACGAGATTAAAAAGGCTGACATCCAGAAGGATGTCAGCCTGTTGACGCTTGAAGCTGCGATACGGCTTACGGCAAAGAGAACACGGTGAGCACGCCGCCGAGCTCGGTGTAGTTCTTGAGCTCCCTGTAGCCGCCCACCGCGCCGAGACCGTCGGTGTCCTTCTCCAGTCCCGCGGCAAGACCGATGCCGGCCCAACCGCCGATTCCCGAGAGCACGCCGATATACTGCTTGCCCTTGAACTCCCAGGTGTTCAGGTTGCCGATGATGCCCGAGGGCGTCTTGAACTTGTAGAGTTCCTTCGAGATGTCGTTCGCATCGACGCACTTCACGTAGCCCTCGAGCGTCCCGTAGCAGGCGACGCCGCCCGCGGTGACGAGCGCGCCGCTCCAGACCGAGAACTTCTCCGGCTTGGATTTCACGATTTTGCCGCTGCCGGCATCCCACACGATGAAGTTCCCCATGCCGCCGTGACTCTTCGGCGGCGGGTACATCGAGAGCGTGGCGCCCACATAGGGCTGGCCGGCCGTGTACTCGACCTTGAACGGCTCGTAGTCCATGCACACGTGATTGGTCGGCACGTAGAACATCTTGTTCGCCGGGTTGTACGCCGCCGGCTGCTGGTCCTTGGTGCCGAGCGCCGCGGGGCAGATGCCCTTCGTGTTCACGTCCGCACCTTGCGCCTGCGTGCTGTACTTCGCCACGACCTGCGGGCGGCCGGTCTTCATGTCGACGTGCGTCGCCCAGTTCACCGTCGGATCGAACTTCTCGGCGACCAGCAGCTCACCGGTGACGCGATCCAGCGTGTACCCGAAGCCGTTGCGGTCGAAGTGCACCACGACGTTGCGCGGCTTGCCCTTCACGTTGATGCCGTCGGCAAGGATCATCTCGTTGACGCCGTCGAAGTCCCACTCGTCGTGCGGCGTCATCTGATAGACCCACTTCGCCTGGCCGGTGTCGACGTCGCGCGCGAAAATCGTCATCGACCACTTGTTGTCGCCGGGACGCTGCACCGGATTCCAGGTGCTGGGATTGCCCGAGCCGTAATAGACCAGGTTGAGCTTCGGGTCGTAGCTGAACCATCCCCAGGTGGTGCCGCCGCCGATCTTCCACTGATCGCCCCGCCAGCTCTTCAGCGACGAGTCCCTGCCGACCGGCGCCATCTTGCCGTCGGTCCAGGTCATCGTCTTGTCGGGATCCATGAGCATCTCGGCGTCGGGCCCGGTGCTGTAGGCCTTCCAGACCTGCTTGCCGGTGTTGATGTCGTAGGCCGCAAGATAGCCGCGCACGCCGAACTCGCCGCCGGAAATGCCGGTGATCACCTTGTTCTTGAAGACGTGCGGGGCGTTGGTGTTGGTTTCACCCTTCTTGGGATCGCCGTTCTTGACCTTCCACAGCTCCTTGCCGGTCTTGGCGTCGAGCGCGACAAGGCTGGTGTCGGCCTGCTGCAGGAAGATCTTGCCCTCGGCGTAAGCGACGCCGCGGTTCACGGTGTCGCAGCACATCACCGGAATGACCGTCGGATCCTGCCTGGGCTCGTACTTCCACTGGATCTTCTGATCGGCGAGGGTGATCGCAAACACCTTGTTCGGGAATGGGCTGTGGATATACAGCATGTCACCGATCACCAGAGGCCCGCCCTCGTGTCCGCGCAGGACGCCGGTCGAGAAGGTCCAGGCGACGCGCAGGTTCTTGACGTTGCCCTTGTTGATCTGCTTGAGCGCGCTGTAGCGGTGATTCTGCATGTTGCCCGCCTGCATCGCCCAGTTTTTGGAATTGCCGGTGAGCTTGATGACGTCCTGATTGGCGAGCGCGAGCCCCGGAAGAGCAGCGAGGCCGAGCAGAACGCCCCACCCGTACGTGTGTTTTGATGCCATCTGGATTTCCTCCTTTGTATGCTGATGGGTAGACCGCATATTTGGGTACGCGGCGCACAACAACGCTTCGTGGGCCCCTGCGCACCTCTTTTTGAACTTTATACCCGTGCCGGGAAAAATGCACCTCTCGCGAGAACACTTTTCCGCGCAGAGCGGGCGCTGCCCGCCTACTGTTCCAAAAAGCGAACAATAGAGGACTTCGCTGTGTCAAAAATGGAGTCATACGCGACGCGCGGGGAGTAACTCCGGCCGCGCTGGATCGCCGAACGATGATCGGCGTTTCTGCAGTATCAAGTACGACGTTTGAGGAGCGCGCTGCCAGGGCTATGCTGCGCCGCCGCAATCGGCGCAAGCGCGGCCCCGCCGGGGCCGCGGGGTTGGTCAGGCGCGGTGCGCGCTCGGGCTAGCGCGGCACGCCGCAGCGCTTCATCGCGTCGCCCTGGATTTGCAGATAGCGCTTCGCCGTTTCTCGCACCTTCGGCGGATCGCGGAACAGGCCGCCGCGTTCGCCGCCGAGGCTCTGATAGCGCGCTGCAGTGGAGGCTTCCACGAAATCGTCGTAAGTATACTTTTGCGCAATCTCGTCGATCAGGCACGCGCACTTGTAGAGGAACTCCTGCTTGCCGCCGTTCTTCTGCATGCACTCAAGGACGAACTCGACCCGGTCTACGGTGGGATAGCCCGTGGCGCCTGCACCCTGCGGCCAAGCGGCACCGGGCGCCATCGCCAGCGCCAAGGCAAGCGCGAATCGGCGGGTCAACCCCATTCTTCCTCCTTCTTCCTGCAAGTGATCCGGGCGATACCCAATGCTAGCACGCATGGCATAATCCGCCGGCGAGGGTGGAATGACAAATACAAAAGGCGCTAACCTCCGCTAGCCGCCAAGCAAAGGGGCAGGTCATGCTGCAGCCGGTCGGCACTCACGCGCGTTTTATCTACTCAGTCATTCGGGGTACATCGTGCGACGAAGGCAAGAGCGCGCCAGAGTATGTGAAGCGCTCCTGGCTGCGCTGTCTCGAGGAATACGGCCTGGATCCGAACTCGAATGCGGAACCCGTGGTGGTGCCGCGCCAGGAGCTCCTGGTCCGCAAGGAGCGCAACCTCGAGCTCGTTTCTTTCGCCGACCCCGAGATGGCGCACCTGTACCGGCAGCTCGCCGGCTCGGGTTACTCGATCATCCTTACCGATCGCGACGGCGTCATGCTTTCCTACTACGGCGATCCGAGCTTCAAGGGCGCGGCGTCGCGCACCGGGCTCGTGCCGGGCGCCGTGTGGAGCGAGCGGCACGGCGGCACCAACGGGATGGGGACGTGCCTGCTTGAGCGCGGGCCCCTGATCATCCACCGGGATCAGCACTTCCTCGCCCGCAACACCGGGCTGACGTGTTGCGCTGCGCCCGTTTTCGATCACCGCGGCGAGCTGATCGCGGTGCTGGACGCCTCCGGCGAGTCGGATCGCGCGCAGCAGCACACCCTGGTGCTGGTGAACATGTCGGCGCAGATGATCGAAAATCGTCTGTTCCTGCACCGCTTCCGCAACGCCTTCGTGGTGCGCTTCCACAGCCGGCCGGAGCTCGTGGGAACGTGGAGCGAAGGGATCATCGCGTTCGATCTTTCCGGCGCCATCACCGCGGTGGACCGCAATGCGCTGTTTCAGCTCGGCTGCAAGAAAGCGGACGATCTGATCAACGCGCCGCTGGAGCGGGTGTTCAACATTTCTCTCCCGGCCCTGGTCGAGCGCAGTCACAAGAAATCGTTCCACGCGTTGCCGATCTACGAGGCGCGCCACCGCGGACGCTTTTTCGCGGTAGCGCAAGAACCCGAGTCCAGGCAGCGGGGAACAGGCGCGCCGCGTCTTGCGCCGCGCGACAGCCCGTCGGTTTCAACCGCGCGCCGCAGCGCCCTCGATGAGCTGGATCTCGGCGACCCGCTGATGGCGCGCAACATCAGGGCGGCGAAGCGCGTCGCGTCGCGCGATATCCCGATCCTGCTGATCGGGGAGACGGGGACGGGCAAGGAGCTGTTCGCGCGCGCGTTGCACGCCGCGAGCGAGGACGCCGACCAGCCTTTCGTCGCGGTCAACTGCGCTTCCATTCCCGAGACGCTGATCGAGAGCGAGCTGTTCGGACACCGGCACGGCGGGATCACCGCCGCGACCGCCGAGGGCGAGCGCGGAAAGATCGTCCAGGCTCACGGCGGCACGCTGTTCCTGGACGAGATCGGCGACCTGCCCCACGCGCTCCAGGGCCGGCTGCTTCACGTGCTGGAGGAGCGCGAAGTGATCGCGCTCGGCAGCCAAACGCCGATCAGGGTCGACATCCGCTTGGTGTGCGCGACGCCCTGCAACCTGGAGGACAAAGTCCGGCGTGGCGAGTTTCGCGAGGGCCTTTTCTACCGGCTGCAGGGGCTGGTGCTGACGCTGCCGCGGCTCCATGAACGTGAGGACAAGCGCGCGCTGCTCCGACACGTGTTCGCGCAGGAGGCGGCCGACGCCCCTTCGGTTTCACTCGGCGAGGACCTGATCGACGCGCTGTGCGCGCAGCAATGGCCGGGGAACATACGGCAGCTGCGCAACGCGCTGCGCGCCATGATCGCGCGGCGTTCGGGCGACAAGCTCGAGGCGGCCGACCTGCCCTGCGACTACGGTCTCGGCCCGCGGCCTGCCGAACCCGCGGCCCCGGCGCCGGAGAAGGATTCGCTCAACGCGCTCGGAAGAGCGGAGCGAGACGCGTTGCTCCGGGAGCTTGAGCTCGAGCGCGGGAACTTGAGCCATGTCGCACGCAAGCTCGGCGTCAGCCGCAACACCCTCTATCGAAAGATGCATCGGCTGGGCATCGAGTGGTCGATCAAGAAGCCGCTGCATTGATACGATGGCGATCCACGGTGCATGAAGTGCCGCGCCCGATTCTCATAGAATTGAAGGGAGTGAACTATGGATGTTCGCGCAGCGGTCGCCCATAAAGCGGGCGCAGCTTTAACCATAGAAACCGTGCAGTTGCAGGGACCGAAGGCCGGCGAAGTGCTGGTCGAGATCAAGGCGACCGGCATCTGCCATACCGACGAATTCACGCGCTCGGGCTCCGATCCGGAGGGCTTGTTCCCGGCGATTCTCGGCCACGAGGGCGCAGGCGTGGTGGTCGACGTGGGACCGGGGGTCGCCAGCGTGAAAAAAGGCGATCACGTCATCCCGCTCTACACTCCCGAATGCCGGCAGTGCGAATACTGCCTGAGCGGCAAGACCAATCTGTGCCAGGCGATACGCGTCACGCAAGGGAAAGGCGTGATGCCCGACGGCAGCAGCCGCTTCTCGCTCGGCGGCAAGAACCTCTTCCACTACATGGGCACTTCGACATTCGCCAACTACACCGTGGTGCCCGAGATCGCGCTCGCCAAGATCCGCGAGGACGCGCCGTTCGACAAGGTGTGCTACATCGGCTGCGGCGTGACCACCGGCATCGGCGCCGTGATCAACACCGCCAAGGTGGAGCCGGGCGCGAACGTCGTGGTGTTCGGCCTGGGCGGCATCGGGCTCAACGTGGTCCAGGGCGCGCGGCTGGCCGGCGCCAACATGATCGTCGGCGTGGATACCAATCCGGCGCGCAAGGCGCTCGCCGAGAAGTTCGGCATGACGCATTTCGTCAATCCCAAAGAAGCCGGCAGCGACCTGGTCGCGCACCTGGTGAACCTGACCAAGGGCGGCGCCGACTACAGCTTCGAGTGCATCGGCAACGTCGACGTGATGCGCCAGGCGCTCGAGTGCTGCCACAAGGGCTGGGGCGTGTCGGTGATCATCGGCGTCGCCGGCGCGGGCCAGGAAATCAAGACGCGCCCGTTCCAGCTCGTCACCGGCCGCGTATGGAAAGGCACCGCGTTCGGCGGCGCCAAGGGCCGGCGCGACGTGCCGAAAATCGTCGACTGGTACATGGAGGGCAAGATCAACATCGACGACCTGATCACGCACAAGTTGAAGCTCGCCGACATCAACCAGGGCTTCGACCTGATGCACGAGGGCAAATCCATACGCTCTGTGGTGGTGTACTGATCTCAAGCCGGACGCAGGTTCGCGCCGCCCGAAGATGGCGATCACGAGCGTTTCCCGCAACAAATGCTTCGGCGGCGTCCAGGGCGTCTACAGCCATGAGTCGAGTGAAACCGCGTGCGTGATGCGCTTGGGCGTGTTTCTCCCGCCGCAGGCCGAAGCTCATGCAGTGCCCGTGCTCTACTGGCTTTCCGGCCTTACCTGCACGGAGGAGAATTTCATCGTCAAGGCGGGCGCGCAACGCATGGCCGCGGAGCTCGGGCTCGCCATCGTCGTGCCAGACACCAGCCCGCGCGGCCTGAAAATTCCCGGCGAGGCCGAGAGCTACGATTTCGGTTTGGGCGCCGGATTCTATGTGGACGCGGTTCAGGCGCCCTGGTCGCGAGGCTACCGGATGTATTCCTACGTCGCGAAGGAATTACCCCGGCTGGTCGAATCCAACTTTCCGATCGATCCCGCGCGCGTGGGCATCTTTGGCCATTCCATGGGCGGACACGGCGCGTTGACCATTGCGCTCAAAGACCCCGGCTATTACAAGTCGGTGTCGGCTTTTGCCCCGATCTGCTCACCCATGCGCTGCCCCTGGGGAGAAAAAGCGCTCACCGGGTATCTTGGAACCGATCGCGCCCTGTGGCGCGATTATGACGCGAGCGCCCTGATCGAGAGCCGCGGATGGAAGGGACCTGCGCTTCGGGTCGATCAGGGCACGAACGACCAGTTTCTGGAGAGCCAGCTGAAGCCCGAGCTGTTAAAAGAAGCTTGCAGGCGAACCGGGGTATCCCTGGATCTTCGCCTGCAAGCGGGTTACGACCACAGCTATTTTTTCATCGCGAGCTTTGTCGAGGATCACCTTCGATTCCACGCGCGCAATCTGTAACGCAGTGCGTCACGCGCGCAGCGCGCCGGAGGCCTTGGCCGTCTGCGTCGCGATGAAATCCATCAGGGGCGGGGACAGGCAATCGTAAGGCTCGAGCTTCAATTCTTTCAACCTCGCCCTGACCGCGCCCATGTTGTCGGGGCTTGCACCCGATTCGATGATCGACGAAACGAATGCCGCGAATTCGGGCGGCGCCCAGCCCGATTCGTTCGAGCGCTCGGTGTGAATGAAATCGAATCCGTACAGCGGATGGCCCTTGTTCTCGATCCGGCCATACATGTGGACGCCGCACTCTTTGCAGGCATACCGCTGAATCGTGGCCTTGGGATCCACGATCGCGAGCTTGTTGCCGTTCGCCTTGACGCTGAGGTTGTCGCGCCCTACGACGGCAACCTGAGAGAACAGCGCCCCTTTCGGTTTCCAGCACTTGGAACAGCCACACACGTGATTGTGTGCGCACTGCCCTTTGATCGCTATCTCGACCTTGTTCTGCGAGCAATTGCACAACAGCGTCCCGCCTGCAAAGGTCTTTGCCGCGGGTTTCAGTCCACCGTCAACCGCTGGATGTATCTTGACACTGCTCATGATGTTTTCTCCTTTTTGGACACTAAGCCGGCCACCGACGCGGCTGGGGCCGCGCGGGGATGAATCTTGCACCCGATGATGCCGTTTAGGCAAGCGAGGCTCGCGTGCACGGCCTTTCAGCGCAAATGGTGATTGCGTTCCTGGATGTTCTCGACCAGGCGGCGCACGCCGCGTAGCCACGTCTCGTCGGTGTTGCCGCGGATGTCGACCGACTTGGCATAGACCGTCTCGCCCGAGGCCACGTTGTGAACTTCGATATTGATGTTCAGGATCAGGTTGCTCACCTTTTGCACCCAGCACAGCGCGATGCGCTCGGCGCCGAGCGCGCGGCCGATGTCGATCTCGCAGCCGTTGCAGGCGCGCAGCTCGTACGAGGCCTTGAAGCGCTCGATGAGCTGCGCTGCGGGGGCGCGATCGAGCACGCGGTACATGCCGCGGCCCTCGAGCTGCTTCGCCAGCTCGGCCGTGATCAGCACGATCCGCCGGTCGGTTTCCCGGCGCGCCTGCTCGCTCGCGAACGAGCGCATCTCGTCGATCAGCTCGAAATCCATGAGCGCGAGCGATTTCGGTTCCGCGGCGGTCGCGTGGACGCACGCAAGCCCCGCGATTGCGAGCGGCGCGATCCATCGTCCGAGTCTCGGTCCCACTTTCGCTCCCGGCAGTATCTGCGCGGGATGTTGCCACAGAAAAGTCCCGGGCGCCGCCGCGGCGCGCTTGTACCGCGTGGTGCCTTGCCTTAGCATATTTGCCGTCTTCCCTTCGACCGGATCGACCGCGAGCATGGCGCACAAGAGAGGATCACGCTGAATGTCGGCCGAGCGCATCGCCGTGATGCTGGTCGACGACCATGCCGTGGTGCGCATGGGGTTCAGGCTGCTGATCGACGGAGCATCGGACATGAAGGTCGTGGCCGAGGCCGACAGCGGCGAGGACGCGCTGCGCTGCCTCGAGGAGGCCAGGCCCGACGTCGTGGTGATGGACATATCGATGCCCGGCATCGGCGGCCTGGAGGCGGTCCGCCGCATTCTCGCCAAGGAGCCCTCGGCCCGGATCCTGGTGCTGTCGGCGCACGAGGACGCGATGCACGCGCGGCGCGTCCTGAAGGCGGGCGCGCTCGGGTACCTCACCAAGCGCAGCGCCGCGGAA
>Ga0184640_10000482_pt1 | contig 10562 bp, 8 predicted proteins | sample PLM31_200_b2_FD_133161 | JGI IMG/M metagenome (GOLD analysis project Ga0184640, IMG submission 133161) | Groundwater sediment microbial communities from an aquifer in East River, Colorado, USA - PLM3-1_200_b2 | ecosystem: Environmental > Terrestrial > Soil > Riparian zone | place: USA: East...
ACGGAGATCCCACCGGGAAAAACGCTCCCGCCTTTCCAGAAGGCGCTCGATGAAGTGGTCTACGTCGTGCAAGGACGCGGGCTGACTACCGTCTGGAGCGGGGACCGGCCGAAGAAAACCTTTGAATGGCAGAAGCACAGCATGTTCATGATTCCCGCCAATTACTCCCATCAACTGGGCAACACGCAAGGGAATCAGGCCGTGCGGCTTCTCCATTTTAGTTATCTCCCCCTGGCGATGATCGCCGTTCCCAACCCCGACTTCTTTTTTAAAAACCCGCTCGTAGACTCGACCCTGCTCTACGGTCAGGAAGGTTCCAATTTCTATTCCGAGGCGAGCGCCACGACCCGCAACAGCCCCAGTCACGGCGCGATGTGGAACGTCTGGTTCGGAAACTTCTTTCCGGATATGCGGGCATGGGACAAGCTTCAGCCTTTCAAAGGGCGCGGCGCCGGAGGCCACGTGGTCTGGATCGGCTTTCCCCATTCCCCGGTCTACGCCCATATGTCGGTCTTTCCCTCCCGCACCTATAAGAAGGCCCACCGCCACGGACCAGGGGTGGTGATCGTGATCCCGGCCGGGGAGGGTTATTCGGTCATGTGGCCGGAAGGCAGGGAAAAGGTCATCGTCCCCTGGCACGAAGCGAGCGTCTTTGTTCCCCCGAACCGGTGGTTCCACCAACACTTCAATGTGGGAGGGCAGGCGGCGCGATATCTCGCCCTCCATGCGCCGAGAGGCCTCTCGGGTTACAGTGAGAGGGTGGACGACCGGCGCCGGGACCAGCTCGAGTATCCGTCTGAGGAGCCCTTTATCCGGCAGAAGTTTCAGGAAGAATTATCCAAGAGAGGGCTCGCCTCGATCATGCCGGAAAAGGCCTATCAGGATGCGGACTACGAGTGGGACTATGGGGAGTAACCGCCGGACCGAAAATTTCTCTCAGGTCCGATGCAATACGCGCGTACTACGCTTCAAACGAAGAAACGCTCGATGCCCCTCAATCGACGCATCGGACCTTCGAGAAACCCCCGGTCCGGCTCATGGTAGATGGGAGCGGGCTCATGGAAAGGAGAAACGGGTGACGAGGAAAACAGTATCTTTTTTATTCCTCATTTCCTGGATGATCATGGCCGGGGCTCTGGAGGCCGCGGATCAAGCGGAGTGGGAAAAGACGGTTCAGGCGGCAAAGAAAGAAGGACAAGTCACCGTCTACATCAGCGGCTATGAGGCGGTTCTGCCCGCCTTCCAGAAGGCCTACCCCGACATCAAACTCGTCGGCATCACCGGACGCGGCGTCCAACTCGGGCAGCGGCTCATGAGCGAAAGACGGGCGGAAAAATATCTGGCGGATGTCTATAGCGGCGGCTCGACGACGATTTTTACCCTCTATAAAACCAAGGGGCTGGATCCTTTTAAGCCCGCCCTGACCCTGCCCGAAGTCGCGGACCCGTCCAAGTGGTGGCGGGGCGAGCACCGCTATCTGGACCCGGAAGGGAATTACATCTTCGCCTACACCGGCAACGTCGGCTCCGCGGGGATTCATTACAACACCAAGCTCGTGAACCCCAAGGAATTCAAATCCTATTGGGATCTCGTCCAACCCAAATGGAAGGGAAAAATGGTCGCCCGCGACATGAGGGAGCCCGGACCCGGCAGCGGCTTGACCCGATTTCTCTGGCACAACCCGGAAATCGGCCCGGATTTCATCCGTCGCCTCTACACCGAGATGGATCTTACACTGGGGCGCGACTACCGCCAGACGACCGACTGGCTCGCGCGAGGGAAGTTCGCCATCTGCCTTTTTTGCGGCGACGTCAGCAACGCGAAGAAGCAGGGATTGCCGGTGGACAGCGTCGGGCCGCATACCTTGAAGGAGGGCGACGCCTTGAGCGTCACCTTCGGCACCATGGGGCTGGTGAACCAGGCGCCCCATCCCAACGCGGCGCGGGTTTTTATCAACTGGCTCCTCTCCCGCGAAGGGCAGATCGCGCTGCAAAAGGCGATCAATACCCCCGACGACGAATTAGAATCACTCCGGGAAGATATCCCCAAGGACGTCATTCGGCAGGAGAGCCGCCGGCGGAAGGACGGTAAATACCTGATCACGGATCGAGTCGATTGGATGGACTTGAGGCCGATCTACGACTTTATCAACAAGTCGCTCGCCGACGCGGGGAAAAAATAAGTAAAAAGTAAAAAGGCAAAAGTAAAAAAATCGCGAGCGAAGGCTAAGGATGAAACGCTGCTGTCTACTTTATTATTTTTTCCTTTTTACCTTTACCTTTTTACTTCAGCGTTTCGCTGTTGCCGCCTCTGCAGCGGACTGGCGGTCGGAGTGGGAGAAGCTGGTCAAGGTGGCCGAGAAAGAGGGGGAGATCAGGATCTTCGGATCGGATTCCCACCAGGACGCCGCGCATGCCTTTCAGAAAGCCTTCCCCAAGATCAAGGTGAGATTCGAGCCCGGCGCGGGACGCGACTTCGCGCCGCGGGTCATGGCTGAGCGGAGGGCCGGCAAATATCTGGTCGACATCACAATGCTCGGCTCCGCCACCCAGTTCGGCGTTTTTTATAAAGCGGGCGTTCTCGATCCCATCCCGCCGGCGTTGTTCCTTCCCGAAGTCACCGACCTGTCGAAGTGGTGGCAGGGAAGGCACCATTATGCCGATCCCGAGGGAAAGTATATCTTTATCAACCAGGGGAGCGTCTCGGCCACGCTGGTCGCCTACAACTCCAGCGCCGTCGACCCCAAAGAGTTGAAGTCGCACACGGATCTCATCAGTCCCAAGTGGAAGGGGAAGATCGTCGCGTGGGACCCCAAGCGGCCGGGACAGATCCAGAATCTGAAGGGTCTCTATTTCAATCCCCTCTTGGGCCCGGGATTCATCACGAAATTCTACGGCGAGACTGATGTGACCCTGGGCAGCGACGCGAGACTGATCATCGACTGGCTCGCCAAGGGTAAATTTTTCCTCTATTTCATGGCGCGCGATCGGGATATCGAAGAGGCGAAGAAGCAAGGTCTGCCGGTCGGCTTGATCGACGCTCCCCCGCAGGAGAGCTATCTCTCCTCGGCTATGGGGAATATCGCCCTTTTCAACAAGGCGCCGCATCCGCAAACGGCCCGGCTCTACTTGAACTGGCTCTTCTCGCGCGAAGGACAGGTCCAGTGGCAAAGGGCCACGGACGCGAACAGCCTGCGCACTGATATTCCCAAGGAGACGATCAGCCACTGGCGGTCTGTCGTGCCCAGGGAGGGGGTGGACTACATTCTGACCAGCCTGCCCCAGTACAGCGATGTCGGACCCATCGTAAAGGTCGTCGACGAGGCGCTTGCGCGAAAGGGCAAAATAGCGGCGCCGAGATAGCTCCCATCATGCGCCCGATTCATGTAATTTTTTTGTCCTTCGCCCTTCTCCACTGGGGAAGCGCGCTCCTTCCGGCCGCGGAGAGAACCGCCTGGCAGGCGGAGTGGGAGCGGACGGCCGCGGCGTCCCTGCAGGAGGGGGAGGTGACGATCTATGGCCAGGCCCGTCATCCCACGAGCGCGGCGATCCAGGCCTTCGCGCAGGTCTATCCGAAGATCCGCCTCAATTTTCTCGGCGGCACCGGCAACCAGTTGGGAGTGAGGGTGATGGCGGAGAAGCGGGCGGGTAAACACCTCGTGGACATCGCCATCGGCGGTCCGGGGACCATGGTGGAGGTTTATTATAGAGGCGGCCTCCTGGAGCCCCTGGCAGCTGCGTTTATTCTCCCCGAAGTGAGAGATCCTGCCTTCTGGTGGGACAAAAAACATCACTACGCCGATCGAGAAGAGCGATACGTCTTTGCCATGACCGGCGACGTCTCCTCGACCATCGGCGCCTACAACACGCGTCTGGTCAAGCCGGGTGAGATCCAATCCTGGTGGGACCTCCTCCAACCGAGGTGGAAGGGAAAGATCGTCGCGACCGACCCAAAGTCCTCCGGCAACATTCAAAACTGGCGGTATCTTTACTATAGCGCCGACTTGGGGCCGCAGTTCATCCGGCGCTTGATCGCGGAGATGGACCTGCGATTTTCCTCAGACGAGCGCCAGATGATGGACTGGGTCGGATCGGGAAAATATCCGGTCCATCTCTTCGCCAAGGGGGCGAACCTCGACCGGGCCAAGGGACAGGGGCTTCCGGTAGAAGAGCTCGTGAGTCCGAAGGAGGCCGGAAGCGTCGGGACCGGCTCCGGCCATATAGCCTTTTTCAAAAACAGCCCGCATCCGAACGCGGCGCGGCTCTACGTCAACTGGATTCTCTCCCGGGAAGGCCAGCTTGCGTGGCAGAAGATCACGCAGGACAATTCCCTCCGGATGGATATCCCGAAAGACATGGTGCCCAAGGAGGCCGTCGTCCAGGAGGGAAAGCGGTACATGTTCATGAGCTCGCCGGCGTACGAGGATATCGGGCCGCTGCGCAAACTGATCGAAGAATCGATGGCCGCGATCCAACGAAGGTAGGAGGAGAAAAGAGATGAAGGCAACCACCGCCGAACAGCCGCCGGAGATCGAGCGGTGCAACCCCTATCAAGAGTGGCAAGCGAAGGAAGGAATCCCCGTCGTCAGGGGTCTCTGCATCGAAGATCTAAACGCCGTAGAACTTCGCCCCTGGGCGCGCAAAGGCGGATTGGGGGCTTTCGTCGATCTGGGCACGAAGCCGGGACACGAGCGGGGCGCCTATCTCTGCGAGATCCCTCCCGGAGGAAGCCTCGAGCCGCAGCGCCACCTCTACGAAGAGGCCCTTTACGTCGTGAGCGGCAGAGGGGCGACCACGGTGTGGAATGACGGCCGGCCGAAACAGACCGTGGAGTGGCAGGAGGGGAGCCTGATCGCCATTCCGCTCAACGCCTGGCACCAGCACTTCAACGGCGAGGGAGGACGGCCTGCCCGCTTCCTGGGGCGGACCAACGCGCCGGCGATGATGGGACTCTTTCACAACGAGAAATTCATCTTCGAGAATCCTTGCGCCTTCGAAGACCGCTTCTCCGGCGAGGAGGGCTACTTCAGCGGGAAGGGGACGCTCTATCAGAAGCGGATTTGGGAAACCAATTTTGTCTCCGACGCGCGCAACTTCAAGCTCTACGAATGGAAAGAGCGCGGCGCGGGCGGGACCAATGTCATGTTCGAGATGGCCGATGCGGGGCTCGCCTGCCATATTTCCGAATTTCCGGTGGGGACCTACAAAAAGGCCCACGTCCACAGCAAGGGAAACGACAAAGGTGGCGGCGCTTTGCTCCTGATTCTGGACGGCGAGGGCTTCACCCTGGTCTGGCGGCCAGAGGAAAGGGAATGGCAGCGCCTGAGCTGGAGACGGAACAGCCTCGTGGTGGCGCCCAGTTCGTGGTATCACCAGCACTTCAACGCGGGCGCGAAGCCGGCGCGTTATCTGGCGATGCGGGGCGGGACCGGGGCGCGCCACTGGATGGGCCACAAGAACCTGAACGACGTGAGCGAGACTCTGGGCGGGACCCAGATCGAATACGAGGATGAAGACCCGAGGATCCACCACATGTTCGAAGAGGAGCTGGCCCGCCACGGGGCGTCGTGCAAAATGCGCGGGCTGGTTTCCCACTGCACGGCTTAAACGACTTGAGCTGTTCAAGCGTTCAAACGGTTCAAAGTCGGATCGGCGCCCGGAGGCCGTATGTTTTTTAGCTTGCTCGGCTTTGTCTTTTTGATTTCCGCCGGAGCGGCGCATGCCGCTTCTCAGGCCGCGGGATCGTGGCAGGCGGAATGGGAAAAAACCGTTCAGGCGGCGCAGCGGGAGGGGGAAGTGACGATCTACGGCCAGGCGCGTCATCCGGTCAGCGCGGCGATCAGGGCCTTCGAGCAGGTTTACCCGAAGATCCGGCTCAATTTTCTCGGCGGGACCGGCGCCCAGTTGGGAGTGAGGGTGATGGCGGAGAAGAGGGCGGGCAAGCATCTCGTGGACATCGCCATCGGCGGGGCGGGCACGCAGGTCGAAGTTTATGCCAGGGCCGGACTGCTGGAGCCCATGAGCTCCGCCTTTATCCTGCCGGACGTGGCGGACCCATCCCTCTGGTGGGAGAAGAAGCACCACTACGCCGATCCGGAGAACCGCAGCGTCTTCATGATCGTGGGGAATGCCTCCTCGAGCATCGGGGCTATCAATACCCGGCTGGTGAAGCGCGGCGAGATCCAATCCTGGTGGGACCTCCTCCAACCCAAATGGAAAGGCAAGATCGTCATGACCGATGCCCGGTCGGCAGGCAACATCGGCACCTGGAGATATCTCTATTACAGCCCGGATCTGGGGCCGAAGTTCATTCGCCGTCTTCTGGCGGAGATGGACGTCATGTTTTCCGTGGACGAGCGCCAGATGATGGATTGGTTGGGTACGGGGAAAGCCTCAGTCCACCTGCTTGCCAAAGGGGCCAATATCGACAAGGCGAGGGAGCAGGGATTGCCGGTGGAGGAGCTTTCCAGCCAAAAAGAAGGGGGCAGCATCAGCACCGGATCGAATCATCTGAGCTTTTTCAAAAACGCTCCCCATCCGAACGCCGCGAGGCTCTACATCAACTGGGTCCTCTCCCGGGAGGGCCAGCTCGCATGGCAGAAGATCACGAAGGACAATTCTCTGCGGGCCGATATTTCCAAAGAAATGGTCCTACCGGAGAACCTTCTCCGCGAAGGGGCGAACTACATCATGACGAGCCATCCTCAGTATGAAGATGTGAAACCGCTCCGCAAGCTCGTGGATGAGGTCCTGGCGGAAACGAAACGAAGGTAACCTATCGTTGTGTGTTCGTGAACGAGATGGGCTACCATAACCGCCGGCCCGGGGGTCTCTCTCCGGGCCGATGCAATAGTGCAGTGCTACGCTTCGAACGGAAATACGCTCGATACATTTCGGTCGGGTGCATCGGCCCTTCGAAATACCCCCGGGCCGGCTGATGAGGGATGGGCTTTTTTCAGCGGCCTGCTAAAGACAGGAGGATCCATGGCCGGTAAAGTCACGGTTGCGACGCTTCACCAGATGAAGCGCGAGAAAAAAAAGATCGCCGCGGCGGTCGCCTACGATTATCAAATGGCGCAGCTCCTCGACCGCGCCGGGGCCGATCTCATCTCGGTGGGCGATAGCGTCGGCCACCGCTTCTTCGGCCAAGCGACCCATCACGAGGTGACGATGGACCAGATGGTGCTTTGCTGCCTGGCCGTCTCCCGCGGAGTCGAGCGGGCGCTCGTGAATTGCGATTTGCCTTTTGGAACCGTGCAGGCGGGTCCGGAAGAGGCGGTCCGCGCGGCCATCCGGCTGGTGAAAGAGGGGCACGCCGAGATGGTGAAGGTGGACGGCGCCGCCGGCCACCCGGAGGTGGTTGCCGCGATCGCCAAGGCGGGGATTCCGGTCTTTGCGCAGTTCGGCTTCACGCCGCAGAGCACGATGGCCATCGGCGGCTTCATGGAGCGCACCGAGGCGATGCTCCAGGAAATGCACGACCAACTGGTCCGGGACGCCCATACCCTTGAAGCCGCCGGCGCGTGCCTGCTCGATGTCACCAATGTCGGCCCTCAGATTATCGGCGAGATCGCTCAGGCGGTGAAAATCCCGGCGATCGGCGGACACAATACCGGGCCGGCCGCCGACGGCCGGATCACTGTAAGCTATAGCCTCGTCGGGTATGACGCGCGGGCATTGGACCGGGAGCGGCCCAGCGCCGCCCGGCTCATCCTGGACGAGGTAACGAACTATTTCAACGAAGTCCGGGCGGGGAGAATGAAGTAAAATCAGTAAAAAGGAAAAGGTAAAAAGGAATGAAGACAGGCAATAGGCATCAGGCAAAAGGCAATAGAAGGAAAAATTTGTTTTACTGTCTGGCGAAGGGTAAGAAAAAGTAGGGACAATCCGAAAAAGTGTGACGGAAGGAGGCATTGTGATGTCTACTCGAAGCAAACTAAGCAGGGTATCCAGATTCAGCCTAGTTTTCGTGGTCTTTTTATCTGGTTGCGCCGCCATCCAGATGGGAGGAGAAAGATCGAGCGGCAGGTTTGAGTTTGGGCTGATCGGCGACCAGCAGTACACGGCGGAGACGGAGGCGCAATTTCCCAATCTGATGGATGAGTTAAATCGCGCCAACCTTGCGTTCGTTGTCCATGTCGGTGATTTCAAGGGGGGCGCGACGCCTTGTAGCGACGAGACCTTTAACGGGCGCAAGGAGCAATTCCAATCCTCCAAGCACCCCTTCATTTACACTCCCGGTGATAACGAATGGACTGACTGCCACGGGGCCAAGCCCCCGTCGGACCCTCTGGAGAGGCTGGCCAAGCTTCGCGATCTGTTCTTTCAGGGCGACCTTAGCCTGGGCAAACGCAGCCTACGCCTGACGCGCCAGAGCGAGGAGCCAAAGTATGCCAAGTTCCGAGAAAACGTGCGCTGGACCTATGGTGATGTGTTATTCGCCACGCTCCACATGGTGGGGAGCAACAACAATCTGGGACGCACGCCGGAGATGGATGCTGAATGGGCCGAAAGAACCCAGGCCAATCTCGCGTGGATGAGGCAAGCTTTTGATCTGGCAAAACAAAACGGCAATAGAGCCATTGTGCTTATCACCCAAGCCAACCCTGGATTTGCGGATACCTGGCCTCCAGCCTTATGGCGGAGATACCTAGGCACACCGTTAGAGCCACCTAAGGAAAAAAGGAAAAGCGGTTTTGCCGATTTCCTGCAAGCCCTCGAGAAAGAAACTTTGGCATTCGGCAAGTCTGTGTTCCTGATGCACGGGGATTCGCACATCTTCCGCATTGATAAGCCGCTGCTCGGTTCCAAGAGCACGCGGATGATTGAGAATTTCACTCGGGTCGAGTCCTTTGGGGCTCCGGATTCGCATTGGGTGCGCGTGATCGTGGACCCTAGCGATCCGAATCTATTTACTTTCAAACCGGAGATCGTAAAGAAGAACCTTGTCGATCACTTAGCAAAATAGCTCCAGCGATTGGCTGGAGACTGACCCTATTGAGCTGGATTTTCTGCTGCGGAACTGGACCAGAGGGATTTATCGACCGTGTGTGATCGCAATGAAGCGATGTCCCAAAGGCTAATCGTGACTTTGAGAGTATTCTAGGAGGCGAACTATGAAGCGAGCTATCCGTGGCATTCGTTTTTGTCTGACCGTGCTGGTGCTCATTGTCACGTGTTCCGTCCCGGGAGTCGGCGCGGAAAGAGGCCCGACACCGTTGGTTCCATGGGGACCCATGGGCGAGATCGAGGCAGCCGCCAGAAAAGAGGGGAAACTTGTCATCTATGCCGCTGCCGGTCATGCCGACCGGGAAGCCCAAGTGGCCATGGGCAAGCGCTTCCAGGAGAAATATGGAGTTGCCATCGAGTGGACCACTTTGAATGCCCAGGACATAGTCCCGCGCGTGCTTGCCGAACAGCGCACCCGCCAGTATATCGCCGACATCACGATGTCCGGCATTGCCGGTCACTACACGGAACTTAAACCGAGAGGCTATGTAGCGCCGATCCTGGCACCCACTACGTTTGAGAAAGGTGTCTGGAGACTGGACCCCGCGATCATATTCCCCAAAGAGCGTGATTGGTTCTATATCAATATGCCTTTAAACCCGACCTTTTTTATCAACACTCAGTTGCTCCCTCCAGCGCAGGAGCCTAAAAATTACCAGGATCTCTTGGATCCTAAATGGAAACAGAAGATTGTTCTTCAAAATCCCTCCGTAGGAGGAAGGGGATCGGGTTGGTTTAGGGCCGTCTACAAAGAGCTCGGTCTTGATTATATGAAAGCGCTGACCAGGCAGGTCGTGATCGTTGCGAATACTAACGATTCCGTGGATGCGGTGGCGCGCGGCCAGTACCCGCTCGCGCTCGCGCCGGCCACGAACCGTGGGAGTCAGCTTATTAACGAAGGGGCGCCGGTCAAGTTCGCTCACCCTGCCGAAGGTTCTCATATAACGACGAACGGGGTCTGCCTGATCGCCAATTCCCCTCATCCGAATGCCGCTAGGCTTTTTCTCGATTGGTTTTTTAGTAGGGAAGGGCAGATGATTTATGCCCCAAACAATAGCTCGATCTCGGTCCGGAAAGACGTGCCGCAGGATTACCTGCCCCCCGGCGAGCGTTATGGAGAAGGTCAAAAGTTTTTCGCGGCAGACGCAGCGGATCAGACGCCCCCGAGGCCCGAGGAGCTGCTCAAGCTGGCCCGGCAGATCTTCATAGAGCGGAAATAAGAGAAATCGAAGGAGGGGATGACGATGAGAAAGTATCGGCTGTTTCTATATTTCACCCTTTTATCTTTTTTACTTCCCCAGTCCGTCATGGCGGCATCGGGCCAGGCCGCGTGGGAGAAGGTGGTTGCCGCCGCAAAGCAGGAAGGCGAGGTAATTCTCTGGGGGGACGCGGAGATCACGCACCCGGATATCACGGCGGCCTTCGCCAAAGAATATCCGTTCATCAAAGTCGTCACGGTCGGCGGGAAGATCGGGGAACTCATGCCGCGCATCATCGGGGAAAGAAGGGCCGATAAATACCTGGCCGACGTTTACAGCGGCGGGTTGGGTGGCC
>Ga0184640_10000483_pt1 | contig 10544 bp, 12 predicted proteins | sample PLM31_200_b2_FD_133161 | JGI IMG/M metagenome (GOLD analysis project Ga0184640, IMG submission 133161) | Groundwater sediment microbial communities from an aquifer in East River, Colorado, USA - PLM3-1_200_b2 | ecosystem: Environmental > Terrestrial > Soil > Riparian zone | place: USA: East...
AGACGGCGCTGATCGGCCGCCATCCGCACATCGAGTTCTGGCGCTGGGAGAGCGAGCGCGATCTGGGCATTGCGCGCGGCGCACTCGCGGCGGTCGGTCTCGCGGCTCTCGAGGGGCGCTCGCTGGAAACGCTTTCGGGTGGTGAACGCCGGCGGCTCGCGATCGCCACGGTGCTGACACAGGACCCGGCTCTGTACCTGCTCGATGAGCCGACCAATCACCTCGATCCGCATCACCAGCTCGAGATCCTGAAGCTCTTTCGCACGCGCGCCGACCAGGGACGCACCGTCATCGCGAGCCTGCACGACGCGACGCTGGCCTCGCGCTTCGCCGACCAGGTACTGCTCCTGTACGGCGACGGCACCTGGACATTCGGGCCCACTGTGGTGGTACTCGACGCCGCGCATCTCACGCGTTTGTATCACACCGCGATCCACGAGCTCGACTTCCGCGGCCGGCGCATTTTCGTCAGCGACTAGCTAACGGTGCCGGACACGGCTTATTGGTCATTTGCGCTGTCAAGCGAAGTTGGGCAAATGACCAATAAGCCGTGTCCGGCACCGTACTAGAAACCGAGCGCTTCCAGGATCGGTCCGTGCAGGCGGCCGTTGGTGGCCAGCACGCTCTTGGTGCCGAGCGACACGGGACTCCCCTCGAGATCGGTGAACCGTCCACCGGCTTCTTCGACGATCATCGCGAGCGCCGCGACGTCGAGGATATTGACGTCGGTCTCGATCACGGCATCGATCTTGCCCGCCGCCAACAGGTGGTAGTGCAGGAAATCGCCGTAGCCCCGGATGCGATTGAGCCGGCCGACGAGCGCACCGAACCGGTTCCAGTGTGACCCGAGCGCCAGCGATTTCAGATTCCCCGTAGACAGCGCGGCGTCCTCGATACGATCGACGCTACTCACGGTCACGGGCTTGCCGTCGAGCCACGCACCCTGTCCTTTCTCCGCGTAAGCGAGTTCGCCGTACTCGCAGGCACTCGATACGCCAACGATCAGCTCGCCCCGCCTCATGAGTGCGATCTGCGTGGAGAACATCGGGTATTCGCGCACGAACGCCTTGGTGCCATCGATTGGATCCACGAGCCACAGATACTCGGCGTCGCGATCGCGCTCACCGGTCTCTTCGCCGAAGAAGCCGTGCTCGGGGAAGCTCGCCTCGAGCACCGCCCGTATCGCTTTCTCGGCTTCTATGTCCGCGACAGTGACCGGCGACTTGTCCGCCTTCTCGCGGACCTCGATGTCGCCCCGGTAGAGCCGCTGGATGACCTGTGTAGCCGCTTCCGCAGCCTCGAGGGCGGTGGCGAGAAATGCAGATTTCATTTCAGGGCAGCTTGACCACCTCGCCCTGCAAGGCAACTCCGCCCATCACCGCGCCCGCGCCGCATTCGTATTCGGTCTCGCTCGACAGATCGCCACCCTTATAGACGCTCTTGATCTTCACCACCGCGTTGCCACCGAGCTGCCGGGCACGCTCCTGCAACGCCAGCGCCGCGGACAGGAACACCCACTCGCAGCCCTCCTTGTCCGACTTGTTGAAGAAGTTGGTCTTCTTGTTGGACGTGAAGGTGCCGAAGCTCTGCACTGGATTCGGGTACTGCTGCGCGCCGAAGAAGAGCTTGATGTTCGCGTCGGCCTGCGCCTTGAATTCCCCGGTCTCCATGGCGTCCTTGATCGGCAGCTTGAGCCTGGTGTCGCGCGCGTACGCGACGCCCATGACCAGGACCACTCCCGCCGCCACCGCCAGCAATCGCTTCATGTACATGATCGATCTCCCTTATGAGTCGCATGAATACCGGTGCAGTTCTTCAAGCCACGCGCCGGAACAATAGTGAAGTGTTGATGCCGCCGAATGCGAAATTGTTCTTGAGGACGAATTCGCAGTCGAAGCGGCGCCCCGTGCGCTGGATATAGTCGAGTTCGCCGCAGCGAGCGTCAACGTTGTCGAGATTCAGCGTCGGCGCAAACCAGCCCGAATTCATCATCTCGATCGTCCACCAGCTTTCGATGGCCCCGCAGGCGCCCAGCGTATGGCCGACATGCCCCTTAAAAGTGCTCACGGGAACGCGTGAACCGAACAGCCTCCAGGTAGCCTGAGTCTCCGCGATGTCGCCCTGTTCGGTCGCCGTGGCGTGCGCGTTCACGTAAGCCACCGCCTGTGGCGGCAGACCGGCGTCCTCAAGCGCCAGTTCCATCGCGCGCTGCATCGTATGCGTGTTGGGGTGTGTCAGGTGATCGCCGTCGGCGTTGCTGCCGAAACCGACGATCTCCGCGTGGATTCGCGCGCCACGCGCGCGCGCATGCTCGTAATCTTCCAGCACCAGAGTACCAGCACCTTCACCGATGACGAGCCCGTCGCGGTCGCGATCGAACGGGCGCGGCGTGGTCTTGGGGCTTTCGTTACGCGTGCTGGTCGCATACAGCGTGTCGAACACGGCCGCCTCGCTCACGCACAACTCCTCGGCGCCTCCCGCTACCATCATCAGCTGCTTGCCGTACTTGATGGACTCGTAGGCATAACCGATAGAGTGGCTGCCGGAAGTGCACGCGCTCGAAGCGGGAATCACGCGGCCTTTGAGACCGAAGTACACACTGATGTTGGCCGCCGTGGTGTGCGGCATCATCCTCAGGTAAGTGGTCGCGTTGATGTTGCCCATGCTGCCGGTGGAGAGCATGGCGCTGAAATCGCGCACCGCATCGGTGCTGCCGGTCGATGAGCCGTACGCCACCCCCATGCGGCCATCTCGAATGGACTCATCGTCGAGCAGTCCCGCGCGCGCAAGCGCCATTTCCGTCGCACACGTCGCCAGCAGTGATACGCGTCCCATCGAGCGCGTCACCTTGCGCGTGAAGTGCGGTGGCGGTGCGAAGTTGCGCACCGGGCCACCCAGGCGCGTATTGAGATCCGCGTAGCGTGCCCATTCCGGCATGCGCTCGATGCCGCTCGAGTTCGCGAGCAGGTTGCGTTCCACTTCGGTCCAGTTCTGCCCGAGCGAAGTGATACCCGCCATGCCGGTGACCGCGACGCGTCGCTCGTTGGCACTCATCAGCACAATCCGCCGTTCACGCCGATGACCTGGCGGGTGATGTAGGCCGCCGACTCCGACATCAAGAAGCCGACCACGGCAGCGACCTCGTCAGGTTCACCGAGTCGCTGCGCGGGAATCATCTTGAGCACTTCCTCGATCGGTGCGTTGGCGCTCATCGCGGTGCGGATGAGTCCGGGGGCCACGCAATTGACGGTTATTGACCGGCTCGCCAGCTCTACGGCAAGCGCCTTGGTGGCGCCGATTATACCGGCCTTGGCCGCGCTGTAGTTGACCTGGCCGCGATTGCCGATCACGCCCGACGCCGAGGACAGCGTGACGATGCGTCCGGGCTTGCGGCGGCGGATCATCGGCATGACCAGCGGTTGCAGGACATTATAGAAGCCGTCGAGATTGGTCCTGAGCACGCTGTCCCAATCCTCCGCCGTGAGTGCCGGGAAAGCGCCGTCCCGGGCAATCCCGGCGTTGCAAACCACGCCGTAGTACGCCCCGTGTGCTTCGACGTCCGCGATCAGCGCCGTCTGGGTCGCCGCGCGGTCGGCGGTGTCGAACTTGAGCAACCGCGTTTGCACACCGGCGGCGCGGACCGCGATTGCGACCTCCTCGGCGGCGTGAACATTCTCGCGACAGTGAATCACCAGGTTGTAGCCATCGCGCGCGAGGCGGCGGGCGATCGCGGCGCCGATGCCGCGGCTCGATCCTGTAACCAGCACCCACTCAGCCATTTTCGCTCGATCTCAGGAATGCATCGATGTCTTCCGGCATGTATCCCTTCACCTGCGCCCGCGCGAGCAGCGCTCCCTGCTCATGGATCGTGCACTCGAAAACGCCGAGACCGGTGCGGTCGCGCAGCGTGAGCGTCGCGCGCACGTTCAAGCTCGCGCCCACGCAAAAATACGGCACCCGGGTCTCGAAGCTGCGCGCGCCCAGGAGCAACCCTATGCGCGGCGGCAGTCCCCGAGCGCGCAGTTCGAGCGCGGAAAAGACCGAGACCGCCTGCGCCATCAACTCGACGCCCACCCAGGCGGGCATGCCTCGCGATCGATCAACGAGCGGATGATTCTGCGTCACCCTCGCACCTACCTCAACATGGGTCGGGCCGTAGTCGTGCAGGCATTCGAGCAGCAGCATCTCGTGCCGCTGCAACAGCAGCTCTTCGATGGGAATCTGCGTGCGGTCGCTCTCAACCCTGTCGATGCCCGCCGCGCCCACGTCACTCCAGCCGCTGCGAGTCGACGGCAATCGAATAGCCACCGTCAAAATTGACCAGCCAGATTCGGCCCGTCCAGGGATCTGCGGTGCCGTAGTGGACCTCGGCGACGAGTCTCCCATCGCGCAGCAAGCGCCGCGTGCGTGGATCCGGTTCAGTCAGGCGCCAGCGCGAGTTCTCAAACGCCCGTTCGAGGGCCTGCCGCGGCCAGAGTGCGAGTTGCAGGTCATTGAGCAGCCGCTCGGGCTTGAGCGCGGCGGGAACGTCCTGACTCGTCTCGGCATCCACTTGCCGACCGTCGTAGCTCACGGTGAACAGGCGCGGACCCGCCGGGAGCAGACCGATGACGGTGATGAGTTCCGTCGTCACGCTGACGGCGCAGTCGAGGCTGATCTCCTGGTCGGCATATGCGGCCCGCAGACGCTGATTCACCGCGCGCACCGCTCCGAGCGAAGACGGTGGCAGCAGCTGCCAGGCAGGTGCAGTCGCCTGGGTGCCGCGGCTGGCGGAAGTCGTCGCGCAGGACGCGAGCACACCGGCAACGGCGACCAGGAGAGCCTTATGCATTCCGGCAGAGCCTCGCCAGCGCATCGAGACGCCGCCCCGCGTGCGTTCCCGTATATGGATTCGTGGTGTCCCACGCATACCCGGCCAGCACCGAACAGATGTGGCGGCGAATGTGCTCGTCCTGGCGCGTGTGGAAGATGATGTCCTGGAGCGATCCGTCGTACCAGCCGCGGACGAAGGCACGAAACGTCTCTACGCCGTACTTCAACGGCGCATCGAAATCGGCCGTCCAATCAACCGTCTCACCGCGCCACTGCCGATCGAGCGCCAGTGCGGCGAGGCTCGCCGATTGCATCGCGATCGTCACGCCGGATGAGAACACCGGATCGAGAAACTCCGCCGCGTTGCCGAGCAGCGCGAACCCCTTGCCATGCAGCGCGGTGACATTTGCGGCATAGCCGATGATCTCGCCCACCTGCGCGACCGGCTTCGCCTGCGCCAGCAAGGCGGCAAGCGACGGCTCCTGACTGACGATCTGCCACAGCCGTTCGCTGGTGCTGCCCTCGAAGCGCTGGTGAAACTCGCGTGTCGCGACGACCCCGAGCGAGCTGCGGCCATTCGAAAACGGGATCAGCCAGTACCAGACATCGCGCTGCTCCGGGTGGATGCTCACGCGAATCTTCTGCCGATCGAAGGCGCCGGCAGCAACGTGGTCCTCGATGTGCGTAAAGAGCGCGGCGCGCACCGGGAAGTCCGATGGCCGCTCGAGGTTCAGCAACCTTGGCAAGGTCCGCCCGAATCCGCTGGCATCCAGCACGAAGCGCGCACGATGGCTCGACAGCCCGCCGGCGGCAGTGCGACTGTGCACGCGCGGCAGATCGCCGCTGAAATCGACCCCGGTAATCTCGACCTCGTAACGCACCTCCGCCCCCTGGCGCGCAGCGTCGTCCGCGAGCACTTTGTCGAAATCGGCGCGCGGCACTTGAAACGTGTATGCGTACCCGGCCGTGCTCTTCTGCGCAAAGTTGTATTCCGAATAGCGCCCGTCGCTGACGAAGGCCGCGCCGTTCTTGAACTGGAAGCCCTTGGCGAGCACCGCTTCGAGCATTCCGGCCTCTTCGATGAAGTGCATGCTGTTGGCCAGCAGGCTCTCGCCGATCGAAAAGCGAGGAAACTTCTGCCGCTCGAGAACCAGCACGTCGTAGCCGCGTCGCGCGAGCAATGCTCCCGCCATCGCACCGGCAGGTCCCGCGCCGATGATCACAGCATCAGCCATGGCCGCCTCCCGCATTCGCCGCATGAGCCTGTCCGCGCTGCCACGCGTCACCCCCTCCGGCGATCAGCCAGCAGCCCCCGATACCGATCAGCAGCGTCAGCCCGATCGCATGAATCAGGGGTGTGGAGCTGAACGCCAGCAGCCCGAAGGATAGCATCGTGGTCAGCGCCGAAAGCGACACCGACATGAGCGCCGTGATTCGCTCCGCGCGCGCCTCGCGCAGGAAGATTGCATAGTCGACCCCAAGCGCCAGCAATAGCAGCAGTCCCAGCACCGCGAACAGGTTCACCGGCAAGCCCACAGCACCGGCGAATGCAAGCGTCAGCGCGGTAGCGCCCAACGGTGCCGCGATCAGCCAGCCCGCGTCACGCACACCATAGCGCCAGGCGAGTGCCAGAAAGATCAGCGCGTAGGCCGACAGCAGAAGTCCTGACACGGCCACTCGATAGCGCGCCAGCACGGACGAGATCTCGCCAACGCGATCGATGAAACGCACCTGCTCGGAGGATTGGGCGAGATCGCGCATCGCACCGACATCGTGGATGCCGCTGAGCGTCACGACCGTCGCAAACTGCCCGCCGAGATCCCCGAGCCACAGATCGCGATGGGCAGCGGAGATCGGGTTCAACAGCCACTCATCCGGCTCGAGCGGCGAGCGTGCGCCCGCAAACGCCGCGATCTCGCGCGCAATGGCCGCCGGGTCGAACCCGAGCTCATGCATCAAGCGGGGCAGTGCGCCATCGTTCGAGTAGACCTTGCGCTCGAGCAGCGACCGCACGGCCTCCTGGCGCCGATGAGAAGGCAGCGAATTGCTGATTGCCATGAAGGAGTCGAGCGCCCCACGCTTCTTGAGCCCCCGCAGTGCTGCCGTCAGATTCTCCTCCGCCTGAAGCGCGGCCTCGGCGTCGCTGCCGCTGACCAGGAAGTAGCGGCTCTCGCCCGCGGTTCCGAGCAGCTCACCCACCTGTCGCTCGCCGCTGGCGAGTTGCGGTGACGTCATCTGCAGACTGCGAACGTCGTCGTGGAACTGCAGCCGGGCGAGCCCGACCCCCAGGAATGCCAGCACGATGAGCCCGATGACGAGACGCGTGCGCGGATCTCTCAACTGCAGTCCCGCTCGTTCGACGCCATCGATGACAGCGGCGCACCAGCGTGGCAGTTCGCGCCGCGAGCCGCGCGCCGCCGCGGGAAAGACCAGAAAGACGCATGCGCAGGCCACGGTGAGACCGACGATGCTGATGAGCGCCATCTGTTTCAGGCCTGGAAACGGCAGCAGCAGGAGACCCGCATAGCCCAGGATCGTGGCGCCAATGCCGAGCAGAATCGGGCGGCTCACGTGGGCCAGCGCATCAGTCGGCATCCAGGTCTCAGGCGCCCGAAACTGGTCCGCATAGAAGTGCATCGAGTAGTCGATCGCGACACCGATCAGGCTCGATCCGAAGACGAGCGCGATCAGATGCAATTCGCCAAAGACAAAGTGTGTGGCGCTGATACCGGCGGCAGCGCCGGCAGCCAACGCCAGCACGCCGAGCGCCGGTGCACGCCAATCGCGAAACAGCGCCAGCATGAGTCCCAGCACGACGACGGTTGCAATCGTCCCGAAGAGCGCGACCTCGTTGCGAGAAGTCCGTGTCGCGACGGTCGCGTGCTGCAGCGCCCCCGATTGCAGCAGAACGATCTTGCCGCCGGCCGCACTTTCAGCTGCCTCGGTCGCGGCCTGTAGAGCTACCTCCGCGCGGTCCTGAACTGCGCCCGAGAATGGACTACCCGACGTTTCGGCGATCACGAGGACGTATGTCCTGCCATTCCCAGCCACGACCAGCTGCGAGCCCTGCATCCGCGCGTTGCCGATGGCCGGAACCTGCTCGAGCAGATAATCCGACCCGAGACCGAGCGGATCGCGGCTGATTTCGATCGGTCGCAGGAGTCCGGCGGGGGTGTACAGCGCCAGCATCGCAGCCCGAAGGAACTGCTCTCGGCTGCCCGACTCCAGTGCTTCCTGGTCGCGGCGCGAAAGCAGGTTGGCACGGTGCTCGAAGTAGAGCCCGATGCTCGCCGGCAGGTCCTGGCCCACTTGTTCGCGGACCGACGCGAAGGCATCGCGCCGCGATAGCTCTTTTGCAAAAGCCCGCGCCGCCGCACTGGCCGCCGATGACTTGCTCGCACCGACGAGAAACACGACCTTGCGCGAAAGGCGCTCCGAGAACGTGTCGACTGCGGCCTCGACGCGTTGGTCACTCGAATGCCGCGGCAGAAGGTCGAGCAAGTCGGTCTCGACCCGAAGGCGTGGCTGCACGTACGCACCGAACACGACGCCCACCAGTGCGAGCAGCGCGACACCAGCCAGCAAGCGGATCATCGGCGAAAGCGCGCGGCTTCGGCCGCATCGAGTGCCGTGGCGCGAGTCACGACGCCGGCGAACTCGAGCTCGGTGCGATCGCCGCCCGCCGTCGTGAGCTCGATGCGTTCCACGTGCCTTGCCCCGGTGATCACGGCCCGATCGAACACCTGGGCCAGTCCGCCGCTGCGCGGCCGTAGCCCAACCTGCCAGCCATCGCCCTGCGCCAGCCCATGCAGCTCGAAATTGTCGGCCAGTCGAGCGACATCGAGCGCGAAGATGGCGAACAACATTTCAAGCGTGGTCCGCAACGCAGGCCGCTCCGCATCGGACACGTGCGTTTCGGTGTCGCCGTCGCGGAGCGTCATGCCGCCCGGTGCAAGCACGAACTCCGACGCGAAAGGTTCAGTCGTGCGCCATAAAATCCCTTGTTCCCGTGCCAAGATGAAGTCACCGCTCGAGACCAGTGGACGTGGCAGTCCATTGAGGTAGCGACGCTGGATGAACTTGCCGCTGAGCACGCGGGTCGCCGACAACTCGACCGCCGGTTGCGCCAGGACGGTCTCGAGCAGCTGCTTCGCGGTCAAAGGCTGATCGAAGAGGTTCTCGGCCAGAGCGACGCGCGGCACCGCGATGAAGACAGCTGCGCCGACCACGCCGAGCGCAATGACTACACCGTAGAGCGGCTGAGCATTCATCCGCGCGTCACTCCTCTCAACCGGCGCAGGATGAGTGCCGGCATGCGCAGCAACATCCCGAAAAACAGGCGCGCGTGCATGCGGCTGATCAGCAGATTGTCGCGCCACAGGTCGAAATGGGATACGCCGTCGAGCGGGTAGATCACGCGTGTGGGCACCCCGATCATCGGCGTCCCGCGCCAGTGCAGGCGCACCACCACTTCGGTGTCGAACTCCATGCGCTGGCCGAGCCGCTCTGACGAGGCGAGCGCGAGCAGAGGCGCAAGCGGATAGACGCGGAATCCGCACATCGAATCCCCCACTTCGAGCGAGAGCGTGTTGATCCACACCCACAGATGCGTGAGATATCGGCCGTATAGCCTCGACCGCGGTACGGATGCATCGAAGCGCGGCGTGCCCAGGACCAGTGCCTCCGGCCGAGTCGCCGCTTGCGCGAGCAGTTCGGGCACATTGTCTAGATCGTGCTGGCCATCCGCGTCGATCTGGAGTGCGTGCGTGAATCCGGCGGCGGCGGCATTGCGACAACCGGTCAGTACGGCCGCACCCTTGCCACGGTTGGACGCATGCGTGAGCAGCTTTACCGCGTCGGGTTCCTGAGCCGCAAGGCGCTGCGCGACGGCGTGCGCGGCTGCTCCGGACCCGTCATCGACGATCCAGCACGTCAATCCGTGCCGCCGCAGCGCCTGCACGGTTGCGCCGAGGGCCTGCGGGTGCTCGTAATACGGGATGACGGCGCACGCACGAATCATCGCGCCAGGATGAAGCGTCCGGAAGAACAGGTCGATTCGCGCTCGCTGAACTTGAAGCCCAGGCCCCTGTCCCGCTGCGACCAGTCGAGATCGAGCCTGAGCTCGGCGCCGGGCTGGATGACACGCAGGAACTTGAGATCCGAGATCCTCTCGATCGCGGGCTCGAAACCGAAGTGCTCTTGAGCATATGCAATCGCCCAGGCCAGCTGGACCACGCCCGGCAGGATCGGATGCTCGCGAAAATGGCCACGAAACCACTCAAGCGTGGTCGGCACTCGCACGGTAAGGGCAAGTGCGGCCGGGCTGGCTACGACGCTCAGCACCTCGGGCCGCGTCGGATTTGCGGTCACGCCGCGGTCTCGTCCTGCATCAGCTCGCGCACTGCGACAACCACGTCGCGCACGGTGCGGACGTGCCGGAACTGTTCGGGCTGAACCTTGCGGCCGGTGATTTGCTTGAGCTCGAGGATCAGGTCGATCGCATCCAGGCTGTCGATGTCGAGATCGGTGTAGAGGTGCGCATCCAGCACGATGCTGTCGGGGGAAAGCTCGAACAGCTCGACGAGCACCTGCCGGACCCGCTCGAAAATTTCTTGTTCTGTATGCATCGATGCTGAACGCCATCAAAGCGCGACGCCATTATAGGCTCGCCGACTTAACCTCGGGCGGATTCGTAGGCATCGCGCCAGGCGGAACGCGCATCACGGCCTCGA
>Ga0184640_10000484_pt1 | contig 10540 bp, 11 predicted proteins | sample PLM31_200_b2_FD_133161 | JGI IMG/M metagenome (GOLD analysis project Ga0184640, IMG submission 133161) | Groundwater sediment microbial communities from an aquifer in East River, Colorado, USA - PLM3-1_200_b2 | ecosystem: Environmental > Terrestrial > Soil > Riparian zone | place: USA: East...
AGAAGGTCGGCGTGTTCGAGCGCGGCGAGGCGCTGCGTCTTTCGGAGACGCTGCCCCGGCCTTTCCGACGCGCGCTGTCGCACCTGGCGTGAAGAACGGACGATGGACAGGCCGAAAACCCCGACCGTCTCGAATCCCTGGCAGGCGTTGCGCCGGTTCACCCGGGCGCGAATCGCGCTGGGACGCGCGGGGACGAGCCTGCCGACCCAGCCGCATCTGGAATTCCAGTTCGCGCACGCCCGCGCCCGGGACGCCGTGCATCATCCGCTCGCGATCGAGCCGCTGCGGGCGGCGCTGGCGCAGCGCGGCCACGAGGTCATCGCCTTGCGCAGCGCCGCCGGCGACCGCCTGATCTACCTGCAGCGTCCCGACCAGGGCCGCCGGCTCGACCGGGAATCGCGTTCGAGGCTCGAAGAACGGGCGGGCCGATCGAAGGAAGGGTTCGACGCGGCCTTCGTCATCGCCGACGGGCTCTCCGCTTTCGCCGTCGAAGAGAACGCCGTGCCCTTCCTCGACGCGGCGCTGAGGAAGCTCGAGGGATGGCGCATCGCGCCCATGGCGATCGTCGAACAGGGCAGGGTGGCCGTGGGGGACGAGGTCGGTCAGGTCCTAGCCGCCGGGATGGTGGCGATATTGATCGGCGAGCGTCCGGGCTTGAGCTCCCCCGACAGCATGGGCATCTATCTCACCTACAACCCCAAGGTGGGCACCACCGACGCCCAGCGCAACTGCATCTCCAACATACGGCGCGAAGGCATGAGCTGCGAACTCGCCGCGCACAAGCTCCACTACCTCATGAGCGAGGCGCGGCGGCGCAAGCTCACCGGAGTCAAGCTCAAGGACGAGTCGGAAGCGCCCAGGGCGATCGCCGCGGGAAAGAATTTTTTGATCGAAACGGAGTGATCGCTCGCCGCGTGCCGTCTTTTGCGGTGCAGCGGCACCGCGCCGCGGCGATTCGCCGGCAGAAAATACTGCACGTACATCGCCTCGACCGAGTACGTGCCGTTCAGATCCACCTTCGCCGGCACCCCGCCCGGCGTGAACACCACCTCCCTCACCGGCTTCCCGGTGATCTTCACATCGCGCCCGCCGACATGGAACGAACCCATGTCGCGGAGAGCGATGGGGGCTGAAGCGCAGGCGGCGAAAAATGCCACAACCGCGAAAGCAGTGATCGTACGCACGGCATCTACTCCTGAAGTGATTTGTTAGTGCCCGAGCTAAGCCCGCTTCGATTTCTCCCTAGCCGGCGCCTGCATGAGCCGAACTATCATCGGCAACAACTTACGAGGGCCCAGTCTTACGCTGAATGCGAGTATCTTGTTTCTCCAGCCGGGAATGATCGTAGTCTTCCCTCTCATGAGTTCCCGATAGGCGATTCCGGCAACGTCCGCGGCGCTCATCACTCCTCGGCGGAAAAGTTTGGAAGATTCCATTCCCGCGCTCTGCTGAAAGCCCGACCACGTCGGCCCCGGGCACAGTACGCTCACGCTGACCCCGGTGCCCTCGAGCTCGTTCGCCAAGGCCTCCGAAAACGAGAGGACGTAGGCCTTGCTGGCGTAATACACGGCCATGAGCGGGCCGGGCTGAAAAGCGGCGGTCGAGGCGACGTTGAGAATCCTGCCGCGATGCCGTTTCAGCATCTCAGGCAGAAACAACTTCGTCAGCGCAGTCAGGGAGCCCATGTTGAGCTGCATCATCCGCAGCTCGCGCTCCATATCCGCTTCCGCAAACAAGCCGAATGTCCCCACGCCCGCGTTATTTACGAGAACGTCGATCGCAAGACCCAATTCCTCGATCCTCTTGCGGACTTTCAGTGCGCCGTCGGGAACCGAAAGATCCTGGGCGAGACAGCTGACGCGCACGCCATGGGCCGATGAAATCTCTCCGGCAAGACGCTTCAGCTTCTCTTCGCTGCGGGCGACGAGCACGAGGTGGTGCTTGTGCCCGGCAAAACACTTGGCGAGCTCGCGACCGATGCCTTCCGACGCTCCGGTGATGAGCGCGACGTTTTCCGAGGCTGGCGGATTCATGCCGGTTTCTCCCGCAGGTATCGATTCGCCATCTTCCAGGCCAGCCAGCCTAGAAGGAGACCGCACAGTACGTCGACGAAGTAGTGATAGCGCAGATACAGGGTGGACAGCCACAAGCCGATGCAGGGTATCAGATAGGCCCAGAATCGCCAGCGCTTATGCTGATAATCCGATAGCAGGATGTACAGAGCATTGCCGCAGTGCAGGCTGGGAAACACATCGACGCGATTGCTGCCGTCCAGCACGATTTTTTCGTTCATCGCCGAAAGCCAGCCTCCGCCAAGCGGCACGCTGAATTGGTCGCCCATCGCGAGATAGGGCCCGAGCGCGGGAAACAAGGAATACCCGAAATAGCCGACCGCGTACAAGGAGAAAAGGCCCGCGTAGTATTTCTTCAAGACGTCCAGGTCGCCGAACAGGTAGGAGAACTGTCCGAGGATCAGGTACAGAAAATAGAGCATATAGCAAAAGCTGAAAAAGTCGGTGAGAACCGGGTGCACCCATGGCTGCATGCGGATGCTCAGATTGGCGCCAATGAGCGCCTGATCGACGGCCTGCAAGGCCGCGTCTTCCCGCCCGGGATGGATCGCGGGGATGGCGGTCCCCAGCAGGAAATAGAGCAGATTCATCGCGACCGGATAGAACAGAAGGCGCAGTCTCCAGCCCAGATCGCGGTCGCCGCCATAGGGCAGGAAATACACCAGAGCGCAGTTCGCCGCCAAAAGCGCCGAAACAATCAGAGAATCGCGGTTGGAAAAACCGACCGCAGCGACGAGTTGCACGAGCAGCCACAGGAAAAATCCCAAACAAAGCCATTCGTGCAGCAGCAAGCTGCTTCGCGAAAACCCTCGCATGTCTCCCACGGCCGGCGCAGCCAGGCGCTAGAGGGCGCTGGCGAACATCTTCTTGTAGAAGCGGTACCAGTCGCTCTGGAAGCGCTCGTCGGGATCGAATTTCTTCTTCTCCTTCAGGAAGGCCACGAATTGCGGATAGCAGGCCTCGACCTGTTTTCTCGTGGCCCAGTGATGGTAGGTGAGATAGTAGCTCCCGCCGTACTGGATCGCGCGCTCGATGAGCCTTCTGAAGTCGTCCGCGGTTTTCTCCAGCGCCGCGGGAGTATGCGCCGTGTGCAGGTTGAAGATGATGCTCACGTACCTTCGACGCGCCCAGGGCAGGAAACTTTCGTCGTCCGGCTCGATGAAGCGCACGGTCCCGTAGATCACGTTGGCCTTGCTCGCGCGCAGGTCCCTGCCGACGTCCCTCATGAATTTCACGAGGGACTCCCGAAGAACGTAGACCTCGCTGATCATCTCCGTGCCCTGGCCCTCCGGGGGCAGGCGCTTGTCGAGCCCCACGTGATATTCGTCCAGATATTCGGCGAGCTGATGGGTATCGGACCAGTAGATCTGGCCGTTGGTCGAAAGATAGTATTTTGCGTAAGCGTCGAAGGCCAGCTTCTTGTCGGTATGGGCAAGATAGAAAAGATCGGCCCAGTCCGACATGAGCAGTTGCTTCTGTCGGGCCGGAATCGGAGTTTTGCGATCCACCGGTTTGTACGTGGAGAAGACGCCGCGCGTCAGGAAGTGCTCGGACTGCGGATCGATATCGAACTGGAAATCGCCGTACATGTATCCGTCGGCGATCTTTTTCTCCACCGCGGGCACCAGATCGGCCAGCTCGATCACCTGCACGGTGCGCTCCAGTTTTGTTCGGTGCATCAAGCGGAGCTTCACATCGGTAATCACGCCGAAAAGACCGTAGCCTCCGATCGCCAATCTGAAAAGCTCCGGGTTTTCGCTCCGGCTGATCGTCAGAACCTTGCCCTGCGCATCCACGAGCGTGAACGACTCGACGTCGGCGATCATGGGCTTGAAGTGCAGCCCTCGCCCGTGAGCATTCGCGGCCAGCGCCCCGCCGATGCTCAGGCGGTCGGCGCCCGTCTGCTTCTGCCGGATGCCCCACTGGGGCCATTTTCCCTTCTGTGCCCGCTCGAGATATTCCAGGAGCTCGGGCCAGCGGATTCCGGCCTGCACGGTGAGAAACCCTTTCTTCTGGTCGAACGCGACCACGCGATTCAACTTGCTCGTGTCGAGGAGGATGGTGTCCGTTCCGAACTGCTGCCCGCCCATGGCGTGGCGGCCGCCGGCGATACTGATCGCGCGGCCTTCCTTCTGAGCCTGCTTCACGATCGATTGCACCTCTTGCGCCGACCTGGGCGTCACGATCCGGTTCACCCGCGTCTCGTTCAATCTCGAGTGCACGTCGTTGACTACCTGTCCCGATCCCGGCGCCTGGCTCTGCGGCAGTGCCGGACTCGTGACGATCGAGACGGAAAAAACAAGAGCCAGTCTTAAAAAGAGTCCGTTCATGTCAGCTCCTTGCTCCCTGAAGCGGTTGTCGGGCAAAAAAGATTGCGGCTCGAAATATCATGAAAAGACCGATCGCCTGGACGAGATGGTAGGTCGCGTTGTGGTTGAAGTAGGTGGGATGCAAGGATAGGCCAAACCTCTGGATCGCGGCTGCGGCGACGGTTACGCCCAACCCCAGCAAACCGATGAGGATCGGTGGCGCGGACAGCCGCCGATAGCTGATGGCGAAAGCCACGCCCAAAAAAACCACCGACGGAAGATAGTTGGCAATCGCCACCCAGAAGTGGTCGTCGATCGCCACAACGTAGGCCGAATAGCCGAGGAACTCGACGAGCGCCGCCTTGACGACAAAGCCTTTGACGGGCTGCGCAAGAAGCACGCACGCCCCGATTGACCACGCCGCAAACGCGACGGCGCCGAGCGCCACAACCGTCATTTTCCACAATACGTCGGCGGGTATGGACGACGAAGCCGAGAACAGCAGGTGATAGGTTCCACCGGCGAGAGAGGTCAATGCGAGGGAAGAAAAAAAGATCACGAAAAACCTGCGGATTTCCGGCGCGCCGCCGCCGATGACCAGCAGCATCCCCGCGAAGAAAGCACATTCGAGGGTCAGCAGATAGTCGGTAAGGCCAACGACAATTTCGCTCCAGGACGACATCATTGATGCTCTCGAGCGGGCAAAGCGATGATGCGTGTCCGCTTGGGCTGCACCACAACAAAGCAGCGCTCGAGACGGGCACTTTCACGCTGAACGACATCCAGGATGCGCCGGGGGAGGGCTTGGCGCTGATTCGCGGGAAAACGGATAAACACCACGCCACCTGCGGCTTTGCCGGAGGCAAAGACAAGTTGCCCGAAGTCTTTGTCTTCCGTCAACAGAATGCGGCGTTCGCCGAGCGCCAACGCGATGACGTGCTCGTCCGTTGCGCCGCGTGCAGTTTCGGCGACAGCGACGACGTCGTGACCCGCGGCACGCAACTCCCTGACCACGGCAAAGTCGCAACTCTCATCGGCCAGAAAGCGCAGCAATCGCCTCTCCCCCTGGGCGATGTGCAGATCAGACGTTTTCTTCGTGCGCGAGCGTGTCCGCCGCGTAGGTGATCGCCGCTCGGATGTCGTCGCCGGTCAAGTTGGGATAGGCGTCGAACAAGTCCTTCTCCTTGGCGCCTTCTCCCAATTTGCGCAGGATAAGTTCCACCGGAATGCGAGTGCCGCGAATGACGGGCTTGCCCTGCATGATGGCCGGGTTGATTTCAATATGATCGGCAGTCGCCATGATTCTCGCCTTCGCGGGCCTAAAGCCCGATGTCGATGTCGCGTTTATTCTACCTTGCCTTGAACGATTTTCCTCCCCTATCCGTCAGCGGTACAGCCCCTGCCTCGCAAGCCACTGCCGGATGAGCCCGGCAACCTGCAGGTTGTCCTGTCCATCATCAACATGTGCGAGTTGCCGCGGATGCCGGCGTTCGGCAGGTCGACGATCTCGACCTTGCCGCCCGCCTTCGAAATCTCGCCGACGAAATCGACGCCGTTCTTCCTGATCTGCGGCCAGCGCGAGTCGAGCGCGATGTTGTCGCCGTAGACGACGAGCGTCGGAATGTCCTTCAGCACTGCGGCCTGCTTCGGGTCGCCCTGCCCCGCGGGCTCGACCGCGATCAGCGCTTTCACCTTGTCGGGCCGCGCCTGCGCCACCTTGAAGCCGAACTGCCCGGCCTGCGAGTGAAAGAGGATCGCGCACGGGCACAACTTGTCGACGAGCGCGGTGTAGGCGCGGATGATCGCCTCGTCGGTCGTCGTCCAGCGCGGCACGCCCTGCTTGACGAAATTGTCGTAGCCCTCGACCGGGAACTGGCTCCCCGGCATCAGCTTCTGCTTCGCCGGATCGGGGCTGTAGGAGCCCGCGCCCTGCCCGATGCGAAAGCGCTCGAACGGATTCGCCTTGGCGAGGAACACCGGCTCCCCCTTGAAGATGTCCGGGGTCATCGCCCAGCCCGCGCGGCCGCGCTCCACCGCGTCCGAGTTGTACACGTCCCAGCCCTGCTTGACGAAGAAATTGAGCCAGCCCTCGCGCCCGTCGGGCGTGGTCTCGTAAGTGACGCCCGTGAGGCCCCCGCCGTGCCACATCAAGAGCGGCACCGCGCCGCGACGGTTCGCCGGCAGAAAATACTGCACGTACATCGCCTCCACCGAGTAGGTGCCGTTCAGATCCACCTTCGCGGGGACGCCACCCGGCGTGAACATCAGAAGCGCGTGCTCCTGCACGGCGAGTGGGTCGAAGAGAACGTTCTAGCGTTCGTGCCTTACCGGCAGTACGTCTTCACCCTACCTCGGCTTGTTTGCCACATTTTCGCCCGGCGCCGCAGATGGCTGGGGGAGCTCTACCGTATCGCGGAGCGGCTGCTCTCGCGGTCGTTTGCCGGTGAGGGAGAAGCCAGCATGAACATACTGCCCGTTAGGTGCAAGTCCGATGCGCGGGCCGCGGCCTCATCCGCGCCTCCCCCGGTGCGCAGGCTCGGCGAACAGGGATCAAGGCTGAATTGAATTTCCTATCGTTGTAGGGGTCAGCGCGACTGTAAATCAACTCCAAGGGCACCCCAAACAAATCCTTGCCTATAGGCAGTCGGCGCGATCGGCGCACCATGCCCAAACGCTGCGAACAGATTTTTTCGCAGTTCTATGCGATCCGCTTCATCCAGTACATGGTGCGTCTGACAAAGCTCGGCATGAGCTGGGCTTGTCCGCTCGGCTGAATCGAAGACGCAGACACCCCGGACGCCAGGTTCACTCCCCTCGATCTTGCGAACATCAGCGCACGAAGCGATCAACACCCCTTTCCACACATGCTTCACGTTTGAGGTTAGATAGCCTGCCACGAAGACGGCACTTTGCTCCATAGGCGCGATGTCTTCACGCTGGATGGAGCAACCCCTGTCCGCCACATGTGAGAACGCTGATGGCTTTATTTTGCCTGTATTGGAAACATGAACCGGGGAGAAGATAAAGCGAGCAAGCTTCTCGTGATCCGCTACGGGCCCGGGCGAGAACCTACTCATGCGCGTACTCTCGCACGCACAATCAGGTGCCGCTGCGTTTATTTGTTGGACGCGGTCTCGGGATCCGTGCGTATGAAGATGAAGCGCCTTGCAGTCCGTCCAACGCGGACGAAACCAACTAGACAGCCAACTGATGCCATAAGAGAGCGCTGAACACAGCAGGCATTCTTTTCTGCTTGAACTTTGTGACACCCTTGTGCTTCCCTTCCCCCGGATGCTCAACGAAATAGGCGACGCGCCCATCTCCCAGAAACTCCAGGTCCGCGTACAGATCTGAGTCATTCCAGTAGAGCGCGACATTTCCTGACGCAAGTAGCATAGGCTCAGGTAACGCGCCATCTTCCGGCAGCAGTCTCACGAACGCGACCGCCTCCTTCAGGGAGGCTGCGACCGGTGGTGCCGCCCCTTCCCCATCCCAATTCTCCTCTAGTAACGCATACCGCCTAATCTCTCCGATCCGCTTCTCGCGAAGAGTTGTCACCCGCTCGGGTTCATCGGCCAATACCAACTCGTCATCGAGGATTCTCGACATCGACGGCGTCACGCTAGCCGCTATTAGCGGTGAGCCCGCAGATGGCGGCCGCGTAGTCACTTTCTCTACCGCCGGGACTTGCTGGGACCCACTCGCTAGCGGACTGACGGTTGTGGGGGCGCTAAGTATCGTTAGCGCGAGGAACACCTCAGCGACTCTTGCCGTACCTTGGATGGGCGAGTGAATAGCTACTGCCATAACTAATCGGTAAGCGCGATCCGCCTGCTCATTTCGTCATTAATTATGTTTCCAAACGCCATCTTACCAAATGCGTGTAACTGCTGCATGTGGTCGTCAAATACCCCCAGTAAAGCAGTCTCCCCGACTTCCAGCGGGTCAAATCCAGCCTGGTTCATGAGGTCTGTGAGTACAGTGGTGACGACAACGATACGCCGCGATCCAGTTGGCAAGTTCTCATCAAGATAGTCAATGTTAATGTTCAGCAGACGCTTCGTCTGACGATCAGCGCGCAGAAATGCCCCGGTATGGCTATGCCAAAGGTCGTCAACTTCGTAAACGTGTGGGCACACGTACCTGGATCCCGGTCGGAGAAGGAGGCTTGGTCGACAAGCTGCTGGCGCACCCGTCCAGACAAACTTGTCGACGAAGTTAAGGCTAATTCCTGAAATGCGGCCGGGGCCCAAATACCGCGGGACTATTGCATCAAAGTAACTTCTAGCCTTTGCCCAGACTTCTTCCCAGCGCGTATAGATCATTGTACGGAATGTGGCCGAGGTTCGGTCGATCCGAAGCTCGCCTTCGACAGCGCCATCTGGTCTTGTTCTGCTAAATTGATTTCCCATTGAGGGGCCAAGTCCAAGGGCACCTTGGGCACCGACCGAAAGTTTAAATCCTTGCAGTTCTGCCCGTCCGGGCAAGTCAGTTGCAACTCCCGCAGCAGCTCCCCGCACTTCCAAATACCTCGCATCGTCAATGGGGTGATCAACCTGAAACACGAACGCAACCTGCTCGAGCGCATGGGCATCGTGAATCGGCTCGAAGTGCCCATTCTGGTTCGGATTTTCGGGCATGTCTGAAAGTGTTGCTACTGGCTAATGCCAAGATTCTAACTCAAGCAGCCTGTAGGGAATTCCCTAGATCCGGGTGTCAGGTAATCCTGATATTCTAGACATCGAGGCGTTTCGATGCAGTCCCTCCCAGAATCCTGGTGCTATGCTGAAAGTATCTCCGCCTGGGACCTGCTCGTAGAGGTCGGCCTACGGCCACAATCCGGATCGGCGACGCGAGTTAGCCCCGGCATATCAACCTGCCACTGACCTATCACCCGGTTCCTGACATCGCCTGACCTGCCGTACGGAAACGACCCCCTCGAAATAGCCGGGGGTGCGGGAAGAAGTTCGCGTTGCTACCGCGGCTGGAATAGATTGCTTGGCAATTGACCGCTGATCCCGCCCACGACCCGCCCGGATCGCGCTTTTGGCAGTGTCCAGCCAACGCTAGTGAAGTCCGTTACTGCTCCTCCTCCACCGGCTGCTTATGCTTTGAAACCAACTGCGCCTGCGTATGCGGCGGCACCGCTGCGTAATGCGAAAAATCGATCGAGTAGCTCCCCTGCCCGCCGGTGACCGACTTCAATCGCGTCTGGTAGTCCGCGAGCTCCGATAGCGGCGCCATGCCTTTGATGGTGGTGAGCTCGCCGCCCGCGTTGTCGGTGCCGGTGACCTGTCCGCGCTTGCCGGACAAATCCGACGTCAAATCCCCCATGAATTTGTCGGGCGCGTTGATCTCGATGTTGACGATGGGCTCGAGCACGATCGCCCCGGCCTTGGAGAAAGCGTCGATGATGGCCTTGCGACCCGCGGAGACGAAAGCGACTTCCTTGGAGTCCACCGCGTGGTGCTTGCCATCGTATACAGTGACGCGGATGTCGTGCACCGGGTAGCCCGCGATCACGCCCGAATCCAAAGCCATGCGCACGCCCTTCTCCACTGCCGGGATGAAGACGTTCGGGATCATGCCGCCCTTCACCTTGTCGACGAACTCGTAGCCCTTGCCGCGCGGGAGCGGTTCGACCCTCAGGAACACTTCGCCGAACTGGCCCGCGCCGCCCGTCTGCTTCTTGTGGCGGCTATGTCCCTCCGCCAGGCGCGTGATGGTCTCGCGATACGGGATCTTGGGCGGCTTGGTGGAGAGCTCCATCTTGTACTGCTGGGCGAGCTTCTCGAGCTTCCCCCGGATATGCAGCTCGCCCAGGCCGCGGATCACCGTTTCGTTGGTGGTCGCGTGGCGCTCCACCTTGAAGCACGGGTCTTCCATCTCGAGCTTGTGCAGCACTTCGAAAAGCCGCTGCTCGTCGCCTTTTTTCTTGGGCTCGACCGCGAGGCCGTGCATGGGCATGGGGAATTCGAGCGGCTTGAGATGGATGTGGTCCTCGTCGTGCGAGTCGTGCAGCACGCGGTCGAACTCGATCTCCTCGACCTTGGTCACCGCCCCGATATCCCCCGGCACGAGCGCGTCGGTCTCGACGTAGTCCTTGCCCTGTATCGTAAACAGGTGCCCGACCTTGAAGGGGCGCCGGCCGTCGCCGAC
>Ga0184640_10000485_pt1 | contig 10539 bp, 8 predicted proteins | sample PLM31_200_b2_FD_133161 | JGI IMG/M metagenome (GOLD analysis project Ga0184640, IMG submission 133161) | Groundwater sediment microbial communities from an aquifer in East River, Colorado, USA - PLM3-1_200_b2 | ecosystem: Environmental > Terrestrial > Soil > Riparian zone | place: USA: East...
AATCGCAGCGGAGATGACGATCACCGGAAGCGCGGTACACTCCAGTCCCACGGCAATCCCTGCGATGATGTTGGTGGCCGGACCGGTTTGTGAAGCCTCGGCGATCGACTTGACCGGGCGATACTTATATTCCGTGTAGTACTGGGTGATGTAGACGAATGCCTGAGCCATGACGATGCCGATCACCCCGCAGAGGAAAAAGTAAAACCAGGCGGAACCCGCTTCGGGATGGAGCGTGGGATCGACCGAAAGCATCCATTTGGTAGCGATAAAGAAGCTCACGATAGCGAGCATGCTGGTCACGTAGTAACCCCGGTTGAGGGCCGCCATGGGGTCGCCCTTTTCATCGGTCTTGACGACCATGATCCCGATGATCGAAGCGATCAGTCCAAAGGCGCGCGCCACGAGCGGGAAGAGAATTCCCTTCAAGCCGAAGTAGGGGAAAAGGCCGACACCCAGGATCATGGCGCCGATATTCTCCGCCGCCGTGGACTCGAACAGATCGGCGCCGCGGCCCGCGCAGTCTCCCACATTGTCTCCGACCAAATCCGCGATGACCGCGGGATTGCGCGGGTCGTCCTCGGGAATCCCGGCCTCTATTTTTCCGACCAGGTCGGCCCCGACATCGGCTGCCTTCGTATAGATCCCGCCGCCGAGCTGGGCGAAGAGCGCGACGAACGAAGCGCCGAAAGCGTAACCCACAATCGTGAAAGGGATTTTCCGCGGGTCATGTCCCAGCGCTTCGAGCAGGAAATAGAGTCCGCCCACACCCAAGAGGCTCATCGCCACGACGAAGAGGCCGGAGACCGCGCCTCCGCGGAGCGCGATGCGCAGCCCCTGATTGAGGCTCGTCCTCACCGCCGACGCGGTGCGGATGTTGGCGCGGATCGATACCCACATGCCGATGTAACCGGCCACCACGGAGCAGAGGGCTCCCAAGATAAACGAGGCGGTGGTCCAGAAAGCGAGCTGCAGGGGAGGCATGGGATCGGCGGGATTGGGAGAGCGGACGAACCCGTAAAGGACGAAGATCAAGAAGGCCAACACACCGGCCAGCGTCAGGATCGTCTTGTTTTGGCGCGCCATGAACGCCTCCGCGCCTTCCTTGATGGCGTTGGAGATTTCCTGCATGGCGCTGGTCCCGGTGTCCGCTCGCAGCACCCACCGGGCCAGATAACCGGCAAACAGCAAGGAAAACAGACTCGTTCCAATCACTAGTAAAATGAATATCATGTTTAAACCGCCTCTTTTTTAGTTTTTTAAGCTTCTTTCCTGCGCCAGATATAGGCGACTCCGATACTCAGCAAATAGAGCAAAGTCAAAGGAATGGCTAAGAGCACCTGCGAGATGACGTCGGGGCCGGGCGTCAGGATCGCCGCCAGGATAAAAATCACCAGAAGCGCGTAACGGAACTGGCGCCAGAGAAACCGATAATTCCACAGGCCCAAGCGAACCAGGAAAAACGTGAAGACCGGCAATTCAAAAGCAATTCCAAAAGCCAATACGATGCGAAAGAAAAAAGTGAAGTATTCTCCGATGCGGATCTCCGGGGCAACCGCGAGCGAACGGTACTGATCGATGAAGTAGAGAAAGGCCAGCGGCAGGACCACCCGGTAGCAAAAATAGGCGCCGCCCGCAAAAAAAAGCGACGCGCAAAATACGAACGGAACCACGAACCTTTTCTCGCCGCCCTGCACACGGGAAGCGATAAGCCGCCAGAGCTGATAGAAAATCACGGGGCTCGCCAAGAGGACACCCACGACCGCGGCCAATTTAATTTCAATGAAGAAGGCCTCCGCTACTCCGGTGCCGATGAGGCCGGACTCGCTCTGGAGAATCTCCTTCAGGGGGTTAACCATCCAAGCGAAGATACGATCGGAAAAGGGATAGGCCAGGCCAAAGGCCAGGATCACTGCCACCAATGACTTGGTCAGTGACCAGCGGAGATCCTCCAGATGTTCGGTGAAGCTCCGGTACAAATCTGCCGTCACGTCTTCACCTGCCCTGACGAAAACAATTTCAGATTTTCCTTCAACCCGACCCCAAAAATCCACACCTCGGACGCGCGAAAAAAATGTTGCCGGAGGATTTCAGTCCAGCTCGTTCAACGACCGGCAAGCAGGAGCGAAAGAGACGATTTTTAAAAGACAGGGCTCAAATTGCAAAAAAGGGGAAGGATAAAAACCCTTCCCCTTTTTGGGTTGCTAAAACCTCGAGAAGGCCATGAAGCCTTTACTTGGTTTTTGCTCCCTCCTCTTTTTTCTCTGCCGGAGCACCCGGAGTCGCTGGAGCTGTCTCAGGGGCTGGCGCTACTGCTCCAGGCTCACCAGCCGGAGCTGCTGACGCTGCCGGCGCTGGAGCGGGAGGAGGAGGGGCTGGCTCTTCCTTCTTTCCGCAGCCCGCGAAGGCTAGCGTACCGATAAACAGAGCTGTACCCGACCACACGAGGAACCGTTTTTTCATCTTTGTCACCTCCTTTCACTTTCCTCAAAAACCTTTTAAGCTTTCAATTCTATTACATAACTCAGGTTGACTTGCAAGTGGCGACGGGTGGGCACAAGGGAATTGAAAAATAGACGCGCGGCGCGGTGATGAGATTTATTCGCGCTTTGAAGCGGCTCTCAAGGTCAGGGCGAAAGAGGTGGTGAGAAACAAATCCCTGATCAGCGCGGCTACCAGCCCAACGGGCGAAAGTTTCCACAGCTTGAGTCTTTTTAAATTCTCCACGGTCTTGGTCCAGAATCGTTGCAGGTCTTCCCTGGAGTCCACCACGCGGTTGGTTGAAGCATCGAACTTCAACTGAGTCGACCGCAACTTGAGTAGCACCGCATGGCTGACGCGGGAGTAGGCCTCCTGCCAATCCTGGATCCGGTTCTCCGAGCGTATGTGTTTCAGGACGCGGCCGACCTCTTCGAGTCCGCCCCATACCGCTTCTCCTTCTTGGTTTAAGAGGCGGCGAAGCTCGTGGACTTTTCCCTGGAGATTTTCCCACTGCTGCAGGAAGCGCTTCAGATCTCCACGGGTCAGGAGGATCTTCGAGGAGAGCTCCTCAAAGGGATCGAAGAGCGCCTTGACCTTCAGGGGAAGAGAAGACTTGGTATTGCTGTAGGTTTTTTGCCACTCTGGGATCTTGAGGGTCTGCCAGATCTCGGACTGAATGTTCTGAATCTCCGCCAGCCACCGCTCTTCCCGGTCGGTTTTCTTCCGCGTCTGGAGCCACACCTCTTCCATCTCCTTGAGAAATCCGGCCCAGGACCGGAAGAGTTGAATCACTTCCTTCGTCCGTTTCCAGAGGTGTGCCGGCAGCGGGTCGATGGCAAAACCCGTCCGGCGGGATCGCCTGCTCTTCAAGCGGAAAAAACCGGCGATCATCGGGTGTTCCTTCTCGATCAAAGCGGCATTTTTGTACCAGAAATAAACCGACATGAGATTCCAATAGACCTTGGGGTTGTGATTCCAGCGCGACAGGATCCGAATCATGTTTTCCTTGCTATAGAAAGTCTTCCACGCGTTTTCATAGGCTTCGGTCCATTCGTCCGCGCTCATGTGGGGATGTTTGATCGTTGCGTGGAAAGAATCGCGTTTGTTGAAATCCGGATCCATCCATTCTCCCCGCTTTTTCATTTCCCGGTGATCGTGGGAGCCGGGCAGGGGAGTCATCATAAAGAACGAGGCCTGGTCCGGTTGGATGGCCTCCATGAGATATTGGACGTCCTTGGGCACCTGATCCTGAGTGTCGAAGGGGAGACCGATGATGTAGCCCGTATGCACCACCACTCCCGCGTCGTGCCACTCCTTGATGATGGCCCGGTACTCGTCCACATGGTTTTGCGCTTTCCCCTCGGCCTGGAGATTGGCGGGGTTCACGCTTTCCATGCCGATGAAAACCTGGGTGCAGCCGGCTTCCGCGGCGAGCCGGACAAAATCTTTCGGCTTCTTGGCCAGATCGACCTGCATCATGAAAGAGATTTTAATACCCTCCTCGTTCCGCAGACGGATGATGGCCTCGAAAGTCTCGCGCCAGAGTCTCTTTCTCGCGAAGTTGTCGTCGGTGAAGAAATAGAAAGTAATGCCGCTTTCCCGATAGTTGCTTCGCAACATTTCGGCAATGCTCTCGGGACTCCGTTCGCGCATCTTCCGGCCCTGCACGTTGATAATCGTGCAGAAGCTGCACGCGAAGGGACATCCGCGTGAAGTATCGGCGGTCCCGAAAGAGGGCTTGGCAAAATGCTCCATGGTCTTGTGGCTGATCCTCGGGAGCGGCGCCTGTCCGATGTCGACGAGGTTTTGCAGATCCTGCGCGAAGGAATAGACCGGTTTCAACCGGCCGGTGAGCGCGTCCCGCACGATGCTTTCCCATTCCTCCTCCACCTCGCCGGAGACGATCGTGATGGATTCCCGAATGAGTTCCTGGATGTCGGGTTCTTGCTCCCCCAACATGTTGATGGTTCCGCTGGTATGAAAGCCGCCCATGATGACGTCGATGCCTTCGGCCCGGAACTCCCGGCCCAGATCGAGGGCGCGCGGGAACTGGTTCGTCTGGACGCCGACAAGACCGACCACCAGTTTAGTATCGGCCTGGCGGCTCCAACGGATGATTCTATTGACGGGGATCTTTTCTGCGGTTTCGTCGAAGGTGACCACCTCGAGCTGAATGTCCCCGAATACCCGGCGTTGTTTGAGATCGTCGGTCAGGCCATGCAGGACATTGAGCGTGTTGCTCGGGAGGACCCCTTTCCAGAATCGGATGATGTATCCTTCATCATCGTATTTGGAAGGCTTAATCAGCACGATTTTGAGTTTTTTGATATCGCGTTCTATGATTGGCGCCACGTGGCCTCCAGACAACTTGTAAGTTGGCCCAAGTTACCTTATAAATAATAGATAGGAAGACTGCTAAAATTCTTAGGAAATGTATCAATGGGCTATGCCAATGTCAAGCTATCCGGCCCTGATAAGCTTTGAATGATCCAGCTCTACCGCGTTTCCAAGGTCTATCCTCCAAATTTTCCCGCGCTTACGGATATCCATGTTGAGATCGAAAAGGGTGAATTTGTTTTCCTGACCGGGCCCAGCGGCGCGGGGAAATCCACCCTCTTGAGGCTTCTTTTCCGCGCCGAAGAAGCCACCAGCGGCCAGATCATCGTTAATGGCCGGAATCTCAACCGGATGGATAGAGCCGGGGTGGCCCACCTGCGGCAGGAAATCGGACTGGTATTTCAGGAATTCAAACTCCTTTCCACGATGACGGCCCTGGAAAACGTGGCGCTCGCCGCAGAGGTGGTCGGGGTTTCCAGAAAAGAGAGCCGGAGCAGGGCCTTTCAATTACTACGGGATTTGGGCCTGAAGGACAAGCAGGATGCCAGGCCGCCGGCCCTATCCGCCGGGGAACAACAAAGGGTAGCCATTGCCCGGGCTCTGGTCAACAGCCCGATCCTGGTCTTTGCCGACGAGCCCACCGGAAACCTGGATGCCGAGGTGGCGGAAGAGACCATGCGGCTGTTTTTAAAAATTCACGAGAAGGGCACCACGATTCTGATTGCGACCCATGACACGGGATTTCTCAAGCGTTTTCATAGCCGGGCGATCTCGCTCCAGCACGGACGGTTGGCGAGCGATACCAAATTGGATCCGCGTGAGGTTACGCCGTGAAATTTCCCTGGGTCGCTTTTGTGGGCCGGCGCGTCGTCAAGAGCATGAGGGAGTTTTTGTGGACGCACGTTCTCACCGCGGGAATCATGGCGCTCACGCTCGCCATTTTTGGCGGATTTGTCCTCGTCCAGCAGAATCTTCAGGGACTGCTGCGGGGTTGGGGAAACCAGCTCGAGGTCTTCGCCTACTTGCGGGACGGTCTCTCTTCCACCGAGATCCAATCGATTCTGTCCCAAGCGCGCTCCTTGCCCGAAGTCGAAGAGGTTCGTCATGTTTCCAAGAAAGAGGCGTGGGAAAATTTCAAGAAGGGGTTGGGCGCGCAGTCCGGCGTGCTGGAGGGATTGACGGCGGAGATCTTGCCTTCCTCCCTGGATGTCCGTTTGAAAAAATCTCACCGCGAGCAGGCCTCGGTAGAAGCCCTGGCCGCGAAGCTGCGAGCGATTCAGGGGATCGGTGAAGTGGAATATCCCGGAGAATGGGTCGGCAAGCTTCACTTGGTGACGTTGGGTGTCCAGTGGGCCAAATGGATTTTTGGCGGGTTCTTGTTTGTGGCGACTCTTTTCATTGTCGGCAGCACCGTCAAGCTGGCGATCCTGTCTCGCAAGGACGAGATCGAGGTCATGCAGTTGGTGGGCGCCCCGGAGGGCCTCATCAAGGTTCCCTTTGTGATCGAAGGGATGATTCAAGGGATCTTCGGAGCCATTCTGTCCGTTCTTTTTCTATGGCTTCTCTTTCTTCTTTTGACCTTTCGGCTCCCTTCCCTGGTGGCCGTGTTTCCCTCTCAAAGCCAGCTCCGCTTTCTGGATCTTTCCGGGGTGTCGCTTCTTTTTTTTCTCGGATGGTTCATCGGCGCGGGCGGGAGCCTGTTTTCTCTCAGGCGCTTCCTGAAGACATGAAAGTGGTTCCTCGACTCCTCATAGCGGCTTTCGTGCTTTTTTCCGGCTCTCTTCACGGGCGCTCCGCGCCGGCGGCGGAAGTGGAAAGGGAGCTCGAGGGAATCAAAAAGAAGATCGAGAAAGAAAAGCAAGGGATGGCGAAGGTCAAAAAGCAAGAAGGCTCCATCCTCCAGGCTCTGGAAGGAGTGGAGATGGAGTTGGACCGGAAGAACAAGGAGTTCAAGTCAGTCAATCGCCGGTTGGATTCCATCGCGGCGGACCTCCAAAAAAAGGAGGAGGGCGCCAGGAAACTGAGTTTATCGCTGGGATTGCGGAAAGAGCTCCTGCGCAAAAGGGCGAGCGCCCTTTACAAGTGGCAAAGGGGCGGAAGTCCCTTTATTCTGTTGAATGGTTGGAGTTCCATGGCCGAGCTGATGCAGAGAAAGAGTTATTTGGAATTGATGCTGCGCGAGGACCAGCGATTGATGGCTTTTTTGAGTGAGGAGTCGGGCCGGCTGGAAGTCCTGAAGCAGGGATTGGAGACCAAAAGGAAGGAGTTGGATCAGGAGCGGAGGACCCTGGTTCAGGTCAAAGAAACGATCCGGTTCGAGAGAGAGAAGAAAAAGCAGATCCTCGCCCGCCTCAGGCTCGAAGAGGATGCCCATACCCGGGCCCTCAAGGAACTGCAGCAGGCGGCCCTGAGACTTCAGAAGATGATGGATGAGATCGCCCAGAAAGCGGGGCCGCCCTCAGGGATTACGGGGAGCGGTCTTGAGCGGCTGAAGGGAAGTCTCGACTATCCGACCCGGGGGAAGGTGGTCGCGGGATTTGGAAGGGCCACGCACCCCGAGTTCACGAGCGAAATCTTTCGCAAGGGCATTGAGATCGAGGCCCCTTACGGCGAAGAGATCCGCGCCGTGGAGAGCGGAAAGATCATTTTCTCGGATCGTTTTTCCGGATACGGCAAGATGATGATCATCGACCACGGGCAGAGATACTATACGATCTATGCCCACTTGTCCGATCTTTTAAAGCATAAAGGGGACACCGTCCAGAAGGGCGAGCCGGTTGCCCTCGTGGGAGACAGCGACTCTTTGCAGGGCGCCCGGCTCTACTTTGAGATCCGTAAGGACGGAAGGCCGATGGATCCGCTCCCTTGGTTCAAGAAATAATCGCTATTTCGGGTTGTTGAATATAGTGATATAATAAAGGTTAAAATGACTAGGCCCCGTTTTCTGTGGGTGTGGAGGAATAGCTCAATGCAGTTACGAAAAAAGCGCGGATTTTTGTTTTTGCTCCTGGTCTTCAGCATTGGACTCGCTTTCTTTTTAGGCGGGCAGGCTGCGACACGCGTCTCGGCGATTCCCAGAGAAGACTACGAAGACATCGAAACGCTCACCAACCTCTTGGCGATTGTCAAGAAAAACTATGTCGATGAAGTCAGCACCAAGGAGCTGGTTAAGGGCGCGATCAATGGCATGCTGAACGCCCTGGATCCCCACAGCGCTTACCTGACCCCCGACCTTTACAAAGAGCTTCAGATGGACACCCAGGGACGATTCAGCGGGCTGGGGATCGAGATCACGGTTAAAAATGGCGTCCTGACGGTGGTTTCTCCGATCGAGGAGACGCCGGCCGACCGCGCGGGGATCAAGGCCGGCGATCAAATAGTGAAGATCGAGGACGAATTTACCAAGGATATGTCTCTGATCCAGGCAGTCCAAAAAATGCGCGGCCCCAGGGGAAGCAAGATCACGATTGCGATCAAACGAGAGGGCGTGCCGGAGCTCATCAGCTTTACTCTGGTGCGCGATTCCGTCCGGGTGCAGAGCGTTCGGTCGCGCGCGCTGGAAGAGGGGTACGGATACGTCCGCGTCGCCCAGTTTCAGGAGCGCACGGACAGGGACTTACAGAGGGCGTTAGAGAAGTTAAGCGGTGAAAAAGGGGGAATCCGAGGACTCGTTCTCGATCTTCGCAACAATCCTGGCGGCCTCTTGACCCAGGCGGTCCGGGTGACGGATCTCTTCCTCGATTCCGGGCTGATTGTTTACACGGAAGGACGGTTGGATAACCAAAAGCAAAGATATTTTGCCCACAAGGAAAATTCCTGGCTGGAATTTCCCATGGTGGTCCTGGTCAACGGGGGGAGCGCCAGCGCGTCGGAAATCGTAGCGGGCGCCTTGCAAGATCACAAACGGGCCATCGTGTTGGGAACCAAGACCTTCGGGAAGGGCTCGGTCCAAACCATCCTCCCCCTGGATGACAGCTCTGCGATTCGGTTGACCACGGCCCGTTATTTCACCCCGAAGGGGCGATCCATCCAGGCGACGGGAATTGTGCCCGATATCGTTATGGAGAACGGGCCTGCGCGAGAGGCCAAAGGAGATGACCGCAAGCGGCCGACGCTCAGGGAAGAGAATCTCCCCGGCCATTTGCAGAATCCCTTGGAGCGGCCGGAAAAGGAAAAGGCGCCGGAAAAAGAAAAAACAATTGAGGCCCCGGGCGATGAAAGCTCAGAGAACGATGCCCAGCTCAAACGCGCGTTGGACCTACTCAAGGGTTGGGATCTTTTTAAACAGCTCGCGCAAAAAAAAGCGGCCTGACGGACTCATCACCGCTGGCCTGCAGGAAATTCGTTAATGGATAAGCCCTCCCCGTGGAGGGCTTATCGTTTGAGGGTTCGGATGGGAGAAACGAGGGGGGATCTTCCCCTATTGAGGTGGGCCGAGGAATCTCGCGTCTTTCTCACCGTCAGCGAGCTCAGCCAAAAGGTCAAGGGAGTCCTCGACAGAGAGCTGGACGCCGTCTGGGTCGTGGGAGAGGTGTCGAATTTTCGCGTGCCTCCCTCCGGCCACCTCTACTTCACTCTTAAGGACGATAAAAGTCAGATCGCCGCTGTGATGTTCCGGAGCCAAGGAGCCGCGCTTCCCTTTCAGCCGGAAAACGGCATGGAGATGTTGTGTTTAGGCCGCGTGGGTCTCTATTCGGTTCGCGGAGACCTGCAGCTCTACGTGGATTCCATGGAGCCACGCGGCCAGGGGTCGCTTCATCTCGCTTTTGAGCAGCTGAAAAAAAGGCTGGGCGAGGAAGGTCTTTTTGGGCTGGAAAGAAAAAGGTCCTTGCCGTTTTTGCCGCGCTCGATCGGCATCGTCACTTCTCTTAAAGGAGCGGCGCTCTGGGATATGCTCCGCGTCTTAAGAGACCGCTTCCCTGACCGCAGAGTGGTCATCCGGCCGGTCCGGGTTCAAGGAGAAGGGGCTGCTTTGGAAATCGCTCAAGGGATCGCCGAGCTTGGGGGTTCAGGACTGGTCGAGGTGATGATCGTTGGCCGCGGAGGGGGCTCTTTGGAGGATTTGTGGCCGTTCAATGAAGAGGCGGTGGCGCGCGCGATTTTTGTCTGTCCCGTTCCGATCATCTCGGCTGTCGGCCACGAGGTGGATTTCACCATTGCCGATTTTGTGGCGGATCACCGCGCCCCGACTCCGACCGCGGCTGCAAGTATGGTGGTGCCCCGGAGAGAAGAACTGGCGGAGCAGACGCGGGCCTTGGAAAGCCGCTTGATCAGGGTGCTGCGGCATCGGCTGGAAGAAGACCGGGAGCGGTGGGAGCGCGTGGTGCGCCGGCTCATGGACCCGAGCCGGAGGCTGCGTGAAAATCAATTGCGTCTGGACGAACTCTCCCTCAGTTTGGGACGCCGGTTTCAGAATCGATGGGTCCGGCTCAAGGATCGCTTGGCTCAGGCCGCCGGGCGTCTGAGGGTTTTGAGTCCTCTGGCGGTGTTGGAGCGCGGCTACAGCATCGTTCATAAAATGCCTGAGGGTCACATTGTGAGGGACAGCGCCTCCATCGCGGTCGGAGATACGCTGCGGCTCACCTTCGCCCGGGGAAACTCTCTGTGCAAGGTGGAAGCGAAAGAGTAAGAAACCTCGGATGGGCAAAATAGCGGCCCTGACCCTTGTTTTTCTTTTCCTGGTCCGCCCCTCTTGGCCCGCGGCTGCCTCGTGGAGAATCT
>Ga0184640_10000487_pt1 | contig 10503 bp, 7 predicted proteins | sample PLM31_200_b2_FD_133161 | JGI IMG/M metagenome (GOLD analysis project Ga0184640, IMG submission 133161) | Groundwater sediment microbial communities from an aquifer in East River, Colorado, USA - PLM3-1_200_b2 | ecosystem: Environmental > Terrestrial > Soil > Riparian zone | place: USA: East...
CTACGCGGAGGAGCTGCGCGAGCTGGGGCCGGATGAAAACCTGCTGAAGGAGCTCGCCGAAGCGACCGGCGGCTCGGAGCTGTCCGATCCGCGCGACGTGTTCGGCGAAGCGCGGCGGCCGTTCCGCGTCGCCCTCGACGTCTGGCCCTGGCTGGTCGCGCTGGCGGCGGCTCTGGTGCTCCCGGCGATCGCCTTGCGCCGCGCCCACCTCGGCGCGTGGCTGCGCCGGCGCCGGAAGCCGGATCGATCCTAGGCGCTCGGCCGGATCCTGTTTCGCCTATTGCGCGAGGTAGCTCTGGTCCTCGTAGAAGTTGACGACGCCCTTGAGGTAGTACGCGTAGTCAACGTTCGGATGATTCGGGTGGAGCTTGACCATTGAGTCCGGGCGCCACGATCGCCGCTCTACGACGGCGAGACGAAGCGCACAGCGAGCGCAGCGATGTCGTCCGACTGCGGCGCCTCGCCGGCGAACCGCTCGACGCCGTCGGTCACCGCGCGCACCAGCTCCGAGGCGCTCTTGCCGCGAAGCCCGGCGAGCAGAGCTTCGAGTCGCCCTTCGCCGAAAGCGACGCCGTCCGCGTTCATCGCCTCGGTGACGCCATCGGTGAAGGCGAAGAGCGAATCACCCGGCGCGAGCCTGACCGTCCCCGTCATGTAGTCCGTGCCGGGTTTCGCCGCCAGCGGCAGGCCTTTGGGCACAGTGACGGGCCGTACGCCGGTCGAGCCGAGCACGTAGGGCTCGTTGTGCCCGGCATTCGCGTAACGCAGCGTGCCTGTTCCGAGGTCGATCGCGCCGAGGAACAGCGTGACGAACATGGTCGCGTCGTTCGCCCGCGCGAGCTCCTCATTTGCGCGCCTCAGGACCTCGCCCGGGTCGAGCGGCCCGGCTGGCGAGCTCGCGAGCATGCGCACCACGTTCATCGACCGCGCCATGAAGAGCGCTGCTGGCACGCCCTTGTCCGATACGTCTCCGATCACGAGCACCGCGGTGCCGTCGCCGAGGCGAAAGAAGTCGTAGAAGTCGCCACCCAGCTCGCGCGCCGGCTTGAGGACCGCCGCCACCTCGAGCGGATTGCCGGGTCCGGGCGCCGGGAAGCGGGTGGGAACCATCGATGCCTGGAGCTCGCGGGCGGCGCGGAGCTCCGCCTCCATGCGCTCGAGCTGCGCCGCCGCCTGGTCCCGCAGCCGCTTCTTCTCGAGGCACGCGCCGATGCGCGCCTTGAGCAGGACCGGGTTGAAGGGCTTGGGGAGATAGTCCTCCGCGCCGAGCTCGATACAGCGCACCACGCTGTCGAGCTCCTGCAGGGCGGAGATCATCACCACCGGTAGCCGGTGCAGCCGGCCTTCGGCCTTGAGCCGTTCGAGTACCTGGTAGCCGTTGAGCTTGGGCATCATGACGTCGAGCAGCACGAGATCGAACGGCTCGGCGCTCAGGCGCTCGAGCGCTTCGGCGCCGTCGCAGGCCTGCGTGACCTGCGAGTAACCCTCGAGGTCCAGCAGCATGCTCAGCGTGTACCGGTTGTCCTCGACGTCGTCGACGATCAGAATGCGCGCATCGTTCATGTCGTTACTCGGCGGATACACATCCGGCGGGCGGGATATTCCCCAAGACGGCCCGAGCGTACACCGGGCCAGGCCGCGATTGTCGCCTTCGCGGGCCATCGACATTGCCCCTCCGGCCTCGTGCCGGGATACACTTGCCCCACGACTAGGCTTGGAGCGTGGCCGGACCGGTGCCATGAAACGAGCGGGACTGCGGATCGCCAACCGGCTCGCCGAGCTCGAGAGCGTCCGGCAATGGATCGAGCAGTTCGGCGCGGCGCACGAACTGCCGTTGCCGGTGCTGACGACCCTGCTCGTGTCGTTCGATGAGGTACTGAGCAACATCATCTCCTACGGCTATGCGGACGGGGACGATCACGAGATTTGCCTCAGCATCGCGCTCGACGACGGCGCGGTCTTGGCGGAGATCGAGGACGACGGGGTGCCGTACGACCCGCTCGGTGCACCCTCGCCGGACTTGAGCGGCGGGATCGGCGAGCGGTCGCTGGGCGGGCTCGGCGTCCACTTCGTCAGGACGTTGAACGACGAAGTCAGCTACGAGCGCCGCGGGAACAGGAACCGGTTGAGCTTCAGCAAGCGCGTGCCCAGCGCTTCATAACTAGAGTCTGGGGAGGATGGCGGAGATGGAAATCCTGGTCGGGCAGTCGGAGGGCGTCTCGACGGTCGAGCCGAGAGGCCGGATCGACAGCATCACTGCAAAGGAGTTCGGCGACCGGGTCTGCGCGTTGATCCGGTCCGGCGCAAAGCGCGTCGTCATCGATCTCGCCAATATCGCGTACATCTCGAGCGCCGGGTTTCGCGCGCTCCTGATCGCGGGCAAGCTCGCCGAGGAGACCGAGGGCAAGCTCGCGCTGTGCGGGGTGGCGGGAGAGGTTCAACGCCTCTTCGAGATCTCGGCCTTCGGCACGGCTTTCCAGATCTACCCGACGCGCGAGGAGTGCATCGCGAAGGTGCAGGCGGGGTAGTTGCGCGCCCCCGCAACGGCGCAAGCGTGAAGAAGGCTGCCGATCTCGCGTACGGCGTCGAGGAGGTCCCGCCGCCGTCGGTCCTGTGGCTCGCCGCCCTGCAGCACGTCGGGGTGCTCGCCCTCGTGATGGTTTTCCCGCTCCTCATCGCCCGGGCGGCGGGAGCCTCACCGGCGATCGCGGCGCAGATCCTGAGCGCGGGCATGCTCGCGGTGGGCCTGGCGACCATTGCACAGGCGCGCGCGTATGGACCGATCGGCAGCGGCTATCTCGCGCCGACCGGCTTCCAGGCGGTGTATCTCGGGCCGTCGCTGGCCGCCGCGCAGGCCGGCGGCCTGCCGCTCGTGTTCGGCATGACGATCTTCTCCGGCCTGGTCGAAGCGGCTCTCTCGCGCATCTGGCGCCCCCTGCGCCCGTACCTCCCGCCCGAGCTGTCCGGGCTCGTCGTGCTTCTGACCGGCCTGGTGACCGCGGCGATCGGGATCCGCTACCTGATGGCGGGGCACGATGGCGAGCCGGCGCCCCGCCCGGACTGGGTCGCGGCCGGCTTCACGCTCGCCGTGATGGTAGGGCTCAACCTGTGGACGAAGGGCATGCTGCGGATGTTCTGCGCGCTGATCGGGCTGGTTGCCGGATACCTCCTGGCCGTGTGGTTGGGGCTCGGATCCGCGGCGGAGCTCGCAGCGATCGGCGAGATGTCGCTCCTCGCCATGCCGCGGTTCGACCACGTCGCCTGGTCGTTCGACGCGGCGATGACGGTGCCGTTCGCGGTGGCCGGCGTCGCCGCGGCGCTGAACACCAGCGCCAACGTGACGATCTTCCAGAGACTGAACGACTCGGAATGGGTGCGGCCGGATCTCCGCTCCATCGGCCGCGGGACCCTCACCGACGGCCTCGCCGCCTCGACGTCGGGCGCGCTCGGCTCCTGCGGGTTGTCGACCCTTTCCGCGAGCGTCGGCGTGATCATCGCCACCGGCGTGGCGAGCCGGAGAATCGCGTATGCGATCGGCGCGATCGTCATCGTCCTCGCCTTCCTGCCCAAGTTCACCGCGGTGCTGGTCGCGACCCCCGCGGCCGTCGTGGCCGGCGCGCTGATCTTCATCGCCTGTTTCATCCTGATCGGGGGGATGCAGATCATCACGTCGCGGATGCTCGACGCGCGCAAGTCGCTGGTCATCGGGGTGTCGGTGGCGGCCGCGCTCGCGGTCCTCATGTTCCCCGACGCCGTCACCGCCGCGCCTTCGGGACTCCGGCCGCTGCTCGGCTCGGCGCTGGTGACGGGGACGGTGCTCGCGTTCGGGCTGAACCTGCTCTTCCGGCTCGGCGTGCGGCAGAAGGTGAGTCTCTCGCTCGATCCCGCCGGCGATTACCCGAGGGCGATCGAGGACTTCTTCACGGAGCGCGGGAAGAGCTGGGGCGCGCGCCCCGACATCATCCGGCGCGCAATCTTCGGCGTGACTCAGTTGACCGAGGCGGTGATCGAGAACTGCACTCCGAAGGGTCCGCTCACCATCGACGCCTCGTTCGACGAGTTCAATCTGGACGTGCACGTCGGATACGATGGCGAGCTTCTGGAGCTGCCCGACTCGCGTCCGACGGAGCGCGAAGTCCGCGAGGACGAGGACGGCGCACGCCGGCTGGCGGGCTTCATGCTCCGTCGCAACGCCGACCGCGCCCAGTCCAGCCGCACGGACGGACGAGTCGTAATCCACTTCCATTTCGACCACTGATCGGATTCGGTTCACGGGGGGGGGTATGGATAGACGCAGATTCGTGATGGGCGGTGCGCTTGCCGCCACCGGCGCCGCGGCCGCCGCGCACGCTCCATACGTGATTGCCCAGCCGAAGGTCAAATGGCGGATGGTGACGACGTGGACGCCGACGTTGAACGTCATGCAGGGCTCGGCCGAGCGGCTGGCGAAGCGGGTGGAGGCGATGAGCGGCGGGCGGCTCGCGATCGAGGTGTTCCCGGCGGGTCAGCTCATGCCGCCGCTCGCGTGCTTCGACGAAACGTCGAAGGGCACCGTCGAGGCGTTCATGGGCGCGTCGTACTACTGGGCCGCGAAGGAGCCCGCTGCGCAATGGTTCTGCGCCGTGCCCTTCGGCATGAACCCCGAAGGCATGGCGAGCTGGTATTACCACGCCGGCGGGCTCTCGCTCTGGGAGGAAGCCTACGCTGCGTTCAACCTGGTCCCGCGGCCCGGCCCGGCCACCGGCCCGCAGATGGCAGGGTGGTTCAGGAAGAAGATCAACACTGTGACCGATCTCAAGGGACTCAAGATGCGGATCCCGGGGCTCGGCGGCCGGGTGATCGAGAAGGCCGGCGGGACAGTGGTCCTGACGCCGGGCGGGGAGATCTACCGCGCCCTGGAGCGCGGCGTCATCGACGCTTCCGAGTGGGTCGGCCCGCACGACGACCTGAGGCTCGGACTGCAGAACACGGCGCCGTTCTACTACTACCCGGGCTGGCACGAGCCGGGCACGACGCTCGAATTCGCGTTCAACAAGAAGGCCTACGACGCGCTTCCCGCCGAGCTCAGGCTGATTCTCGACGACGCCGTGGCGGCGATATCGGTGCACGGCTTGACCGAGTACGAGACCGCAAACGCGATCGCGCTCGAGAAGCTCCGCGGCGAGTACAAGGGCAAGGTCGAGATCCTCCAGCTCCCGACGCCCGTGTTGCGCAGCTTGAAGAAGCTCGCGAGCGAGGTGGTCAAGGAGGAATCCGAGAAGAGCCCGATGGCGAGAAAGGTGTACGGCTCCTTTACGCGGTTCCAGACCCAGCTCGGCGGATGGCGGCGGGTGTCCGAAGGCGCCTACCACGAGCTCGTTGCAGTGTGACGGCAGCGCCTCGAGCGGAACCCGGGCGCCTGCAGTGAGAAACTCCATGGTTTCAAGGGGAGCGCCCCATCGCACGGTGATCGGTCTGGCAGCGGCGCTCCTCGGCCTCGTCGCCGTCAGCGCGACAGCACAGGAGCTGCCTCGCGCCTACCGGATCGGCGTCGTCACCGAGGCGTGGGCCGCCAACCACCCGACGGTGCTCGGCTTCAAGGCGGGCTTGCGCGAGCTCGGGCTCGAGGAAGGGCGCGATGTCAGCTTCGACATCCGCTTCACTCAGGGCAAGCCGGAGGCGACCCCGGCCGCAGCCGCGGCGCTCGTGAGCTCGGGCGTGGACCTGCTGTTTTCCTGCGGCGCGGCCGCCGCGCTCGCGGCGAAGGCAGCCACCGCGAAGCTGCCGATCGTGTTCGCCCAGGTCAACGACCCGGTCGCCGCAGGCGTCGTGAGCGAGCTCGGCCGCCCGGGCGGCAACATCACCGGCGTTTCCAGCATCGCGCCCGAGCTGATGCCGAAGCGCGTCGAGGTGCTCAAGACGCTGCAGCCGGGCGTCCGCCGCGTCTGGTTCATCCACGCCCATGGTGACCCCTCCGCCTCAACGGCGCTCGCGCGGGTGCGCGAGGCCGCGCCCCGGCTCGGCGTCGCCATCGTCTCAAGCGCGGTCGCGGGAGCGGGCGATCTCGCCGCGATCCGCCGTGAGTTCCGGGCCGGCGATGCGCTGCTCGCGCCGGACGAGGACGCGCTGGACATACCGGCGGGCCTGCTCAAGCTGTCGCTCGAGGCGCGCGTCCCGGCGATCTTCCCGTCGTCGTTCTGGGTCGGTTACGGGGGGCTGGTGTCGTACGGGCCGGACTACTTCGCCCAAGGGATGCAGGCGGCGCGACTGGCGGCGAAGATCCTGCGCGGGGCGCAGCCGGGCGAGCTGCCCGCGGAAGGCGCCGACGTGATCGATCTCGCCGTGAACCTCCGGACCGCGGGCGCGATGAACATCAGCGTGCCGCGGAAGGTCCTCCTCCGCGCCGACACGATCCGCCGATGAGTTCGCCGATGAGCGCGCCGCAACCGCGCGGGCGGTTGTTCTGGAAGTACCTCGTCTTCCTGCTCGTGCTCGTGGGCGGCGTCCTGGTCGCGAGCAGCCTCATCGAGCTGTACTTTTCCTATGCGCAAGCCCAGCGTGCGCTGGTCGAGGTCGCGCGGGAGAAGGCGCAAGGGGCCGCAGCGCGGATCGAGCGGTTCGTCGTGGAGATCGAGCGCGAGGTGCGGGCGACAACTCATGCCGAAGCCGACGATCCCGCCGTGGCGCCGCCGGGAGGCGTGGTGGGCCGGTACCGCGAAGCGTTGGCGGCTGCTCTCGCCGAGCAGCGCGAACTCGCGTTTCTGCGGCTGCTGCGGACCGAGCGGGCGATCACGGAGATCCGACACCTCGACATCGGCGGGAAGGAGCAGCTCCGCGTGTCGCGGGTGGCGCTCGACGTGACCGGCAGCGGCAAGGATTTCTCCACTACCCCGGTCTTCGCTGCCGCGAAATCGGGGAAGACCTACTTCAGCCCCGTGTATCTCCGGAACCAGCGCGAGCCGCACATGACCATCGCGGTTCCCTCGGGCGAGTACGCCGTCGAGGTGACGGTCGCCGAGGTGAACCTGAGAGCCCTCTGGGACGTGATCTCGCGGATCCGCGTGGGCGAGGCGGGCTATGCGTACGTGGTCGACTCGGCAGACCACCTCGTCGCCCACCCGAATGCCGCGCTCGCCCTGGAGCGGCGCGATCTTACGGGGCTGCCTCAAGTGCGCGCCGCGCGCGCCGGTGGCGCGGCGTCGTCGCCGGATCGAGAGCCGATGATCATCGCCGCCGGCCTCGGCGGCGGGCAGGTGCTGTCCGCGCACGCGGCGATCGGAAACCTGGGCTGGATCGTGCTCACCGAGCAGCCCATAGCCGAAGCGCTCGCGCCGGTGCAGGCGACGATCATCCGGAGCCTCCTCATCCTCGCGTTGGGACTCCTCGCGTCGGTGCTGGCAAGCATCCTTCTCGCCCGCCGGATGGTGGCGCCGATCAGGACGCTGCAGGCCGGCGCCGCGCGGATCGGCGCCGGGGACCTCGGGCACCGGATCGAGCTCCGGACCGGCGACGAGATCCAGGCGCTCGGCGAGCAGTTCAACCGGTCGGCCGCGCAGCTCGAGGAGTCCTACCTCGGCCTGGAGGAGAAGGTCGAGGCGCGCACGCGCGAGCTCGCGGCGACCCTCGCCCAGCAGACGGCCGCGAGCGAGATCCTGCGGCTCATCTCGAAATCACGCACCGACGCGCGGCCGGTGTTCGAGCTGATCGCGCGGCACGCGACCAAGCTGTGCGGCGCGACCTACTCCGCGGTGTACCAGTTCGACGGCAAGCTGATCCACATCGTGGCGCACGACAACTGGACGCCGGCCGCGCTCGAGCAGCTACAGCTCAGCTACCCGCTCCCGCCGAGCCCCGAGAGCCTGGTGGCGCGCGGGATCCTCGAGCGCGCGGTTGTGCACGTGAGCGACGTCGAAACCGAGCCCGACGTGCCGGAGGTGTCGCGCCGCCTCGGCCGCGCGCTTGGCTTCCGGGCGCTGCTGTCGGTGCCGATGCTGCGCGACGGCGCGCCGGTCGGGGCCATTGCGGTGCTGCGCGCCGAGGCGGGGGTATTTTCGGCAAAGCAGGTCGAGCTCCTCGAGGTGTTCGCCGAGAAAGCCGCAATCGCGCTCGAGAACGCCAGGATCTTCGAGGCGCTGGAGGCGCGGACCGAGCAGCTCACGCGGTCGGTGGGCGAGCTGCGGGCGCTCGGCGAGATCGGGCGCACCGTCAGCTCTACGCTCGACCTGGACGCCGTGCTCAGCAGCATCGTCGCCCATGCGGTCGAGCTCTCGAGCGCCGACGGCGGCACGATCTACGAGTTCGACGAGGGCGAGCAGGCGTTCGTGCCCCGCGCGAACTACGGCACGGACGACGGGCTCGTCGAGCAGCTGCGCCAAGCGCGGGTCCAGCTGGGGGGCGACAGCGCGGTCGCCCGCGCGGCTGCGCAGCGCGAGCTCGTGCAGATCCCCGAAATTGCGGCGGACCACGGTTATCGCTTTCGCGAGCTCATGCTCGAAGCCGGCTATCGGTCGCTCGCTGCCGCGCCGCTCGTGCGGGAGGATCGCGTCCTCGGCGGGCTGGTGGTGCGGCGCAGGCAGCCGGGCGAGCTTCCGGAGGAGGTCGTGGCGCTGCTGCAGACCTTCGCGGACCAGTCGGCGGTCGCCATCCACAATGCACGGCTGTTCGACGAGGTGCAACGCCAGAAGCGTTACTTCGAGGCGCTTGTCGAGGCCTCACCGGTGGCGATCGCGACGCTCGACGGCGGCGGACGCGTGGTGTCGTGGAACGCGGGGGCCGAACGGCTGTTCGGCTGGACGTCGACCGAAGCGCTGGGGCGTGAGCTCGACGACCTCGTGGCGACCGGCTCCTCGGAGTTGCGTGCCGAGGCCGAAGCGTACTCGCGGCAAGTGCTCGAAGGCGGTCGGAGCCACTTCATCTCGCGCCGGAGCCGCAAGGACGGGACGCTCGTGGACGTCGAGGCTGCCGCCGTTCCCGTGATCGTCGAAGGCCGCGAGCTCGGCTATGTCGCGGTCTACCACGACATCACCGAGCTCCTCCGGGCGCGGCAGGAAGCGGAAGCCGCCAGCCAGGCGAAGAGCGCTTTCCTCGCCACGATGAGCCACGAGCTGCGCACGCCGCTCAACGCGATCATCGGACTGTCGGAGATGCTCGGCCAGCACACGCAGCGCTTCGGGACGGAGAAGGCCGCCGAGCCGCTCGGTCGCATCCTGCGCGCCGGGCGGCACCTGCTCAACCTCATCAACGATCTGCTCGACCTCTCGAAGATCGAGGCCGGGAAGCTGGAGCTCGTCGCCGAGGACTTCGAGGTCCGGCCGCTGGTTGACGAGGTCGTGGAGACGGCGCGCCCGCTCGCCGACAAGAACCGGAACGCGCTTTCGGCGACGTGCCCGCCGGACCTCGTTCCGTTGCGCGCCGACCGCAAGCGGCTCACCCAGGTTCTGTTGAACCTGCTGTCGAACGCGTGCAAGTTCACGCAGGACGGTCGCGTGGAGCTTACTGTCGCGCTGCGCCGCTCGCGCGATGGAGCGTGGATCGACTTCGTCGTCTCCGATACCGGAATCGGGATCACGCCGGAGCAGATGCCGCGGCTCTTCAAGGAGTTCACGCAGGCCGAGGCGTCGACCCAGCAGAAATTCGGCGGTACCGGCCTCGGGCTCGCGATCAGCCGGAGGCTTTGCCGCATGATGGGCGGCGATCTCAACGTCCACAGCGAGGCGGGCACGGGGTCTACCTTCACCGCGCGGCTGCCGGTGGATGTCGCGAGCGCGGCGCCGGCGGTTGCCGAAGCGGAACCCGAGGCCGCGCGGGCGACGGCCGGCCGGAACGACGTCGTGCTGGTCATCGACGACGACCGGACGGCGCGCGAACTGATCGCCGGTTATCTCGAGGAGCACCGGATCCCGGTCGTTTCGGCGAGCGGCGGCATCGAGGGCTTGCGCCGGGCGCGGGAGCTCCGGCCCGCGGCGATCACGCTCGACGTCCTGATGGCCGACCTGAGCGGCTGGGACGTGCTCGCCGCGCTCAAGGGCGATCCGGACCTCGCTGCCGTTCCGGTGATCGTGACGACCATCGTCGACGAGCCCCATAAAGGCATGGCCCTGGGTGCGGCCGACTACCTCACGAAGCCGATCGACCGGGAGCGGCTGATGCGCACCCTGGCGCGCTACGTTACCGCCGGACGCCGGCCGCGCGTCCTGATCGTCGAGGATGATCCGGCGCAGCGTCAGGTCGTGCGCACCGCGCTGGAGTCCGAAGGCTATGCGGTCGACGAAGCGAGGGACGGGCACGAGGGTCTCGTCCGCCTGCGCGCGACGATCCCGGACCTGATCATCCTGGATCTGCTCATGCCGGGAATGGACGGGTTCGAGTTCGCCGCTGCGCTGCAGGCGCATCCCGACTGGCGGCGGATCCCGGTGATTGTCGTCACTGCAAAGGACCTCACGGCGGACGATCGCCGTCGCCTCGAGGCCGGCGTGGCGAAGATCCTGCTGAAGCACGAGTTCGACCCGCGCGAGCTCGTCGACC
>Ga0184640_10000488_pt1 | contig 10500 bp, 9 predicted proteins | sample PLM31_200_b2_FD_133161 | JGI IMG/M metagenome (GOLD analysis project Ga0184640, IMG submission 133161) | Groundwater sediment microbial communities from an aquifer in East River, Colorado, USA - PLM3-1_200_b2 | ecosystem: Environmental > Terrestrial > Soil > Riparian zone | place: USA: East...
ATTGATGGTGGGTCTCATGGGACGCATGCAGCCGTTCGAGGAGAAGCAGGAGCCATGCGATGCCGCCTTCGAGAAAGGCTATGCGCACGCGCGGGAAGCGATCGAAAATCCCATTGTAGAGAATGTCCGCGCAATTGATCGTCAGGCCCCAAGGATGACCGAGGGCGTGCACCGGCACGTACATATTCATATGATCCATGCCGAAGCGGTCATGGGCACCGCCGTGCACCGCCAGGCAGCAGCCGAGTGCATTCGCCTCTTCATAGATCGGCCAGAACATCTTGGAGCCCAGTGGATGCGCCAGCCCGTTGGAGGGCATCATCGCACCGAGCATGCCCAACTCGGTGACGGCGCGGCGTAATTCCTTAGCGGCTTCTTGCGGATCCTGCATGGGCAGGATTGCCATGCCTTTGAAGCGCGGATTGAACTTGACGTAGGTCTCACACAGCCAGTCGTTGTAAGCTTTGGAGGCCGCCACGGCGTAGTCAAGGCTGACGATTTTCCCGTAGGACAGCGCCGTCGTGGGATAGAGAACCGTCCAGTCGATGCCAACATCATCGAGGAAATCGAGCCAGCCCTGCGGTCCCACCGGCGCGCGCTGATCGCGCTGCGGCGGCGTTTCAACGGCTCGGCCGCTGTGCAGGTGATCCAAGGGTGGAAAGACCACGCCCTTGCGCGCCGCAATCTCCCGATAAGGGGGCTCCATGTGGGCGATGATGGCCGCGTTGTCTTCAAAAATATGACCGTCGCCGTCGATGATTCTGGTGCCTGTGGCGCTCATCCGAAAGTACCTCCTGCGAAATTTGAAGTTTCTTCCAGCCGGAAAGGGGTAAATCTATTTTTCTTATAGTCCGACTTCGCTTTGGGTATCAAGTAGGTGGGGTTTCCTCCATCTGCAAAATTACTGCTCAGGGCCATTATCACGCGGTCCGGCAGGGTCGGTCCGTGTCAACCGCCGTTGCTACAGTGTAAACGAACGTATCATCTTCAACCCGGTCATCACTGCAAGGCGTGATTCCAACTTGTCAAAATCGTTGCCATCGGTCGCCGGCTTTCACTTAGCTCGCCGGTGGCATAGGCGTTGCTATTAGCCGTGCTGGGTAAAGTCGAGTTCAAAGTCAAAAACGACAACGGAAAGCTGAATCGATCAGGTCGCGCATAAATTGATCGATGGAGGGAACAACAATGGCCCGATCGCTGGCGATGAGCGTCGTAATTGTAATCGCGGGCGCTTTGCTAACTCTGGCAATAGACGTAGGTGCGGCGACGATTTACGGCACGATTTACCGGAACAATCAGCCGGTGCAAAATACCGAGTTAAGATTCGACTGCTGGAACGGGCCGAAGCCGGTAACTGATAACCGAGGAAATTACCGTCTGAGCGTAAACCACATGGGGCGCTGCACTCTTTGGATCGGGACTGCTTCGGGTGTCGTCATATTCTACCAAGACCCGACTCGCTATGATTTTGAAATCGACGGGCAACAGTTGAGGAGGCGATAGATCATGTGGTCGGAATGGTTGAAGCTGGACAATTTGAAATGGTTACTCCAGACGGCCGCATTCCCGGTGACACTAGCGCTCCTTTCGCAACAGTATCAATGCGCCCAAACCGAGAGGCAAGCCCATGAAGCGAGGCTCCGGCTGTATACTGAGCTTCTGAGTAAACGAGAAGAGGCGGACACCGGTGTGCGTCGGGGAATTTTTGACAAGGTTATTGAAAAATACTTACAGCCGCAACCGCAAAATTTTGACGAAAAACTTGTAGCCCTAGAACTGCTCGCCCTGAATTTCAATGATTCTTTGGATCTCAGTCCATTGTTTTGGCAGCTCGATCGCCAGATCCAACAAGCCCAGCGGCGCGGCGGCCTACGAGAGCAACTTGAGCGAATCGCCAACGCGGTGAAAGATCACCAGATAGATACGCTCGAAGCGGTTGGGGCGATAGCCAATGAAACGGTCTCTTTCGCGGAACTCGATAAATCAGGTCCGCTTATCGATCGCGAGCTCAGTTTTGCCGATCCCGATCCTCTCGCGCGAGCGGGCCAAAAGGTCAAGCATCATTTCAGCGTGGAGATTGTCGCACACGATCCGGCCGGGCGGCGAATTTTGGTCCGTGTCAGCCGGGACGGAGGTCAATCCGTGTTTTGGGTCGATATGTTCGATTTTCCGCTGGTCAACTTTGTCCGTATGTCCAAATCCGAGAGATTCTCGGTCGTGTTGAAGCGGTTTACGCCGGACGACGCGCAGCTCACGCTAATATATTTTCCGGGCTCTCGCAGCGGTGTTAAAGACAAGCCCTTTCTGGACGAAGTTATTTCTGACTTGAAACGAAAAGGCAGTTAGAACAAATGAGGTGTGACATGATATTCACCGATACGATGCGTCGCTTCGCTTTCGGGATATGCGAGACCTTCTGTGCTGTGGCGGTCATATCTATGTTTCTTGCGAGTTTTGGGTACACCGCACAGCAAGACAGCGAATCAGAAAAAACCCCAAAAGAAAATAAAGAACCAAGCATGAAACCGGCGCAGCGCGGAGTCGTCACGGTGGAAGTTCTCATGATCGAACCCGAGAAGGACAAAGAGCGCCGGCCTGTCGCGAGAGCAATGGTCTACATTCAGGGCGTTGAGGACCCGCGAGAAACGAACGAGAAAGGTCGTGTTCGGTTTCCTGGAGTGCCGACGGGAACGTCGAGCTTACAGGTCATGGTCATTAACCTGGAAAACTGCCGGCTTTCAGGGATCAGCGTTTCCGAAGGGGAGCAGCTAGTAGGCGTGCTGGTCGACAAATCGCAGAAAGGTAAATGCACGCGTCTGAAGTGACGCGTTCCTTTCGGTGGGAATTCTAATTTCCTCGACATTCATGATTCTCGGCGACTCCTCGCCTTCTCGTCACCTTTCAGATAAAAGACAACTACTGCAGCTTGCGATGCGACTTATTCTTTTATTGGGAACGTAGACTTAGGGAGGGCTCATGGCTGAAGAAACCGCGGAACAGAAATTGGCTCGGCTCGAAGCTGAAAACAAAGCTTTGAAGGAGCAGATCGAGGATCGCAAACCCGGACAGCTGCGTTTGAAGGTCAGCGAAAAAGGCGGATTGTCGGTGTACGGCTTGGGTAGATTTCCAGTGACTTTATATAAAGAGCAGTGGGCCCGGCTGCTTGAGCAGGGCGAGGAGATCAAAAAATTTCTCAAGGAGCATGACCAAGATCTCAAAGCCAAGCAGTAATTCTGCATAGCATGCAGGACATGGCTGGCGTTGCCTCCGCGCGCAGCGCGGCCGTGAAGTGGTTCTGCTGAAACGAATTTCGCGCCAATGGCGCGAGCTGCCACGAGCATGGCGCCGAGCGCTGTTCGGAGACAGTTCAATCTCAGCGGGTCTGATTCCCCACAGCTTGCTGTGCAGAACTAATCTTGTAAGAACGTACGTCATTCCCGCATGTTTTTAGCGGTGGTTCGACTGGGGCTCACCACAGGCAAAATTCTGACTGGACCCCCGATTAAAACACTCGGGGGTGACAACTTTCGAAAAAATTCTCATGAATGTCTTTTCATTTGGAAAACTCGTAGGGGCGATCCTGCGGGGTCGCCCGGATTAGGGCAGGCACAGGGGCCTGCCCCCTCAATTCTGCGTTACTGAAGTGCTGCCGGTTGCTCGGAAGATTTTTGTTACGGACGGTGAAATGTATCCAAGAGGCGCCGGCGCATCGCTTCTTCGCCGCCCGGAAGAAGGTCGAATTTCATCGTGTTGTCAGCGCTCCGCAGGATCTTTTGGCCTTCATCGTTTTCATGCATCGCTCGCAATATTTGGCTGAGACGCTCAATCAAGTCCGGCGCTAAATCTTTGCGGACCGAAACCAAGTGGCGCGGCAGCAATTCGGTTTGCGCCAAAACATTGAGGTCGGCTTTTCTCTTCTCGTCCAACATCGCGTAGTCATCGTCGCTGAGCGCCCCCGCAGCCACCTGCTTCTTTAGCACCCAGTCGATGAGATTCTCTTGAGTCTTCGCAAAAATATAGCCGACCTCCGCCGCCGGGATGTTGGCGCTCAATGTCGAGACCTGGGCGAGCTTAAAGCCGTTTCTTTGCAAAAAGAGCTTGGGCAGGAAATACCCTGAAGTCGACTCGGGATCCTCGAAAGCGATGATCTTGCCGCGCAGGTCTTGAAGACGGTTAGTGCCGCCGGCCTTGTTCGTGGCGATCAGACTGCGATATTCCGCCTTGCCGCCTTTCCACCGCCTCAGAAGCAGGGTGGCCGCTCCATGAACGTTGTTGATAACGTAGGTCGGGTAGGGGCTCTCCATGAAAAAGTCGACTTTCCTCTCGCCGAGAAGCTTGGCAAGATCCGGTACGGTGGCGGCGACCACGACGACGCCTTGATCATTGGGCTGAGCGAAGAGCCGGCGCGACACGTAGCGAACGAAGTCACGAAAATGTCCTTCGATTTCTTTCTGATTCACCGCGGAAACGAGGCCGAGTGCGATTGATTTCGTTTCAACCCGATTGGGCGCCTGCGCGGCGGCTTGCGGACTAAGCGTCGGGCAAATTAGCAATGAAACCAGCGACAGAAGGGTTGCGCACCCGCGCATTAATGCTTTCATGGTCCCGTCCAAATGAAATAAAGTTGCTTAATCCTGTTTTTACTATACCAGCGCAGCGATCTTGACAAGAAAATTGAGAGTGACACGCCGGCGGTGTATACTACGTAGATAAGAGCGACAGGGATGGCGGGGCGCTATTGGCTGAAAAAGGGCTTATCGGCGCGCGCGAGGCCGGCTCGCAAGATTCATATTCCACCTCTAGCGATGCTCGCCGGGCGGCGTTAAAATCAAACCGCAAGTAACAAATTCGCCCGGTTATCGCCGATCAGTTCTGTATGCGGGTGACCGCGATTTGGCAGAATTTGAAAATCCGGCGTGATTTAGCGTCAAATATTCGACGACGAATTCCTTTGGCAAAAAAAAACAAGAAGGGTAAAATACGCTGGTCACGAGAGAGGGCTCCAGTGCCCGTCTTTTGCGGCGTAACCTGATATGCGAACACGCGAAAAAGTGCTCATTTTCCTGGTCGTAGCGGCTCTAATTTTGGGGGCGATAATCTTTTTTGCGTTCCTGTATAACGAGCTTGAAGCCAAATATTTTCGCTGGCTGCTGGCAAACAATCTAAAATACGGACTCTCGTCTCCCTACGAATTTCTGACTGAACGGTTGCCTCTAGGCACTCTGGTTTACGGCGGCTTGACCATCGTCGCGGTGGTCATGGCCACTATCGTGCTGAAAATGCTCCGTGACGGCGAAATCCAGGCGCTGAGAAAACATCTGCTGCATTTGCGCGCGGAAAAGAGTCAAGCGGAAAACTTGCTCCAGGAGGAGGTCTGGAAAGGAAAGCACCAGCGGCAGGCGAGAGACTCGGTGAGCCGTGATCTCGAGAACAGCATAGAGAAAATCGAGCTCCTGCTCGGTGAGCTAAACGAAAAAGAAAAACTCTTAAAGGCCCGTGATTCCGAGTTGGTGACGTTGAAATCGGCCACCGCTGATTTTGCCGACACCGGACCGTCCAAGGGCCCATCGGATCGAGCGCTGCGCGAGGAACTTAAGAAAAAGTCCGAGATCTTGCAGGCGAAGGACTCGACCATCAAAGAGTTGGAGCAGCGGCTGAGCGCGAAGACGCGGCTGTGGGAGAGCCAATTTCACGAGAAGGACGGGCTGTTAAAGGGACGTGATCACGAATTACAGGGGCTGCGGTCGGAAATCGCCGATCTCGGTGGACGGCTGGGCGAGATCGAAGCCGCCAAGAAGCGCGCGGAAGATCTGCTTCAAGAGGAGTTGCGCAAGAAGAAGGAAGTGCTCGAAGCCAATGACCTGGCGGTTCGTACGGAAGAGAAGCGCCTAACTGAAAAGATTCGGGCGCTCGAAAACCAGCTGGGCGAGAAGGACAAGCTGCTCAGAACCCGGGACACAGAGCTTAACGGTTTTCGACGGCAATTGAGCGAGCTCGAATCGGCAAAGGAGCAAATGGAAACCCGGCTTCAACAGGAAGCCGGCAAACTGGAACAAGATCGCCACGCCAAAGACAATATCATCAATGATTTGGAGCAGCGGCTGGGTGCTCGCGTTCATGCTTTACAGACTGAAGTCGGCGACAAGGATCTGCTGCTGCAAGTACGGGATGGGGAATTAGCATCGCTTCAGTCGGAGGTCAAGGCCATTTCATTGCGGTTGAGCGCGATGGCCGCAGCGAAGGTTCGCGCGGAAGAAGCGCTCCAAGAAGATCTCAAGAAAGAGAAACAACAGCACGAGGCGGAAAGACGCGCTTATCGTGAGCTGGAAGAACGCCACGACAAGGAAGTTGATCTGCTGAAGAGTCAGCTCGGCGAGCGAGAGGAATTTTTGAACCGCCGCGATGGTGACATACAGGCGCTCAAGCAGGAAATGCAAGCCGTTTCGTTGCGATTGAGTGAGACCAATTCGGCAAAGGAGCAAGCCGAGCGATTGCTGGGCGATGAGTTGGAGAAAGAAAAAGTCCGACGCGTTTCGAGTGAAACCGCGAACCGCGCGGTGGAGGAACGTTACGGCAAAGATATCCAGACTTTGAAGAGCCATCTCGGCGAGAAGGAGGAGTTTCTCAAGAGCCGCAATGACGAGATCAAGGCACTCAAGACGCAGGTCGGGTCGCTAGCCGAACAACTCGCTAAGGTCGGCTCGGCAAAGGAGCGCGCTGCGACCTTACTCCAGCAAAAGCTTAAAAAAGAAAAGGAGGTTATCCAGGCAAGCGATTCGGCGATCCGCGAGATCGAAGACAGCTTCAAGGCGCGGATCGATTCTCTTGAAGAGCAACTGGCGACGAAGCAGGAACTTGTCGGCAGCCGCGATTCGGAAGTAGCGGGCCTCAAGTCCGAGTTGGCATCGCTGAATCAAAGGATAACCGACTTGGCGTCGGCTAAGCAACAAGCGGAGAGCTTGTTCCAGGACGCGGTCAAGGAAAGATCAGATCTACTACAATCGAAAGATGCCGGCATCAAGAGATTGGAGCAAGAATTAGCCGAGAAGGTACGCGTGCTCGATAGCAAATTGCGGGAAAGTGAGGAACTGCTCCATAATCGAGAGTCCGAATTGAACGGTTTCAAGAATCGGCTAGCCGAGCTGGCGACATCGAAGGAGCATGCGGCGCGCACGCTCCACGAGGACCTCAGGCAAAAGACCGAGCTACTCGATCAGAAAGAATCGGCGATCAATGCGCTTGAGGAGCGCTTCGGCATAAGAATTCATACGCTGGAGAGTGAGCTGAGTGAAAAACAGGAGCTGCTCGGCGCCCGTGATCAAGAGTTCAAAGAGCTCATGTCTAAAGTCAATGCGCTGTCCGGCGATCTGTCCGAGCTCGGCGCAGCGAAGGAGCATGCGGCGCGTTTGCTTCAGGAGGACTTGAAACAAAAGATCGAATTACTAGAAGCAAAAGAGTCGGCCATGGCCGCGTTAGACGAACGCTGGAATGGCAAAGTCCGGTCCCTGGAAAATCAGCTGAGCCAAAAGCAGGAGCTTCTCACGGCGCGTGATGCGGAGCTCGACGCGCTGATGGCTAAAGTGAGCGAGTTGACTCAAAAATTCAGCGAACTGGGCGCCGAACGGGAACGGGCGGATCGCTTGCTCCAAGAAGAGCTTCGAGAAAAGACGTCACTGCTCCAGTCTAAAGAGTCTTCCATCGGCGAGTTGGAAGAGCGTTTAAGGGGCAGGGTGGAATCACTTGAACGCCAGGTCGGAGAGAAGCAGAAGTTCTTGGAAGTGAGCGGTGTGGAGATCGGCGAGCTGCGCGCTCAGATAAACGCCGTGACCGAGCGGCTCAATGAGACGGAAGCCGCCAAGGTATCGCTGGAAAGTGTACTTGAAGAGGAGCGCAGCAAAACAGCGCAGCAATCGCCTGCAAGGTTTGAGTCGTCCGATCAAAAAGCCGCTGACGGTATGAATGGGGAGGCGCATGATTTGGAAAATCTCTTGAGCGAAAGAGAACAACTGCTCAAAGCGCGCGATAAGTTGATTACCGACTTGATGACCGAGCTCAAAGACAAGAAGACTCAGCTGGCCAAGCAGGAGATCGAAGTTTGGAGAAATATCGAGCGCCGCGAGGCCTGGAAACATCGATTATCGAAGATCGGTATTCGCATTAAGAATTAACCGGGCCCAATCAAATTATTACGCGTTCTCGGTTGAGAATTCTAATCACTCGATCCACTGCTCTGAGCAAGCTTCCTAACCCTTCGAATTGAATTATTGTAGTCTATCCCCCGGTCATTTCTTCCGACCGTACAGGCTGTCGATATAACCGCTCTGGTCGAACTCTTCGACGAAGCGCGTATCGATAAAATCCTGCGGCTTGGCCGCTTTTGCCTTGGGGTCTTTCGGCGCCAACTGATCCAAGATTATTTTCAAACCTTCGACGGATGGGTATTGTTTGGTCGGTAATTTACTCTCGTCGATGGAGCTTTCGTATGTCTTGCGCAGCAATTCCTTGTCTTCGAGGCGGAGATACTTGGCGGCAATTTTTAGTCCCGTATCCCGATCGGTTTTCAGCCGGTGCACGGCTTCGATATAGGATTTGACGAAGTTACGCACGACGTCGGGATGCTCGCGCAAATACTTTCGCGTGGTCACTCCGCCTTGATGCTGATAGGCCGAACCTAAAGCGGCGACGTCAGCCAGAAGATGAAAACCCCTTTTCTATGCTGCGAAGGTAGCCGGCGGAACCAGCGCGCTGCCTGACACTCGACGCGCCTCCATGGCGGCCATGCGTTCCGGTGTGCTGCCGGTTTGCACGATGGTGACATCCTTGCCTGGGTTGAGGCCGAGCCGAGTGAGCGCGTAGCAAGCGACGAAGTCAGCCGCGCCGCCGAAGCGGGCGACCGCGATCGTGCCGCCTTTGAGCTGCTCCGCAGTTTTTATTTCCGGTTGGGTCATGAGCCAATAGTCCAACGTGGTAATCCCACCGACGACGTAGACCGGCTCGGCGCCGGCCAGGCCGGCGCCGACGATGCCCGGGCCCGAGGCTTGAATGATCGGCGTATCGCCGGAAATCATGGCGGTCACGGAAAGAGTGCCGCCGGAGAAGTAAATCGTTTGCGCGTCCAAATTGTTCCTCGCGAATATGCCGGTATCTTTGGCTACCCAGATGACCAGCTGGTCGGCGCTGATGCCGCTGTAGCCGATCGCGACTTTGGTCGGCTGCGCCGAGGCGGGTACATTCCAATAGAACAAGACAAATGCCGTTAGAGCACATGCGACCGCGAATCTTTTATTCATTTTGTTTCTTCCCGACTAGCAATGCGATCCTGTGATGGATTCGAACCGCTGCTAATCTACGGCATGTCCGTTACCGGCCTCACTTGGCCTGTGCAAACGGCCCGCAGCGATCTGCCGGGCAATGATTTCCGACGCGACGTCTTGGCAGTCTTTGGTTGAGCGCAGCGGCTTTTCTTCGAAAACGCCGGTGGGCCAAGACATCGCCTTCTGATACTCCCGCGCATAAAGATCGGCGCGGCATAACACCGTCGGGTTGTAACTATGACCGCTGCCGGCGACCCTCGTTTTGCGCCAGCGCAGACGGTCGACGTCGATGGACGCGGAAATGACCGCTTCGCCCGGACCGTCGACGATCGCCATCATATCGCCGTCCGGCGAGATGATTTGCGAGCGGCCACGATAGCCGAATTCCGGCCGGTCGGTGCCGAGAAACGCGGCGGTGGTGCATGAAAGCAAATAGGCTTTATTCTCGGCGGCCCGCGCCACGCGCATCGCTTCCCAGCCGGCGTGGGAGCGGCGATATATTTCCGCGGTGGGGTGAAGCAGAACCTCCGCGCCTTTGAGCGCCAGCGCGCGGGCGACTTCGGGATATTGTATATCGCCGCAGACGAAAACGCCGAGCCGGCCGATCGGCGTGTCGACGACGGGAAAGATCGCGTCCTCGCCGAACACCTCGACAAACCGCTTATAGACATCGCCGGGACCGGTGTAGGAGGTGTTCAAATTATTCGGCCCGTTGTGCTTGCGGTAGTTCAGAATGATTTTTCCGGCCGGATCGACGATCACCGTGGTGTTGAAATACAGACCGGGAAATTCACGCTGGCGCTCCAAGAAGTGCCCCGTCATGTAAAGTTTCATCTTCACGCAGGTTTCCGCCAATATGTCGGTGGCGAAGTTCGGAATCGGCAGCGCCATCTCGAGCCATTCGTCCAAAGACCGCGGCCGGAATTGTCCGTAGAGCGAATACTCGCCGGTGAGCGCGAGCTTGATCTCACCGACGCGTTTATTGGCGAAGCCGACAAGCTCACCTATGCGTTTGAGATTTTTTTAATCATCTAATCTCATTGGGTCAATTCCCCGCAGCTTACTGCGTAATGGCTAATCCTAAGTCCGTCATTCCCGCATGCTTTTAGCGGGAATCCAGGCGAGACTCTGGCTGGACCCCCGATAAAAACATTCGGGGGTGACAACTTTGGGAGAAAATATCATA
>Ga0184640_10000489_pt1 | contig 10495 bp, 13 predicted proteins | sample PLM31_200_b2_FD_133161 | JGI IMG/M metagenome (GOLD analysis project Ga0184640, IMG submission 133161) | Groundwater sediment microbial communities from an aquifer in East River, Colorado, USA - PLM3-1_200_b2 | ecosystem: Environmental > Terrestrial > Soil > Riparian zone | place: USA: East...
GCCTGAATGGCCATCACGATGCGCATGTATGCGCAGCGGAAGGGGTGGAAGTTAGGGCAGGTCGAGATCCGGCTCGAGGCGGAGAAGAGCGACCGCGGGGTCCTGTCTGGCGCGAGGGTGCACATCGACTTGGATGGGGGACTCAGCGAGGAAGAGCAGGCGCGGCTTAAGGAGATCGCGGGCCGCTGCCCGACCCACAAGGCTCTCTCGGCGGGCATCTCCATCGTCCAGGGCTAGACTGGTGAAGAAGCGCCCCAAAGCGGCCACTCTACTTTCGCCACCCAGGCTGATCCTGATCATGGGGGTGGCCGGCAGCGGTAAGAGTGAGCTGGCCAGGGGCATCCTCAAGCAGATCTCGGCTGTCTATCTCGACAACAATTTTCTCGCCGACGCGTTTTCGCCCGTATCGCGCAGCGACGAGGGCTATCTCGCCATTCGAGACAATCTCTACGTCGCCCTCTATCGCATCACCAGGGAAAATCTTCGGATCGGAAATTCGGTCCTGCTCGATGCCCCCCACATCAGACAGGCCCAAGACCCGGAGTGGTGCCGATGGATCCAGGATCTTGCGGCAGAGGCCGGGGCTTGGTTGCGGGCGATTCGTTGCTACTGCCGCGAAGAGTTGTTGCGGCAGCGGCTCGAGACCCGGGGAGAAGGGCGCGATCGGTGGAAGCTCGACAACTGGCACGCATTCCTCGCAGAGCAGCCTCCCCGCACGCCCATCCCGTTTCCCCACCTCGATCTCGATACGGAGCAACCCTTAAAGGCAAACGTCGCTCGAGCGGTCTCGTACATCCTGAATGGTGAGGAACACGGCGGGATTTCCGCGTCCATCTGACCGATTCGGTCGAAGCAACGGACATCACGGAGATTGGTATATCGGGCTCCAGGAAGCCAGCCGTGTCTTGTTAGGATCTACGCCGCCATTTCGTCCAATGTCTGACCCCAACAACCGACTAGAGTGCGGCAACAGCTCCATCGCGGTGTTAGGCTGCCGATCTGCGTCTTGAATGCTCCCAGGGCGGCTAGCGCTTGTCGAAAACCAAGACGCCCTCCGCTGGTTGTCCTTTTGCGTCGGTGCCTTTGGCTGAAATAGTCATCATCTTCCCATCTTTGGAAATCACACGTGTACCGGTAACCACTACTTTCCCCGCCCTCTTGTTCGTATAGGTCACCGTGAAAGTGTCAACAGGCGTCACAGAAATCGTGTCGAACCTTGGCGAGCCTGTGTACGGATAATCCTTGCCGTCGCGGTTACCCGTGAACTGGATAAGCTCCGGCTTCCCCTCGGCATCGATTCCTTTCGCACTCATTTTCTCCTGCTGCCCAGTCACTTCGTACGTCCGCGTCTGGCTCTTCGGTGGCGGAACACCGGGGAAAAACTTCGACTTCGCTACGTTAAGCTCCCATGTACCGGCCACAGGATCACTGGCCTGCGCCGACAGGCTGATGATGGACGCGGTCGCAGTGGCAAGAATCAATCCCAGAGTCGCAGTGCGCCAGGGTAAGGACATTGCTTTCCTCCTTCCGAGCATTCCCCATCACGTGATCGAGACCCCAAGCAATATCGGCATCTTGGACGGCTACCTCCTTTCGGATAAAAAATAAAACGCCCGCCCGGGCTGTGCTCCGCCCGAGAAGGCGTCTGGGTGGTTGGTGCCCCGTCGATCGTGCCAGAGGTGGGCTAAGAACTACAATGCCTACCCCGGTTCCATAGGTGCTGCTTTCTGCGGGAGGAGGGCTGCTTCCCGATCTGCTGGTTAACGACGCGACAACGCTAAGGGTCGCCCTGAGGTAGCTCTTGTATACCGACCGACAGAATAGATGTCAAGCAAGAATGACACCTTTTGAAGCTCGATTGGACTGGGACCCGACCGTAAATTAGAGTCCCACCCCTTTTCCGCCGCGGTGTTTCTTGGCAAGCCGAGCAACCCGCCTGCTGTGGGCTGAAAATTCTTTCTCGATGGCTGGTTAGCTAGATCCGGACGCCTAACGTGGCCGCTAAGCTGCGGCCCAGGTGCGCAGACCTTGCGCCAGAAGGAGCCGTGATAGGACGGACCGTCAGTTTCAGCGGCTTGTTAGATACCATGCTAGCCTTTCGGCAACGAGTTTTTAAGGTGGCGAACTCTGACAAATAGATACGTGTCGTAATCTCGAAGTGGTTTGATGAGATCTACAGGTCCCTCTGGAAGATGCACGACATGTCTTAGGTCGTGGGCCTGTGACACTTGCTCCCGAACCTGTTGATCGTCGACGTAAGCAATTCCATTTAGGGCGTCAAGAACGCACTTCGCCACATTGTCCATATCAAAACGCCTGCGGTGGCAATGGAAGTAATCAAGTCGGACCTCAACTCGTTGAGACCGTTCCGGTGGGGGGAAGATTCCCTTTGCGATCGCTCGTATCTGCCCTCGGTATGGGCCTGCACGCTGTGACCGAAAGGATTGGGCCTTGCCAGGAACAACCAACCGGTATTCCGGTATGTGCTCAACCCTAGTCAAATTCTCTCCTTCAGACGAACGATCTTCTTGATCATATGACGAGGGTAAACTGTTACGTTAGATTCGGGGACAAGATGTTTCTCGCGGTAGGTCTTGAGAGGTCCATAATCCCCGCCCGTGTTTACGCTGTTCAAAAGCACGACGAAGCCATCAGTTTCAAAGTACAGCGCGCCGATCGACCGGTAACGCTCCGTCCTGATCTCCACAACAGGAAAGCTAGGCAAACCCTTCGAGGTCGTTGGACTCATGTCTCTTGTGATATCTAACTGTTGCGTATGCTGGTCGGCATATGCCGATGCTTAGATTTCGAACGGATGCGGCGATTCTCGGCCGTTTCCAAGGACTTGTCAAGGTCCTGCGGAACCTGGCCTTGCCGACAAAGACTGGTCAGCATAATTCCATTGTGGCTGCGACGGGTTGGGCATCAAGGTGAGTCCATCCGCCGTCCAAGAAAAACTAAAATGTACCCTTCTCTTGTCCGTGGAAGCCGTTGTTACCTTTGCACGTCCGCAGTAAACCGTTGTCTCAAATCGTCCAAATTATAGAAATGATAGTGAACGGCAAAGAGTTCGGAGCGAATTCGCGACTTCATTCTTTTGGCAAAGTCCTCGAGGTTTTCACGTGGGAAACCAGCCACAACAATCAGGTGAAAAACAACCTCATTGTATTTATCAGAATCCCAGACTGATGGTGAAAATGCAACGCTAGCGACCCGGTAGAGCACCGCTTCTACGAATTCTTGCTTAAAGACTGGGCGCTGAAAATATTTGACGTCAAAGATATGAAGCGTCTTTTTCACTGACGCTAGACCATCGAACCAAAAATCGTAATGAGATCCCTTAACCGAAACCTGTTGCTGAATAGGGAATCCAAGATCCTCTTCGATCGCTCTTAGGGCGAGTCGTTCCGCCTCGACATAAGAAATCCTCAGATCCTGCGCGGTGGCCTGAACAGGTGGAGGTGTGGTATCTGCCTCGTTGGTTGGCAATTGCTGAGAGGCCACAACCGCCTGAACCTCCTGCTCGACTTTTTCAGCTACAGCGTCCTCTGGTAGTGGTGTGACAAAGAGCCTTTCGTCTCTATAATCACCTGGTGCATAGAGCTTTCTATGGTGGCGAGTCACAAGACGGTAAAAGGTCCAAAGAACCAACACGGGGAATAAGACCAAGAACCAAATCAAAGGAAGGCGCTCTGGTGCATTCAATGATTTCACTCCTAATCCCACAACTAGAGACGCAAATCCGTAAACAAGAACAAGAAAAAGGGCGACTATACCCAATGGGTTGCGGGAAAGGCGCCAGGCGGTCTTACTGAAGGTCTGTATGTATTCTTTCATCCGACCAAGCGGGGATCAGTCGCCCTAAGCGGACGTTGGAGCGAAGCGACGCCGGCTCCACGGTCGGGTGCACCCGCTGGTTAGGCGCCGCGGGAGCACCTCGGCCATACATGCCGGTTCAAGAGTACAACAACTCTACCGGCTGCAACGATCGATATGGCTACCTTCCAGGGCGCCAATGTGCCAAACTCGCGGATCTTACCGAGTATAGCAAGGCCCTGGCTGATATACACCAAGTAAACGCAGCGGGAACTAGGCCAAAGACTGTCCAGTTGAACTGTTTATCGTATGGACTAGTCAAACGCTCCGTCCTGGGATCGCTTGCATTGGTCTCGGAGTGAAAAATCTCGGAGGTGCCCACTCCGAGCTTAGAAGCCAAGAGCGGAGCGATTCGCTCGCGTATCACACCGGCGAGTCGAGCAATTTCAAAATCTTCACGGTGGTAGAATTGCAGCGCTAGGGCCGACACACACCAGATGCCCATCACCCACATCGAGCTCAGGCTGTCACCCGCTGCCTTTTGAAACCCAAAGGCAAGAACCGCGAGGTACGAGACCAAGACGACGCGCTGAAGGTTTGCTCTGCGGGCAATTTCGGACTTAATCTCACCGAAGTCTTGGATCAAGCAATCGAGATGTTTGCTTGTCTGTTGGTCAAGTTCTGACATCTCAGGCGTCTCTCGTGTTGAGAAGGCGCTTAACGCTGTCTGTCTTGCAGGATCTCTCTGAGGTCAGTAGACCCACGTGCGTTCATGGGCGGCGCTTCCGATGTCTAACGCGAGAATTCAGCGGCCCACCGGAGGCGGAGCCGCTGGAATGGCGGGTTGGGCATCACGGTGTCACCCAAAAAACTTAAGAACTAAACCACCGACGACGGCCACTATTAACCCGACGATCAACTCGACGAGGTACTTTCTCCACCATGGTAGATGTGCTTGCTGCGACGAGGGGTCAACGGCTTTGGCTCGGTGGGCAAGCACGGCGTAAACAGGGCATTCTGTGTAGTGCTGCCCTGAAACCGACGCCCACGACCACCGCGGATCATTCGCCGGGGCGCTCCCTTTCGAAAGCCGGTCATGGACTAACGCCATGTCGATCTCGTCTGCGTACTGGGCGAGGTAAGTGGCGAAGTAGCCAAACCGCTCGAAGATCACTTCCGGACAGAAGTTGTTAAACCGATGAGGGTTTCCTGCTGGCCCGAAAAGCGATGTTGCCTGTTCGGCAGTTCTAGGCCAGAGATCACTAGTCCTCCATTTGGCGAGAAGCCTCGCATCCTCGCCTAGGGGGATCTTTGTGCTCCCCGCCTCTCCGAGCAAAGACAGGCTTTGGTAATACCGAGGGCACACCTCGACAGTGGCAAAGGGGCAACGGACGGCGACACCCCTTTCTTTGCTAATCTGAGAGTAGCAGGAAAGATCAGGAACCTCGACCATTTGTTCACTGCTTTGCTGGCGCCAAACTATAGAGTGCGCTGGTCAGGACATTCCGGTCCTCAGAATTCTACCGGATGCGGCAATTCTCGGGCGATTCCAAGGACTTGTCAAGGTCCGCCGGACCCTCTTTGCCGACAAATACTGGTCAGCATAATCCCATTATGGCTGCGACGGCTTGAGCACCAAGGTCAGTGCTGCAGGAAGCGTCGTGTGGCGATCCTTGTTGGCCTTGCCAACTCGGACTACGACATGGTTTCGAGAGAAGTCGATGTCCTTGACCCGCAGCCGGCAACATTCCATAAGTCGCAACCCCCGAAAACGGGGTCAAAGTGGTCAAAGTACATTTTCTCTGTTAGGCCAGCGATCGTACGATCCGGGCAAGCCGTGGTTACTGCTTCGCCAGAAACGCCTTGGCTTGGGCGAGTTCTGGCCGCTCAGTGTCGCGGTCGGCGGTCAGGGTCTGCAGCTTGGCGTAGTAATCGCGGGCTGCCTGGCGGTTGCCGGAGGCTTCCGCGGCGCGGGCGGCACCGTAAATACCCCGGAAGCGGTTGGGATCGCGTTTCAAGGAGCGCTCGAACTCGGCCAATGCCAGCGCCGGCTGGTTGAGCGCCATGAGCATTTCGCCCAGCAGTTCGCGAGAGGGCACGACGTTCCCCGGGGTAACCGGATGCTTGTCGCTGGCCTCTTCCGCTTCCGCGGCGGCGCGCATCAACCGCACTGCCTCGTCGTGGCGCTTCTCCGCGTGCGCGATCCAAGCGTTGACCGTCTTGATTTGAAAATCCGCTTGGCCCGCCCAGTAGCCGATCTTGGCCGCCGTCATCGCTTCCTTCAGCGCCTGCAGGCGCTCGACGTCCTTGCGCGCGGCCGCCACGTCGCCGATGCGCGCCGCACCCAAGCCGCGCGCGAAAACCAGGATCGCTTCGGCCTGAGGGAACTTGTTCCAGGAAAGATCGGCAGGCGACAGCTTAAGCGCCGCCGCTTGCTTCCAATCGCCGTGCTCCAATGCGTAGCGGGAGGGGATCGCGGCAAAGGCATAGGCGGCAACAAAATTCTCCACGTTGACTTTGCGGATTGCCGCAACCTCGTCCAGCACTTGCTTCGCCGCCTTGTCCTGCGCTTGCTGGAGATGGCCGAACAGCATGTAGTCCATGGCATGCAAGGCGTCGTAGGTGCCGATGTCGAGGGTTTTTTCGGCAAGTTCGGCCTTCGCGGCCAGGTAAGAGGCGCGGTTGCCCTCTACCATTTCCCGCCACACGCCGACGCGGGAAAAAATATGCGACGGCATGTGCAACGCGTGCGGCACCGAGGGCGCGATGCCGGCGTAGGCGCGGGCGGCAGGGAGCCCCTTTTCGGCCAGCTCAGCATAGTCGTAGGTGTGGATCAGGTAGTGAGCAACCCCCGGGTGATTGGGGTATTTCTTGTAAAGCGGCTCTAGAATGCCCGCGGCCTTGAGCTGGTTGGCGAAGGTCTTGTCGGTTGGCAGTGCCGTGACGTTGAGCACGAGGGCGTAGAGGATCTGTGCTTCGATGTCCTGCGGGTAGCGTGTCGCCACACCCTCCATGGCCTTCTCGAAGGCCACAGCCCGAGGCCGATGGTCGGTGGTCTCCCAATCCTTGAAGAACGCGGCGAGCGCGGCGATATAGTCGCGTTCGCGCTCGCTCTTGGCGCCCACGCGTTGTGCCTCCGCCATAGCTGCTGCGCCCGCCTTCAGCGCGTTGGGATTGGGCGGCCAGGCGAAGGGATTGCCCATCGACATGATGGCGATGCCCCAGTGCGCCATGCCGCACTCGGGATCGTGCTGCAAGACCTGGGAAAATGACTTGATGGCTGGGTTAAACCAGAAGGAATAGAACAGCGCCATCGCCTGGTTGAATTCCTTTTGCGCCGAGGCGTTGCACGAGACCTGAAAGTTCACCTCACCGAGCTTTTGACGCGGGGTACCGCGCGGCGTGTCGCCTTCGCCGTACGCCCACGGGGCGGGCGCGCCAGCACCGAGCAGCATCGCTAGAGTCCATGCGATTCGTGTTGCGTTCCTCATGATTGCCTCCATCGGTAAGTTGCTAAAACTTCACGTAATATGACCTAACACGGTCCTTAGACTTCGAACGGCTGCGGCAATGCTCGGCCGTTTCCAAGGGCTTGTCAAGGTCGCCGTTCCCGACAAACACGGGTCAGGATAATCCCATTATGGCTGCGACGGATTGTACTCGTGCCAGCGTGATCCTGAACAGACGACGCCAGAGCCGCCCACCGTACGCAGCGCGGCCGATTCTCATTTGGCCTTAGGTCTATTCGGGTCGTCCTCCGGATTCACCCAGTTGATGGCAAACGGTGCTTCTCCAAAGACCTCGATCACATTTCCGGCTTTGTGAAGGCCAAAGTGGCGCATCGTCGCCGGCACCACGGAGTGCGCGCCGGGCTTCAGCTCGATCAGCTTGGAGGCATCGTATGTGTCTCCGTGAGCCATCAGGAACGAGCCCTCCAGCACCGTAATGTGTTCCTCGCTCGGGTGCCAATGCGGTCGCACCGCAACCTCGCCCTTGGTACGGATGCGGATCACATACATGCCGCCCTTCTTGTCTGGGTCGCCGGAGACGACGGCCATCTCGGTGCCGGGTATGATCAACTTCCAGACCAGTTGCTCCGGCGCGACTATGACGTGCCTCGCCGGCGGATTCCTGGTGGTGGGCTTCGGCCCGTCCGAACACGTTGAAACCGGCATCAGCAGGAGCGCAAGAGCCACAACCGGAAACCTGACTCTCATGACCAGAGCCCTCCCTTCTGGCGGTGTCGCCGCCCGAGATAGTGCCGCAATGCTTATCAAGGGGCACCATCACAACTGACCTGGGCTCACCGTTTTTCTTCCGTCTAACGCAAAAGCGTTCAGTGGCCGGGCCGGCGCCGACCACGCTTACGAATTACAGGGACCGTGATGCCGGGCCGGTCCACTGCAGCGGGTGGTTATCTGCCCGCCGTAGTCGCCGCTTGTCACCAAGGTTCGAGATCGAGAATCGGCGTATCGAGCGCCTTGGCCGCGCGCGTAGGATCGAAATATTCGCGAATGAACACGATCTTGCCGCCCGCAGCATGGAGGAACACTACGTATTCTTGGCGATAGATGCGCCCAGTAGGTTTGATAAATCCCTCTGCCCTGACTTGGGCGACTGCCGCTTGTGGATCAGCAAAGGCATACACCTTGGGATCGATAAAGCGAAAGTTTTCCACTGCGCCGAGGAACCAGGTTACGTGGCGGATCACCTCCGCTCGGCCTGAAAGCCGCGCCGGATGGCCAATGGCAGGCGCATAGGCAAGTTCCCACAAAATATCGTCAGCAATCAGCGTCTGCCATTGCGCGTTGTCATCGACGAGCGTTTGGATATGTCGTTGCAAGAGATCGGAGGCAATCGTCATCTCAAATCTCCTAACGCAACGCATTCATGCCCGACGCCAGCACTCGCGCGTGTCCCGAAGCAACGGCATGTATCGCCTACAGGGGCGTATCCCGGTCCTGAGACTTCGAGCAGATGCGGCAATTCTCGGGCGTTTCCAAGGACTTGTCTAGGTCCTGCGGAAGCTGGCCTTGGCGACAAACAGTGGTCAGCATAATGCCATTCCGGCTGCGACGGATTGAGGGCCAAGGCCAGTACATCTGCCGTGCAAGAAAAACGCGAATGTACGAGAAAAACCAGAATGTCCCCTTTTCGCCCAGGCTCGAGGCCAACCGAGCAGCGGTGAAGGCTGGGCGCGTTATGCCTTGGCAACAACGATGTCGCTGTAGGTGCTCTGGACAATCGCCCGCACTTCAGCCTGCTCGGCCGCGGGAACCTTGAACTTGTCGAGCGTCTGCTGAAGGTCGTCCATGAAGGCTTCCCACTCTTGGGGCGTGATGTTGAGGTCGCGATGGGAGTCGACCATGGAGCGCCCCGAATATTTCTGCGGGCCGCCGCTCGCCCAGCAGAGCATTTCGGTGACGAGGTACTTGAAGCCAGCGGGTGGCACCTTGTGGTGGGCTTCGTCGACCGCGGGGTTCGCATTCAGGCGCGGATCTGCCATGACGCGGTCGATAAGGTCGTCTATGACGGTTGCAATACTGTATACACCGCCGAGGCGTTCGTAGAGGCTGGGTTGAGTTTTTTGCGTGGTTGACATGCGTGTTTCCTTTCTTGCGTTGGAGTTTTTCGGTGACGAACGCTTCGTAAGCCGCCTAACTATTGGGTATGCTGGTCAGAATATCGCGGTCCTCAGACTTCCAATGGATGCGCTGATTCTCGGCCGTTTCCGAGGCCTTGTCAAGGTCCCCGGAACCTGGCCTTTCAGACAAACACCGGGTAGCAGAATCCCATTAGGGCTACGGCGGGCCGTAGGCGAAAGTAGGGTGGGTGTACGCTCACACGCAGGAAACAACCACGGGGGAAGCAACGGACATGGCGCCTGGACACGTTATCTACCCGCCAGCGCCTCAAGGCGGGAGTGTATAGCTGAACCTGTGTCACGGACCAAACCAAGGGTGGGATGATACCGGAAACCCGAGTGCGTCGCTCTCCCTGCTTCGAGCGCCTGCTTGGCCTCCTCTTTGGCATTGGCCAGCGCTCCTCGCTCCGCCGCAACCAGAGCGCGGATGGCGTGAAACTTGTACCGCTGGACCGGGAACGGCATCGTGTCCTTGAAGTCCGTCAGAACGCCGAGCGCCTCGTCGTACAGCTCGCGAAGCCCACGGTCGATCACGAGCCACCCAAACTCGAGCCACGTGGTGGTGCGGACGTTGGGGAATTCACGCTCCCTTGCGAGAGCGCATCGAAGGGCCTCGATTGCCTTCTCCACCTCCCCAAGCCGGATGTGACACTCGGCCCGCTGCGCGTGTGCTTGAGCCACTTGGATATCGCTGGGGTACTCGGCGAGCATTCGATTCAGCAGTTCGAGGGCCGCGCTCGTGAGCTTGGGGTTTGCAGCCCCCATCAGGTGCGAGGCCTGGATCCGCAAGTACTGCGCCCTGTTTTGCTTCCGCGCCCGCGCCAGGCGCGCCTCGAAGTCCGCTTGGTCATCTTTCGTCCACGTAGTCCGCCTCTACCACTCGTTGGCCACGAGCGTGATCCTCTTGGTGCGGAATCTTGCTCTCGTCGATTCTAGCCTCGAAGGGCCCTGAGGGAATGTGCTGCTCAAGGATGGTCTCGGCATGGAGCCTATCCCCTAGGTGATACGCTTCCACGCGCACATCACCCTCCTTCA
>Ga0184640_10000490_pt1 | contig 10485 bp, 9 predicted proteins | sample PLM31_200_b2_FD_133161 | JGI IMG/M metagenome (GOLD analysis project Ga0184640, IMG submission 133161) | Groundwater sediment microbial communities from an aquifer in East River, Colorado, USA - PLM3-1_200_b2 | ecosystem: Environmental > Terrestrial > Soil > Riparian zone | place: USA: East...
CGGTGATCATATTCTTAATGTAATCGGCATGACCAGGGCAGTCGACATGCGCATAGTGGCGCTTACGGGTCTCATATTCCACGTGGGCGATATTAATGGTAACACCCCGTTCTCTTTCTTCCGGGGCTTTATCGATCTGATCATATGCAAGGAACTTGGCCATTCCTTGCTTTTCCAGCACCTTGGTAATGGCGGCAGTCAAAGTAGTCTTGCCGTGGTCGACGTGGCCGATCGTACCGATATTGAGATGTGGTTTCTTACGCTCAAACTTTTGCTTGCTCATCTCATCCTCCTAATTGAATTGCCGCTCAATTCACAAGATGCCAAAAGACTTTTCCAAGCCTCAATGCCACATTTGGGACAAAGCCCAGGAGCGGGATTGAACCGCCGACCTCGTCCTTACCAAGGACGTGCTCTACCGACTGAGCTACCTGGGCAAATCAGTCGATGGCTCATAGCATACGGCTGAACTCTTAGTGTCATCGGTATCAGACCCCCACGTGCTATAAGCCATCAGCGGTACGCAATATGGAGCGGGAAACGGGACTCGAACCCGCGACCCCAAGCTTGGAAGGCTTGCGCTCTACCAACTGAGCTATTCCCGCACAAAATTTGGTGGAGAGGGAAGGATTCGAACCTTCGAAGGCATCGCCGGCAGATTTACAGTCTGCTCCCTTTGGCCACTCGGGAACCTCTCCTTGTTTCCCTACACCCCAATAAAAAAACGGATAACTCGAACTGCCCTACGCCTCTCCAGCTTGCTCGACAATCGAGATTTCATGGCTGGAGCTGGCGATAGGACTTGAACCTACAACCTGCTGATTACAAATCAGCTGCTCTGCCGTTGAGCTACGCCAGCTTGTTCCCCACCGATCTAATCTCTTCGCGCCGGCGCAAATGTCGCCACGCCACCGTAGAATCGGCAGCGAAAAAGAGCACTTACAATTATTTATAATCTCGTAAGCTAGAGACCCTCGCCGCTAAGGAAGGCTAACGACGACACCAAGGCGCCTTTTCCCCTATTGTAAACGGATATTTAAACCATCTTCAGCCAACCATGTCAACAGCTAAGACGGCAAATCAGTTAGAATCCTCTCAGACGCTGTTGGATACCGACTATTCTGTCCCAATACTCGATCGGCTTTGACGTAATAACTCATATAAAAAAACCGCCCCGGCCACCCCAACATTGAGCGAACCGACTTTGCCTAGCATAGGAATCGAAACCGAAAAATCGCATTCTCGCAAATTGACCGGGCGAACTCCCTTCCCCTCGCTCCCGAGCACTATAGCCAGTCTTGACGGGAATGTTCGGTCATAGACCGATTCTCGGCTTTGCGGGTCGAGCCCGACAATCCAGAAGCCGTATTGTTTGAGCTGTGCTATGGCCCGCCTAATATTGGTGACTTTCGCGATCTTAAGATGCTGAGCTGCTCCGGCTGAAGCTTTTACGACGGTCGGGGTTACTTCCACCGAGCGATCCTTTGGAATTACAACATATCGAACTCCGACCGCCTCAGCGGTTCGCAACAGAGCGCCGAAGTTTCTTGGATCCGTTAAACCATCCAGGATCAAGATCCATTCCTGGTTATTTGCTTTCGAGATCCGCTGAAGCAACTCTTCGAATGCCAAGTAGCGGTAAGGTCTGACTCTCGCGGCTACGCCTTGATGCCCATGTCCGCCCACCAATCGGTCGAGATTTTTACCGTCAATGGATAGGACGCGCAATCCAAATCGCTGCGCTTCTTGGCGAATGAAACGCAGGGGACTTCGGTCCGAACCCTCAGAGATGAATATCTCCAGAATATCATCGGATGACGCTTTGAGTTTTTCCAAAACCGGGTTGACGCCAAAGATTATGTCCGGGTTTGCCGGCATTGATCGATGCTGCTTCATTTTCATCATAGGGTTTTACAAAAAATAAACCACCAGCTAACATGCCCACACCGTGAAGCGAAAAACCCTTTTCCGTTATCTCGTCGCCGAAGTTCTTCCGCCTTTCTTTTTCGGCCTTTTGGCATTCACGTTTATCTTATTGATTGCACGGTTGTTGAAGCTCATCGAGCTAGTCGTGACCCGCGGCGTTCCACTTCTCCAAATCGGAAAACTCTTCTCGCTAATTCTTCCGACTTTTTTGGAGCTGACCGTGCCGATGGCGTTTTTGTTGGCGATCCTTTTGGGCCTCGGCAGAATGTCCAACGACCAGGAACTTTTGGCGATGAAAGCATCAGGAGTCAGCCCGCAACAAGTTCTTTGGCCCATCGCACTGTTGGCGGCGATCATTGCCCTCCTGACTTTAGCTTTAACTATGTTCGCCCGTCCGGCAGCGAACTTCGCACTAAAAAAAGAGCTTTACAATATCGCCAAGAGCCGCGTCGGAACCGCTCTGAGGGAAAAAGTCTTCAATGACGACTTTCCCAAGATCCTGATTTATGTCGAAGAAATAGTTCCGCCGGGAAACACGGCCCAGGGTGTACTCATTGTCGACAAGCGAGACAAGGTGCGCGAGGATATCATCTTGGGCAAGGTTGCTCGCATTACCACCGACGAGGAATCGAATACTCTGGGACTCCGGCTTTTCGACGGGTCCATCTACGAACGCGAAAAAAATCGCCCGGGTTTTAGTCAAACTCGATTTAACATATATGATTTTAAACTCGACCTTGATGATCTGATGGGCCCGGTACGACAAAGAGACGCCGGCCCTAAGGAGCTGCCGCTGCCCGATTTGCTGAATTCAATCAAAGCGAAACAAAGCGGGGGAAGCAAAGCAATTGCCGAACGTATGGAATTACATCAGCGGATTTCATTCGGGTTTGTTCCTCTGATATTCTGTCTATTGGGAGTTTCGCTGACTCTCTTGCCACGCACATCTAGAGCGAATCGATCGTGGGGGTTCATGCTCTGCACAGTTTGGCTCATAATTTATTATGCGTTGCTCTCCCTCGGCAAGGCGCTTGGTGACAAGAGCATTCTCCATCCCGTCGTCGCCCTCTGGCTTCCCAACCTGGTCGTTGGCGCAATAGGTGTCCATTTTTTGAGACACGCCCAACGCGAGTCGCCGCTTGTTCTGCCGAAGCTACTCGAGCAGGTCGTCGTCCAAGCCGGCGAGACCTTGAGCAAGCTCAAACATAGAAAGCATAAGTGAAACCAGGCATGGCGCAGAGACTCCAAGTTGGCTTTCTCCCGGTCGGCAGTATTCTCGATCGTTATTTGGCGGCGGGATTTCTCCGAATATTTTTCTTAAGCTTGGCCGTCATTACCTTGCTCTACGTTACGGTCGAATTTTTCGACCGCGTCGGCACTCTGCTTGACGGCGGGGCGCCAATGACGATCATCGTGCGCTACTTCTTTTATAAAGCTCCTCTCTTTATTTCCCGCGTGATCGGGTTTGCCACGCTTTTTTCCACTCTTTTTTGTCTTGGCATGCTGGCGCGGACGCACGAGATTACGGCGATCCGTTCCAGCGGTATCACGGTGCAGCGAATCGCCCTGCCACTTGTGCTCCTTTCAGTCGTTATTTGCGGTTTCAGTTTTGTTTGGAATGAAACGCTCGTCCCTGTTTTCGCGCATAACGCGCAAAATATCTATAAGACGGAGATCAAGAATAAACAGCAACAAAGCCTTCTCGGCACCCATGACATCTGGATTCGCGGTGACGGCAGCTTCATCAACGTGGATCACTTCGACACCCGCACAAACGTTTTAGAGAACGTCACGGTGTTCCTTCTCGATCGGGACTTCAGTCTGCGCGCCCTCGTAGAGATTCCAAGAGCTCAATGGACAAACAAGGGCTGGCAAACAACCGAAGCAACGGAGTGGAATTTATTCGCAGACGGGAAAATGGTTCGCCGAGAAACCAAGGAGGCACTACCGCTAACCGAAACCCCTGAGGAGCTCAAGCTCTTGGCCCGGGACCCCGAGGAATTTACGTACTTTGACTTGCAAAAGCAAATCGCCGACATGAAAAGCAAGGGGATCGATACCACGGCCTACGAGGTCGATTTACAGCTAAAGCTCGCCCTTCCGTTCATCTCACCGCTAATGGTTCTTCTGGCGATCCCGTTCGCGCTCAAGCGACAGATGAGTGGGAGCATTTCGCTCAGTTTCGCTATCGCCATGATCATCGGTTTTGGCTATTGGGTGCTGACCGCGTTTTGTGTTTCCCTCGGTCATAGCGGGGCTCTATTGTCATGGATTTCTGCGTGGACACCGAACGCCATTTTTTCATTGATTGGTCTGTTCTTTTTTACCGCCGAGGAGTAAAACACGAGCCTCATGCGCCGGTTTATTCGGGGATGCATCAATTCTTCGTTTGAGCTAGGGCTGATTTAGTTTCAAGAGAACTTCAAATTTTCGGTAAGGAAATAATTCGCTGTGTCTTAGCGTGAATCGAATTTTAACCGCTGGACGCGATTCATAAATCACGGCAAAAGATGAACTATCCGTAACAACTACCAGGAAGTATCGCCGTGGATCGAGTCATCTAAGACCGACCCTCGCGTCCCTCGCGCACCGGCTATCGTTGGAGCGAATGAATGAGAACAGAATCGTACAGAGTATTTAACGTTTGGAGTATTGTGGACGTTTGCGCGCCTTGTGCCGGCCGTATTTCTTTCGTTCGACCGCGCGCGGATCGCGGGTGACGAATCCGGCCTTCTTTAGTGGCGAGCGAAAATCTCCATTTACCTGCATCAAGGCCCGGGTGATTCCATGACGTATCGCGCCGGCTTGCCCGGAGTTTCCCCCTCCGCAGACATTCACGTCGATGTCAAAGCTTCCTGCCGTCTGTGTCAAATCGAACGGTTGGAGCACGATCATGCGCGCCGTTTCACGGCCAAAATACTCTTGTAAAGATCTTTCGTTGATCGTAATTTTGCCTTTGCCGGGTTTTAGGAAGACCCGCGCTACAGAAGTTTTTCTTCGTCCCGTCGCTGTAAAAACTTTTTCCGCCATCGATATTGTACTCCTACGCTACGATCGCCAAGGGCTGTGGCTTTTGCGCCTCGTGTGGATGTTCCGGACCCGCGTATACTTTAAGTTTGGTGACCAATTTGCGGCTCAGACGGTTCTTCGGTAACATACCCTTTACCGCTAGTTTCACGAGTTCCTCTGGTTTTTCTTCCAGCATCTGTGCCGCAGTTCTCTCGCGAATGCCACCGGGGTAATCCGTGTGCCGATAGTAGATTTTCTTTTCCAGTTTGGTGCCGGTGAGTTTTATACCGCGCGCGTTGACGACTATAACGAAATCACCCGCGTCCTGGTTCGGCGTGAAAATCGGCTTGTTTTTCCCCCGTAGAATCTTGGCGATCTCCGTGGCCATCCGCCCAAGAATTTTCCCTTGAGCGTCGATGACGTACCAGCTTCGCTGGGCCAGCGCTTCTTGCTTTTTCATTGCCGCGATCTCCACTAAACAAAATTTTGCACAGCTTCGTTGGAATGGCGGGGCCGACGAGACTCGAACTCGCGACCTCCGGCTTGACAGGCCGGCGTTCTAACCAACTGAACTACGACCCCGACATCAATCTCCCAATGGCCTCTCCTGGTGGGCGGTACAGGATTTGAACCTGTGACCCCCGGCTTGTAAGGCCGATGCTCTCCCGCTGAGCTAACCGCCCCCTCCGCGTCGATAACCGAACGACATGTTGGCCGAGTGATTCTCCCAAAAGCGGCCTTGCGCATTTCCGTCATTGCTTGGCACGAATATCTCTGGCTGAGAGAGCTTCCAAGTTCTTTACCGGCCTCAAACGTTGTCATCCAGAAGGAGCACTTTGCGCCTATCTAATTCCACCTGCGGACGTCTTTGCCTCGTTATGCGCAACTCGAAACGAGCTGAAACGGGGACTGCCCATTCTCTCCAATTTTCGCCGAAAACAAAGCCTTCAAAAATGCTTTTCAATTTCTTCTTCCGTTTTAGCCTTAGACTGCCGAGGACGGATGACGGTTGAGTCTAATCGAACGCGCTTCGCTCTGATTCCGTGCACTCACAAAAGTAGTCGAAAACAGCGTAAGGAAATTTTATAACAGCAGGAATGCCGGGTGTCAAACCACCCGGCATTCCTGGAATTTATTTGGCAAATTATTGGGGCAGAATTTCCGAAGCTGGAACGTCGTCGACCTTCTCTGAGAACGGCGGGGCATCGTCCTTCGGCTGACTTTCGATCTGCACAGGCCTGAATAAGCTGTCCGGATCATTGATTACCAGCGCCTTTTTCAGGACCTGATCCATGTGAGCAACCATTTCCAGCTCTACCGTTTTGAGAACGCTTGCGGGGATCTCTTCAATATCTTTTTCGTTTTCCGCCGGTATCAAGACTTTCTTGATTCCGGCGCGATGCGCCGCCAGAACCTTTTCCTTCAATCCACCGATCGGTAGAACCGTTCCGCGTAGAGTGATTTCACCAGTCATCGCCAAATCGTTATGAACCGGGATCCTCATCAACGCTGAAACCAAGGAGGTCGCCATCGTGATTCCCGCCGAAGGGCCATCCTTTGGAATCGCACCTTCGGGGACGTGAATATGGACATCGAGTTTTTGATAAAAATCTTTCTCCAGACCCAACTCCGCAGCGCGCGAACGAACGTAGCTCATCGCCGCTTGCGCAGACTCTTGCATGACATCACCGAGCTTTCCGGTAATGATCAGCTGACCTTTTCCCGGCATGATCGTCACTTCGGTTGCGAGCAGCTCGCCTCCCAATTCGGTCCACGCCAATCCGGTGGTAACCCCGATTTTGACATCGGTTTCCACTTTGCCATAGCGAAACTTAAGCGTGCCGAGATATTTGTGCAGGCTCTTGGACCCGACTTGAATGTGGGCGTTGCGATCCTTGCGCACCACTTCCACGGCGACTTTGCGGCAAATTGCCGCAATTTCACGCTCAAGATTACGGACGCCGGCCTCTTTCGTGTAATGGCGGATGACTCCCAGGATCGCATTATCTGTGAAAATCAGATTATCTGTCGACAGTCCGTTGGCCTCTTTCTGCTTCTCTAAGAGGTATTTCTTAGCGATGCTGAGTTTTTCGAGCTCCGTATAGCCGGCGATGCGGATGATTTCCATGCGGTCCTGCAAAGGACGGGGAATACGATCAAGCGTATTTGCCGTCGTAATGAACATCACCTTCGAAAGGTCGTAATCCAGATCGAGATAGTGATCGTTAAAAGCGGCGTTTTGCTCCGGGTCTAATACCTCCAGTAGGGCCGACGACGGATCGCCGCGAAAATCGGTAGACATTTTGTCGATTTCATCCATCAAAAACACCGGATTACTCGATCCGGCCTTTTTCATCGATTGGATGATTTTTCCCGGCAAAGCGCCTATATAGGTGCGCCGGTGACCACGTATCTCCGCCTCGTCGCGGACGCCGCCGAGAGAAACCCTGATGAATTTTCGTCCCGTCGCCCGCGCAATCGACCGGCCGAGCGAAGTCTTGCCCACTCCCGGAGGACCAACCAAACAAAGAATCGGTCCCTTGATTTTCCCAACCAAGCTTTGAACCGCCAGGTATTCGAGAATGCGCTCCTTAACTTTTTCGAGTCCGTAGTGATCGTCTTCAAGCACTCGCTCCGCCTCGTTGATATCGAGCTTGTCATCGGTAAACTCATTCCAAGGCAGGCTGAGGATCCAATCGATATAATTTCGCACCACGGTGGCTTCGGCCGACATGGGCGACATCATCTTAAGCTTCTTAAGCTCTTTCTCTACTTTATCTTTGGCTTCTGCGGAGAGTTTCTTCTGTTTAAGCTTGTCTTCGATTTCTTGAATCTCATTCTTGAACTCGTCTTTTTCACCGAGCTCTTTCTGAATCGCCCGCATCTGCTCATTTAAGTAGTATTCTTTCTGCGAGCGCTCCATCTGCTTCTTGACGCGGGAACGAATCCGCCGTTCCACTTCGAGTATTTCGATTTCCGCGCGCATGTGGCCGAGCACTTTCTCCAGTCGTTCGGCCGCGTTGAAGGTCTCAAGCAGGTTTTGCCGATCTTCAAGTTTAATGCCGAGATGAGCGACGATGGTATCGGCGAGCCGACCCGGTTCGTCGATGGATGAAACGGACATGACCATTTCAGGCGGGATTTTTTTCTTCAACTTAACATAATTTTCGAATGTGCTATGAACTTCGCGCACGAGCGCCTCGATTTCGGTGTTGCGCTCGACGACTTCCGGAGCCTCTTCGATGTCAACCAAGAAAAATTCTGGATTGGCAACGAATTTCGCTACCCTAGCCCTTCTCTTTCCCTCGATCAGGACCTTGACCGTGCCATCGGGAAGCTTGAGCATCTGGACGACCGAGCCCAAAGTTCCGATTTTATAGATGTCGTCTTCGCTCGGATCATTCGTTTTGGCGTCTTTTTGCGAGGAAAGAAAAATCAAGCTCTGTTTCTGCGTAGCTTCCTCGAGTGCCTTGATCGATCGCTGTCTGCCGACAAAAAGCGGCACGACCATATGAGGGAAAACAATAATGTCCCTGAGCGGGAGCAGGGGCACTCTTGCCGGCCCGGACGGCTGCTCTTTGTCGTCTTTTTTGTCGTTCCGAAATAACATAAAGGTCCCCTCCTATGCGCTCTCCGCGGCCTTGGTGTATACGACGATCGGAGGTTCATGTTTCTCGACGACATCCTCGGATACGAGCACCTCTTTGATGTTCGGCTGCGAGGGCATATCGTACATGATATCCAACATGATATTTTCCATGATCGCTCGTAGTCCTCGTGCACCGGATTTCCGTTTCATAGCGTCGCGCGCGATCGCACGCAGCGCTTCTTCGGTAAATTTCAGATGCACGGATTCCATTTCAAATAGTTTCGAATACTGCTTGGTTAGAGCATTTTTTGGCTCCTTCAGGATACGCACTAGGGCCGAGTCGTCCAATTCGTCCAACGTCGCGATCACCGGCAAGCGCCCGATGAATTCCGGGATCAGCCCGAACTTTAAGAGGTCCTCAGTTTGCACGTTATGGAGCAGGTCGGTCGCCCGGCGACCATCCTTTTCGTCTAATTGCCCGCCAAATCCCATACGTTTGCGACCCGTGCGCTTGCGAATGATGTCATCTAATCCGACAAAAGCACCGCCGCAGATGAACAGTATATTGGTCGTGTCCACCTGAAGAAATTCCTGCTGCGGGTGTTTGCGCCCCCCTTTCGGCGGAACACTGGCCATCGTTCCTTCGATGATCTTCAAAAGCGCCTGCTGTACGCCTTCGCCGGACACGTCGCGCGTAATCGACGGATTATCCGATTTGCGCGAGATTTTATCGATCTCATCTATATAGACGATGCCACGCTGCGCTTTTTCAACGTCGTAATCAGCGGCTTGCAGGAGATTGAGGATAATATTCTCGACGTCTTCGCCGACATAACCGGCCTCGGTCAAGCTCGTAGCGTCGGCGATGGTAAAAGGCACTTGGAGAAATCTGGCCAGGGTTTGGGCCAATAGAGTCTTGCCCGAACCGGTCGGACCGAGCAGCAAGATATTACTCTTTTGGAGTTCGACATCGCCCGTCACCAATTGGTTGTCGATGCGTTTATAGTGATTATGGACCGCGACGGCTAAGATCTTTTTGGCCCGCTCTTGGCCGATCACGTACTGGTCGAGCACCCGTTTGATCTCTACGGGTTTCGGCACATTCGACGAAGAGCTGATATTCTCGTCGTGATCGCATTCTTCAGCGATAATATCGTTGCAAAGATCAATGCATTCGTCACAGATGTAAACGGTCGGACCGGCGATCAGTTTACGAACCTCGTCCTGACTCTTCCCGCAGAATGAGCAGACAAGATTTCCCGATCCGTGTTCACCGTGCTTTGCCATGGCACCCCCGATTAAACTGCCGACTACTTCTTGAGGCTTCCTTCCGGCCGCGAGGCGATGACCTCGTCAACTAGCCCATATTCTTGAGCTTGCTTACCGGACAAAAACATATCGCGATCCGTGTCTTTCTCGATCTTCTTCAGACTCTGCCCCGTATGTTTCATCAGTATATTATTCAAATCTTCGCGCATGCGAAGAATTTCCCGGGCTTGGATATCGATGTCCGCGGCCTGACCCTGGAAACCGCCCAAGGGCTGATGAATCATGATGCGTGAATGAGGCAAGGCAAACCGCTTGCCCTTTGTCCCGGCTGCCAACAAAACGGCGCCCATACTTGCGGCTTGTCCCACACATACGGTCGAAATCTGCGGCCGTATGTATTGCATCGTGTCATAGATCGCCAGGCCGGACGTCACCGAACCGCCGGGACTATTAATATAGAAGAAGATATCGCGCTCGGGGTCTTCAGATTCGAGAAAGAGAAATTGGGCGGTAATGACATTGGCGACCTCGTCGGTTACGACGGAACCAAGGAACACGATTCGATCTTTGAGGAGACGCGAATAAATGTCATAAGCTCGTTCGCCACGGCCCGTTTGCTCAACGACGATGGGGATGAAGTTCATATGTAGGTAAACCCCTTAGCCACGAAAAGCATTTTAGCTTTTTTGGGC
>Ga0184640_10000492_pt1 | contig 10482 bp, 10 predicted proteins | sample PLM31_200_b2_FD_133161 | JGI IMG/M metagenome (GOLD analysis project Ga0184640, IMG submission 133161) | Groundwater sediment microbial communities from an aquifer in East River, Colorado, USA - PLM3-1_200_b2 | ecosystem: Environmental > Terrestrial > Soil > Riparian zone | place: USA: East...
CTCGCGAGGAAATAGCGCGGGCGGATAGAATCCGGCGCGATGCCGCCGCGCCACTCGCCGCTCGCGCGCTATCTCCTCGGCGCCTACTGGCTGCTCGTCGGCTACGGCAGCCTGTATCCGTTCTCCGGTTGGCGCGACCAGGGCCTGTCGCCGTTCGAGTTCCTCGGCGCGCCGGTGCCCCAGTACGTCACGGGGTTCGACGTCGTGGCCAACTTCGTGGCGTACGTCCCGCTCGGCTTCCTCGCGGTGCTCGCGTTCGCGCCGCGCCTGCGCGGTGCGGCGGCGTGCATTGCCGCCACGCTTCTCGCCGCGGCGACGAGCGCCGGGCTGGAAGCGGCGCAGAGCTACCTGCCCGACCGGATTCCGTCGAACCTCGACCTCCTCGCCAACACCGCCGGCGGACTCGCCGGCGCGCTGGCGGGGCCCGTGGCGGCACGCTGGCTCATCCGGCAGGGCCGCTTGCGCGCGGCGCGCAGCCGGCTGTTCCGCCCCGGCCACGGGGTCGACCTCGGCCTCGTCCTCCTCGCGCTGTGGCTCTTCACGCAGCTCAATCCGGAGACGCTGCTCTTCGGCAACGGCGACCTGCGCGACCTGGTGGCGGCGCAGCCGGCCGAGCTCTACGCCGCGGAAATCTTCGCCCAGATCGAGGCCGGTGTCGCCGGCGCGAACGCGATCGCCGCGGCGCTCTTCGTCGCGCTGCTCGTCAATCCCGGGCAGCCGGCCCGCCTGATGGTCCTCGCGCTGATCGCCATCGCAGTGGCCGCGCGCACGGCCACCTTCGCGATCCTGTTCGAAGGCTACGGAGCGTTCGCCTGGCTCACGCCCGGCGCCGCCGCGGGCCTCGGGATCGGGACCGCCGTTGCGCTCGTCGCCGTCGGCCTGCCGCGGCCCTGGGCAGTCGCGCTCTGCGGGCTCGCGCTGATGGCCGCCACCGCGCTCGTCAACCTCGCGCCGGCGAACCCTTACCTCGCGCAGTCGCTCGCGGTGTGGCCGCAGGGCCACTTCCTGAACTTCAACGGGCTGACCCGGCTCGTGGCGGCGCTGTGGCCGTTCGCGGCGATCGCTTACCTGCTCGCCGCGGCGGGCGCGTCGACGCGCGGCGCCATGCCGTAGAACGGATCGTCGTCGATCACCGGCTGGAGCACGCCGCGGCTCTTCCCGCGCTCGTCGGTGGCGAGCTCGTGGTACGCGAGCCGCTGCATCCAGGCCGGGTCGATGCCGCCCGGCTGGCGCGGATCGGCGCGGCTGAGGATGAGGTTGAGCATCTCGACCGCGGGCGGAACCTTCGCCTCGGCGGCGAGGCGATAGAGCCGGATCGCGGCGACGTAGTCGATGGCGACGCCATCGCCGCGGTGGTAGCGCTGCGCCAGCGCGAACTGCGCCGGCGGCTCCCGCGCCTGCGCCCGGGCCCGCAGCGACTCGAGGCTCTCCCTGCGCTCGTGCCGCGAGAAGTAGCGGTCGAGGCGCCGGAGGTTGACGCGCGCGGCGCGATTGCCCGCCGCCACGGCCCGGCGGTAGAGCGCTTCGGCGGTCTGGCGGTCGCCGTCGATCTCGCGGTGCACGCCGAGCAGGTTCAGCGCGTGTCCGTCGTCGAGCGCCGCGCCGCGCTCGAGCAGCTCGCGCGCGAGCTGGCGGCGTTCCGGCCGGGGAGACTGCTCCTCCAGCGTAGCCTGCAAGTAATACGCACGCGGGCATCCCGACGCCTGCGCGGCACGCAGGCCTTCGCGCGCGGCCGCCGGGTCGCGCTCGACGCCGAGACCCTCGGCGCGGAGGTGGCTCGCTGCGGCGAGCGCGCAGGCGTGCCCGGCGGCGGCGACGATCGCGAACCAGCGGTAAGCCTCGGCGAAGCTCCGCTGGACGCACGTGCCTTCGAAGTGGCGGAGCGCGACGGTGTACGCCGCTTCGGGGTCCCCCTGCAACGCGCGGCTCATCAGTTCGCGTTCGACGCGCGTCAGCGGGCGCCGGGTGCGCGCGATCGCGTCCTCCGGCCCGGGCTGCGGCGCGAGACAGTCCTGCGGCAACCCTTCAATCGCCGGCGCGTCGGCGCCCGACGCGCCGTGCGGCCATCCCAGGACCGACGCCGCAGCGAGTGCCAGGGCCTGCGCACGCAGGTTCACTATCGCCGCACGGTCCACGCGACCTTGCGGATCCCGACCGCGCCGGGCGCCACGCGCTGGACGGCCTGCGCGATCTCGTCCACCGCGGCGATGCCGGCGATCGGTACCAGCGCCGGACCGCGCAGCGCCCTGGGCAACCGCTCTCGCAGGTCGCTCTCCGCCGCGACGCAGAGCACCGCTTCCTGGCCCGGCCGGTCGAACTCGATCGTGAACGAGTTCGGGTTCTCGGGATCGGGGATGCGCACGTAGTAGTTGCCCTGGAGCGGCTGCACGCGCTGCAGCGGGTTCGGATAGATCTGGGCGACCTTGCGCTTGGCGTCCTGGTACCAGCAGTAGAGATGCGCCATGCGGTCGGTCGATACCGTGAGCACGAGCGATTCGCCGACGGCGAACTCGGCGTCGGGATTGCTCAAGCTCACCGTCACCTGGACGGGCTTCCCGCCGGTGGCGTCGAGCGCGGGTTTGCCGTTGCGGGGCGCGTAGCTCGCCGCGTCCGGCGGCACGCCGCCGCCGAGGATCCCCGGCACCGCCGGGCCGCCCTTGGCCGGCGCGATCGCCTGGTCGCGCGGCCCCCAGCCGATGCGGATGAAGTAGCCGGTGCCGTCGAACGCCACGTAGTCCTTGATCAGCCGCTCGTAAGTCTCGAAGTTGAGATTGCCCGACGGCACGCCGCCCTGGTCGGCCTGAAAGCGCAGCACCGCCTCGCGCAGCGCGGACGAGGGCCGGCCGTCGACCGCGCCCGCGTAGTAGCCGCTCGACTTCAGCGCGGTCTGGGCGAGGCGGATGCGCTCCTCGCCGGTCATCTGCGCCCACCAGTCGGCGAGCTGCCGCTGGAACTCGGGATGCGCTTGATCGAGCGCGAGGCACTGCCAGTAGGGCACCCGCGCCCACTTGCCGGCGAGCTCGATCAACCCGAGCTCGACCAGGGTTCGCACCGCCGGGCCTACCCCCTGCGACACCTCCTGGCCGAGGGCGAACTGCACTCCGGTCTTCTTGATGCGGCCGCCGAGGTCGATGGCGCGCGCGGCATTGGCGACCACGATCTCGTTCGCCGAGTCGACCCCCGGCAGCAGCGTGCGGGTATTGAAGTCCCCGAGATGCAGCTCGAGCCCGAACGCGGTGCCGATCAGGTCGCTCGAGTAGCCGAGGTCGACATCGGGGCTGGAGACGCCGAACGACTTGCGGTTCAGCAGCACGTTCTGGTCCATGTAGGAGAGCGCGCCCGAGACGTAGAGCGCGGGCCTCTGGACCCGCATCTGCCCGGCGTTCAGGAGCAGCGTGGTGAGGTTCTGCACGGTGTCCTGCTTCAGCGCGTCGACCTCGTAGTCGACGTAGCGGAACGCGTTCGACGTGCGCGACATCTGCGACAGCGCCGTCACCACCATCTCCTTGGTGGCGACGAAGATCTTGCCGGAAGCGTCGGGGATGATCTTGCTCGTGACGAGCGTCGTGCCGCGCTGGAGGTCGCGGAGCATACGGTCCATGCAGGCGAGCCCGTCGCTGAAGCTCGAGATGGCGCGCACCGGCTGCACCACCGGCCGGTTCTCCACCGGCACGCGGCTGTAGAAGTCGACGTGGTTGCGCGGCGTCACCGCGCAGCCGGCGACCGCGGCGCAGACGATCGCCGGCAGCAGGCGGCGCGACGCGGTGCGGATCCGGAACGGCCGGAACACGGTCCTCGACTCCCGCGCCAGGACGGCGTCGCGCGCCGGCCGGGCTAGTTGCACACGTTGATCACGCTGCCGGTGACGACCACGGTCTGCGGCTTCGGCTGCGGCCCGAAGCGCGGCTGTGGCTCCGCCGGCGCCGCGGGCCCGACCGTCGTCGAGCAGCTCTGCTTGCCGGGCACGCCGCCGGCGACGGTCTGGGTTCGCTGCACGTCGACGCCGCCCTTGGTCCAGCGCTTCGCCTGCACCTGCTGCACCTGCGCCCGGTCCCAGGGGTCGATGTCGCGGCGCGGCGTGACGTCCTTTTGCTGGCCGTACGCAGCGCCGGCAAGCACGAGCAGCGAGGCCGCAGCGGCCGCGTAGCGGAGCATGGCTCCGCTCATCCGCCAGCCCCGCTGCCCGTCCATCGGGCTCATTTACCGACGTTCGACGCGAGCGATTGCTCGGCGGTCGTCATCGCGCCGGACGCCACGTTCGCCACGGCGCCCTTCACGTCGACGGTCTGCTTGTTGTCGCCGCCGATCTTCACGTGGCCGACGTTCGACGCGAGGCTCTGCTTCGCCTTCGCGCCGACCCCCACGGCGACGTTCGCGACCGCGCCCTTCACCTGCACGTCCTGGGTGTTCTTGCCCTTGATCACCACCTCCGCCATCGCGGCCGAAGCGCCGGCGAGCAGGGCGCCCGCGGCGAGACCCAACATGAGTGCTTTCATCGTCTGTCCTTTCGTTCGATCGAGCTGCCCGGTGCGCTTACCGCTTCAGACGGCGGGCGGAACGTCTGAAGCCTTCAATCCGATCCGATGTTGACGACCGAGACCCGGCCGAGCGCGGCCGCGTTCACGACCGACCCGCCGACCACGGCGGTCTGCCGGTTGCCGCCGACGCTCGCGCGCCGCGAGGCGATGTTCACCTCGGCGCGGGCGCCGAGCGCCGCGGCGTTGAGCACGGTGCCGTTCACGACTGCGGTCTGGCTGTTCCGCCCGCGGACGCTGCCGCTGACCGAGGCGAGGTTGGTCTCAGCGCTGGCAACGCCGGCCGCCGCGTTGACGACCGCGCCGCGCACGCTCGCCGACTGGTTGTTCCCGCCGCGGACGCTGCCGCCGACCGAGGCGAGGTTGGTCTCCGCGTGTGCGACGCCGACCGCCGCGTTGACGACCGCGCCGCGAATCGTCGCGGTTTGCTTGTTCGAGCCGGACACGCCGCCGTGCGTGCTGGCTACGCTCATGTTGGCGCGTGCGATGCCCACGGCGCCGTTCACGAGCGCGCCGCGCACGACCACCGTCTGGTCGTTGCCCCCGGCGCGCGCGTCGAGCGCGGCGAGCGCGAGGACCGTGAGGGAGAGGGTTGCGACCCAGGGGCCGAGCAGGCTGCGTCTGGTGGCGGGCATGACGTTCTCCGAGCGGGTATGCCCAGTGAGTAACGGTCTCCGGGGGCCGGGTTCAAACCCGGTGGGGGACCGGCAGGCGGCGGAGGCTCGGGGGCCCACCGCACGTCATGGGCCCCGGCTCACCCCCTAGCGGGGGGAGCGGTAGGGAGCAGGCGCGCCCCTAGCGGGCGCCGACGACCGACACGAACACCACCCGCCGGTTGGCCGGGCCTTCCGGATCGGCGAGGTCGAGCAGATCCGTTTCGCCCTTGCCGACCGCCTTGAGGCGCGCGGCAGGGATGCCGTGCTGCGCGACGAGATACTCCTTGACCGCCTGCGCGCGGCGCACGGAGAGCGCCTGGTTGTACGCGTCGTCGCCCTGGGCGTCGGTGTGGCCTTCGACCACGAAGGCGAGGCCGGCGAGCTCGCTCGAGCCGAGCGCCTGCCCGACGCGCTCGAGAAGCCGCGTCGCGTCCGGCGTGAGTCGGCTGGAGTCGAACTCGAAGTGGATGCGGTCGAGATTCACCTTCGCCGCCGCGACCTCCGGCGCCGCCGCCGCATCCGCCGCCGCGAGCATCGGCGCGAGGTTGATCGCGCGGGTGCGAGTGCGCGCGCCGGCGGCCGGCCGCAGCGCCTCGATCAGCTCCTGCGTCGTCGGCGTCCGGCCGGCGAAGTTGACGAAGCGCTCCTGCGCGACGGCGTCGTGCGCCGTCGCGGCGACGAGCGCCGCGGCGACCAATGCAAGCGTGCAAAGCCTCATGGCTCCCTCCTCCTGGATCAGCGCGACGCCCCGGCGAAGGCGGCCGCCGGGCATTCACCCGAGTCACCCGACCGGAAGCAGAAATCCCCGGTCAGGCTGCTCGTCTCCCACGGGATCTGTTTCTCGGCCGTCTCCTTGAGCACGCCGGCGCGCACGCGCTTGAAGAGCTGCTCGACCGCGAGCCCCGGCACCTTCATCTGCCCGAGCAGATGACGGGTGTACACGCCGTTGCCCTCGGTGCCGTCGAGCGCGACCGCCCCGGGTGCGGTGGCGAAGGCGATCACCGTGCCGCGGGGTGCGACCGCCTGCGCGAGGCCGCTCGCGATGGCCGGGACCTGGGCGCCGCCCCGGGTGCGGGTCGTGCCCAGCCACGGCGGCGTGCGGCACGCGTCGAGGATCACGATGTTGACGCCCGGACCGGAAGCGGCGAGCTTGTCGACCAGATCGGCGACCGCGACCGCCTTGCGGGGCACCTCGTCCTCGGTCTTCAGCACCGCTTCCACCGGCACCAGGAAGTTGCGCCCGCGGTGCTGAACGCCGTGCCCCGAGTAGTAGAGCACGCGCACCTCCGCCTGCCGGCCGCGCAGCCAGAACTCGCGCATGGCATCGAGCATCGCCGGCTGGCTCGCGTTCTCCCGCAGCAGGACCTCGTAGCCGAGCCCCTTCAGCGCCGCGGCGACGGCGCGGGCATCGTTCACCGGGTTGCGCAACGGCCGCACCGCGTAGTCCGCGTTGCCGATCACGAGCGCAACGCGTTCCTGCGCCACCGCGCCGCCCGGGATAGCGAGCGCGAGGACGATCGCGAGGCTCGCAGGGAGGTTGCGCAGCTGTGACACGGGGTCACTCCTCCCGCGCGGGCAGCTTGTCGACCCGCGCGACGGTCTCGACGACCCCGCTCGCCTCGAGCTCGCGGCGCGCCGCGTCGAGGCGCTCGCCTGGAACCGCGACGTAGTAATCGCCGAGCTGCCCCGGTCCGTGGACGATCCGGCCGCCGGCGCGGATGAGCGCGAGCCGGATCTCGCGCTCGGTCGCCTCGGGCTTGAAGTTGACCTGCAGGTAGACGCGCGGCTGCGCCTCGCCGACGGCGCGCGTCTCCGCGAACTCCGGCGCCTCGCGACCTGCGAGCAACGCGATGGCGACCGCCTGCACGAGCACGATCGCGGCCGCGCCGGCGAACGCGGGGTACACCGCCGGGCGCGGGAGCCACCGTTCGAGCGCGGCAGCGAGCCGGCCCGGCCGCGCGCCCCGACGCTCGGCGGCGAGGCGCGCCTGAAGTCCCGCGAGCCCGACGTTTTCCGGCACGCTCGCCACGCGCTCCTCGATCGCGCCGGCGAGCGCCTGGTGCCACGCGAGCTCGGCGCGCGCACCCGGCTCGCGGGCGAGATAGCCATCGACCCACGCGCGCTCCGCCGCGCCGAGCGCGCCGCTCACGTAGAACGGCACCAGCCCGTCGAAGCGACGCTTGTCCTCGGGGCTCGTCATGTCCTAGGCACCCTCGCGCAGACCGCCGAGGCAGTCCTTGATGTTGCGCCGGGCGTGGAACAGGCGCGTCTTCACGGTGTTCTCCGGGCAGCCCTGGAGCGCCGCGATCTCGGCGAGCGACAGGCCCTCGTAGAACACGAGGTACAGGCACTCGCGGTGCGCCGCGGAGAGCGCCTCCATGCAGCGGAGGATCCCCGCGCGCAGCTCCTTCCGCGCCAGCTCATCGAACGCTCCCAGGTCGTCAGTCGGCATCGCCTCGTCCAGTTCGTCGGTCTCCGGCGCGCGCGCGCGCAGCTTGTTCAGCACGATGTTCCGCGCGATGCCGAACATCCACGTGCTCGGCTGCGACTCGCCCCGGAACCGGCGCGCGTGGCGCCAGATCTCGAAGAACGTGTCCGCCACCGCTTCCTCCGCCGCCGCGTCGTCGCGCAGGCGCGCTTGCGCGAACGCGAACACCCGGCGCGCGAACACGCGGTGCAGCTCGGCGAGCGCCGCTTCGTCGCCGCCGGCGATGCGCTCGAGCAGCCGCCGCGCCGCTTCGGGGTCGAGCTTCAGCACGATGACGCGTTGCCCGTGAGTAACCGGATCCTGGCCAGGGGTTCAATCAGCGCAGCGATTCTCCCACGCCGGCCGCGCCCTTCCCCGCCGCCTCCAGCACCACCAGCCGGTCGAGCGGCGCGGGGGCGATCAGGTGCGGGGTCTGCGGGCCGATCGTGCGGTCGCGCAGCTTCTCGATGAGGGGCCGCGCCGCGCCGAACCACTCCGTGAGCGTCACGCGGCCGTCGCGGTCGGCGTCGGAGCGCTCCGACAAAGCCGCGAGCAGCGCGTAGGTGAACAGCCCATGCCCGCCGGGGTCGTACTCCTGCGACTCCTCGTTCTCCCCGGAGGCGACGACGAGCGCGAACAGGCTCGAGGCGGAGCGCTTGATGAGCGAGGCCGGGTCGAACCGGCCGGCGATGCCCTTCGCGCGGCAGGTGTCGACGATCAGCACCCGGCGCCCCGCGGCCCCGCGCAGCGCGTCGAAGAACACTTCCCACGGAATCAGCGTGGTCGGGGTGCCCGGGGCCGCGACCGCCTTGAAATCGGCCGCCTGCGCATCGCGCGGCACGAAGAGATAGTTCCCCTGCCGGTCGGACAGCCCGTGCGAGGCGAGAAACAGCACCACGGTGTCCTGCGCCCGCGCCGACTGCAGCAGCTCGAGCGCCGCGAGGATGTTCGCCCGGTCGGGACCAACGTCGCCGGCGTCGGAGACGACCTTCGCGTGCACGCGCCGGAAGCTCTTTTTCGCGGCCGCTGCCAGCCGCCGCGCGAACTCCTCGGCGTCGCGCGCCGCGTAGGCGAGCTGCACCTCCGGCGGCAGGCTCGGGAACCGGCTGACCCCGACAGCGAGGACGTAGAGATCGCCGCGCGCCGGCTGGACCCGCGCCGTGCGGGGCAGCCGGACGACGGTCTCGGCCAGCCCCATCGACACGCCGGTGAACGACTCGATCCGGACCTCGTTCACGGCCTCGGAAAGCTCGAGCTCGACCTCGCGCGTGAAGCCGGCGCGCTCGGGCTCGCCGAGCAGCCGCTCGCGGCCCGAGATCACCGGGATGCTGTTGACGAACACCGAGAGGTCCCGCATCGGCGGCCCGAGCGCCTGCGCGGCGATGCGCACGCGCGCCCGCGGGCGGCCGTCGGCGCCCTCCGCCACACCGAGCACAGTGGTGCTGATTCGCGGCGGGGCGATCGCCGCGAGCCGCTGTGCGTCGAGCCGCGGGGCGCCCTGCTTCGCGCCGGCGGAGCGGAACCACTCGGCCACGATGTCCGGCCGGTAGAGCACCCGCTCGAACTGCACCGCGCGGAAGAAGTCCGGCGCCGCGTCCTTCCCCCGGTTGAGCAGCCAGCCGACGTGGCGGTCGCCGTAGAGCGACGAGACGTAATGGCCCGACGGCACCCACGCGATCCAGTCCTGGCCGTTCGCGTGCGGGAAGAACGCCGCCGTCTCCTCGCCATCGGTCATCCGGTACCAGCGGAGCGTGCCGTCGGACAGCGCGGCGACGGCGAAGCGCCCGTCCGGGCTCACGTTGACCGCCCACGCGACCGCGGCGAGCCGCGTCTTCCACAGCAGGTTCGCCGCGCGGTCGTAGGCGCGCACCGCCCATTCGGTGGCCAGCACCGCGACGCGCCCGTCGCGCGCGAGCGCGTAGTGATACGCGCGCTCGTAGTCGTCCAGTTGCAGCGGCTTCCCGTTCAGGCGCGGCGCGAAGCTTCCTTTCCAGTCCTCCATCGCGATGCCGGGCGCCGACGCCGTCGCCCGGTGGAGCGCGGCGGCGCCGGTGCGCGCCGGCCCTCGCCCCGGCGCGACCATCGAGAACGTCCGGTGCTCGGCGGCGCCGGGACCGGTCGGATAGCGGACGAGGCTCGCGTCCGCGGACACGAGCAGTCGTTCCTGCGCGGTGCTGAAGTCGAGCGCGGCCGGGCCCGCGAGGAGCGTCCGCCGGCCCGCCGCCGAGACCACGCCGAGCGCCGGATCCTCGGTCGCGTAGACGATCGCGCCGTCCGGCAGCGCGGCGAGATCGTTGATGCGCTGGTTGCCGACGGGGATGCGGACGCGCTCGCCGCGGCCGCGATCCTCCCAGCGGAACAGCGCGGCCGAGCCGCCGCCGCCGCCCGCCGCATACAGGCGCCGGCCGTCGCTCGACCAGGCGACGGCGACGAGGCTCTTCTCGCGCCCGTCGGGCGCGACGCGCAGCCGCGGCGCGAGATCGTGCCCGGAGAGCACCGCCACTGCCGGGGCATCGGAGAACCCGACCGCGAGGGCCTCGCCGTCCGGCGCGAACCGCACCGCGACCGGGCTGCGGCCACCGGGAACCTGCCGCCGCGCGTGGATCCTGAACTCGGCCGTGTAGAGCCGCGCGAAGCCGTCGAGCGCGACCGTCGCGAGGCGCCCGTCGGGGGCGATGTCGATCTCCATGAGCTTGTCGTCGTACTCCTCGTCGGCGGCGACGATCGCGCCGTCGGCGAGCCGCAGCACGCGCAGCCCCGCCCGCCCCTGCAGGCCGACGACGAGATGGCGCCCGTCCGGCGTGAACGCGACGCTCGCGATCGC
>Ga0184640_10000493_pt1 | contig 10471 bp, 17 predicted proteins | sample PLM31_200_b2_FD_133161 | JGI IMG/M metagenome (GOLD analysis project Ga0184640, IMG submission 133161) | Groundwater sediment microbial communities from an aquifer in East River, Colorado, USA - PLM3-1_200_b2 | ecosystem: Environmental > Terrestrial > Soil > Riparian zone | place: USA: East...
AATAATGGACGATTACTCTCTCAAAGAATTACTGGATCATTTTTATCCAAAAATGAACATTGCTTTGACCAGAAAATTGGTCGATAGGGCATCAAACCCTGATGTCATAATAAGAATGTTGAACAATCTAAAGACAAGTTTTTTTGAATGCCAAGATTTGGACAATGCTGAACTTGTAAACGAAATGATTTTAGACATTAATGGTGAGGATCAACATAGCCTAAGAGATAAGGTAATGGTATTTCTACATAAAAAAAATTACAAACAGGCACTAGAATTTTTTAATTCATATTTAGAGAAATTTCCAGAAGCCAATGATGCAGACACCATTTTAGAATTAATCAGAAAAATCAAAACTAGCGATTTGTGAACTCTATTATTGCACTCAGATTTGATATCAAAAATAATATATTTGTGAATTTTTGATTGTTTGAATTGTTTTGACAGCCGAGTCAGAGTCGTTAGAATTAATCCTCAGTCATGGGGCAAGAAAAATAGTAGTCTGTAAGAATGATATTGACTTGAGTAAAAAAAGTGATAACACAATCTTCATACTATTTGTGGAAGAATCACAAGGCTCTGCAGGAGGGAGAATAGGAGGAGCGGGGTTTAGAAGGATAAGTAGAATTAGCTGTTTTGTTATTTCTAATGGCGCCGAAGAAAAAATATTCGAAACTCAAGATGATGGTGTTATTTCAAACTTTGAAATACCCCTGAGTGCAGTAGCTATGGACATTGGATTATCAAATGGAAGTCCTAAGGTAATTCAAGGTATTGTAGACGAGGAACTAGTAAAGGCATATCTGGAATTGATACATTAGATGGTATGTAGGATACATTATCATTTTTGTAAGTGATGATATCTAACACACGAATTTAAGTTCGCAACGGCCAAAATTTTTTGATTAATCCAATTGCCATTAACGGTGCTATTGTTTCACGTTGAAAAGATGTGAATTGTTTTTCGCCTTGTGTTCGTCATAGATTATATCTATTATTCATAGTATAAATTGGGATTTCAATCAGTAATTTGAAACTTGATTACTCATAATAAGTCTATAGCAGTGTTTGATTCTGGATTAGGTTCACTTTCTGTTATAAGAGGAATCAGGAGTCAAATTTCAAAAGAAAATATTATTTATTTTGCAGACAAAAAAAACTTTCCTTATGGTGAAAAATCTGTTGATGAACTTGAGCAAATAATGGCAGATACGGTCAACATTCTATCAAATTTTTCTCCAAAAATAATTGTTGTTGCTTCTATTACCCCTTCAATTCAGATATTAAGCAAGATAAGGTCGATGAGTTCTATTCCAATCTTAGGCGTAACTATTCCCTTAAAGGAAGCGGCAAAAATTACAAAAAAGAAACATATCGGAATTTTAGGCACTAAATCGACTATAAAAAGTAGACATCTTGAAGAACAAATTAGATCAGAAGTTCCTCAAGACATATTTGTTACTAGAATTGACGCATCTCAAATAATAGAAATCATAGAGAAAGGTATTTTCCTAAAAAATGATGAATCTACATTTGATACCATATCTAAGACTTTGAAAAGTATGGAAGATACAAACATAGATGTCTTGGTATTATCAAGTACTCACTTGTCATTCATTAGATCCCACTTGACTACTATGTATCCTTCAATAAGAGTCATTGATCCTACTAATAATGCCGTAAAAGAAATTAAGCAATTTTTGAAAATTAATAATATGATAAGGAAAAATGGACAAGGCAGAATAAGAATTATTGTTAACGGAGATAAGAACGAGTTCCAAAGTTTAATCAAAGCTATGGGATTATCTGGACCGGTTGAAACTTTAGAAAAATAATTACTGCAAATGCTAACGACATACTTGTGAACTTTATTGTTCGAATTTCAACTATCGATGATGTTAAATATACATAAATATCCTCTTTAGAAGATGAAAGACCGACCAAACTGGGACACATATTTTATGCTCCAAGCTGAAATAGCAAAATTGAGATCGAATTGTTTGAGTCGTCAGGTGGGGTGCGTCATAGTTAAAGACCACAGACAGATAGCTACAGGTTATAACGGCACTCCATCAGGAATTAAAAACTGTTTTGACGGAGGTTGTCCTAGGTGTTTAGATAAACAGAATAACAAGATAGAATCTGGTCAGAATCTAGAAAGATGCTTTTGTACCCATGCAGAAGCAAACGCCATCATGCAATGTGCACTGTTTAGAACCGGAAGCACTAAGGGGTCTACGTTATATTCAACATTTGCACCATGTCTCGAATGCAGCAAAATGGCTATTAGTGTTGGAATTGGTAGAATAGTTATTCTAGATTCTTATCCGGAAGATGGAATTCAAATTTTAAAGCAGACAAGAGTTGAAATTTCAAAAATGGAAAAGAAAGAACTATTATTGTGGATTTCAAATTTGAACGCAATTAACATATTGTAAGTTTTTATACAATTCTGGTAACTGAGGAGCCATCCAGGTAATTGATCTCGATATTTTCAGTAACTCATTTATAAAATAAATGCCTTTTATAGATCGAATTGAAATCTAACAAATTCTTTATTTCAAAATTAACTATGTTCGCGGTGATCTTACTGGGAGCAATGATCACTTTTGGTACAATGTCTTATCAGTTTTCACTCGCACCTCCTCCGGATGATATGATGATGGCTGATCCAACTCTTCACCCAGAAAATGTCACTGCTTCAATTGGTGATCTTATTCTAGTTACCTTCAGTTCAAGTGCAGGAATGAGGGTACCGGAGCCCAATAAACCAATAATGGAAGTCTCATGGGTAGGTGGAGGCAATTATAGAGGAACCACAAATGTTTCGGATTTTGGCACTGTTTGGGTAGAATCCGGTGCTGATGGAATATCTAGAAGTCATGGACAAGGGATGATTATGGATTCCAAGGGTGAAGTGGCAACTTATACAGTTCAGGCCTTAGGTACAATGGGAACCGATGGATATTTTAGAAATCATGGTATAGTGTTCTTTAATTCTTCCTCAAGTGGAGTCTTCGCTCCTCTATCAAAGACTGTTGGCATATTTGCTGACGAAGTAAATCAAAAAGGTAACGCAGTAACCAAGATTTGGGAACTAAAGTAATAAGGCATTTGTATCTCATGCAGATACTGGCGGTTGGAAGCCTAGGTACTACGACTAACTCGGCAACTATTTTTTTTCAATCCGACGATTTTTTACAGCGATTTAACCGACGGATAGTTTACAGCCCATTATAGGGTACTGGTCGGCCTCCGTCGGATTTATCATAATTATCTTTTTGTAAAGTTTCGTCGGATGCATAAAATGGAATCTTATCAGAAACTAAATGCTCACGTCTAACAAATTCATATAATATGCCATCCATTCCTTTTATCATAATGGATTCCCTACCCATGATGTTTTTTGTAGAATAGTAGTAATCAAATTCAATTTTCCTAACGTCTTTTAAAGTTGGACTACATGCATGTTTATCAAATTCTTCTTCTATGAAGGTATTACTACAACGCCTACACTTGAATATGTAACTCAGTTACATCACCAGTTTTGGCTTCGTATTTCTTAAGGTCATTTTCCAATGCAGTATTTATTTCGTTCATACGAGTTAATTTCGTAGTCAATGAGTTGATATCCTTTTGAAGACTCTGTTTTTCATGTTCACACTCTTCAAGACGTCTTTCAGTTTCACTTAACTGTTTTCTCACATCGTTTTTTTCAATTACTACTCCGTGAGCAAAGGTAGCAGTAATTATAGCAAATGGCTGCGTTGAAAAAATTGAATCTGGAACTAACCTCGTCGAAGTGCTAAACTCCCAATTTCCAAGCGCATCAGATAAAGCCTGTGATAACGTTTTATCTCCATATTTAATTTCATTTGCTTTACTGTCTATGATATATTCACGATTATGAAGTTTCTTTACAAAGTCTTCAACATAGCCGATTCTATTCTGATACACTATTTTCCAACCTTTCTCCCTACTATTGCAATCCGCTTATTATCCTGTATATCCATTTTCCATTCTAGTTTATCACCTTCTTTTATGTTCAAGAATGCAACTATTCCCTCTGGAACTGTGGCTCTCAAAGACTTAGTGCCAATTTTAGCAATACCTACTGTGGATTCTAAACTCATATACTATCAATAGTTATAATGGTATATAAGTCTATCATAAGAACTATTGCTGCAACGCCATTAATATGGTAGATAAATATATATACCTGTATGCTGATAGATATAACGGTAGATATAATGGCGAGTCAAATACTCACTCGTGAAGAAAAATGACAAGCAATAGCAAACACCGAAGGTGCAGTAATGTTCATTTTTAACCAAACTTACAGAGTAAAATCACAATCTGGAAAAGGAGTTTATCATGTTACAAATCAAGAACTAGGCTGGAAATGCACTTGCCCAGATCATGTTCATAGAGGTGTTAAGTGTAAACATATCATAGCAGTAAAGATTTCTTATGCTCTACGTAAAGAAGTTGAAGTTGCAAGAATAGAACCAATAACGAATATTCAACAATGTATTTACTGCAAATCTTCACAAATTGTAAAAGACGGATTAAGACATAACAAATATGGTGACATTCAGAAATTCAACTGAAAAAATGTGACAGATACTTTACCATCAATATAGGATTTGAAAAGATGAAACATAGTCCTCAAGGAATTACAACTGCAATGCAACTTTACTTTAGCGGAGAATCATTAAGAAATACTGCAAGGTCTTTAAGATTGATTGGTGTAGAAGTAAGCCATCAAACTATTTACGCATGGATTGAAAAATACACTGGTTTAATGGAAAAATACTTGGACAAAATAACTCCAAATGTTTCAAATGTATGGAGAACTGACGAATTGTATGTTAAGATAAAAGGTAACATGAAATATCTTTATGCTTTAATGGATGATGAAACTAGATTCTGGATTGCTCAACAAGTAGCGCATACAAAGAATACTGCCGACATCACTCCATTGTTGAATAAAGGCAAAAGAGTTACCAATAAAAGACCAAAGACGTTCATTAGTGATGGTGCGGGAAATTTTCACGATGCGTATATGAAGGAACTGCACACGCTAAGAAATCCAAAAACAAGACACATTAAGCACATTAGATTACAAGGTGATTTTAACAATAACAAAATGGAAAGAATGAATGGTGAAGTTAGAGATAGAGAAAAAACAATGAGAGGATTAAAGAAAATGGATACTCCAATTTTAAAGGGTTATCAGTTATTTCATAATTATGTTAGGGAACATGAAGCACTAAACGGAAAAACACCAGCAGAAGCATGTGGAATTGAAATCGAGGGAAAAGATAAATGGATGACTTTGATTCAAAATGCTAGTAAATGACAAGAACAAAGAAGAAAGGAAAATCAAAAAGTGGGAAACATAATCCGAAACGTACAAGGTAGAAAAGTTATATCATAATCTTAGTTCCTTATTATCTGATTTATGTCAGTAGATGACGTAGTAAAATGGGTACCGATTTTAGTTCCTTCAGCAGGTGCCATCATAGGCGGGGCTGGATTGTTCATAAACGCATGTAGTTTTATCAAATCAAGGAAACTCGAAGAAATCAGGTTAGCAGAAAGTATCTTCAAAGATATTAGAGATTTTGAGGACAGAATTGATAATATAGACGATAAAGAAGAAAAATTAGAGTGGGGAAGAAAATTCTTTAATGTGATAGAATGGTTATCTTTTCTTATTAACAATAATCACATAAATGATGAGAAACTCGTTGATTATTTTAAAGATGATATAAAAGTGTGGCATAAAGAATGGTTTACGTATGATTATCTTGAGAAGAGATTTAGAGATGATAAGAATACTTACGAAGAATTTAGAAAACTTTACTCAAGATTCAAGAAGGAAGAGCAGTGGAACGATTGTAAATGCTCTGACTGTTTAGAAGAAGATAATATTTTATCCGACGCTTTTTTACAGAAATTTAGAAAGACAAATCCGCCATAGACTTGACAGAACCCATTATAGAAAGATATATTAAAATCTTAACAGTCGTTTATATCATGCAGAATTCAAAGAAAGATGCATATGTATGTTTTTCTAAAGAAGAGATATTCCTCTTGGAAGAATACGCAAGAAAAAAAGGAGCACTGAATATTAGTCAGGCATTAGAATCCCTAACAAGAGACACAAAGAATGAGAATTAAGTTTGAGTTTATAATTATCAGCTGAATTCTTAAAATAATTTTTAAAAAAAGATTAGGGTTTTTCTCTTGATTTTGTACCTATATCTATAGTTTCATCAACATCTGAAATGAAAATTTTTCCTTCCCCTGCAAGCCCAGTACTTGTGCTCGCAAGTATCTTTTTTACTACTTGATCAACAAGCGAATCATCCACTACAGTAAAGAGAGTTACGTTCGCGTTAAATTCAGGTGTATAGAGAGAAGTTCCTCTACCAGAATGCACTGCTGCAGGAGGATTTTGACCTCTTCCTTTTGAATCGTAATAGGTAAAACCGCCAATGTTCAATTCTTTCAATGCAGAAAAAGCATCTACCATTTTTGACTGTGGAATAATCGCCTCTATTCTTTTCATAATTACTAATATATCTTACTACTTTTATTAAAATTTTCTTATCTAAAACTTAATTTTAGCCAATTTTAAACGGAAAGATATCCAAATTCACAAACAAAAGTGTATCAAAATTAGAAAAGTTGAAGTTTTATGAGCGAATTAGTGCGTTTTTTCTATTTGTCAATATGCCAACTAATATCACAGCTATTCCAATAGAAATAATCATAATATCTGCAGGGATCAAAATAGCTGCTATAGGATTAACTATTCCAAAAATGACCAACATGATGCCAAAGAGAGTTAAAGATATACCCGATATTATTTCTCCATTTAAACTAGTTCCAGCCATATTTATGATCAGTGATACGTATCAATAAAAATCATTTCATTGTTTCGAAAAAATTAATCAGATCTCATTCTTTCTGAACGTTTTTTCCAAGCAAACAACATGAAAATAAAAGGAATAGCCGTCACCGTTGTCGCTATTAGCACTGGTTGTACAATCGCCATATCAACCGGTATGCCAATCGCCATAAAGTATGGAAATGGGTAAAGTCCTGATACAAAAAACCACAAAGCAACAATCAATGCTATATACGGTAGATTTTCCTTGAAAAAGGAGATCTTTTCAACCTTGCTTGAGTTACATCTTATACATCTCGTCCCTTGTCTATTTATGCACGATGAGCAGACAATTTTAGAACAGATAACACAGGATCTACTACCAAACCTAGATCCACATATTTCACAATTAGTCAATTTGCAACTTATTACTTGACAATACGTAATAATGTTTTAGCTATCATAAAGTTATTAGGGAAATACTTTATTTGCGGAAAAATATTATGAAAAATCTTCAGACCTAGAATAGTTGTTCTTGCAGCAATACTTTAGCCGTTTATAGCATCTTGATTCAAATCTCTTAGAGATGGTGGAGTTAACAAGATAGTCTGATTTCTTACAACTTCCTGTTCAGGCAACCCATACTCTTTTCTCAACTCTGCTTGTTGTACATTTATTCTTTCGGCAGAAAAAGATGGTCCGATGTAACCAAATAATACATAAGCAATAATGATACCTATTAATGATAAACCCATCAGCAAGATACTGCAAGCTACACCTTTCATATGGAAGTATCCAGATCCAGAATAAACCCTGTCGTCGTGTGCAGACATGATTTAGATAGCTACCCCCAAGTGCATAAAAGTATTTGGATTATTTTTATAAATCATCTAATGTAAAATCCTATTAAGTTTAATGGCAAATGAATAAAAACTTGGTTTCTTTTATAAAGACAAATGATAGAAGAAAAATTAGAATCAATTGGAATCAGATTATCAAATCCACCTCAACCTATTGGCTCTTACGTTCCTATTTTACAGATCGGAAATTTGATTTTTGTTTCAGGTCAAATCCCATTAATTGGTGGGACTTTGCCAGAAAAATATAAAGGGAAAGTTTCAAATCAAGTTTCTATAAATACGTCCATCGAAGCATCAAAACAGTGTGCAATAAATGCACTAGAGCATATCAAAAAATTTTTGGGCAATTTAGAAAGAATTTCAAAATTTGTGAAAATAACCGGATACGTGAATAGTGATTCTTCATTCAAAGATCATCCACAAGTTATCAACGGAGCATCAGATTTTCTATTGGAGGTATTTGGAGAAAAGGCGAGACACACCCGAGTTGCAGTTGGAGTCAATAGCCTTCCTCTTGACAGTGTAGTAGAGATAGACGTTCTTTGTGAAGTCGACTAATATCCATTATAACTAAAAGTGTTCGAGTTTTAAAAAATTTTCATTTTGTTTGAACTTTTGTCCGGCTCTGCTATATGAAATGTGTTGAGTTTATAATACTTGAATCAAAAAACAAGACTCATATTTACCATCCGTTAAGTTTCATCTGAATTGGATATACTGGAAGGAAACAACTTAGCAGCGAATCTGTTTGAAAGATATTCCACAAATTCTCGTAATTGGAAATTTGTGGTCTCGGTCTCTCAACTAAATGGAAATTTTTATGACGCTATAGTAAGCAATCCTAATGAAGTCTGGCAACTAAAGATTGATTCCATCTACAAGCCAAATCCATTAATTGTTGGTGCAAAGGTAGACGTAGATCCGGTTAAATTTAACGATAATACCCATATGCCGTTTGGATACAGAAAATTGGATCCAAATAAAATTGGAAAAATTTTATCCAATATTAGCGTAAATGATGAAGACTCAAATGCGCTCAACTCATATATCACTTCCATAATTTCTTCGACGGAACCTGAAATACCTACTCCAAATAACAGTTATGCATATGGACCATTTTTGTTTACTCAAAAAAACCCAATCAAAGTGGACGAATATCAGAAAAAAATTTCCGACAAATTGGCAAATAGACTCAAAGACAAACTCAGATTACTATATTCTGGCTACGGTTAACTAAATGATATTAATTATTTTTTAAATTCCACTCCAGAATAAATTCAATATTATTTTAAAGGTAATTCTGCTACCAAAAGTAGTAACTAGTAACAATGGGGTCGGCCGGATTTGAACCGGCGGCCTCCAGCGCCCAAGGCTGGCATCATACCAAGCTAGACGACGGCCCCATATTCGAGGTTCAGCAAATGCCATATTCCAAGTATAATTTTAACTTTGAGATATTGAATTATTGAAAACCATATTGAAATCAGAATATTTCGAATAAACAATTAGCCAGTGGCGTAACTTAATGCTTACTCACATATTCACAATCAAAATCAGGTATACGCATCAATATCTCTAAATATCTTTAACTTAGAATTTCAGGAGTTGGATGTCTACGAGATCTATATCAAGGCCGGCAAGATAGCTTCCAAGGTTAGAGAATATGCTAGGATTCAAGATCATACCGGCAAGACTCTAAGCGAAATATGTAATGACATTGAACAAGAAATATTCAAAAACGGCGGAGAGCCCGCTTTTCCGGTTAATGTTAGTTTAAACGATATTGCAGCACATTATACTGCAGAACCCAATGATCCCATAACTGTCAAAAATACTGATGTCGTAAAGATAGACGTAGGAGTACATGTTGACGGCTATATCGCTGATACTGCTGTGACAGTGAGTTATGATTCCAAATATCAAAATTTAGTCGATACTGCTGAAAGGGCGCTTGATGAGGCGATAAACATGGCAAGATCAAACACAAGAGTCTCTGATATCGGAAGGATAATAGAAAAAACAATAACAAAATATGGATGCAAACCAATTCAGAATTTGAGTGGGCACTCACTTGAACGATATACTATTCATGCTGGAAAGTCTATCCCAAACATTTGGACAATTGGTCACTCCTTCAATTTATCTGTAAATAATGTATATGCAATAGAACCATTCGTGACAACCAAGGACGGGCAAGGTATAGTTTATGAGGGAAAAGTTAAAAATATTTTTGGAATTGCATCACGAAAACGAACGAAAGACCAAAAAGCTGATGATTTTTTAGAATATTTATGGAATAAATTTAAAACACTACCATTTGCCTTAAGATGGATCGTTAATGAATATGAAGAAAAAGAAGCACTCTCTTTAATAGGAATACTGATAAAAAGGAAGAACCTTCATGCATATCCAATCTTGGTCGAAGGGGCAAACCGAATTGTGGCTCAAGCAGAGCATACAATAATTCCTCAAGAGTCTGATACAATAACGATAACAAGATAACTTTTGGTTATCGATACAGACGAAATAGGACCTATGAAAATTTTTTGTTTTTTCCGTTTTGAGTCCTAATATCAAATAGATCGGGATACTTTAGCACATTATGAAAGAAATTAGCATAAAAGTAATAAATACAAGTTTGGGCTAGTTCTTGTATGAAAGCAAAGACAGTCATATATGGCGCATATTTTGCATTAAAACTTTGGTTTTACAG
>Ga0184640_10000494_pt1 | contig 10459 bp, 10 predicted proteins | sample PLM31_200_b2_FD_133161 | JGI IMG/M metagenome (GOLD analysis project Ga0184640, IMG submission 133161) | Groundwater sediment microbial communities from an aquifer in East River, Colorado, USA - PLM3-1_200_b2 | ecosystem: Environmental > Terrestrial > Soil > Riparian zone | place: USA: East...
CCAAGTGGCATCTGGAACACCCACTCTACACTCAATCTATCCCTCTTCATTGTATATGGAAAAGCCGGTGGCATTGTTAGCTTCACATGTGAGGGGAGTAATCGGCAGATGGTCGAGAGGGTCAAGTCTGCTCTTGACTCTTAGTGGGATCGGGGTCAGACCCAAAGGTCGAGAGGGTCAAGTCTGCTCTTGACTCTTAGTGGGATCGGGGTCAGCCCCAACTCTCTTAACAATCTTTCCACGGGAACCGGCCTTCGATCACCAACAGCCGCGGCTTCACCACCACCTTCACCTGCGACGCCCTGGGCAGAAGGCTATGCCAGGAAGGTCACTCCACTCTGTTTGTCCCCGTCAACTTCCTATTTGAGGAAATCCAGGCCGCCAAGGCCGCAGGGTGCTACCTCACATATCCGCCTTGACGCCACTTTTGGCGCACTCCTTCTCATACATCTTCCTCAACGCTGTATCCTCCTGGTCAAAATCGATCTGTTCGATTCCGCCTTCTTCTCTCTGAACGGCGGTGTTGGCATGAAGGGCGACAAACTTACAGGGCTCTTTCCCGGTATTGTAGTGCTGGTGCCAGGTTCCGGCTGGGGGTGAGATCACGCTTCCTTCATGCCAGTCGTATTTCTTTGGCTCTTCCCCTTCGTCCCACATGAGGGTGTAGCCGGTCGAATCCAACATACACACATGGGCCCCAGGGCCATGGCGGTGGGCCTTCTTGTACCTCCCTACAGGGAACTGCGAGACGTGGGCCAGCATGGCACTACCGGCCATGTGGATATACATATTCCGGGTCCCTTTTCCCCTCTTCTCTCGCGGCACGAGATCGATCTTCCTGATGTCACTGATGAAGTTGGAGTGGAGGATGCCGCCATAGTATTCCGTGTGATACTTGCCTGGCCGGGTAAAAAATTCCTCATCCGCAGGGTCGAAGCGATCCTTGAAAATGTGGCTGGTGTTGAAGATAAACTCCGGGTCCCGATAGAGCTCGAAGGCTACCGGCGCGCTGGTCAGGGCGATGTAGCGGGCCGGTTCGCCGCCGCTGGCGTTGAAGTGCTGATGCCAGGCGTTGAGCGGGATGGCGAAAACGCTTCCCCTCTCCCATTCGAAGGTCCGCTTCGGAGCTCCCTCGACCCAGATGGTCGTGGCGCCTCTGCCGGCGGCGATAAGGACGATCTCCTCGTAGAGCTGCCGTTGCGGTTTGAGATTCCCTCCCGGGGGTATCTCGCAAACGTAGGCGTCGGCCACCATCTGATCCGAGAAAGTTAAATAGGCCCCTCTTCCCCCTCTCCTTTTCCATTCTCCCAGCTTCAGGGTGCGGACATCCGCGACATAAGAACCGCTGACAATAGGGATCCCCTCGGATTCGATCCACTTCCGATAGGGACTGTATTTATCGATCATGAACTGCAAATACGGATGGACTTCAAACTCTTTGACCGCCTTACTCGCCATAGCTCATTCCTCCTTTAGATCTGAAGCAATACGCCTGGCAAGTTATCGCGGCAGGAAAACCCTGTCAACCGCATCTTGGCGCTATTGACAAGAAAGTTTCTGTGCGATAAGTGAGACAAAAGTTTCATGCCGGCTATTAAGCAAATGTTTTCAAAAACTGCCTCCCTTAACGGGGCGCAAAAGAGGCTCGGCCACTATCTCCAAAATGACAGCTCTGCCCTTCTGCTGTCCAATGTCAGGGATCTGGCCCAGGCCGTAGGGGTCAGCAAGTCGACCGTCGTGCGCTTCGCCAAGAGCTTGGGTTACAGAGGATTCCCCGAGTTTAAGCGGGAGATCCAGAAAGAGATGCGCCGCAAAGTGCGAGCTGCGGCGCGGATGGAGGAGACATTTGCCGAACTGGGCAATGATGAAGACATATTCGCAAAGCTCATCAAGCGGGACATCGAGCTCTTACAGGAGACCCTTCAAGCCGCGTCGTTTCCCGATTTCCATAAGGCCGTGGAGCTTATCTGGCGCGCCCGGAAGGTATTCCTCATCGGCCTTAATGCCTCCATGGCCCTCGCCTATCTGCTTCACTTTCGCCTCGTGCGGGTTAAAAAAGAGACCCACTGGATTTTTCTGACCGGAGGGACATCGCTCTTGGAGCAACTTGCGTTTATGGAACGGCAGGATGTCTTGATTGCCATCGACTTCGTGAGCGTCCCCAGAGAGGTACAAACGGCATTGCAGCACGCTAAGAAGATAGGGGCTCCTATTTTAGGGATCACGGATTTTCCGATTTCCCCTATAGCCAAGGCCGCGGATGTTTGCCTTTACGCAAAGCGAGGGCTCCATACCACGGTCAACTCGCTGACACCGGCCTTTTCACTGGTCAATGCTCTCGCGATAGCTGCAGTTTGGACGAAAAAGGCCGACTCGATCAAGGCATTGAACGATCTGGATGAGCTGCTGGAAGGGTACGGGCCGTAATCCATAATCAGGGCCCGTTTCTCGGAAAGGATAAAATAGATGGCGACAAAATTAAAGTTCGGTTTGCTTTTGCCGCATTTCGGCGAGCAGGCGTCAGTGGAAAAGTGCCTCGAGGGGGCGAAAAAAGCCGAGGCCTACGGCTTCGACTCCGTCTGGGTGAGAGACCACCTCGTCTTCGAGCCGCACGGGATGGAGGGAACGGACAACACTCATATCGAGGGTCTCCTGGTCCTCTCCGCGATCGCCTCAGTTACCAAGAAGCTTACCCTTGGGACCGCGACCGTGATTTCGCACCGTCACCCGATTCATCTGGCCCAGGCGATGGCCGGTCTGAGCACGCTTTCAAACGGCCGGGTCATCATGGGCATCGGCCTGGGAACTTTCCCGCACGAATTCGCCGCCGCCGGCTACCCGAATGCCCTGGAAGACCGGGCCAACATATTCAAGGCGAACGTGACGATTGCGCGCAAGCTTTGGGCCGGAGAGAAGGTCAGCTACAAGGACAATTATTTCTCCTTTGAGAACGTCGGGCTCAAGCCCGCTCCGGTGAAGCCTATTCCCGTGTGGTACGGCGGCGGAACGCCGGCCTCCTGCCGGCGCGCTGCGGAGCACTGCGACGGCTGGATGCCGGGACGCATACCTACGGCCACCTTTAAAAAGATGGTTCAGTACCTCGGCGAACAATGCAAAAAAGCCGGGAGGCCAATGGTCACCACGGGCGCCATCCCCATAACCAGCATCGCCAAAGACAAAGACAGCGCTCTCGGCAAGGTCAACGCGAAGGGGCTAATCAACGAAGGGAACAAGAAGCCCACCTGGGTCAAACCCGCATCCGGGACCTTCTCCAAGCTCGAGGATATCGAAGGGCTGCTTTTGGCCGGAACTCCGGCGGATATTGTTCGCGATACGAAGCGCTATGAGGAAGCCGGGCTCAATCATATCGTTTACGACCTCCGCTTCCGCTACGCGGACTGGTATGAGCAGATAGATTTCCTGGGCAAAGAGGTCCTCCCGGCACTCCGAGCCTAGGACGAGTTTCGAGTTCCGAGTTTCTGGTTTCTATTTAAAGCCCGTAACGCGAAACACGAAACCGTAACAAGCCCATAGGAGCTTAAGATGCGTAGCGAGAAGGTAACGTTTTACAGCGAAGGCGACAAGCTGAGCGCCGCCATCTATTTCCCGGATGGCGACAAGGGCAAGCCCTGGCCGGCGATCATCCAGGGGCCGGGCTTTCTCGGCCTCAAGGACGCCAAACACTACATCATGATGTTCGAGAGGCTCTGCGCCGCGGGATATGCCTGCCTGTGCTTCGACTATCGCGGCTGGGGCGAAAGCGAGGGGAAGCAGCGCGGCTGGATCATGCCCCAGTGGCAGATCGAGGACATCCGCAACGGCATCACCTATCTGCAAACGCGACCGGATATCGATCCCCATCGGGTCGCCACCTATGGCTCGGGGGGGACCGGCGGCGGCAACGCCATCTACGTGGCCGCCATCGACCCGCGCGTCAAGTGTGCCGTCTGCTACCTCGGCGTCAGCAATGGCCGGGATTGGCTCCACTCCATGAGACGGGAACATGAATGGGTGGATTATCTGAAGCGGATCGCGGAAGATCGGAAAAAGCGGGTGCTGACCGGCTCCGGGGCGATCGTCAGCGCGCGTGAAGAGATCATGGTCCAGACGCCCGAGCGTCAGACGACAACGATAAAAAAAGATGTCGAGGCAAAGATTCCTCAGCAGATGCCGCTCCAATGCGCGGAGGCGATCCTCGATTACAGCCCCGAGGATGTGGTGCATAAGATCGCGCCGCGGGCGACGCTCTTCATCGCGGTGGAAAACGACGCGGTCACCCCGGAAGAGCAATCGGTCAGACTGTTTGAGCGGGCCGGGGAGCCGAAGAAGCTCATCATGTTCAGACAGACGACCCATTATGGAATCTACAACGACTACTTCAACGATGTCGCAGCTGCGGTAGTCGAGTTCTACAACCGCTATCTTAAATATCACAAGATCGATGTCACGGAGCGCGTCTAGGAGTCCATCATGAAGAAAATCGAATTCGGAGTGCGCGTCCCCAACTCAGGTCCTCTCGCCGCCAAAGATAACCTGGTAAAGGCCGCGCAGGAAGCCGAAAGGCTTGGCTTCGATACGGTTTGGGTTCACGACCATGTGGTCTGGAGTTCGGAGATGCACAAGCACCACATCTCCTCTGGCGCCCACGAGGCCCTGACGGACGACCAGGAGGCCAACTTCTTTGAATCCCTCACCACTCTCGCCTATCTGGCCGCCGCGACCAAGACCATCCAGCTCGGCGTCGCCTGTCTGGTGATGCCCTGCCGCAACCCGGTATACGCCGCCAAGCAGACGGCCACGTTGGATTGTCTGTGCAATGGGAGGCTCATCGTCGGCGTCGGCCTGGGCTCCAAGGCCACCCGCGAGTCCAACGAGTTTGAAGTTTTTGGCGTCCCCATGAAAGGCCGAGGCTACCGGACCGACGAGTACATCCGCGCCATGAAGGCAATATGGGAACAGCCCCTCGCCTCCTTCGAGGGAAAACACATCAGCTTTAAAAACGCCGAGGTCTATCCCAAGCCGATCCAGAAGCCGCACCCTCCGGTGTGGGTGGGAGGGTGGATGGACCAGGCGGCGGTGCGCGCCGGGAGATACGGCGAAGGCTGGATTCCGGGATGGCTCTCACCCCAAGAGATGAAGCGCGGCTGCGAGATCCTCGCTCAAGCCGCCAAAGAGCGCGGTCGCGATCCGGGCAAAATCACCATCGCCGTGGAGAAGCTCGCGGCCATAGCGCGCACCCGCGACGATGCCTTGAATCTCGCCTTGCCCACCATTCGGACGAGCTCGACGAGTTACGAGCGAGATGTGGAGAACATCCAATTCGCCCTCGACCGGCACATCATCGGATCCGTCGACGACATCCGGCGCAGGTGCGACGAGTTCATCGAGGCCGGAGTGCAGCACTTTGAGCTCAAGCTCATCTATCCCAACATGGAAAGCCTGCTGGAGCAGATGACACTCTGGTCAAGGGAGATCATACCGCACTATCAATAACCCCAAAATCCCTAAGCAGTGGAGATAAACAGTGAAGCTCTCTTTTAAGCTAAACGGTCGACCGGTGGAGACCGAATGTGAAGCGCAGGAGACCCTGGCCGAAGTTCTACGCGATGACTTGAACCTGACCGGGACCAAGATCTCGTGCGAGGTCCAGGTGTGCGGCACCTGCACGGTTTTGGTCGATGGCCTCCCGGTCAGTGCCTGCACGCTCCTGGCTTACGAAGTCCGCAATCGCGATGTCCTGACGATCGAAGGGCTGGCCCGACCCGACGGGACGCTCCACCCCATCCAGCAGGCCTTCATCGACGAGTTCGCCTTCCAGTGCGGCTTTTGCACCCCGGGAATGATTCTCGCCGCCAAGGCCCTGCTCGATGAGAACCCTAAGCCAACCGAGGCCGATATCGTCCATTACATGGACGGGAATATCTGCCGCTGTACAGGATACGTGCCGATCATTCGGGCGATCCAACGGGCGGCGCAGGGAACGCCAAAAGAGGGCAAAAAGTGAGCACGAAGAAGGGACGGGAATTTCGCGTCGTCAACCACTCGGTCCCGCGCCGGGATGGAATGGCGAAGGTCACCGGTAGGGCGCTCTATACAAGCGATATCAAACTCCCAGGCATGGCCTATGCCAAGGTCCTGCGCAGCCCTCACGCCCACGCGCGCATTCTCTCCATCGACACGAGCCAGGCGGCGCGACACCCTGGTGTGTTTGCTGTGCTCACCGGCAATGATCTGAATGGCCTGGACCCCTACTATGGCCACGCGGTCAAGGATCACCCGCTCATCGCGATCGAAAAGGTGCGCTATATCGGCGAGCCGGTGACCGCGGTCGTCGCCGAGAGCGAGCGCGCCGCCTTCGAGGCGCTGGAGTTGATCGATGTCCGATACGAAGAGTTAAAGGCCGTCCTGACCCCGAAAGAGGGCCTGGAAAAGGGCGCCCCGCTGCTCCATGAGAGGAAGTTCGAGGCCGGGGCGCTGCGCGGCTTTGAAGGCGAGGTGACCGCAGGCCGCGGCACCAATATCTGTCAGGAGGCCCACCTCCGCTGGGGCGATGTGGATGCCGCCTTCGCCAAGGCCCAGACCATAGTGGAAGGCGAATACTATTTCCCCATGGTCTATGCCTACGCTATGGAGCCTTACGTCGCCATCGCGGAGGTCAATGAGAACGGGGTCACCGTCTATTCGTCAGCCCAGCATCCTTTTATGGTGCGCCACGATCTCACCTCGGTCTTCCATCTGCCGGTGAGCCAGATCCGCCTGATCGTCCCTTTCGTCGGCGGCGGTTACGGCAGCAAGTCCTACACCAAGATCGAACCTCTGGTGGCGGCCTGTGCCTGGAAAGCGAGGCGTCCCGTAAAGCTCCAACTGAGCGTGGAAGAGGCCATGCTCACGACCCGCAGCGATGATGCGCTCACCTGGATGCGCACCGCCGTGGACGGCAGCGGCAAGATCATCGCGCGCCTGGCGAAGATCTACATGAATACGGGGGCCTATGCGGAAAATAGCCCGCTGGTCTGTGAGAAGGCAACGAATCGGTGCGTGGGGCCCTACTCGATCCCCAATGTGCAGATCGATACCTATTCGGTCTATACCAATACGGTCCCGGCGAGCTCCTATCGCGGCTTTGGCTGCGCCCAGGTGACGATGGCGGGAGAATCCCAGATCGATGAGCTGGCAGCCAAGCTCGGGAAAGATCCATACGAATTCCGCCTGGCCAATGTGGCAAAGCCCAGGGAGGAATTTTTCCCCAAGATGCGTCCCTTTGATGGCAATCTGAAGGAAGATCTGGAAATCGTGGCCAAGGTCCTAGGCTGGAAGAAGCCTTTACCTAAGGGTCGCGGGAGAAGCATCGGTTGTTCCGTAAGCGATGCCGGCGCCTATCCACTGACATCCACTGCCATCCGGGTGCATGCCGACGGCTCGGTCTCGATCATGACCGGGAGCACCGAGCTGGGACAGGGGAGCCATACGGTGCTTCCCCAGATCGCCGCCGAAGAGTTGGGCGTCCCCTTCGAGAAAGTAGGCGTGGTCTCATCGGATACGGCCATCACCCCCTACGACCGCTCCACCGGCGCCAGCCGCACGACTACGCTCATGGGCCGGGCGGTGCAGGAAGCGAGCCGAGAGGCGATTCAGCAGATGGTGCGCATGGCAGCCGAGGTGCTCAAGGTAAAAGAAGGAGAGATCGAAGTCATCGCCGGAGGAGTCCAGTGCGGCGAGGCGCGCCTCACCTGGTCTGAGACTATAAGCCGATACTACGGCCTTCCGGACGGCGAAGTGATCGGGCGGGCCTATATCCGCAAGGCCGGAGACTTTGCCCAGCTACCGGTCTTCTGGGAGACGGCCTCGACCGGTGTGGAGATCTCGGTGGACGAGGAGACCGGCCTCATTCACCTGGAAAAGCTGGCCACGGTAGGCGATGTCGGCCTGGCCATCAACCCCGCGCTTGCCGAGGGGCAGGACATCGGAGCAGCGACTATGGGAATGGGAGTCGGGCTCTTCGAGGAACTTATCTATGACGGCCCGCAACTGGTTAACGGCACGCTGCTCGATTACCGCGTGCCGCGCTTCTCGGATCTGGCAAGGCACGTTGAGCTGCACCTGGTTCAGAATCAGGACGGCGTAGGCCCCTATGGCGCGAAGGGCGGCGGCGAGGCCTCGCTCAATGCCATGCCGGCCAATATCGCCAATGCGCTTTATCACGCGAGCGGGGTCCGCATCCGTCGCGCCCCTCTGACACCGGAGAAGGTCTGGCACGCGCTCCAAGAGGCCAGGGATAAGAAGGGTTCAAGGGTTTAAGAGTTCAAGGGTTAAGAGAGAAAAGTCCATGACGCCATTAAGACGATTCGCCATCCATCAACCCAAGACGATAACCGAGGCGGCGGAGATGCTCGCACACCATGGCGAGAAAGGACGCCTCTACGCCGGCGGCACAGAGCTTCTGCTGGCCATGAAGCATGATCTCCTGCGCTATGAGCACCTCGTGGATATCAAGACCGTGCCCGGTCTCGATAAGATCGAGCTTCAGGACTCCTGGCTGCGCATCGGCGCCATTGCCACCCATCGGGCGATCGAAAAATCCCCCCTGGTGCGAGAGCGCCTTCCAGTCTTGGCAGGGACGGCGACCCGGGTGGCCAACGTGCGGGTGCGAGCCACCGGGACTCTGGGCGGGAATCTCTGCTTTGCCGAGCCCCACTCGGACCCGGCGACCCTGCTCCTCGCCCTTGGAGCCCGCGTCAGGGCTCAGGGACGTTCGGGAGAGAAGACCCTGGCCATGGACCAGCTCATCGTAGGGGCCTATGAGACTGCCCTGGCCGCGGACGAGGTCCTGACCGCCGTAGAGATCCCACTGCCGGCAAAATCCCAACGCGCCGCCTACCTCAAATTTCAAACCCACGAGCGCCCGACGCTGGGTCTCGCGCTGGTCATGGATCTGGACGATAGCGGCCGTGCGATCACCAGGGCCAGGGCAGTCGTCGGCTCGATTAGCTCCAGCCCGTGCCGCTCAGACCGGGCCGAGGCGCTCCTCACCGGTCCGAGAGAAAAGGTCGAGAAGCAGCTAAACGATGCAGGTAGCCTCTTAGCCGATGCCGCTCAACCGGTGGATGACCTCCAGGGGAGCGCCGAGTACAAGCGCCACCTGGTGGGAGTCTTCCTCCGCCGCGCCTTTAACCAAGCCTTGTCGACCGCAGCACCCCTTTAAGAACCCCTCAAGGACTTCCCCCTTTCTTGTCACACATTGGCTTGACCTAGGGCCTCTCTGTGAGATATCTTTTTCTGTTGTAAAAGATATCAATATCCCCGGAGGTCTACATGGCTCGGACCGTAATTAATTTAAATGACCGCTTGCTTAAAAAGGCCCAACAGCTTACCGGACTCAAGAAAAAGGTCGATGTGGTTAATCTCGCCTTGGAGCGCCTCGTGAGGCAGAAGGAGATCGAAAAGCTCTTAGAGCTGCCTGGCACGGTAGAGTGGGAGGGAGACCTGAGAGAGATGCGAAAGAGCCGCCTTGGCTAATGATGCAAGGTCAAGGGAGGCTAGCAGTCTGGTTCTAGTAGACACTTCTGTCTGGATCGATTTCCTGCAATACCCAGGTTCTGGAGTTCATGAAGAGATGACCCGGCTGATCCGGGAAACAAACCGGGTCGCGACTTGTGGTCTGGTGATTCAAGAGGTACTGCAGGGTCTTAGGTCATCTCGCGCCGCACATCTATTACAGAACCGCCTGGAAAAGCTTCCCTTCCTCCCTACCAGAAAAAGCACCCATATTCTCGCAGCCGGGATCTACCGGAAACTGAAAGAAAAAGGGCTTGAGGTCCAGACAGTAGACGCTGCCATAGCGGCTATCGCTTTAGAGAACCGTGTACCTCTTTTGACCTTGAACTTGCGTCATTTCATTCCCATACGTGAGGTCAGCAAGCTTAGGCTCTATCCTCTGCCAGGCAATAGGGCGTAGTGAAAAATCGCAGACCCTAGGTGTCGGTTATTTCTACCTGTCTCTTTCCGCTTTAATCTCATTCAGTAGGCTCCAATCTACGATTTGGTTCAACGGGATCTCTTTGGCAATCTTGAATGGCTCCCGGGCAAGGCGTCTGGTCTCCTTCTTCACCGCCTGCCGGAAGAAATTGACAGGATCTTTTGAATTGACCATAATAGTCATATCATTTTGGCCAGAGGGGGAATTTCATGAAGACTGCAACAGTTTCAAAGCTCAAGGCCTCTCTCAGCGAATATCTGAGGCGCGTGAAGGGAGGGGAAGAGGTGCTGGTAACCGAGCGGGGCCGTCCCATCGCCAGACTCTCCCCTGCCACAAGCTCACAAACGCTCTCTCGACACTTAGCCGAAATGGAGAGACAGGGGCTCATCAAGCTGGGCCCTGGGAATTTACCTAAAGGCTTTTGGGCTCTACCAAGGCCCAAGGACCCGAAAGGTTTAACTGTCAAGGCTGTATTGGAGGAAA
>Ga0184640_10000495_pt1 | contig 10454 bp, 8 predicted proteins | sample PLM31_200_b2_FD_133161 | JGI IMG/M metagenome (GOLD analysis project Ga0184640, IMG submission 133161) | Groundwater sediment microbial communities from an aquifer in East River, Colorado, USA - PLM3-1_200_b2 | ecosystem: Environmental > Terrestrial > Soil > Riparian zone | place: USA: East...
ATGGAGGATGAGGTCTACGACGACGTCAACGACAGCGTCCAGTACTTGGCCGACTCGCCGCTCACGAGACCCCAGCGCCCCCTGGACTCGAACAACTCCCAGTACGGCGTGTACGGAGGCTGGATCTTCTTCCGGTTCATGTCCGAGTACTTCGCCTCGAGCGGCGTGCACAACACGGCGGTCATCCGCCGGGCCTGGGAGCTGGCCGACGGGAGCGCCGCCGGGCCCGACGAGTACTCCCTCCAGGCCCTCGCGCACGCCAGCGAGGAGGAGGGCCTCTCGTTCCGGTTCCTGTTCGCGAACTTCGCCGCCCTCAGCGACTTCCCGGCGAAGTGGTTCGAGGAGGGTGCGGCCCAGCAGTACCCGGTCCCGCCGCTCTCCGCGACGCACACGATCACGGCGCGGCGGGATGTGGTCGTGGGTGGCTACCGGATGGACCACCTGAGCAATCGGTACATCGCGTTCAAGCCGGGCCGGGGCGTCCGGTCCACCGCCAAGCTCCTGGTCGTGGTGGACCTTCCGGCGTACCGGACCGGGCCCGAGGCGTCGGTGGTGACCGTGTCGAAGTCTGGCGCCGTGAAGTACTACGCGATCGGCCTGGACCGCAGGGGCGACGGGTCCCGCCGGGTGCCGTTCGGCGGGACGATCGCCAAGGTCCACCTGGTCCTCACGAACGCCAGCACCCGGACGACCTGCTGGGTCGACCTGAACTCGGCGTACTCGTGCGCCGGCGCGCCGAGGGACGACGGCCTCCAGTACGCCTTCGGGGTCGCGCTGTTGCAGTAGGGCGGGGGCGCCGAGCACCGCTGGCCCGCCTCCCCGTCCTTACGCCTTGGGGATGTCCTTGTTCGGGTCGAGGAACGGGATGGGGACGACCTGGGCCTTGACCGGCGGGCCGAACGGCCACTCGACCTCGAGCACCGTCCCCGGCTCGGAGAGCTCGATCGGCACCCACGCGTAGCCGATGTTCTTGGCGAGACGGGGCGACCACACCGCGTTCGTGACGTGCCCGACCTCCAGGCCGCCCTTGTGCACCGGCCAGAACTCCTCCTGCTCCCCGGGCATCCGGTCATCGCCGATCTCCACCCCGACGAGCTTCCGCTTGACGCCCTCGCTCCGGATCCGTTCCAGCGCAGCCTTTCCGATGTAGTCACCCTCCTGGGGCTCGACCAGGCGCTCCATGCCCGTGACCTCGAACGGGTTGTTCGACAGGTTCATGTCGGGCCCCCAGTTGAAGATGCCGGCCTCCATCCGCCGGATGTCGGACGGTCCGGTGGGCCGGATGTTGAACGGCACGCCGGCCTCCAGGATCCGGTCCCACAGCTCCTCGCCCCTGGCGAACTCGCGGAGGTAGATCTCGTAGCCGACCTCCGCGGTCCATCCGGTCCGCGAGATCACCACCGGGATCCCGGCGAGCTCGGCCTCCCGGCACCAGTAGTACCGGAGGTCGAGGATGGAGTCGCCGAACAGGGCGCGCACGACGTCCTTCGACTTCGGCCCCTGGACCTGGACCGGCCAGGAGTAGGCCTCCCGGATCTCCACGTCCATCCCGGCGAACGCGGCCACCCCCCGGCAGTACAACAGGCCGTCGGAGTCGGCCAGGGCCAACCAGTAGTGGTTCTCGCCCAAGCGGAGCAACACGGGGTCGTTCACGATGCCGCCGTCGTCGGCGGTGATGGGGACGTACTTGCACTGCCACACGGCGCACCGGTTCAGGTCGCGGCAGGTGAGCATGTTGGTGAACCGGTGGGCGTCGGGGCCGGTGATCTCCACGCACCGCTCCACGGCGACGTCCCACAGGCACACGTGCTCCAGCAGGTGCCAGTACTCCTCCTCGAAGCTCGTGTAGTAGCCGGGGAGGTACATGTGGTTGTACAGCTCGTAGGACTGACACCCGGCCCGCTGCGTGGCCTCGAAATACGGCGACTTCCGGTACCAAGGCCGGAAGTACAGGAACGTGCCGCTCATGGTGGGCCCTCCGATCCGTTCGGGTACGCCCGAATCCTCGTTCGGGCTCGGACCCTGAGCAAATCGGGGAGCGCTGGAGTGCCGGGAAGCGGCTACGTGGACATCAGGTCGAGGCCCAGCACGGCCTCGGCGGCCTTCATGCAGGCGATCAGGGATTCCTTGTTCCCGGCGAGCGCCGCCTCGGCGCCCCGGTCCAGGGACGAGGCCACCGCCCAGGCCTTGACCTCGGCCTCCCCGAACTCGATCCGGTCCTCCGACCTCGCGGCTTCGAACAGCAGCTCGAAGGTGGCCTGCATGTACAGGTCGATCAGCGCCACGAGCCGTTGCGAGTCGGTGGCGCCCGGCTGGAGCGAGTCCCGCAGGGCGGCCAGCACCTGGTCGCCCCGGGCGGCCAGGGCGATCCGGGCCTTGTTCGGGTCTGCCTGGGCGAAGCGCAGCATGGCAGAGACCGATTCCGAGAAGACCGCGTTCTGACTCATCGATCCCTCCCGCCATCCGGGCCCAGCCCGCCCCCTCACCGGGCCGGACTCTTGTGGCGTATCCTCCACCCGGGCCAGCAGCGCCGCCATCGGCCGATGGTCCATTTCCCCCAGCCGGAGGACAGGGCGACCGCGTGCAGGCTACGACTTTCGATGTAGATGGGGGATACCCGGAAAGGGACAACCGGACACGGCCTGGGAGGCCACACGCACGGACGAGGAGGGCCTGGCGGGGAGCGGCGCTACCGGTAGAGGATGGGGCAGGTCATGGTGCGGATGACCCCCTCCACCTGCTGGATGGGACGGAGCACCCGCTTGCCGAGCTCGTCGATGCTGTCGGCCTCGGCTCGAACGATGACGTCGTAGGGGCCGGTGACCACGTCGACCCGGAGCACCCCGTCGAGGTCCCTGATGGACCCGGCCACGTGGGCGCTTCCTCCGACCTCGTTCTGGATGAGCACGAACGCCTCCAGCATCGTCACCGCCTCCCACCGTTCCTCGCCGTCGGCCCATGATGCGCCGGGGTTCAACCGGGCACAACCCGGACCCGGCCGAGTTCACCGGATCGTTACCGGGGCGCGCCCCTCCTTGAGCGACCCGGCGGGACGGGGGAGAATCCACCCCGTCCCCGGCCGAGGAAGGACCGAACCTGAGGATCGCCCACAGCGCCCGGCTCACGTTCGTCACCTCGTTCATCCTGGTGGCTGCGGCGGCGGCCACGCCCGAGGCAGCCGCCGCCGCAGCCTCGACGGCCGGCGGGCCGGAGGTCGCCACCCTCGGCGCCTCGTCCACGCTCATCGTGAACGGCGACCAGGTGCAGCTGTCCGGCGCCGTGAGCGGCGACGCCTCCTGTCAGGGCTCCCGGGCGGTCGAGCTGGAATGGCGGCCCGTGGACAGCTCGGCGTGGGCGATCGTCGGCACGGGCACCACCAGTGGCGACGGGAGCTACGCCTTCACCGACGGCCAGCAGTACACGGGCGCGTACCGCGTCTCGCTCCCCGAGACCGCCTCCTGCCGGGTCGTGGTGTCCGATCCGGTCGGGGTCCGGGTTCGGGTCTTCGTGGACTCGACCCTGCTCGCCTCGTCCCTCACCGCGGGGAGCTGCCTGGAACTCGACGTCACGGTCCGACCGGACAAGGCCGGCCAGAACGTGGTGATCGAGCGCCGGACGGCCTCGGGGTGGCAGACCGTGGACACGCTCACGCTGGACGGTTCGTCGTTCGCCGAGACCAGCCCGTGCTTCGGGTGGGAGGACCTCGGCGTGGTCCGGCTGCGGGCCCGGTGGCCCCAGCAGGACGACCTGAACGCGCCCGGCACCGGCATCGCGCTGGCCTTCCAGATCTCCAAGGCCCCGTGGATGAAGAAGATCGACGAGCTGGTGGCGGGGCACGCGGTCTCGGTCTCCGTGGGCGACGACGGCTCGTTCCTGTACCAGCGGGCGGACACTTCGCCCCGCATCCCCGCCTCCAACGAGAAGCTCCTGCTCTCGATGGCGCTCCTCGACACCCTCGGCTCGGGTCACGTGATCGCGACCCGGGCCGCGGCGGCCTCGGTGGAGGAGGGCGTGGTCCAGGGGGACCTGTGGGGCCTTGGCCGGGGCGACCCGGAGATCACGGCGGCGGGGATGGCCTCTCTGGCCGGCCGGCTGGTCGAGGCCGGGGTGACCAGGGTGCATGGCAGCGTGATGGGTTCGACCGGCTACTTCCGGCACGATTGGTGGGCGGAGGGATGGAAGGTCGGCCGGACCCGTCTGTACGTGGCCCCGCCCACGGCGCTCACGTTCGAGGGCAACGCCACGCGGCGGGGCTTCACCCGCGACCCCGAGGTCCTGGCCGCCCGGTCGCTCACGAACCAGCTGGAGAAGCGGGGGGTTGCGGTCCGGGGGACGCCGGGGTCGGGCCCGCCCCCCGATGGCCTGACGGGCGTCGCGGCCATCGCGTCCCGCCCGCTGCCCGCCCTCCTCACCTTCATGAACCGGCTGTCGGACAACTTCTATGCCGAGGTCCTGGGCAAGCTCCTCGGCGCCAGCGCCGCCGGGCCCCCCGGGACCATCGCCAAGGGAGCGGGGGCCATCCGGGCCTGGGTGGCGAGCCGCGGAGTCGAGTTCACCCTGTACGACAGCTCGGGCCTTTCCTACGCGAACCGCGTGACGGCCCAGGGCATCCTCCGGCTGCTGTGGGCGGCCGGCGAGGCCTCGTGGGGGGAGCTCCTCCAGCAGACCTTGCCGGCCGGGGGGCAGGGGACCCTGGAGGACCGGCTCAGCGGGGTACGGGTCCGGGCCAAGACGGGCACCCTGGAGGACGTCTCCGCCCTGTCGGGCTGGGTGTGGCTGGAGAAGGAGGGGGCCTGGGCCGAGTTCTCCATCCTGTCCGCGGGGATGCCGAAGTGGCAGGCCTCCCGGATCGAGGACCGGATCGTCCGGCTCGTGGCGAGCAGCGCCCACTGATCCTGGCAGGGCCGGTGCCCGAAGCGTAAAGCGTGTCCCCGGGCCGGCCGATGGATGAGCGATGGAGTCTCGATTGACGGCGCCCGGCCGCGAGGACCTGCTGGCGCAGATCTTCCACCACAGCTCGGAGGGGATCCTGCTTGCTCGCCTGGACGGGCGCATCGCCGACGCCAACGACGCCTTCCTGTTCCTGGTGGGCCGGGACCGCGACGACGTCGTGGGGCGGACGGTGGCCGACCTCGGGCTGTTCGCGGAGCTCGGGGACGAGCGGGCCCGGGAGCTCCTCCAGGAACGCGGGACCATCGACGGCCTCGACGCGCACGTTCGCACCCCCTCCGGTGAGAGCCGGGTCCTTCGCCTGTGGGCCGAGGCCATCACCGACGGCGGCGAGCCCATCGTCGTCGTTCGGGCATCGGACGTGGAGGGCCGGATGGCCGCCGGAGCCCGCTACTACGAGCTCCGGGAGGCCGAGGTCCGCTACCGCGCGCTGGTCGAGCAGATCCCGGCCATCACCTATACGGAGATCGAGGACGAGACCAGCCCCACCGGGTTCCGGGACGTCTATGTCAGCCCGCAGTCCGAGCGCATGCTGGGCTACACCGCTTTCGAGTTCCAGGCTGACCCCGGGCTGTGGTTCAAGGCCACACACCCGGAGGACCGCGATCGCGTGCTGGAGGAGGACCGCAGGTCGGGAGCGACGCGGTCGAGGTTCAGCTCCGAGTACCGGATGATCGCGAAGGACGGCCGGGTGGTGTGGTTCCGGGACGAGGCGGCGATGGTGGAGGACCCGCTCTCCGGGGTGAGCTTCTGGCAGGGCGTGATGCTCGACATCACGGAGCAGAAGCTGGCCGAGGCGAACCGCGCAGAGGTCGAGGCGAAGTACCGGACGCTCGTCGAGCAGATCCCGTCCATCGTGTACCTCGCCGAGTACGGCGAACAGGGCGACTGGCTGTACATCTCCCCGCAGATCGAGCGGGTCCTGGGGTACGCACCGGAGGAGTGGCTGGTCCACCCCCACCCCATGGCATCGTTCACGCACCCGGACGACCTTCCGGCGGTCCGCGAGGAGGAGGACCGGTCGCTCGCCATGGGCGAGTCATTCCGGGCCGAGTACCGGATGCGGACCAAGGACGGTCGGTGGAAGTGGATCCTGGACGAGGCCACCACAGTGCGCGACGCGGAGGGCCGGCCCCTGGTGCTCCAGGGGGTGATGTACGACCTCACCGAGCGCAAGGCCGTCGAGGAGGAGCTGGCCGCGGCCGTCGACAAGCTCCGGGCCCTGGACCGGCTGAAGGACACGCTCCTCCAGGCCCTGTCCCACGACCTCCAGAACCCGCTCACCGCGATCCTCGGGGCGGCGAGCACCCTGGCCCGGCTGGACCACGAGCTGACCGAGGAGGAGCGGAGGAACCTCCTTCAGGCCCTGGAGGCCCGGACCCGGGCCGCCAAGACCCTGCTCACCGACCTCCTGGACCTGGACCGCCTGGACGCGGGCATCGTGGAGCCCCGGCGGGAGCCGGTGGACCTGTCCGAGCTGGTGCGCCGCCTCGCCGACTGCCCCGAGCTCGAGGGACGGCCGGTGGTGATCGAGGCGGCGGACCACGTCACCCTCGAGGTGGACCGGGCCAAGGTCGAGCGGATCGTGGAGAACCTGCTGGTGAACGCCGACCGCCACACGCCCGAGACCTCCCGGATCTGGATCCGCGTCTCGGAGCAGGACGGCGGCGCGGTGATCGCCGTCGAGGACGACGGGCCCGGCGTCCCCGACGTGCTGAAGGAGACGATCTTCGAGGCGTATCGGCGGGGGCCGGAGGCCGCCGAGCTGCCGGGAAGCGGGATCGGCCTGTCGCTCGTGGCGAAGTTCGCGGAGATGCACGGCGGGCGGGCCTGGGTGGAGGACCGGCCGGGCGGCGGCGCCTCGTTCCGGGTGTTCCTCCCGGGCTCCCCGGCGACGGCGACGGCGACGGCGACGGCCTCCGGGTCGTAGGCCCGCCGCCTACCGCTCCGGTGAGACCCCGAGCGCCTCTTCGATCTCCCGGGCGGCCGCCGCGACCGCAGACCCGTATCGCCTCCCAGGCCTGGGCCCCAGTCGCTGGGCCGGTCCCGACACCGAGACCGCCGCGACGACGCCCCCGAGCGCGCCGAAGACGGGAGCGCTGACGGAGGCCACCCCCGGCTCCCGTTCCCCCGCGCTCTCGGCCCACCCTACGCGCCGCACCGTGCCGAGCTGCTGCCTCAAGCGCTCGGCGGTTGGAGTCCGCTCGGTGAACGGTCGAACCTCTCCCAAGAGCCGGTCCGCGTCCCGGGCCCAAGCCATGAGCACCTTCCCGGCAGAGCCGGCGGTGAGCGGAAGCGAGGCGCCGATCTGGACGATGGTCCGGAGCTCGCTCGCGGATTCGACCGCGTCGATGCAGAGCCGCTGGTCTCCCGATCTGACGAATAGCTGTGCGCTCTCCCCGGTGAACCGAGCCAGTCGTTCCAACGCCGGATGGGCCAGGTCGCGCAGGGGAAGCTCCCGCATCGCGGTCGCGGCGAGCCGCAGGAGACGGGGACCCAGTTGATAGCCGACGCCGCCCACCCGAGCGAGGAACCCATGGGACTCCAGGGCCGCGAGCAGCCGATGGGCCGTCGGCCTGGTCAACCCGGTGGCCTCGACGATGTCGGTGAAGGTCCGGGCTCCCCCCTCCACCGCTTCGAGGACGGCGACGGACCGGTCAAGGACGCCCACACCGGCCGAGCCTGCCCAACGCCCTCGTGCTACACTCATGTTCCGCATATTGGTATCATGTTCCACTATTTGGAACAAGGGCGAGACCGGGAGCGCTGAGCGACCTCCCGGGCGGAGGTGGAGCGGCACCGTGGGGCAGACGCTTTCGCAGAAGGTGTGGGAGCAGCACGTGGTCCGTCGGGCCGAGGGCGAGCCCGACGTGCTGTACGTGGACCTCCACCTGGTCCACGAGGTCACCAGCCCCCAGGCCTTCGACGGGCTGCGACTGGCCGGCCGGCCGGTCCGCCGTCCCGACCTCACCGTGGCGACCATGGACCACAACGTCCCCACCGCCCCCGGGCCGGAGGACCCCACCTCCGTGCGGCAGATGGACGCCTTGGCCCGAAACTGCGAGGAGTTCGGGATCGCCCTGTACCCCACCGGCCACATCGGCCAGGGGATCGTCCACGTGATCGGGCCCCAGATGGGCCTGACCCAACCGGGCCTGGTCATCGTGTGCGGCGACTCCCACACCTCGACCCACGGCGCCTTCGGCGCGCTGGCGTTCGGCATCGGGACCTCCGAGGTCGAGCACGTCCTGGCCACCCAGACGCTTCGGGCGAACCGGCCGGGCTCCATGGCCCTCACCGTGGAGGGCGATCTGCCCCCCGGCGTCACGGCCAAGGACGTGATCCTCGGGATCATCGCCCGGATCGGGACCGACGGCGGCGTGGGCCACGTCCTCGAGTACCGGGGCTCGGCCATCCGTTCGCTGTCCATGGAGGGGCGGATGACGGTGTGCAACATGTCGATCGAGGCCGGCGCCCGGGCCGGCATGGTGGCGCCCGACGACACCACGTTCGCCTACCTGGAGGGCCGTCCCCACGCGCCGAAGGGCTCCGGCTGGGAGCGGGCCCTCGACCACTGGCGTTCGCTGGCCACGGATCCAGGCGTCGCCTTCGACCGGGAGGTCGTGATCGACGCCGCCGAGCTCACCTCCTACGTCTCCTGGGGTACGAACCCCGGGCAGACCGTCTCCATCGACGGGTTCGTGCCCGACCCGGCCTCGTTCCACGACCCGGTTCGGCGGGAGGCGGCGGAGCGAGCGCTCGCCTACATGGCCCTGGAGCCGGGGACGGCCATCCGCGACATCCGCCCCGACACCGTGTTCATCGGCTCCTGCACGAACAGCCGGATCGAGGACCTCCGCTTGGCCGCCGAGGTCGTGCGGGGGCGCCGGGTCCGGGAGGGCCTCCGGGCCATGGTCGTGCCCGGCTCGATGCTGGTGAAGGCCCAGGCCGAGCGGGAGGAGCTCGACCGGGCCTTCAGGGCCGCCGGGTTCGAGTGGCGAGACGCCGGCTGCTCGATGTGCCTGGGGATGAACCCGGACCAGCTCTCGCCGGGCGAGCGGTGCGCCTCCACCTCGAACCGGAACTTCGAGGGCCGCCAGGGCAGGGGCGGGCGGACGCACCTGGTCAGCCCGGCCGTCGCGGCGGCCACCGCCATCGCAGGCCGGTTCTGCACCCCCGCCGACCTCGGCGTCGACGTCCCCAGGGCGAAGGGGGCCTAGCCGCGTGCAGCCGTTCCGGACCCACACCGGCACCGCCATCCCCCTGGACCGCTCCGACGTGGACACCGACCAGATCGTCCCCGCCGAGTACCTGAAGCGGATCGAGCGCACGGGGTTCGGTCCGTTCCTGTTCGCCGAGTGGCGGAAGGACCCCGCGTTCGTGCTGAACGACCCTCGCTACGAGGGGGCCACAGTCCTGCTGGCCGGGGCGAACTTCGGGAGCGGGTCCAGCCGGGAGCACGCGGTGTGGGCCCTGGAGGACCACGGGTTCCGGGTGGTCATCGCGCCGTCCTTCGCCGACATCTTCCGCACGAACTGCACGAAGGTCGGGCTGCTGCCGGTGCAGCTCCCGGCCGCGACGGTGCGGGCGTTGATGGACGCGGTCCTGGCCGACCCGGCCGCCCCGCTCACGGTGGACCTGGAGGCGAGCACGGTGGCCGGGGCGGGGGTCGAGGCCTCCTTCGAGATCGACGAGTTCACGAGGTGGCGGCTGCTGGAGGGCCTCGACGACATCGGGCTCACCCTTCGCCACACGGACGCCGTCGCCGCGTACGAGGCGACCCGGCCCTCCTGGCTCCCGGCAACAGCGCCGTCAGCGTGAGGGCGTCCCGGACGCCGAGGACGGCCATCTGCACACGGTATCGCCTCGGTGGGGGATGGAAGATGGGAGGTCCAGGGTAGCCCGGCATTCCTAAGGTAGCCATTCAGAGCTACCGATTCATCCACTATGAAGCGCCGGGCATGGCTGCTCTACCTGCTCGCGGGCGCCCTGGCCACGCTAGCCTGGGAACTGCTCCCGTACATCGGCGTGGGGCCACTGTTCAATGCCATCGCCCTGTCCTCCCCGGTCGCCATCGTGGTGGCCGTTCGGATGTGGGGGCCGGAGCAGCGCGCTCCCTGGTACCTGTTCGCCCTGGGCCAGGCCTTCTTCGTGGCCGGGGACGTCATCACCCAGAACTACGAACGGCTGTTCGGGACCCCCCTGCCGTTCCCGTCGCTCGGTGACGTCTACAACCTGGCCATCTATCCGTGCATGATCGCGGGCATCCTGATGCTGGTCCACCGGCGCACCCCGGGCCGCGACCGGGAGGGCCTGATCGACTCCCTCATCGTGGCCATCGGCATCGGGACGATCTCGTGGGTGTTCCTGGTGTCGCCCATCGCCCGGGACAACCTGGTGGGGCTGGTCCCGAAGGTCGTCAGCATGGCCTATCCGCTCATGGACCTGATGCTGCTCGTGGTGGTGGTCCGGCTGGCCATCGGGGGCGGCAAGCGGGCCGCGTC
>Ga0184640_10000497_pt1 | contig 10446 bp, 3 predicted proteins | sample PLM31_200_b2_FD_133161 | JGI IMG/M metagenome (GOLD analysis project Ga0184640, IMG submission 133161) | Groundwater sediment microbial communities from an aquifer in East River, Colorado, USA - PLM3-1_200_b2 | ecosystem: Environmental > Terrestrial > Soil > Riparian zone | place: USA: East...
ACCCAGAAGGCCTCCAAGGTTCGCAAGGCTGGCGCCAAGGCCAAGGTCAAGGTTGAGGACGAGCCGGGCTGGTATCCTTCGGGCGACACCTTCTCGATGCCGAAGTTTCGCACGGTCAGGCTGTAGCCACTAGGAATATTTCGCCCCCACTGCTAGTTGTGGGGTGTTGAGATGTCTCTCGCACTCTATAAGTCACTCAAAACCGCTGTAGAGCAGCGTCGTGATGAGACCATGATTGGCGAAGCCAACATGATGGCCGCCCTCTACGAGGGCAACCTCCCGCCCGAGTATGACAAGTTCTTCCCCTCCACGCAGCCGAAGCACATCGTGCAGCTCGTGCGTGACGCTTGGGACGACCTGGCCTCCCAGGTCGGCAAGTTCCCCGACCTTCACGTTGAGCCGCTGAAGGAGACGGCCAAGGAAGCCAACCTTGCCGAGAAGCTGGAGCGGATCAGCTACGCCTACCTCGACAAGGCCGAGCCGAGCGGACGCCTGATGATGCGCCAGGTGGCCTGGTGGCTGGTGGGTACTGGCCGAGCCTGCGTCTACGTGCGTCCCGACTACAAGAAGATGACTCCCGTTCTGACGATCAAGGACCACAGGACCGCCTTCCCGAACATGCGCACGGTCGGGAACGTCCCGGTCGAAATCTTCGACATCATCTTCGCTTACGACATCCCGTATCTGGAGGCCGTCGCCCTCGACCTGGCCCCGACCCTAGACCCCGACAAGCTTCCCACAACGAAGCGGGTTGAGGTCCTGGAGTTCATCGACGACCAGCGCCACGCTGTCGTTTCCGAGTATGGGAAGGGCACCGTCTCTACCCACGGCCTGGGCTATGTGCCCGCCTGGGTGTTCCAGAACTTCAACCCCAATCGCCCTTCCGGCATCTCCCTCTTCAAGAACCAGGTCTCCCTCATGGTGGCCGTCTCGATGCTGGTCAGCCTCAAGCTGGCTGCCGCCGATCGAACGGTCAACCCGATCTACTGGGCGAAGGGCTGGCAGGGTTCGGTGAAGATCGGGCCTTCCGTCCTCAACAAGCTCGGCCCGCAGGGGGAGATTGGACGTATCGACCCGCCTCGGCTCGATCAGACGGACCGCGACATCGCCCAGTTGGTCCAGTTCAGCAACATCCTCAACAAGCACCCCGAGGTGCGTCAAGGTCAGGTGGACTCGAAGGGGGCTTACCTCTCCTCGAAGACCCTGGAGACCCTCGCCTCCTCGCTGGATACGGTGGTGGGTGACTACTGGGACAACATCGCCCTCGGCATGCGTCACCTGATCCGCTGCTGCTACGCCATGGACGAAACGCTGTGGCCGTACGAGGAGAAACGGATCAGCCTCAACATCAAGGGCAACCCGGTCCGGGACAAGTATACGCCCATCGTTGACATCGACGGCCGTTACGAGATTGCCGTCAACTACGGGTTCGGCATCGGTGGCTACCAGGGCTTCCTCCAGAACATCCAGGCCAACCAGGCGAAGATGAAGAGCCGCAAGGCCGCCATGCAGGAAATGCCGGGAGTGACCGACGTGCCGAAAGACCTGAGGCAGATGCAACTGGAAGACCTGGACGACGCCGGAATGGCGCTCATCCAGACCCAGGCGACCAGCGGTCAGATGGACATGTTGACCTGGGCCCAGATTCGGAAGAGCATCGCCGAGACCGGCAAGGAGCTTCACGAGGTCATCGGGGACCTCCAGGCCGAGCTTCAAGAACAGGCCGCAGCGGCCATGACGGGTGGTGGTGCGGAGGCCATGACGGCCGCCCCAGCCCCGCCCGGGTCCATGGAGGGCCCTGACCTGAGGGCGCTGCCCGGGCTGAACCCCGGGTCGCTGGTCGGCTAGTGGCGGGCGGATATATCGCCCCGGACGGCAGGCCGTCCCAGGCGAAGGGAATCGGAAAGACAGCGAAGAGGCACGACTTGGAGAAACCGAAGACACCAGGGATTGGTGGCCCAGCCACGGGCCCGACTGACCTACAGCAGGGGGACGTGCAGCGCCTCGAACAGGCGCAGCGTGTTGCCCCGATCACACAGCAGGGTCCTGCCCGGCCGCCTACCGGCGGGGCGCAGACCCAGCAACCCCCCACCCGCGCACAGGTGCCCGCGGATGCGATCGACTACCTTGGAGGTCGTCTGAAGAAGGGCACCCTACCTGCGATGGGTGGTGGCCAGGGTATCGAGCGAGTCGACATCAGCCAGTGGATGCCGCTCCTGAAGGAGCTAGCCCGCAACCCGCAACGTTCCGGGCCGCTGGCCGCCGCCCTCGTTTCCCAGCTTTCCAACTTCGCTTCCTCGCCTGCTGTGGGCCGGGTCCGGGTGGTTGATGAGCCCGCCATCGAGAAGGCTGTCCGAACGGCGTACTCGTGACGCTACCGAGCCCGATCGACACTGAAGCAAGCGACGATCCCGAACTCGAAGGGATCAGCGGGGGTGACCGCGAGTTTCCGGAAGACGACCTTGCGTTCATGCGCAGTGGCGTGCGTACGGGCGCATCCGTCACCGCCATTGCCAGCACTACGCCCGGGCGTGTTCCGCTTAGGCCCCGTTACGTTAGGGCCAACACCCCACCGACCTACGGCAACAACAACATCGCCCTGGCCGAAGCGATCAACCTGATCGGGTCCAGTGCGTCGTTTGGCGAGCTGTTCCACAACATCAAGAACAGCGCCACCGCCATCTTGACTGCCCCGGCTCTGATTTCCTACTTCACTGACCTCTACGAAGACAACCCTGCCTACTTCGACGAGGTGGCACGCCTGCGCCAGGAGGGCCAACACATCCGGCAGGCACAGTCCAACGCCTTCATGAAGTACGGGGCCATCGAGAACGTGATGGCTGCCATCGCCGAACAGGTCAACCCGGGCGACGCGAAGGCGTACCAGGTGGCGGACAATTCTCCAGCTCAGATGGCTCTGATTAGCGACTACGGCAAGTCTCTCGATGCCGAGACCAACGACTTCCTGGTTGGTATCTTGGCTTCCATTCCAGACACCAACATCATTCCCCGCCAGGGTATGCGTATTGGGCCCGCCCAATTCGGGCTTCCAAGCCTGGGCGACGTGGCCTCTCTCTTCCAAGAGGACCGGAACCCGCGTGAGGAGGTGGCCGCCGAGGCCATTGCCTGGTTGAGCGAGAACCCGCTCGACACAGACGAAGAGCACCGGCGCTTCATCACCTGGTTCTGGATGACAGCCGTGGAGAAGACCAACGAGATGAGCCCCTCTACTGGAATTGGCAAAGCTGTCGATACGCTGGGGTATGTGCTTGACGCCCCGAAGCATCTCGCAACCGAGGCTGCCAAGACGGTGCTGCTGCGGACTACCGCCCCAGCAGAAGGTCTCAACAGGAACGCTTTGTCTTTCGGGCAGATAGTTGCCCTTACGGTCGGACTGAATCCCGGTGATGAGCCGGGGTCCAGCTTCCTCAACCATCCGCTCTGGAAGCTAGCGACCGGCCCACTGGAGTATGGGGCGAACCTGGCAATTCCGGTGGTAGGTGCTGTATCGCTTGGGCGTATGATTGCTGGCGGAGAGCCGATCAAGACCCCCTTCTTGGGGAACCTCGCCACCAGCTTCCGTGCCTCCACCAGCTACGAGGCGATGTCTGGCAGCGCCGACCTGCTGACCTGGTTTGCTCTCGATCCGGTCAACTACTTCGCAGCGGCAGGGTTAGGTGTGAAGCAGGCAGCGGCGGTCATCCGACCCCAGAACCTGTCGAAGGGTAGGGCCTTCCTGCGCGCCATCACCCCATTCTATGGGTCGAGGAGTCTTGGGGTTCGTGGTGGCATCACGTCCCGTATGGCGTGGGCGGCCGTTTCCCAGACAGCCGATGAGATGGTGGATACGGTGCGCCACACCGCGAAGGGCCGCCGCCTCTTCGAGATTGTCCGCACCACCGAGAACGTGAACGAACTGTCTCGGATGGTTCCAGGAGTCCCGGCGCCATTTTTGGCAGAGCTGATGAGCGTAGCGCGGGTGACTGGAGGCAAGGCGGAGGACTTCTTCTGGGAGACATTGCGGGGTGCCCTCCACGGCTGGAACGAGGCGGGCGACCCGGGCACCTTCCGGGGTTTGACTGGGCTGCTCACCGCCTACGAGGACGACATCAAGAACGCCGCACGCCTACACTTGGCGGACGGTACGTTGTCGATCCGCTCGGTGGCTCGCCGCTTCTTCGGGAGTTCTCCCACAGTTTACGAACCGGCGGGTGGGGCCTGGAAGGCCTCGGTCACCGTGGGCGATGACTTCCCCAAGGTGGTGATTGATCGCCGCAACTGGACCGAGCTGAGCCTGGATGCAGGGTCGAAGGCGACCCAAGACATGGTTGAGAACCTGGCTCGTTACGAACCCGACCTGGCGGCGAAGGTGGCGCTAGTGCAGGAGGGAACCCTCTCGTCTCTGTCGCAAGTCGAAGTGGATGCTGTTAGGAGCTGGCTGAACAACTGGACCGAGTTCGATGCGGTCAAGTTCGGTGATGAGTACATCTTTGCCACCAGGGCCGAACCAAAGATCATGGGTGGCCTCGACAACGCCTCGTTGTCACAGGTTGAAGACGTGCTCAAGGCCGAACTGGATAACGCCGTGGCCGCCTACGGGATTCGGCAGCAATTGGGGGCTCGCACGCACGAAATCATGCTGATTCACCGCATGCCGAACGTCAGTTCGGGAGTGATCTGGCGTACCCGCATTGCTACCGGGTTGGGTCTCAACTCCCACACCCGAGCCGGTGAGTTCTTCCGCAAGTTCCGGCACGGCATCAGCTCCCCGATCCCGGGCGAGGTGAGTTTCAGGGACGCGGTGAAGGGCGGGAAGAACTTGGAATCCTTCATGCGCTTCCTGGGGGTGAACAACCCGCTCATTGACGAAATCATGGATGAGTGGTGGCGGGCCGAAACGATCGAGGGTCGGTACACCACCTTCGTGGTTGGCATGCGCAAGATTGGCGATGCGCTCGATGACCCGCACCTGAGGTGGGGCCTTCGAGACTTCTGGGTGCGGCACGGGCAACACGCCTACTACACCAACTCCCATGGAATTGAGATCGGTCTCGCCCTCGACGGCGAGCAGCGAGTTGTCATTCCGTTCACGAAGCGACTAATGACGGAGAGCGTTCCGCTTCCGAATGCCTTGGAGATGCAACGTGCCATGCGCCGGTATCGCTTCGGGGCAAAGCACCCGAGGCTGATCCGGGGTTTGGGCACAACGAACCAGAACCGGATGACCCTGGCCGAACAGGTCAAAAACCAGATTCGGAGAACGCAGGGCCCCAAGGTCGCTGAGGCCCTCACCGACGATACGGCCCTGGCCATCGCCTACGCCGACGTGATCGGAACGGATCGCATCTCTGGGTTGGGCCTGGTGGGCCGAATGGCCCGTACGGCAGGCAAGGGATACGGCATGTTCCACTCGATCTTCACGGTCTCGCAGCTTGCGCTGCGTCCCTTTGCCTGGGCGACCCGGGTGAACCTGGAAGAGCACACCCGGGGCTGGATGATGGGCCTTCCAACTCTGTTCCAGAATCCGTCGCTCTACCTGACGACGATGTGGGATTCACGCTACTTCGTGCGCAGGCCGAAGATGTACCAACGCCAGGTGGAAGCCCTGAACGGGTTCCTCAAGGATGTCTTCGCCCGCGGCAGGAGCACTCAGGAGATTGTGGCTGACGTGAACATGTTCCTCCCCGGCTTCGCCGACAAGGTGACGGCCAAGGGTATCACGGACCCAGCATCGCTGCGTTCCTTTGCTTCCTCGCAACTTCATCGAGCCATGACCGGAGGCGTAGACGAGCTGAATGTCGGATCACGCCTCAACATGGCACGCCGCACCATCTGGCGCAGCCAGAGGATCGAGAGGATGAACAAACGTCTCCTCGATGTCTATGGAATCCCGGAGGATGCCGACCTCCTGGAAGACGTGCCCGAGATGTTGAACAAGTGGAACGTGCTCACCTTCGCTGATGAGCTTGCATCCAGCGTCCACACCCTCAACTGGCAGTCCAATCTACGGCCCCGGGACATCCCCGCCTATGCTCGGATATGGCTCAAGAAGACACACCAGATCGTCAACGACTATGCCGGGAAGTTCACTCTCGGGCGTATGGTGGAGGCGGCGAATGGGGTGGTCTCAGAGTTCACAGCAGCCAACTTCATCCGTACCTCGTACTGGCAGGACGTGCGAAGCAACATCGCGAAGATCGCCCGCTATCGTGGGCTGGACAATCCGACCGAAGAGGCTCTTGCCATCTTTTACCTGGACACCATCATGCGTGACGAGTACATCGTCAGCCACTTCCAGGGCCTGTGGGGCGACAACATGGTAGAACGGCAGCGCATCATCGAGGAACTCTATGCCGGGGAAACCCTGTCTGCCGCGGTGGGGGAGAAGTCGTTCATCGTTCCCCTCAGGGACCACCAGTATGCCGGAGGGAAGACCCCAGCATCGGCCCTGTTCGACGAGCTGTACACGGCCCAGAACTTCAACTTCCCGGAGCTGAACGGCGTCTTCAGCGCCATGTACGCCGATGAGGCTGAGCCGAAGAACTTCTGGCGACGCATGACGGACAACACCTTGCAGGTCTTTGGCGAGAACGTTTCGCAAACCTTTCACCGAAGGCCGTCCTACATGAGCGAGCGGCGTCGATGGAAGACGGTCCTGGATGGTCTTGGTTGGAGCGCAGCCGACTCCGCCCACTACGCCAACCAAAGGGCCTACGAGTTCGTCAACTACACCTTCTTCAACAACCAGCACGTTGGGTCCACCGTCCACCGCATGAACAGGGCGGTGCCGTTCTTCTCTGCCTGGGCGGAGGTTCTGGGAACCTGGACCTGGAAGATTCCGTCAGCGAACTTCGCTCCGATCGGGTATGCCAACATGGTGCACAAGATCGACCGCTTCATGCAGGGCCTGGTCAAGCTTGGGCTGGTCGAGAAGGCCGAGGGCGGCCAGTGGTACCTGAACCTGGATGACGACCCGATTTCGACCATGCCGCTTGGCAATGCCCTCTCAGCCTCGGGGAAGAGCATGCTGGAGGCCCCGATGACCCTGGTTGAGCAGGCAATCAACATCGGCAGATGGGCGATCAGCGAGTCCGGCATAGACGAGGACTTTGCCGGTCGGGCGAACCTGTCGGACTGGTACAGGGACGGCTATGCTCTCGCTATCGGTTCCCCCATCCACCTCAACAGCCACGGCATCATGGGTGTGAACCAGTTCCAGATCGGGCTCTCTCCGCCCCTCAACTACGCCTCCCAGATCATACTCAAGAAGGCCCCGTTCATCGGGGACACGCAGCTCATCGAGGGCGCCAACCTGGCACACATCTACGCCCGGCTCCCCGCCGATGTCTCATCTGCCCAGTTTCTTTCGATGAACGAGCGGACCCTGGTGGCGGCGTGGGGGCAAGACGCCTACAACCTCATCGTTTCGGGGGCGCTCGGCCCCGATCCCGACTTGATGGCCTACCGGACGGAGGGTCTCTTCCTTCAGGTACCGGACTCTGGATGGCTGGAGGGGTTCATTGACGACCAGTTCTACCCATTTGGGAAGGTGGAGACTCCGGTGGGGATCATCCGAGAGATTGTCCCAGCCTCGATCAGCTTCATGCTGCGCGGCGGCCTCGGTCTCTTTGTGGATGACATGCAGGACCTGGAGGGGCTCCTGTCGATCGTCACGGGTCCGGTCGAGCAATACCAGATTGATGCTGAGGTGAACCGCCAGATTCTGTCTCTCGAAGCAGAGGAAGGGCTGATCACCCAGGCGGCGGTCCTCTCGGGAAGGATCAACGCGATTGTCGAGATAAGCGGTGCGACCTCGATTGAGGGGTACCTGGCCAAGGCTCTTCCCGGGTCCCCAGAGTCGATTGAGATGAGCAAACTACAGATGGACCTGAATCTCCTGAATGACGAAATCATGAAGCGGGCCACCGATGCGGCCCTGTCCACCCTGTTGGTGCGTGGCTTCATGGGCTTCTTCGGTCCCGCCTCACCACGCATGATCGAGGATGAGGCTCGGGCCACTGCTGCCTGGTATGCCTCGAAGGATGCCGCCGAGGATGCGCTAGTCCGGGGTAGTGTGAACTTCTCTGAGCTGGTGGGACAGACGAAGGTTACCTCGTACGAGGAAATCCAGAGGGTAATGGGCCTCATGCAGCAGTGGTACGAGGACCCGACCGGGAACCAGACGAAGGCGTGGTTCCTGGGCAACTACCCATCCCTGATGGCGTTCACGCAGGGCATCACCTTTTACGGCCCGGGCGGAGTCCCAGCGGCTCAGCGTGACCTTGACCTGTTCTTTGCAGACCTTGCGGCGGGGCTGCGCATGCCATTCCCTCCAGATGTGCTGATGCAGAAGGTGGCCCGTGCCGCCATCGCTGGCGGCAGAGAGGGCGCCATCATCCAGCTCACCGGGTCGAACGATCCATACGTGCAGGCTGAGTGGATTCTCTCCAACCCCACAGAGGCTTCCGAGTGGCGCAACACCTGGCGCATGAAGCTGAAAGCCCTTGACATGTGGGACGATGAACTCAACGGCAGCGCCTACCAGGAGTGGCAGCAACGCAACGAGACGGACAATGCAACCGTGTATGCAGAGCTGGAGGAGCAGGTCTACATCATGGAAGACATCGCGGACGACATACTCGCCCTGGCCGAAATCAGCAGCCTGTCCGAGGAAGACCAGGAGCAATACCGGCAACTGACCGGAAGGCTGATCGGGGAGTACCGGAACCAGTTCGAGGAGCTGCGAGCCCAGCTTGTTGGGGGAAGCTCCTATCTGCCCGTACGGGAGCAGATTGTGTCGGAGTACTACCTCTCCATCGTGGAGCCATACTACGCTGCTCGGCAGGAGATTTTCGATACGCTGCCCGATCTGGAAACCAACACGGCCCGGGCGTCGGCATGGGAGAACCTGCGCGAGCTGGAGAACCAGCACTTCCTGTCGCTACACTCCGTAACGTATGAGGGTCAGACGATTACCGTGCCTTCCGTGTTGGAGCACAACTGGGCCATGATGGAGGAGAACGAGCAGGATGACCGGGTTGTGCAATGGATCGCCAAACCGACTGGGTGGCTGTCCCTCTTCGCCATCTCGAAGATGGTGGAGCAGTCCCCCGCCCTGACCTCCTACTTGCCCGGCACCGCCTCGGCACAGCAGGTGTACGTTGAGGCGCAGACGCTACGCAACCAGGCCATCGAGGCTGCACGTCGGGACCCTGACACCATCTCGAAGTACGAGCGAGACCAGTTCATCGCCAAGATTGACGAGTGGCTGCATTCGCAGCTCCGGGTCCAGGGTCGGCATGATGAGCTGGTGTGGCTGGATGCCTGGCCGATCGAGCGCTTGGTCATCAGTGGTCAACTGCCCGAGTCGTTGATGGAGATTGCGTCCTGGTACAAGGGCATCAAGGAGAACCTAGCTGCCCGGGAAGAGCCGGTTGGGCCTGGTTCTGGTGCTGGCCGCTACCAGTTCAACGCCCTGGCGATCTACCTGGAGGAGACCTACTACGCCGCCAACCCGCAGGCGCAGATCGACATTGACCTGTTGGGGGAGACGATGTTCGGCACTCCGAACCGTTACGAGACATACAAGCGTCTCTACGGTGGGTTCTCTGGAGAGCTGGATTAGGAATAGCAGGACCTGGAAAGAGTTGTAGAGAACATGCCCACTCCGTACCAACGCCCCGGATTCCTTCCTGATGATCAGGGTGACGGGGATGCAATGGAGCAGCCGCTTCCGGCAGCTCCGAAACACCCCGTCCTCGATGAGGTGTGGGGCGACGTTGACCCAGTAACGAAGAATGTCACCAATTACCTTGAGAAGCAGATCGGCTGGACGATCGTGGACCCGGTAACGGGCAAGGCGTACAACCAGTCCTACGCCTCCTGGGTAGCGGCCGGTGTTATGCCTGCAAACCTCACCTGGGGGGAAGCCCTGGCGGGGCAGTTGACTTGGGGCCGCAACGCCCACCAGCTCGCCCTCAAGAATGCCGCCTTGACAGATACTGGCCCGGGTGGAACTGGCAGCGGTGCCATTGCTCCCACCTACAGGGCCCCCGACGAACGCCTCATCAAGGAGGCGGTCGAGGGGGCGATGAATCGCCTGGTCGGTCGCATCTTGCCCGGCATGACCGCATCCCTACTGCGCCGGTACCAGGCTGACGACAAGCGCAACTTCAACTCCCCCACACAGGCGATTGATCCGATGGCCTCCGTCTATGAAATGATCCGCGCCACGGGCGACTATCGTGCCATCCACACCAACCGTCCCACCTCCACCGACGAGGAAACCTGGATCAGTAGCAGGGTGGCCATGCTCATCAATGCGGGCGTGAGCCCCAAGCTGGCCGCTCAGCTCGGCATCTCTCAGGCCACTGCTGCCGCTTCGCAAGATGCGGTGCAAGCTGGTGGCGAAGTGGCGAACCTCCAGTCAACGGGCCGCATGCTTGA
>Ga0184640_10000500_pt1 | contig 10433 bp, 8 predicted proteins | sample PLM31_200_b2_FD_133161 | JGI IMG/M metagenome (GOLD analysis project Ga0184640, IMG submission 133161) | Groundwater sediment microbial communities from an aquifer in East River, Colorado, USA - PLM3-1_200_b2 | ecosystem: Environmental > Terrestrial > Soil > Riparian zone | place: USA: East...
ATCTCTCGGCAGACCCTCATCTTCTGTCTTCCCGGCTCCATCAAGGCCGTGCAGCTGGCGCTGGAGCGGCTGATCCTCCCCGAACTCAAGCATCTCATCCGGGAACTGCATCGATAGAAAAGTCCATCACTCTTAGCAACATCCCTCGGGTGTAAGCAATGTCATGCCCTCCGGTTTGCCGGAGGGCATTCTTGTCCTTGGATTGGCCTAGATATTGCAAAGATCACCATTAGTTATGACCTCTCGCCAATGGTGCGAGTTGGTTCTGATCTGCTGGGGTTCTGGCGGATTCCCAAACCTGAGGCGCCAGCTTCGAACCCGACTGGATCATCCCAGCCGGGCTTTTTGTTTTCTGCTGAAAAGAGAACGGCATGAGTGGGGGGAGGATCGCTCCGCCGTCTAAGCCCGGAGCACTCTCGCAATGAGCAGTAGCACCGTGGATACAACCGTTCAGAGGTCGGCTCTCGGGCTGGTCGTCTTCGGCATCGAGGGCCAGCGCTATGCCCTCCCCCTTTCGATAGTGGAGCAAGTCGTTCCGATGGTTGCCGTGTCACCCCTTCCACAGGCCCCGATCGTGGCCCTCGGCGTCATTAACCTGCACGGCACCATCATTCCGGTCCTCGATATTAGGCGGCGCTTCGGCTTCCCACCCCGGGATTATGGACTGACGAGCCAACTCCTGGTAGCCCGGACGACCCGCCGAACCCTCGCTTTACCTGTCGATGAGGTGGCGGGAGTAATGGAGGTACCGGGAGACGCCGTCACGCCGGCAGACAAAGTCCTCCCCGGTATCGGTCACGTGGCAGGCATCGTGGCGCTTGCGGACGGCCTCCTCTTCATCCACGACCTGGATACTTTCCTCTCCCTGGATGAAGCGCGACAACTTGCAGCGGCGCTCGGGGAGGCCGAGCGATGAGCCTCTCGATCGAGGTGTGGCATCTCGCCCGAGCGCTGATTGCGCGCCGCCTGGGGTTGGACTTTTCCCAGCTCCGCCGGGCCGATTTGGAACGGGAATTCGCCCGGATCCTTGGCAACCTCTCGCCGCCCGCGGTGGACAGGTACCTCGACCGGCTCGCGAGCCTCCCCGACGACAGCCCCGAGTGGGGCCGGCTGGCCGGGGAACTCACGGTGGGCGAGACCTACTTCTTCCGGGATCACGCGTGCTTCGAGGCACTGGAGCGTGAAATCCTTCCCACCTTGATCGCCACCCACAGGGCTGAAGGGATCCTGCGGCTGCGCCTCTGGAGCGCCGGCTGCGCCACGGGCGAAGAACCCTACTCCCTCGCCATTCTGATCGATCGGCTTTTGCCGGACCGATGGGAGTGGACCGTGACCGTCCTGGCGACGGACATCAACCCCAAGGCCCTGGAAGCGGCCCACCGCGGACTCTACCGCGAATGGTCCTTCCGCGAGACCCCGCAGTGGATTCGAGACTGCTATTTCCGCCCCCGCGGCAAAGAGACCTTCGAACTGGACCCGCGGATTCGCCAGATGGTCGCCTTTGTCCCCCTCAACCTGGCCCAGGAGTGCTACCCGGCCGTGATGACCAACACCAACGCGATGGACCTCATCCTCTGCCGGAACGTCATCATGTATTTCACTCGCGATGCCCAGCAAGCGACCTTATCCCGACTCCAGGATGCGCTCGTGAGCGGCGGCTGGCTCGCCGTCAGCCCGGCCGAGGCCGCTGCTGATCTCGTGCGTCCCCTCGTGCTGGTGCAATTTCCCTGGGCCACGTTTTTCCGCAAGGAGCCCCGTGACGCCTCAGACGAAGCGGCGTCGCTCCCCACCAGGACCCTGGCACAATGGCCGGCTGAGGCATCAGTGCCGGTCCTCGATTTGGCCGCCGTTGTGCCGGACACCCCGTGCGACCCGCCCGTCTTCCCCCAGGTCCAGATGCAGGTGCACGCCGCAGCAACTCCGCCCGAGACCGAACCCATTCTGGAGCGGGCCCGGGCGTTCGCGGACCAGGGAAGGCTGGAAGAGGCTTATCGCTTGTGTCAGAACGCGTTGGGCCGGGACCGACTCGACGTGGAAGCCCACCTCATGCTGGCCGCGGTGTGCCAGGAGCGAGAGGACATCCCGGCGGCGCTCGAGGCCCTTCGCCGGGCCATCTACCTCGACCCGGACTCTGCATCCGCCAACTTCCTTCTGGGAAGCCTCCTCTTCCGCCAAGGGCACATGGGACGCGCGCGGCGATGCATGGAGACCGTCGTGACGCTCCTGTGTGCAGTCCCCCGCGATGAGCCCGTCCGCGGCAGTGGCGGCCTGACGGCGGGTCGCTTGCTCGAGACGGCGCAGGGATATCTGGCCATGGGCAGTTCCCCGTCAGGGGACAGCAAGCCGTCGGACACTCAAGGTTCCCGCCCCAGGAATGACGACCCGAAAGCGAACAAACTGACTGGAGCCAGACAGGCCCTAGCGGGGGCCGGCCCCGCTCAGAAGGGTAACGAGCCATGACGGAGCCCTCACAGACACGGCAGATCACCGATTGGCAGGAAGCCTATGCACGACTCGAGCGCGGCCGTCAGGCCCTCGACGGGGGTGAGGCCCTCTCCCCGGAGGCGGTCGAGCACATCCTGCAGGACCGGGCCCGTGCACTGGCACGGCCGCGGGAAGCGCCGCCGACCGTCACGGAAACCCTGGAGCTGCTGGTCTTTGCCCTCGGGGAGGAGCGCTACGCAGTCGAAGCAGAACAGGTCCTCGAGACCATCTTCCTCCGCGAGCTCACGCCCGTCCCGTGCACGCCGGCGATCTACCTGGGGGTCGTGAACCACCGGGGGCGGATCCTTCCGGTCTTGGATCTCCGAAGGCTGTTTGAGCTGGCGGGGCAAGGCGCCACCGAGGGGAGCCGGGTCGTGGCCGTGGACGCCGGGGGGATGACGTTCGGGATCTTTGCGGATGCCGTGGAAGGGCTTGCCCGCGTCGGGGCTCACGAGCTCGCGCCTCCTCCGGCGTCCCTCGTCGGTGACAGCCACGCCTTCGTGCAGGGTGTGGCGCGGGGCGTGAAGGGAGAGATGGTCGCGGTCCTAGACCTCGACGCCTTGGCCCGCGACGCGCGGATCGTAGTGAACGAAGAGGTCGGGTGAAGCGGCCTCTCAGAAAGGGGATGTGCGATGCGATGGACAGTAGGTCAGCGGATTGCGGTCGGATATGCGGTGGTCCTCGTGTTCCTTGGGGTGGTGGCGGGGGTAGGCATGTATGCCCTCCCGCGGACGAGCGGGATGTTCTACGGCGCGGTGCGCCAGCAAGAGCAGAGCCTCCAGGCCCTGCGGGCTGACGAAAGGATCACCTCAGGGCTTGCGAACTTCCTCCGCTATCTCCTCACCGCGGACCCGAGATTCCTTAAGACGATTGAGGACAGGCTTTCGAGCGGCCGTCAGGCCATAACAGCACTCCGTGACGCGAGCACCACTCCAGAATTGAAAAGCGGCTGGGAGGAGGCGCTGAGTCTCTTGACGTTGCTTGAGCAAGGGCAAAATGCGGCCATTTCAGCCAAGGCGGCCGGTCGGCAGGCCGAGGCGCTCCGTATCCACGCAGAGCAAGTGCAGCCGGTGCGTGAACGGCTATCACCCCTGGTTGACCGCCTTGTCGCCTCCGACCGGGCTCGCACCAAGGAGGCGACGCAGTCGGCGGTTACGGGGGCGTCTCGAGCCTTCTGGGCGATGCTCATCATCGCGGGGCTCACTCTTGTCTCCGGGATAGTCATCGCCTGGGGGTTGACGCGCTCGATCACCAGCCCCCTGCGCCAGACGATCGGGACCCTGGCCTCCGCGTGCTCAGAGATCCTCGCCAGCACCACCCAGCAGGCCGCAGGGACAGCGGAAGAGGCCACCGCGGTCCAGGAGACCTCGACCACCGTGGACGAGGTGAGGCAGACGGTGCAGGTATCGGCCCAAAAAGCGAAAGCCGTCGCCGACGCGGCGCAAAAAACCGCCCAGGTCTCTCAGGACGGACGACGCGCCGTGGAGGAGAGCGTCAAGGGGATGCAGGAGGCGAAGGCGCGCATGGAGGCCATCGCCGACAAGATCCTGGGCCTGAGTGAACGAGGACAGGCCATCGGCGAGATCATCGCCGCCGTGAGCGACCTTTCCGAGCAGTCCAACCTGCTCGCCGTGAACGCGGCCATCGAGGCAGCCAAGGCTGGGGAAGCGGGGAAGGGCTTTGCCGTGGTCGCCGCCGAGGTGAAATCCCTGGCCGAGCAGTCGAAGCAGGCCACCTCCCAGGTCCGGGGGATCCTCCAGGAGATCCAGCGGGCGACCCAGGGGGCGGTAATGGCCGCCGAGCAGGGGGTGAAGGCGTCCGAGGCAGGGGAAACAGTGGCGAGACAGGCCGGCGAGGCCATCCACGTCCTCGCCCAGAGCGTCGGCGAAGCCGCCAATGCGGCCCAGCAGATCCTGGCCTCCGCCCAACAGCAGGTCACCGGCATGGACCAGGTCGCCTCGGCCATCCAGAACATCCGGCAGGCTTCCACCCAGAACATGGCGTCGACCCGGCAGGTGGAGCGGGCGGCGCAGGACCTGAACGCCCTGGCACAGCGGCTGGGCGTGCTCGTCGCCGCAACCCGGAATCGGCACGGAAAAGGCTAACGAATTGGGGTGAGCGTCGGTGAAGAGTAAGGCAGACATCCAGGAACGACTTCTCGCCACTTTCCGTGTCGAGGCCGAGGAGCATCTGCAGGCCATCACGGCCAACCTCGTCGCCCTGAGCAAGGACCTCCCCGTCGCCGATGTGCAGGCCTTGATCGAGGCGACCTTCCGGGAGGCCCATACACTCAAGGGGGCAGCGCGCTCGGTCAGCCTCATGGAGGTCGAGGCCCTCTGTCAGGGGCTCGAGACCCTCCTCAGCCGAATCAAACGGGGGCAGGTCACGTTCACCCCGCCGGTTCTGACACGGCTCTACGAGGCCGTGGATGGGCTGGCCCGCCTGCTCACCCAAGGGCAGGGGGTCAACGCCAAGGAGGCCCGGGAGCTGATCGGACGTCTCGAGCGGGTCGGTATGGAGGCGGCGGAGGAGACTCCCGAGGCCAAAGCGGACCCCGGGCCTCCGCCATCGGCAGGCCCCGTGCCCCTCAGGTTCCTGTCGGCGGACACCATCCGCCTCTCCACCGCCAAGGTCGACGCCTTGCTCCTCCAGGCGGAAGACCTCCTCATCCCCAAGCTCGCGGCCGGAGAGCGCATCCAAGAAGCCAGGAAGCTCGTCGATGTCGTACGCCACTGCCGGACGACTGTGAACGGCATCAACGGCCGGGCGGCGATTCCCGAATTGGACAAGGCCCTCCGGTCCATTGAAGTCCAGGTCCGCGAGCTGCTTCACCGCCTCGTCCGCGACGAGCGGACGATCGCGGGGACCGTAGACGGCTTGCACGAGGAGATGCGCCGGCTGCGGCTGACGCCGGTCTCGGCCATCCTAGACCTGTTTCCCGCTATGGTCCGCGATCTGGCCGCGAAGCAAGGCAAAGATATCGAATGGGTCGCACAGGGAACCGATCTCGAGGTGGACCGCCGCGTCCTCGAAGCGATGAAGGACCCCTTGATCCATCTCGTGCGCAATGCCATCGACCATGGGATCGAGCCACTGGAGGAGCGGGCCCAGGGGGGGAAATCGACCCGGGGCCGCCTGGTGGTGACCGTGGCCTCTCTCGAGGGGGGCCGGATCGCCATCCGGGTTGAAGACGACGGTGCGGGGATCGACCCCGCCCAGGTGCGAGCGGCAGCGGTGCGGACCCGCCTCCTCACTGCCGAAGAGGCGCAGACGCTGTCCGAAGACGCCGCCAGGGACCTCATCTTTCGGTCCGGCGTCAGCACGAGTCCGATCATCACGGACGTCTCGGGCCATGGCTTGGGCTTGGCCATCGTGAAAGAGCGCGTCGAGCGCCTGGAGGGGCAGATCCGCCTGGAGACGCAGGTGGGCGTGGGAACCACCGTCTCCATGATCCTGCCCGCCACGATTGCCACCTTCCGGGGCCTCCTGGTGCATGTCGGTGGGCAACCCTTCCTTATCCCCACAGAGGCCGTCGAGCGGGTCATCCGCGTCAACCCGGATGCCATCGCGCGCCTAGAGGGACACACGGTGATCCACTTCAAGGATCAACCCCTGGGGGTCGCGAAGCTCAGCCATCTCCTCGGTCTCCCGGAACCGGACAGGGAATCCGAGTGCCCCGGTGCCGAGCCGTGCGTGGTCGTGAGATCGGGAGAGGAGCGGGCAGCCCTCCTCGTGGAGGATATCCTGGGCGATCGTGAGGTGCTGGTCAAGGAACTCCGCCCGCCTCTCGTCCGGGTCCGCAACGTGGCCGGCGCAGGACTCCTGGGGACCGGCGAGGTCGTCTTGATCCTCCGACCGGCGGACCTGCTCAGGGCGATTCGGGAGGCTCCTCGCCCGCAAGCGCCCCCGGCCCCACCGGAGCAGACAGACCGGCAGAAAGTCATCCTCGTCGTGGACGATTCCATCACGACCCGGCAGATGGAGAGAAACATTCTGGAGGCGGCCGGCTACCAGGTGCGTGTGGCCGCGGATGGTATGGAGGCCTGGACCGCTCTCAAAAGCGGGAAATTCGACCTCGTGGTGTCGGACGTGGACATGCCTCGCATGGATGGCTTCGAACTCACCTCGCGGGTCCGGGCGGATAAGAAGCTGGCCGAGCTTCCCGTGATCCTGGTGACGGCCCTGGAAGCGCGAGAGGACAAGGAGCGGGGCGTCGACGTCGGCGCCAACGCCTACATGATCAAATCCAGCTTTGATCAGTCGAACCTGCTCGAGATCATTCGTCGACTGATCTAGGGAATCGCGAATCGGCGGTGGCAAGCGAGCGACAGAAGGAGAGAAACGTATGATTCGAGTTCTGGTTGTGGAAGATTCAGCGGTCGCGCGCGAGTACCTAGTCTACTTGCTCAACGAGGATCCCGTCCTTGAGGTCGTGGGGACGGCACGCAACGGCTTGGAGGGCGTCGAGCAGGCGGAACGACTCAAACCTAACGTCATCCTCATGGACGTCCACATGCCCCGAATGAACGGCTTTGAGGCCACCCAGGAGATCATGAAGCGCTGCCCGACCCCTATCGTGATGGTCAGCGCCAGCATCAGCAAAGACGAGGTGACCCTCTCCTTCGAAGCCCTGAAGGCCGGAGCCTTGACCCTGGTCGATAAGCCCGCCGGGCCGGATCATCCGGAGCACGTGGAGACGTCGCGGCAACTCCTCGAGGCCGTAAAACTGATGGCAGAGGTCAAGGTCGTCCAGCGGTGGCCAAGGCGGGAACGCCCGGTCCCGCCCTCCCCGCCTCCCGCCAGACTGGACCGAAAGATCCGACTCGTCGCCATCGGTGCCTCGACCGGCGGCCCCCAGGTTCTGGCGGACCTCCTGGGCGAACTCCCGGCAAACCTCGCCGCCCCTATCCTCATCGTGCAGCACATCGCACTCGGGTTCACCGCAGGGCTGGCCGCGTGGCTCGACCAGGGGACGCCCCTCGCGGTGAAGCTGGCCGAACCGGGCGAGGCGGTCCGGCCTGGGACCGTCTACCTCGCCTCGGATGGCGCTCAGATGGGGATCACGAAGGAGGGCCGGATCCGCCTGACCAAGGATGTGATTGAGGACGGCTTCTGCCCGTCCGCATCCTATCTCTTCCAGTCCGTGGCGGAGGGCTACGGCCGATCTGCGATCGGGATCCTTCTCACCGGGATGGGTCATGACGGTGCGGCGGGTCTTAAGCGGCTCCGGGAGGCAGGTGGGGTGACCATCGCCCAGAACGAGGAGACCAGCGTGGTCTTCGGGATGCCGGCAGAGGCGATCCGCCTGGCGGCGGCCGATTATGTGCTCTCCGTCGAGCAGATTTTGGGCGCGATCCGCTCCCTGGTGGGTCGGGGTAGGTGAGGTGAAAGTCATGGGACGAAGGATTCTCGTTGTGGAGGACAGCCCGACGCAGGCGGAACGCGTCCGACTTCTCCTGGAGGGCGAGGGCTACCGGGTTGAGGTGGCCAGGAACGGGCGGGAGGGGCTCGAGAAAGTTCGGTCGACGCATCCGGGCCTCGTCATCTCGGACGTGGTCATGCCGGAGATGGACGGGTTCGCGCTCTGCCGAGCAGTGAAGTCTACCGAGGCCACCCGCCGGATCCCTTTCGTCCTCCTCACCGAGCGGAACGCGCCCGCCGACGTCATCCAGGGGTTCGAGGTCGGGGCCGACAATTTCATCACCAAACCCTTCACAGACGCCGCCCTCGTGGACCGCGTGCGGCGGATCTTCGAGCACCTGGAGCTCCACCAGACCTCCGGCGGGCCAGAGTCAGAGGTGGCCCTTCACGTCGGCGGCCGCCGGTTTGTCGTCTCGGCGGGCAAAGCCCAGATCGTCGAGCTCCTTCTCTCCACCCTGGAGGACCTGGCCCAGGTCAATGCGGCCCTCCAGCAGCGCGAGCGCGAGTTGGAGGTTAAGAATGAGGAGCTGGAGGCCTTCAGTTACTCTGTCTCGCATGACCTGCGTGCCCCGCTGAGAAGCATCGATGGATTCAGTCAAGCTCTGCTGGAAGACTACGCCGAGAAGCTGGATGCCCAGGGCAAAGACTATCTCCACCGGGTGCGGGCGGCGAGCCAGCGCATGGCGCAACTGATTGATGACTTGTTGCAGCTCTCCCGCCTGAGCCGCGGTGAGATCCACCGCGAGGAGGTCGATCTGAGTGGGATGGCCCGGGCCATCGTTGCCGAGCTTCAGAAGACCCAGCCGGACCGCCGGGTGGAGTACCGGATAGCGCAAGGGGTGGTGGCACAAGGAGATGCACGGCTCCTCCGGGTGGTCCTGGACAATCTGCTCAGCAATGCCTGGAAATTCACGTCAAAGAATCCCCAGGCGACCATTGAGTTCGGAGTCACTCAGAACGACGGCATGTCGGCGTACTTCGTGCGAGATGACGGTGCCGGTTTCGACATGGCCTACGGCGCCAAACTCTTCGGTCCTTTCCAGCGCCTGCATGGACCTACCGAGTTCCCGGGCACCGGCATTGGATTAGCGACGGTGCAGCGTATCGTTCACCGACATGGTGGCCGAGTCTGGGCCGCAGGTGCGGTGGGGCAAGGCGCGACCTTTTCCTTTACGCTCTAGGGGGGCCGCATGGACAACAGAATCATCCTGCTGGTGGAGGACAATCCCGACGATGTGGAGTTGACCCTGCGGGCGCTCAAAAAGAACAACGTCACCAACGAAGTGGTGGTAGCGCACGATGGGGTCGAGGCGTTGGATTATCTCTTTGGCTCCGGCGCGTATGCGGGCCGTGACCTAAGCGTCATGCCGACGGTTATCCTGCTCGATTTGAAGCTGCCCAAAATGGATGGCCTGGAGGTCTTGCGACGTCTCCGCGCGGACAACCGGACAAAACTCCTCCCGGTCGTCATCCTGACCTCGTCGAAAGAGGAGCGAGACATAGTTAACGGCTACAACTGCGGCGCCAACAGCTACGTGCGCAAGCCGATAGATTTTGCCCAGTTCACGGAAGCCGTGGGGCAATTAGGGCTGTACTGGCTGCTCTTGAACGAGGGACCGCCAGGAAGAGGGTGAGGTTCGATGAGCCGACCGCTTCGCTTACTGATCGTCGAGGATTCAGAGGACGACGTGCTTCTGGCGATGCGAGAATTTCGGCGCGCTGGCTATGATCTGTCGTTTGAGCGGGTGGAGACAGCAGAGGCCATGGCCACCGCGCTTGCCAACCAAGGATGGGACGTCATAATTTCCGATTACACCATGCCACACTTCAGCGGAACGGCCGCGTTGGAACTGGTCAAGCAGACCGGGCTCGACATTCCCTTCATTTTCGTCTCCGGGACCATCGGTGAGGAAAATGCGGTTGCTGCCATGAGGACAGGCGCCCACGATTATATGATCAAGGGCAATCTGAGGCGCTTGGTCCCCGCTGTTGAGCGGGAGCTGCGCGAAGTGGAGGTGCGGCGGGAGCGGAAGCGGGCGGAGGAGGCCCTGCGAAGAACCGAAAGAAAGTTCCGGGAACTCGTGGAGTCCGCACCCGATGCCATCATCGGAGTCAACCGGGAGGGCCGTATCACCCTTGTCAACGCTCAAACGGAGGGGCTGTTCAGCTACACCCGAGAGGAACTCCTCGGCCAGCCCGTTGAGACTCTGGTGCCCGAGCGCTTTCGGCAAGCCCACGTGAGGCACCGTGGAGGCTACCTAGCGGGCCCCCGCACGCGGCCAATGGGTGCTGCCCTCGATCTGTACGGCCGGCGCAAGGACGGGAGCGAGTTCCCTGTTGAGATCAGCCTGAGCCCTTTGGAAACTGAGGAGGGTCTCCTTGTCACCACGATTATCCGCGACATTAGCGGGCGCAAGCGGGCGGAGGCGGCCCTGCAGGCGGCGAAGGAATATGCGGAAACCCTTATCCACAGTTCCCTGAACATGATCGTCTCCGTGGACGCAGACCGGAATATCGTCGAGTTCAAC
>Ga0184640_10000501_pt1 | contig 10431 bp, 8 predicted proteins | sample PLM31_200_b2_FD_133161 | JGI IMG/M metagenome (GOLD analysis project Ga0184640, IMG submission 133161) | Groundwater sediment microbial communities from an aquifer in East River, Colorado, USA - PLM3-1_200_b2 | ecosystem: Environmental > Terrestrial > Soil > Riparian zone | place: USA: East...
CGCGGCCCCGGCAAGCGCGCCGGTCGCGGGCCGGTACGCCCACTCGAACGCCCCGTCGCGCCCGAGCGCGACCCCGGCCTCCTCGATCGCGCCGCCGCGCGCGCGCACGCCGTGCACCGGCATCGCGTCGAGCACCTCGTTCCCGATGACGAACCCCACGAACCCGGGTGGCAAGCCGTTCAGCCACGCGACGCGCTCCATCAGGTGCGGCACGCGCGCGGCGAGCGTGTCGCGGCTCCGCGCCCGGAGCTCGGGCGAGAGTTCGAGGATCAGATAGCGCGCGGGAAGCGCGCCGAGCCGCTCGAGCTCCTCGAGCAGGGCGGCCGCGAGCGCTCCGGAGCCGGCGCCGATCTCGAGGATCTCCTCGCCGGCCGCGGCGAGCGCCTGCGCCGCGGCGCGGGCGACCGCATGGCCGAAGAGCGGCGCGAGCTCGGGTGCGGTCGTGAAGTCGCCGTCGGCGCCGAGCTTGCGGCTGCCCGCCATGTAGTAGCCGAGCCCCGGCGCGTAGAGCGCGAGCTCCATGTAGCGCGCGAAGCCGATCCAGCCGCCCGCGCGCTCGATCTCGGCGCGGATGTGCGCGGCGACCTGCGCGCTGTGCGCGCGGGCTTCTGCGGACGGCTCGGGGAGGCTCATGTGCAGCGGCAGCGTGTGCGGGGGAAATGGTGCGCGCATCGAGTAGAATCTGCAACGCAATCACTGATTGGGGGATGTACAAGGGGCGTCGCCCCCTTGTTCCAGGAGCTCCAACGGCATCCGGCTCGACGCGCGAGCGGGAGGGCGAGAAGCGTGGCCGAGGCAACCCTCAGCGGGAAGGTCGTTCTGATCACCGGCGCGGCGAAGCGGGTCGGCGCCGCGATCGCGCGGCGGCTGCACGCGTCGGGCGCGAGCCTCGTGCTCCACTACCACTCCGCGAAATCCGAGGCCGTCGAGCTGCAGCGCGCGCTCAACGCGGCGCGCGCGAACTCGGCGGCGACCGTCCAGGCGAACCTGCTCAACGCCGCCGAGCTGCCCGAGCTCGTGCGCACGACCGTCACGCGCTTCGGACGCCTGGATGTGCTCGTCAACAACGCGTCGAGCTTTCACGCGACGCCGCTCGGCGAGATCAAGATCGCCGACTGGGACGACCTGATCGGCACCAACCTGAAGGCGCCGCTGTTCCTGTCGCAGGCCGCCGCGCCGCACCTGAAGGCCGCGGGCGGCTGCATCGTGAACATCGCCGACATCCATGCCGACCGGCCGCTGAAGCGCTATGTCGTCTACAGCGTCGCCAAAGCCGGGCTCGTCGGGCTGACGAAGTCGCTCGCGCGCGAGCTCGGTCCCGAGGTGCGGGTGAACGCCGTGGCGCCCGGCCCGGTGATGTGGCCGGAGGACGAGTCGTTCGACGAGCTCGCGCGCCAGCGGGTGATCTCGCACACGCTGCTCAAGCGCGCCGGCGAGCCGGAGGACATCGCGAACGCGGTGCACTACCTCGTCGTCGAGGCGCCGTACGTCACCGGCCAGGTGCTCACGGTGGACGGCGGGCGCAGCGTGAACCTGTGACGGCGGCGCTCGCGGCAGCGCTTGTTGCGTTCGCGCTCGTCGCGGGCGCCGCGCGCGCCGATGTCCCCGACGACCTGCTGCCGATATACGGGAACTTCGACCGCACGCGCGATCCCGCACTCGCCGCGGCCGACAAGCTGTTCGTCGCCCTGATCGCCGCCGACGCCTGGCGGCTGCTCCGCGGGAACGACGCGGCGAACGCGATGCGGCTCTTCAACGAGGCGTGGATCGTCGACCCGCACTACTACGACGTCTACTGGGGCTTCGGCGCGATCCTGCTGGCGCAAGGCCGGGTGGAGGACGCGATCGTCATGCTCGAGCGCGCGAACGGCCTCTCGGACGTGCCCGCCGGGAACCGCGCGCCGCTCCTCGGCGATCTCGCGAACCTCTACGCGCTGAAGGCGCTCCGGCTCGCGCCGGACGCCGCCGACCGGGCCGACTACTTCGCCCGGGCGAACGCGATGCTCGCCGCCGCGACCACGTCCGATCCGGCGAACCCGCAGCCCTGGATCCAGTGGGTCCTCGGGCTCTTCTACGAGGCGCGCTACGCGGAAGCGTGGGACAAGGTCGCGGCCGCGCGCGAGCGCGGCCACCGGGTGCCCGAGCCCGTGCTCGGCGCGCTGCGCGCGAAGCATCCCGAGCCCGGGCGCTAGAAGCTCTGGGATAATCTCCCGCTCCGCCGCGTCGCGCCGTCGCCCGATGAACGCACCCACTGCGAAGCAGGCCCACAAGGCCGCCTACGAGGCCAACAAGCTCGAGAAGCGGTTGCGCCGCCTCGCCGGCCAGGCGATCGCCGACTTCGGGATGATCGCCGCCTCCGACCGGGTCATGGTGTGCCTGTCGGGAGGCAAGGACAGCTACGGTCTGCTCGACATCCTGCTGAAGCTGCGCGACGCCGCGCCGCTCGACTTCGAGATCGTCGCGGTCCACCTCGACCAGCGGCATCCGGGCTACCCCGAGCGCGTGCTGCCCGAGTACCTCTCCCGGCTGGGCGTGCCCTATCGCATCGAGCGGCAGGACACTTACTCGGTGGTGAAGCGCGTGGTGCCGGAGGGCAAGACGATGTGCGCGCTGTGCTCGCGGCTGCGGCGCGGCGTTCTCTATCGCATTGCCAGCGAGCTCGGCGCGACCAAGATCGCGCTCGGCCACCACCGCGACGACATCCTCGAGACCTTCTTCCTCAACCTCTTCTTCGGCGGGACGCTGAAGGCGATGCCGCCGAAGCTCGCCTCCGACGACGGCCGTCACGTGGTCATCCGCCCGCTCGCGTACGTGCCGGAGGAGGACCTGGCGGCGTACGCCGGGTCGCGCGGGTTCCCGATCATTCCGTGCAACCTCTGCGGGTCGCAGGAGAATCTGCAGCGCGCTCAGGCGAAAGCGATGCTGCGGGAGTGGGAGCGGCGGTTCCCCGGGCGGCTCGAGAGCATCTTCGGCGCGCTGACGAACGTCGTCCCTTCGCATCTCCTCGACCGGAGCCTCTTCGACTTCCGCGCCGTCGGCGCCGGCGGGGGTGCGGCCTCGCGCCCGCATCCAATTGATTCAGAAGAGAATTTCTCCGAGTTCGCCACCGTTCCGGCAGTTGTCCGGGCGGCTGCGCCTTAGCAAGAACATCAAGCCAAGTTTGTCAAACTGAGTTTGTCATGGCAGACTCGGCGGCATGAATTGCGCCGAGCGCCTCGTCACGCTCTTCGGCAGCCAGGCCGAGGTCGCCCGCCGCCTCCAGCTCGATCGCGCCGTCGTCAACAACTGGGTGAAGTCGGGCTACGTCCCGGCGCGCTGGGCGATGGAGATCGAGGGCGTCACCAGCGGCCGCATCGCCGCGGTCGACATCCTGAACGAGGCGGCCGCGAAGAAACCCGTCCGCGTGAAATCCCGGCCCGAAGGCGCGTTCTTCGGGTCACCCATCCCAGGGAGCGACACCATGAACGACTTTGCCCCCGCGAAGCGCATCTTCTCGTTCCATCCCCCGCAGCGGACGCTCATGGGGCCCGGCCCGACCGAGATCCATCCGCGGGTGCTCACGACGATGAGCCAGCCGGCGATCGGCTACCTCGACCCGGTGTTCGTCGAGATGATGGAGGAGCTCAAGCAACTCCTGCGCTACGCGTACCAGACGGCCAACCCGCTCACGTTCCCGCTCTCCGGGCCGGGCTCGGTGGGAATGGAGTATTGCTTCGTTAACATGGTGGCGCCCGGCAACAAGGTCGTCGTCTGCCGCAACGGCGTGTTCGGCGGCCGCATGCTCGAGAACGTGGAGCGCTGCGGCGCGGTCCCGATCCTCGTCGACGACGAGTGGGGCGCGCCGGTCGATCCGAACAAGGTCGAGGACGCATTGCAGAAGCATCCCGACGCGCGCGTCGTCGCGTTCGTCCACGCGGAGACTTCGACCGGCGTGCAGTCGGACGCGAAGCTCCTCACCGAGATCGCGCACCAGCGCGACGCCCTGGTGATCGTCGATGCGGTGACCTCGCTCGGCGGCTCCCCGGTGAAAGTCGACGAGTGGGGGATCGATGCGATCTACTCGGCGAGCCAGAAGTGCCTGTCGTGCACGCCGGGGCTCTCGCCGGTGTCGTTCTCCGACCGCGTGGTCGACTACGTGAAATCGCGCAAGGATAAGATCCACAGCTGGTTCATGGACATGAACCTGCTGCTCGGCTACTGGAACGCGAGCACCCGCACCTATCACCACACCGCGCCGACCAACGCGCTCTTCGCCCTGCACGAGGCGCTGCTCCTGATCCGCGAGGAAGGGCTGGAGAGCTCGTGGGCGCGCCATCAGCGGCATCACGCGGCGCTCCGGGCGGGCCTCGAGGCGATGGGGCTCAAGTTCCTCGTCAAGGAGGCGTACCGCCTGCCGCAGATGAACGCGGTGCTGTGTCCGGAGGGCGTCGACGAGGCCGAGGTCCGGAAGATGCTCCTCGAGGAGTTCAGCCTCGAGATCGGCGCGGGGCTCGGGCCGCTCAAGGGCAAGATCTGGCGGTTCGGCATCATGGGCTACTCGTGTCGGCCCGACAACGTGATGCTGTGCCTCGCCGCGCTCGGTTCGGTGCTCTCCGACATGGGGCTGCCGCTCCACGTCGGCGACGCCGAAGCGGCGGCGCACCAGGCCTACGCGTCGATGCACGCGAAGGCCGCGCAGCAGAAGCAGCAGCAGAAAGAGCGCGCCGCGGCGTAGGGAGCCCGAGGGGGCGAACGGAGGGCGCCCGGTGGAAGCCGGCCCCCGCGTCCTCGCCGTCCTCTTCGCCAGCTGATGCTCCGCGGCCGCGGCCGCATCAGCTTTGGCCATTCGTCGGGCGATGCCGACGCCGAGGTGGTGACGTTCAGCTGCGAGTGATCCGTTGTTTCGCTCCCCTCCTGGAGAGGAGGGGAGACACCGGGGTCATTTAACCCCAACGACGCGCGTGTAGCGCTCCGAAACCTGCGGCTGTGTCGCGTAGCGATCGAGCTTCGTGCCGGTCACGCGCTCGAGCGCGTCGAGGCGATCGTTCGGTGGCGGATGCGTTGCGAACAGCAACTCGAGCGCCGAGTCCTGCGGCATCGTGTTCAGGAGCTGCAGGACCGCGGGCAGCCCGAACGGGTCGTAGCCGGCGCGCGCCGCGATCACCACGCCCATGCGATCGGCCTCGAACTCGTCGTCCTTGTCCAGGCCGCGCAGCATGATCTCCTTGATCCCGCTCAGCAGCTGCTGGCCGGCCGCCGAGCCGACCGGGCTGCGCGAGCGCTGGCTGAGATACTCGGTCGCGACGTTGGCGCCGACCTTTGCCCAGGCGCCCTTCTGGATCGCCTTGAGGTGGTGCTTCTGCACGACGTGCGCGATCTCGTGCGCGAGCACGCCCGCGAGCTCGGCTTCGCTCCGCATGCGCATCGCGAGCCCCTTCGTCACGAGGATGTAGCCGCCGGGCGTGGCGAAGGCATTGATGTTGTCGCTCTCGAGCACGCCGAACCGCCAGTTGAGATCGGGACGCTCGGACTGCGACGCGAGCCAGCGTCCGACGGTGTTGACGTAGCGCTGCAGGCTCGGGTCCGCGACGAGGGGCGCCGCACCGAGCAGCACCGCGGCCCACTCCTGGCCGAGCTGGACCTCCTGCTTCTCGTCGATCTCGGTGCTCGCCTGCACCACCGATCTGGCGGTGTCGATGAGCCGCCCGAAGTCGATGTTGAGCTGGGCGTGCGCCGGGACCGGATTCGACAGGGTCGCGGGCACCGCGAGCGCGACGACCAGGCCGACAAAGGGGAGAGCGCGCTTCATGGTGGCCCCCGCTACTGGGTGAACGGCGACGAGCCGGGCGGCGGCGTCGAGGACGCTGCCGCGGCGGACGGCGCCGTCAGGTAATCGACGCGCTGCGAGGCGAGCCGGGGATCGCCGCCCGCGAAGGCCTGCGCATCCTGCCTGCTCACCCCGAAGCTCTGCATCTTCTGCAGCTCGGCGAGGTTGGGCTGGGCGTTCTGGATCTGCTCCTTGTCGAGCCCGCGCACGCCGGTCGTCACCGACGCGCCGCTCGATCCCGAGCGCGCGATGCCGAAGAGCGACCCGAGCCCGGAGGACCCGCTCCGGGTCTCGCCGGGCGAACCCATCCGCACCGACAGCATCCGGACCCAGCCGGTCAGGCTGCTCGACTTGATCTCGAGCCAGCCGCCCAGGCGCTTGGTCACCTCGACGGGCGCCTTCTCGGCGAGCTTGCCGACCGTCGCCGCGTCGTCATACGGTTCCTTCTTCACCGTGACGTCGCGAATGGTGTAGCCGGATTGCGCCGCAGCGACGCCGCAGACGAGCGCGAGCACGAGCGCGGTAACGAAGGCCTTCATGGCGGGGTTCCCTCCCCCTGATGTCCCGCTGGCGCGGGGATGACCCTCACGCGGGTTTCGGCGCGGGCTCGAAGAGCTCGACCTCCTGCGTGCGACCCTTGACTTTATAGGACCCGCGCGGCGCAAAGTCAAAGGCACTTCCGCACGCCTCGACGGTGTCGCGCGAGACGAGCACCCGACTCACCCCTTTCGTGAGGCCCTCGATGCGGCTCGCGAGGTTGACCGTGTCGCCGATCGCCGTGTAATCGAGCTTCTGCTCGGCGCCGATGAACCCGACCACCGCGCGTCCCGAGTGGAGACCGATGCCGACGTCGAACGCCTCGGCGATGTCGCTGCCCTGCGCGGCGAGCTCGCGCTTGAACGCTTCGAGCACCTGGGTCATCTCGAGCGCCGCGGCCACCGCCGCCCGGGCGTGGTCGGGGCGCTCGACCGGCGCGCCCCAGAACGCCATGATGCAGTCGCCGATGAACTTGTCGAGCGTGCCGCCGTGCCGGAAGATGACCTCGACCTGGCGGCTGAAGTAGCGGTTGAGGAGCGCGACGATCTCGCCCGGCGGGTGCGTCTCCGAGTGCGCAGTGAAGCCCCGGATGTCCGAGAACAGCACCGTCACCTCCTTCTCCTGGCCGGAGAGCGACTCCGGGGTTGCGCCCTCGTCGACGAGCTGGCTCACCACCTGCGGGTTGAGGAAGCGGCTGAAGAGCGTCACCGCCTGCTCGCGCGTGCGCTTCTCGCGCAGGTACGCGATGAGCGAGGCGGCGAAGAAGAACGCCCAGGCGAAGGCGAGCGGCTCGAACACCGGGACGAGCGAGCCGCGCCCCACCGCGCCGTAGCTCGCCCACAGCAGCACCACCGACACCACGGCGAGCGAACCGGCGAGGCGGGCCGCGTTCCAGCGGCGCCGGAACGCGAGGAACAGCAGCCCGATCAGAGCGAGCGCCAGCACGATCGGCACGGCGTTCGGGGCGCGGGTCATCCAGCGTCGGTTCTTCAGGTTGTCGAGCGCGGTCGCGATGACCTCGACCCCCGGGTACAGACTCGCGATCGGCGTGACGCGCCGGTCGTACATCCCGGTCGCCGCGGTGCCGACGATCACGATCTTGTCGCGGAACTCGTCCGCCGGGCGCTTCCGCTCCTTGCGTCCGAAGTCCTGGTGGAGGTCGCTATACGAGACGTGCTCGAACGCGCCGACGCCGCCGCGCCACGCAAGGACGATGCTCTCGCCGTCCGGCACCTCGTACCCGAGATCCTGCGCGACGCGCGCGGGCAGGCTCGGGATCTCCCAACCGTACGCGTCGTAGCGCAGGTAATAGCGCCGCCCGACGCCGTCCGGGTCCTCGAGGAAGTCGATCAGCCCGAGCCGCCGCCAGTGCGCCGGATCGACGACCTCCGGCGACGGGACGAGCAGCGCGATTGTTGCGTCGGGAATCGCGCGCGCGGTCTTGCTGATCCCCAGCAGCGGCGCGACCTTGGCAAGCGGCTCGCCCTTCGGATCGGCCTCGTGCGGCAGTCGCGACATCGCCAGGTACACATTCGTGACGCCCCCGAGCGCGTCGTTGAAGACGCGATCGTGCTCCGGGCGAAACTTGTCGGGCTCGGCGAAGAGGATGTCGAACACCATCGCCTTCGGCTGCTGCGCCGCGAGCCCCGCGACCAGCTCGCCGTGCACCGAGCGGGGCCACGGCCAGCTGCCGGCGGTCTCCTGCATCTCGGCGAGGCTCTTCTCGTCGATGTCGACGATCACGATGTCTGGGTCGGGCGCGAGCGTCGCCGCCTGGGCCCGGACGAAGAAGTCGAGCAGCCGGTTCTCGAGCGGTGCGAGGACGTGCAGGTACCCGATTTCAAGCACGGCCAGGACCGCGACGAGGGCGGCGGCGATGTGGAGCGGCTTCTTCTGGGCGGGGCGCACGGCCTGAATCGTAAGGGATGGACCACGACGCGGCAAAATCCGGTCTAATGGAGCCGGCCGCTGCTCGCGTCAGCGTTGCTGCGGTCGGAGAACGCGATGGACGATCCGGGTGCCGTGCGCTTCGAAACCTCGGAAGTGCTGCGCCTCTTTCCGGTCTTCGTGTGGAAGGCGCAGCTCGCCTCCGCAGCCTGTCGGCCGATCGACGCCGCGGTCCGCGCGCTGCTCGCCGAGCTCGCGCCCGGCGCGCCGGCGCCCGGGACCCTGTGGCAGTCCGGCCATGGGCTCCATCGCCGCGCCGCCTGCGCCGGCCTCGTGCAGGCGATCGAAGGGGCCGTCCGCGAGGTCCTCGACTTCCTGAAGATCGGCCACCGCGAGTTCGCGATTACCGGCTGCTGGGCGAACGTCGCCGCGCCCGGCGGCTCGCACCGGATGCACAGCCATCCGAACAACTTCCTGAGCGGCGTGTACTACGTGCAGGTGCAGGAGGGCGCCGAGACGATCGCGTTCCACGATCCGCGCCCGCAGGCCGGCGTCATCCGGCCGCCGGTCACCGAGCTCACCGCCTACAACACCGATCAGGTCGTGGTGAAGGTCGCGGTCGGAACGCTGCTCGTGTTCCCCGCCTGGCTGCCGCACTCGGTCGAGTCGAACGCGAGCTCGAGCCGGCGCATCAGCGTGAGCTTCAACGTCATGTTCCGCGAGCTCGCCGAGCGGCTGGCGCAGCCGCTTTGGGGCGAGGAGTAGAGCGCTGCACCAAGGGGGCTGGCTACCGGCTGCCGCGCGGCCGCCGTTCGCCGGTCGGCTTCGGCCCGGGCTCCTGCTGCGGGAGCGGCAGCGCGGTCTGGGGAGATTCAGAAACACATGCTCGGCGATCGGCGCTAGCATGCGTGGATTTCCTCGCTCCGACTCCCGCCATGACCCAGCTCTACGAGGTCGCGCCCTGGGCGTTCTGGCGCGTGACCCCCCCCGACGCCGATCCCACCGAGACGAAGGAGTGGCTCGAGGCGTTCGATGCGCTCGTCGCGGCCGAGGGTCCGGAGCGCGCGACGTTCCTGCTGAAGAGGCTCCTCGAGCGCGCGCGCGCAACGCGGGTCCCGCTCCCGCCGGTCTTCAACACGCCGTACAAGAACACCATCGCGCTCGAGGACCAGCCGCAGTTCCCCGGCAGCCTCGAGATCGAGCAGCGGCTCGCCTCGATCATCCGCTGGAACGCGCTCGCGATGGTGGTGCGCGCGAACCGCGAGCATCCCGAGCTCGGCGGCCACATCGCGAGCTACGCGTCGGCGGCGGATCTGTTCGAGGTCGGCTTCAACCACTTCTTCCGCGCCGATCAGGCCGGCGACCTGGTGTATTTCCAGCCGCACTCGGCGCCCGGCGTCTATGCGCGCGCGTTCCTGGAGGGCCGGCTCACCGAGGAGCACCTCGCCAACTACCGCCGCGACGTGTCGGGCCGCGGACTCTCCTCCTACTGCCACCCCTGGCTGATGCCCGACTTCTGGCAGTTCCCGACCGGGTCGATGGGGCTGGGGGCCATCAACGCGATCTACCAGGCGCGCTTCCTCCGCTACCTCGAGAACCGCGGCATCCTCGCCACGCGGGGCCGCAAGGTGTGGGCGTTCGTCGGCGACGGCGAGATGGACGAGCCGGAGTCGCTCGCCGGGCTGTCGCTCGCCGCGCGCGAAGGGCTCGACAACCTCGTCTTCGTCGTCAACTGCAACCTGCAGCGGCTCGACGGCCCGGTGCGCGGCAACGGCTCGATCGTGCAGGAGCTCGAGGGCCTGTTCGCGGGCGCCGGCTGGAACGTCATCAAGCTGATGTGGAGCTCCGACTGGGATCCGCTCTTCGCGCGCGACCGCGACGGCGTGATCCTGAAGCGCCTGCACGAGACGGTCGACGGGGAGTTCCAGACCTATGCCGCGACCGACGGCCGGTTCAACCGCGAGCACTTCTTCAACAAGTATCCGGAGCTGCAGGCGATCATCGCGCACATGACCGACGACGACATCGATCGCCTGCGCCGCGGCGGGCACGACCCGATCAAGATCTACGCCGCCTATCACGCCGCGGTCCGCCACACGGGCCAGCCGACGGTGATCCTCGCCAAGACCAAGAAGGGCTACGGCATGGGCCACTGGGGCCAGGGCAAGATGGGGACGCACCAGCAGAAGAAGCTCGACGAC
>Ga0184640_10000503_pt1 | contig 10429 bp, 7 predicted proteins | sample PLM31_200_b2_FD_133161 | JGI IMG/M metagenome (GOLD analysis project Ga0184640, IMG submission 133161) | Groundwater sediment microbial communities from an aquifer in East River, Colorado, USA - PLM3-1_200_b2 | ecosystem: Environmental > Terrestrial > Soil > Riparian zone | place: USA: East...
CATTGGGTTTGTTGGGCACCAACTACTAAAGTTGCAGTTGGCCGATGCGTTCCACGGCCTCCCGAATCTGGTCAACCGGAACGGTGAGGGCGGCCCGGATAAACCCCTCGCCGTGGGGCCCGAAACCGACGCCCGGGGTCATCACGATCCCTGCCTCGCTCAAAAGCCGCTTGGCGAGCTCAGTGGAGTTATGCCCTGGAGGGACCGGGATCCAGACGTAGAAGGTGGCCCGCGGCCTGGGGACGTTCCACCCGAGACGGGTGAGCCCCTCGACGAGGACGTCCCGCCGCTCCTGATAGACCTTGCAGTGGGCCGCGACGCAGTCCTGCGGGCCCGTGAGCGCCTCAATCCCGGCGAGCTGGATCGCCTGGAAGACGCCGGAGTCCACATTGGTCTTGATCCGGCCGAGCCCGGCCAGGACGTCGGCATTCCCCACGGCAAACCCGATCCGCCAGCCGGTCATGTTGTACGTCTTGGACAACGAGTGGTACTCGATCGCCACCTCTTTGGCCCCCTCGACGCTCAGGACAGAGGAGGGTCGGAAGCCGTCGAAGGCGATCTCGGAGTACGCGGCATCGTGGCAGAGGATGAGACCGTGCCTCCGGGCAAAGGCGACGGCCTGAGCCAGGAACGCCTCGGGGGCACACGCCGCGGTCGGATTGTTGGGGTAATTCAGGAAAAGCATCCTCGCCTTGCGCAGCACATCGAGCGGGATGCTCTCCAGGTCTGGGAGGAAGCCGTTCGAAGGGTAGAGGGGAAGGGCATGGGGAGTTCCGCCTGCAAAGGCCGTCGCCGCTTGATAGACCGGATAGCCGGGATCGGGGATGAGCACCGCATCGCCGGGCTCAATGAAGGCCAGCGGCATATGGGCGATCCCCTCCTTGCTGCCGATGAGCGTCAAGACCTCCGTGGCAGGATCGAGCACCACCCCGAACCGGTCCCGGTACCATTCGGCCACCGTTTGGCGGAACTCCATCAGCCCCTCGTACGACGGATAGCGGTGATGCCGGGCGTCTGCGGCGGCCTCGGCCATCCGCTTGACGATATGGGGGGGCGTCGGAAGGTCCGGGTCCCCGACTCCCAGATCGATGATGTCCGTTCCCCGCTTGATCGCCTCTTGCTTGAGCCGATCGATCTCCGCGAAGAGATACGGGGGAAGCTGCCTCAGTCTGGTGGCGTACGGAAACCGTCTCTTCATCGGGCCTCCTAGGACTGGCGGGTGACCGTATTCCGCAGCCGACCGATCCCTTCGATCTCGATCTCGATCGTGTCCCCCGGCTTCATCGGGCCGATGCCAGACGGGGTCCCCGTGGCGATAATGTCTCCGGGAAAGAGCGGCATGATCCTCGTGATAAAGCTTACCATGTATGGGACGTCAAAGATGAAGTTGGCGGTGCTGGAGCTCTGCTTGAGATCCGCGTTCAAGTACGCGCGGACCGGCGCATTGTGGGGGTCCAGGGCCGTCTCCACCCAGGGGCCGACAGGGCCGAAGGTATCGAAGGACTTGCTCCGCGTCCATTGGCCGTCCTTGCGCTGTAGGTCCCGCGCGGTCACGTCATTGAAGCACGTGTACCCCAGGATGACCCTGGCGGCCCTTTTCGTAGAGACTTCCTTGGCGTACCGCCCGATGACGACGGCCAACTCGGCCCCATAGTCCAGGCGGTTCGAGACCTTGGGGTAGAGGATCTTTCCCCCGTGCGGGAGGACCGTCGTGCCCGGCTTGATGGAGATCACCGGCTCACCCGGAAGCTCAAAGCCGAGTTCCGCTGCGTGATCCCGGAAGTTGAGCCCGACGCCCACGATCTTGGTGGGCTCTGTCGGGGAGAGAAATCGGATACGGTTGAGGGGATGCTTCTTGCGGGTGACGCGGAACCGGCCGAAGACATTGCCGACAAGCTCCCGGACGATGTCATCTTCGACCACGCCGTACCTGGGCTCTCCACCCGCCTGGAACCGGACGATCCGCATATACGCCCCTCTATGTGCTCTTTAGCTGTCAGGCAACGGACTAGAGACTGGAGACCTGAGTCTTGAGACTGGAGTCTCGGGTCTCCTGTCTCCGGTCTCATGTCTCTCGCTGCTGACGGCTCGACTGAGCGGTTCGACACGGCTCACCGTCCTGAACTGGTCGAAGGACTCGCCGAAGTCTGCCGACAGCTCCTATTTCAGCCCGAGGACGTCCGCCATGTCATAGAGCCCCTTGGGGGCCTGCGCCACGAACCGAGCAGCTCGCAGCGCCCCCCGAGCGAAATTGTCCCGGCTATGCGCCCGGTGACCAATTTCGATCCGCTCTCCCATGCCTCCGAAGAGGACGGTATGCTCCCCCACGATATCGCCTGCGCGGACGGTGTGGACGCCGATCTGCGCCTTCGGCCGCTCCCCGACGATCCCCTTCCGGCCGTAAATTGCCACCTGTTCCAGGTCCCGCCCCAACGCCTCGGCCACCACCTGGGCCATCCGGAGGGCGGTGCCGGACGGGGAATCCTTTTTGAAGTGGTGATGGGCCTCGACGATCTCCACATCATAGTCGTCCCCCAGGGTCCGGGCCACCTCCCGCAACACCTTGAAGAGGACGTTGACCCCCACACTCATGTTCGGGGAGATGACGCAGGCCATCTGGGCGGCAAGACGCCGGGCCTCCGCGAGATGTTCCTTGGTCAGCCCCGTCGTCCCCACAACGATGGGCACACCCGCCTGGCTCGCCGCCCGGAGATGATCCACAGAGGCGTCCGGCGCCGTGAAGTCGATGACGACGTCGGTGCCCGCGATGATCCTCGCCAGGCCATCGGCCACCTTGACCCCCACCGCCCCGATCCCGGCCACCTCTCCGACATCCTGCCCGATGGCGGAGTGGCCGGGGCGTTCCGTGGCCCCGACGATCCGAAAGTCGCCCGCCTCCTTCGCGAGGGCCAGGACGCGACCCCCCATCCTCCCAGCGGCCCCGGTCACAATGACTCGGATCATCGCTCCTCCGCTCGGTGATTCAGCCATCGGCTCTGGGCTGTATTGTCACGCCGCAAAGGCTCACGACAGCAGGCCGTAGGCTCGTAGTGCCTTCTGCAGTTTGTCCCGGTTGGCCTGAGACATCGGGCAGAGCGGCAGCCGGAGCTCGCCATTCAGTCTCCCGAGAAGCTGCATGGCGGTCTTCACCGGGATCGGATTGGTTTCGTAGAACATGGCCTTGCAGAGGGGGAAGAGGCGGAGGTGAAGCTCTTTCGCCCGCTTCCAATCGCCGTTCAACGCGGCACGGGTCATCTCCGCCGTCTCCTTCGGGACGACGTTGGCGACGACCGAGATCACTCCCTTTCCCCCAACGGCCATCAGGGGGAGGGTCAACGTATCATCGCCCGAGACGACCGTGAGCCGATCCCCGCAGAGACTGATGACCTCCGTCATCTGCTCGAGTGATCCGCTAGCCTCTTTCATGCCGACGATGTTCGGCAGTTCCGCCAGGGCCGCCACGGTCTCGGTAAGCATGTTGACACCGGTCCGCCCCGGAATGTTGTACATGATGATCGGGATGTCCACCGCCGCCGCCACCGCTTTGTAGTGGGCAACGAGGCCTGCCTGCGTGGGCTTGTTGTAGTAGGGGCAGACCATCAGCACGCCGTCCGCGCCCGCCTGCTTGGCGTGCTGGGTCAGTTCGATCGCCTCGGCGGTGGAGTTAGACCCGGTCCCGGCAATCACGGGGATCTGGCCCGCCGCCGCCTCAATCGTGACCTCCACGACCCGCTTGTGCTCCGCATGACTCAGCGTCGGGGACTCACCGGTGGTCCCACACGGAACAATGGCATCGGTCCCGTTCTTGACGTGAAACTGAACCAGCTCACGGATCTTGACTTCATCGACCTTTCCGTCTCGAAAGGGGGTGACCATCGCCACGATGGAACCTTCAAAGCTCTTCTTCATCGCCCTCCCCTCCACGGTTCATAGTTGAAAATTCGATGACCGATGACCGTTCACCGATGACCGTCAATACCTACCTGTTGATCGATGACCGTTGTCCGATGACGGAACGGCTGCTGCGAATGAAACTGGCGCTCGATGTCCTGGGTTGCCGGCTTGCGTTTTGCGGTCGTCTGTCATCGGTCGTCGGTCGTCGTTTCACAGGTTGTCCGGAATCTCTTCGCCACGAATGAGATCCTCGTAACGTTCCCGCGCCCGGATCAGGAAGTGCCGATCGCCCTTGACCAGAACCTCGGCGGCCCGAGGTCGGGCGTTATAGTTCGAGGCCATGGTAAATCCGTACGCACCGGCGCTCATCACTGCCAAGAGCTCCCCGGGCTCCACCATGGCGATCTCCCGATCCTTCGCGAGGAAGTCTCCCGACTCGCAGATCGGGCCAACCACATCCACGCTGAGGCGCTGCCGCCCTTCCTGCCGCCGGATGGGCTGGATGGCGTGGTAGGAGCCATACAGGCTTGGGCGGATAAGGTCGTTCATCCCCGCATCCACAATGACAAAATCCTTCGTGGGGGTCCGTTTCGTGTAGAGCACCCTGGTGACCAGGATCCCGGCGTTCCCGACAATCACGCGTCCCGGCTCAAAGAGGATGGTACATCCCACGCCCTTCAGGATGGGGATGACCGCCCGGGCCATCTCGGTCGGGTGCGGCGGCGTCTCGTCACCATACGGGATCCCCAGCCCGCCGCCCACATCGAGGTACCGAATATCGATACCACGCGTGCGCAGCTCACGGATCAACTCGGCGATGCGGGTCAGGCTTTCGACGAAGGGGCTCACATCGGTGATCTGTGAGCCGATATGGGTATGGACCCCGACGATGGCGATGTGGGACAGCGTCTGCGCCAGCTGATACTCCTCCAGGGCGATCGAGATGTCTATGCCGAACTTGGTCTTCTTGAGCCCGGTGGAGATGTACGGATGCGTCTTGGGATCCACATCGGGGTTCACCCGAACAGCCACCCGGGCCACCGTCCCCATCTCTCCCGCCACCTGATTGAGCAGACGCAGCTCCTGCGAGGATTCCGCATTGAACATGAGGATGTCCGCCTTGAGGGCCTCCTGCATCTCCTCTCGATGCTTCCCCACCCCGGCGAACACAATCCGCTGGGGGGGTATGCCGGCGTAGAGTGCCCGGAAGAGCTCTCCGCCCGAGACCACGTCCGCCCCGCCGCCCATCGTGGCGAAGAGCCTCAGGATGGCGAGGCTGGCGTTCGCCTTGACGGCAAAGCAGATCAGACGCGGAACCTCCTGGAAGGCCTCATCGAAGACGCGAAAATGGCGGGTGAGGGTGGCGTGACTGTACAGATAGAAGGGGGTTCCGACCTCATCGGCAAGGGCCGAGATGGGGACCTCTTCACAGTAGAGGTCCTCACCCCGGTAGTGAAAGTGATGCATCGATAAATGTCTCCCGCGCGGCGGGACTCTGTCGGTCGCAGGGAAGAAGACGCACGTCGGCGCAAGACCCGTGCTTCTCGTTAGTTAGCACAGCCCTGGCAGCCTGTCAAAGGGAAAGTAGGAGCTGGGCTGGGAACGGCGCCGCGGCGCGGCCGATGCCGCGGCCTGCGCCCGTCACGATCGCCCCCTTGACTGGCGCTCCATCCTCCTTTAGCATCTGGCTATTTCCGCCGCCGGTAGCATCCAGGGGGGCCCGTACGGCAGCCGGGTCCAGGCGGCCCGGTGGTTCAATGATAGGCATGTCCACAGGGACATGCTGAGGAGGCCGAGGCCATGATCATCCGCGAGGACATCGCCCAAACCTTTCCGGAGCTCTTCAGGACCAAGAAAGTCAACGGCCGGGAAGTCGACGTCAAACAGCTGATCGTCGCGCTCACCCGCGAGCTGGCTCCCGAGATCGCGAAGACCCTCACCGCGCGCCGAGAGCTCCTCGCATCCTCCGCGCCGGTCAGGGAGAAATACGCCTGGCCGAAGTGGGACGACACCTTCGACGACCCCGTGACGGGGAAGCCCTGGACCTTTCGCCAGATCGTCCAGGGCATGATCGACAACTTCCTCGGCCAGGACAGCCAGTGGCGCTGGCGCCTCAACGACGAGGTGCCCATCCCGAAGGACGCCCATCCGTTGACGAACCCTGGCCTGGAACTCACGGGCCCGTGGCATCCGCTCGATATGGCCTTCAACGCCTTGAACAGCGCGGCGCCCATAAACATGCCGGACTTCGAGGACGCCTCGCCCCCTCACTTCCAGCCCGACGGCACGCCCAAGAATCAGCCCATCGGGGTCTTCGCGGCCATGCAGAACGCCAAAGACATTCTGGAGGGCCACTGGGCCGACCGTCCCTACGAGGTGGTGAAAAAAGGCCAGCCTCGCGTGTACCGGATCAAGAAGTCCCCGGCCGAGTGGCCGACCCGGTTCGCCCGGCCTCCCGGGATGCACCTGCAGTACGACCACATCACGGTGGACGGCCGGCCTGTGCCCGCCATGATCCCCATCACCATCCTCTGGGCCGTCAACAACTATGACGCCCTCACGCGCGCCGGCACCGGCGTGTACTACTACATCCCGAAGATCCAGACCCCGCAGGAAGCCCTGATCCTGGAGAAGCTCCTGGTGCGGGTGGAGGAGGCGATCGGCGTCCGGCCGGGCACCTTCAAGATCAAGGTCCTGTACGAGGAGGGCAACGCGGGCCGGTTCCTGCCCGCGATCGCCTGGGTGCTGCGGCGCCGGCTCCTGGGGACGAACGTCGGCCGCTGGGACTACCTGGGCAGCCTCATCGAGATGTGGAAGGACGACCCGCAGGGCGTCTTTCCGGATCCGCAGTCGATCGGCATGGCCTCGCTGAACATGATCGCGTACCAGCGGTACAACGCGCTGATAATGCTCATGGCCGGCATGAAGAACGGCGAGCTCAGCCAGGGGGGCCCCATCGGCGGCATGGCCGCGGTCATGATCTACCCGCCGGCTGATCCGTACGGCCGCGCCAGGTACAACCCGCTCGCGCTCCGTGCCATTGTCATCGACAAGCTCAGAGAGCGTCTGCTGGGCCTCATGTTCGTGCCCGACGGACCCCTGCCCGCCGGGCAGCAGCCCACCCTGGAAGAGATTCTTTCCGGCCGGGTCAAGGGACGCCTTTACGACGCCTACCGGCAGAGCTGGGTCGCCAGCCCGGAGCCGGCCTATGTCGCCGCGGGCACCGGGCCCCTCCAGGCGCCGGTGGCGCAGCTCCAGGCCCTCGTCGATGCGCCGCGCGAGACCGTGGACGTGAATGGCAAACCGGTGCCGGCGGTCGCCAGCGGTCTCAGCGACGCGGAGCGGTCCCTACTACAATCCCGCGGCCTGCTGAACGCGCAAGGCAAGATCGCGCCCTGGGTCATCACGAAGGACATGTACGACACGCCGGACACACTCTTCACGCGAGAGCTCTGGGAGAACATCTACGGGGTGCCGAAGGGCGACATCACGATCGAGAACATCCAGCACGCCTTCTACATGGCCGCGAACTACGGCTTCCAGATCCTCAATGGCAACTTCGCGGCCGCCATCGACGACTACGAGCTCCGTCTCAGGTTCATGAACGACCTCGCCACCTACCGGATCGACGTCTCCTGGCTCTGGAGCCTCATCCATCACCGGTCCGCCATCACGAAGGACGGCTACCTCAAAAGCCCGGCCCTCACCGAGGACGGGCTCATCCCGGCCCAGAACGCCTTCCAGGTCAAGGCGGGTACCCGCTTCACGAAAGAGCTGTTCGAGAAGTTGTGGGACTACCACAACGAGTGGACGTACGCGTTCTTCGCCGAGCTGGACCGCCGCGGCGACCCGGGCCGCTTCGACCGCGCCAAGGCGCCCGTCATCATGGAGCTCCTCAAGCGGCAGCTCCTCTGCCCCCGCTACATCCAGCACAGCGCCCGCGTGCTCTTCGTCGCGGGGGAGGCAAACAGCCGGGAGCACACGCAGATCTTCGAGGCGATCTTCGACCTCTCCCGCGAGGAGATCGTCAAGCGCGTCCAGGCGGGCACCATGAGCAAAAAGGCCCTGGCCGCCCACGACTACGTGTACGACCTCTTCCCGGCTCACTGAGGAGACCAACACCCGGCGGGGAGACAGGATAAGAGTCGAGGCGCTCGCGCGTCCCGGACTCGTAAGCGATTCATTCTTGGCAAGGCGAGTTGAAGGACATCAGGGGGTCGTAAGCACCACCTCTGGGGAAGCTGTGCTCTCGTTCCCGGCGAAATCCTGAGGCGTCACAGCATACCCGTAAGTCGTCCGGGACCGGAGAGGATCACAATCTGATCCCGATTCTGTTTGACTTTCCCCCGGTCGCTTCCCATAATTCCAATCCGCTATGCCGATTCCAGCCCCGAAGCGACTTGATCGGGAACGCCTTCGGATAGACGGACTGCCGGTTGCCTACGCCCGTGCTGGCAGGCACTGGGCCCCCTGGCGTGAGCGGGTGGTCCTGATTCACGGCAGTGGGTGCAGCGCCGACTCCTGGCGGTACCAGGTGGACGGCCTTTCGCGGAAGTTCGACGTGGTGGCCGTGGACCTGCCGGGGCACGGCGGCTCCAAAGCAGTGGACCGTCCCTCGATCAAGGGATACGCCAAGACGGTGAGCGGCCTACTCGAACGCGTCGAACGGCGAAAAGTCTTTCTCGGAGGGCACTCGATGGGCGGGGCCGTGGCGCTTCAGGTTGCCCTGGAACACCCGGAGCTGGTCAAAGGTTTGATCCTCGTCGGAACGGCGGCCTACCTTGATATGCTGGCGCTCACGCCCAACATGCTCCTGTGGGCGGCGGCCACCATGCCGCATAAGTTCAAGGGGATGTTCTTCTCGAGTCTGGTCACGAAGGAGGCACTGGCCATCGCGCGAGATGATGTCCGGCGCTGCAGCCTGGAGACGATCTTGGGCGATTTCACCGCCTGCCGCACCTTTGATTTCAGGGGTCAGCTTAAAGGGCTCAAGCTGCCAACGCTGATCCTGTGCGGGAGCGAAGACCGGATTACGCCGATCCGTCACTCCAATCGTCTCCATCAAGAGATATCCGGATCCACGCTGAGGGTGGTCGAGAAGGGAGGGCACATGCTCCCCCTCGAAGCACCGGGGCCGGTGAATGCCGCCATTCGGGATTTCATCCGAGGGATCTAGAACCTGGATCAGTTTGTTACTTCTTCTTGTTCTTCTTGGGCTTGAGACCCAGGGCCTTGACGGCAGCCGCAGCGTCAATAACTCCGTACCCCAGGTCGTAGTCCCAGCCGTTGCCCTCCAGGTCGCGGGCGGTGCGCTGCAGCAAACCCTTCAATTGGGCGGGGCCGAGCTTCTTGGTGGAGACCTTCTGTCGAATTGCTGCACCCACTCCGGCAGCGACCGGGGATGCAGCCGAAGTTCCACCATCGGCCGGGTAGACCCCAGAGCCCCGGAAGTGGCTGTAGGCTGCGAGATCGGGCTTACGGTTATACAGCCCTCCCGGCCCCTGGGAAGAGTAGCCCAACCGGCGATCGGTCACGGTCACGGCGGCCACGGTCACCACGTCGGGGTGCGAGTTTGCGCCATGGATGCTCGCTCCAGGGCCGGTGTCCCCGGTGGCACACTGGTCATCAGGACATTCGGCGCCACAGTTGCCCGCCGCAAAGAAGACGTCTGCACCCGCCGCCACCAGGCTGACCACGATCTGGTTGAAGGGGTGCTCTGGATTGGCACTATAGTTCTCCGGCGAGCCGATGGGCGCGTCTTCAGAGCGATCGAACATGCCCCAACTATTGTTGACGACCAGCGGGCCGGGCTCGCGTTCCAGCTGATCCCTGAGATCGGCGAAGGCAGCAATGGCATCCGACAGGAACGCGGTCCAGATCCCGGCCTGAGACTGAAGCAAAGCGTAGTCGAGGATGCGCGCCTCAGGAGACGCGATGCGGACGTCATGGGCCACCATCGTCCCATGATCCGGAGGCGTAGAGCCGGGCACGTAGCCCGGAAAGGGGGCCCAGCCCCCGGCGACCGGGATGCGGCTGCCATCGATGCCGGTGTCCACCACCGCCACACGCACCCGCCGTCCGGTGAGACCCACGTGGCGCAATATCGCAACACCCAACTTGCGGGCCACATCGCGGTCACTGCCGATCGGACGGTCACCGCAGTAGGGCGCGGGAAAGGGGGCGACCGAGGGATCGGCGAACACCCCCACCACATACTGCGCGCGGTCATGGCGGAGGCGTGCGATGGCGTCTTCGTCCTCGAACTCACACCGCACGCTATACGTGGTGACCGCCTCAACGTCACCATAATTGAAGCCGCGGGCGGCGGGGCGTTCCGCGGCAGGGGCAATCCGACCCAGGACTCGAACAGGATGGTATCTCTCATCGAACACCATGCCGCTGACTTTGATCGCGGTCTCAAGCAGGGAACCGACCAGGGCAAACGATCGGCGGCCCCACGCCTGCTGCAATGGCTTCAGGCTCCGGAGTAACACGATGCGGCGATGCACCTTTCTCCTCCCAGCGTCAATGAATC
>Ga0184640_10000504_pt1 | contig 10422 bp, 11 predicted proteins | sample PLM31_200_b2_FD_133161 | JGI IMG/M metagenome (GOLD analysis project Ga0184640, IMG submission 133161) | Groundwater sediment microbial communities from an aquifer in East River, Colorado, USA - PLM3-1_200_b2 | ecosystem: Environmental > Terrestrial > Soil > Riparian zone | place: USA: East...
ACGGCGATTATCTCTGGATGTGGTACGCCGATGCTTTGCTGGCGAGCGCAGCCGCGCTATGCAATTTGCCGATTCGTGAGCCGCGAGTCGAACCGCTCGCAGTGCCGGCGTAGTATATCTCGTCAGTTACCAGATAGGTGAGACATTAGCATCTGCGCAAAGTTTTCTCCCGCAGAAAAAAAGCTAGACTCAAAAAAAGCAACTATGCCTAGAGGATATTCACTTTGGATGCGGTCTTTCGATCGAAAGTAGACCTTTGGCTCGTAGGTCTGGTCTTGGGTATTGCGGTTCTAGTACTGGAATTTCTATTCGAGGGGATCCTGCCGGATGACAGTGGTGCCAACCTGCTGGCGACGGTCATCGTCGTCATCGTACTCGGATTTTGCCTGTGGCTTTATCTGAGCACCCGTTACACGATTAGTTCCGACACGCTTTGGGTGAAATGCGGTCCGTTTTCGTGGGTCGTTCCGCTGCGAGAAATCTACACCATCGAGCCGACGCGAAATCCCGCATCGAGCCCAGCGCTGTCTTTGGATCGTTTACTTATCCGTTATGGTGACGGCAGCGAGCTAATGGTGTCGCCCGCCGATAAGGCCGGTTTTATGGCGGCGATCAAGAAGCGGACTAAAGACTTGTCGATTGAACTACCCCGCAGCAAGCTGCGGGGTATCAGAACCCGGCGATGAGATTTGTCTTAAAGGCGTCACCCCCGAATGTTTTTATCGGGGGTCCAGTCCCAAACCTGCCTGTGGTGAGCCCGGTCGAACCACCGCTTAAAGCATGCGGGAATGACGGACTTCGGATAGGCAATTTACTTAACGCAGCAAGCTGCGGGGAATCGACCCACAGAGATTGAAAAATAAGGCAACAGGTGCGTGAAGCAATTCTACGCTAGCCATTTTGCTCGCACGTTTCAAATTATCGCCGCTTCTATGTGAGGAAAAACCGCGCGTCGATTGAAGCTCGACATTCGATCGACCGCAGTGCGTTGACTGCGCGCGTCCCTAACGTGCAACCATGCAACCAATGGATACCGGCTGTATCCGTTGGTTGCACCCGTGGTTGCGCGTGCGTTCCCACCAAATCCCGTCCGTCCGCGTAGATCATTAAAAGAATTGACATATTGCGCCCGGCGATGCCGATGACGACTTGGCATCAAGGTTGCTCTCTCTAACCTGGAACGGCGGGTCTTTGATGCATTTAGTGTTCGAGAGAGTTTCGGTGAGATCAGCAGGGGTAGAGGGGAAAAATACGCGATGAACGAGATCAGTTTTAGCTTTGCAGAATTTGTTTGCCGATTCTTCCCAGGATCAGTTCTAGATGAATGCCTACGCGCAGTGTGAACGGAGAAATCTAAGCATGTTGATCGGCTCGTATATACCTACCGCGGCCCACTATCTGCCTTTCAATTGGGAGTCTTCCAGGGTGGCTGCGTATCTGGCAGCCGGCATCGTCGAATTCAATCCGCGACTCAAGGTCGAGCATATCGGCAGCACGGCCGTTCCAGGCTGCTGGGGAAAGGGCATCATCGATCTGCTCGTGGCGTACGAACCCGGTTGTCTGCGATCGGCGAAAGATACGCTGGCCCACATGGGCTTTCAGCGTCAGGGCGGTGCCGACGCCTTTCCCGAGTCTCGTCCGATGCGCGTCAGCAGCATTGAATATTTGGGCCGCCCCTATCGCATTCACGCCCATGTCATCGAAGCGGGGCACTCCGAAGCGCGCGATCTTCTAAAATTCCGCGATCTATTGAGAAGCGACGCCGAATTATTGCGGTGCTATGAGGCGGAAAAGCGTGCGATCCTCGCGCGCGGCGTCACCAAAAGCACTGAATATTCCAATGCCAAAGGTGAGTTTATTCGGCGCGTGCTTAGCGCCGATTCCAATCCGACGCTTACTGAACGAATAACTTTTTAATCTGCGCCGTGACTTCGGGCGGCTGAGTCATCACTTCTTTCGCCATGGCTTGTAATTTTTCGCCGCGCACCGGGGTCAAATCGATGCGCAGTTTCTTGGCTTCCGCCACGAGTTCCGGATCCTTGGCGGCCTTTTCATAGGCGTTGCGCAAAAGCGCGACTCGGTCGGCGGGGGTTGCGGGCGGCGCCATCAACGGCCGAGCCCACTCACCGCCCTGAAGCATGGCTTCGGCTACGCGACGCTTGGTCGCCGGCGTTTTGAATTCCTCCATCAGCTCATAAATGGTCGGAGCGTCGGCTACGCGTGAATCTCGTTGCCGCCCGCTTTGGGCGAGAAAGCGGACGAATTTGGTTTTGAGCCAACTCAAAAATGGTTCGCGTCCGTAGTAAGTAGAGATCGTCAGTCCCATGCACAAGACCTCGCCGCGCTCCAGAGCGATGGCAATCTCACTGCTGCCGGGATAGCCTATGACATGTTGAATCTTGGCTCCGATCGTTTCTTCTAATATCTTCGACATCACGTAATCCGAGCTGCCGACGCCGGTGGAGCCGCACTTGGGCGACTCTTTCGTTCTGACGATCTCGCTCATCGACTTAAATGGCGCGTCGGCGCGCGAAAAAATCATCATGTCGTCGTTTTCCAACGAGCCGATCCATTGAAATTTCGGCAGGTCAAAATGAACTTCCTTTTGACCAGAAAGCTGGCTCAAATAAAAGTTATTGTGCGGCGCCAGTAGTGTCAGGCCGTCGGGCTTGGCCACGCCCCAAACGTAATTGGCGGCGGTAACCGAACCGGCGCCCGGCATATTTTGCACCACTAAGTCGGGGTTACCGGGAATGTACTTACCGAGGTACCGGGCAATCAGTCTGGCGGCGCGGTCGTAGCCGCCGCCGGTGCTCAAGCCGACAACGATGCGCATTTGTTTTCCCTTGAAAAACGACTCTTGCGCATGCAGCTTATCGCCGGCGATGGTCAGGAGCACCAAGAGAAAACTTGCTGCGGCGAGCTTCAGTTTCGATTTCATTAGATATCCTCCCCCTTTGGAATAACGGCATTACGCCACCAATATTCAATCTTATTGCGTTTATTTCAACCGGCCGCCGTGCGAATGCTGGAATCGGCTGCAGTACCCGGACAAAGCCAACTGTGCTGTCGATGTGGCGCGGGACATGTCCGCGCAATGTTCCGAACGGCGCCGGCTCGGCATCGACGTCGAACGAATTTGTCTTCGAAACCTCAACCGCGGCAACGAATCAGGGCGCAAAAAGTTCTGCCGCGCTGGTCAAAAAAAGCTAAGACGTTTACAATCTATGTCGATGGCTGCACAGATGTACTTGATGCTTGCGCATCCTGGTCCTCATGACTGTGGGGCGAGTCATTTGGCGTCCGTTGCCCAAAGGCGTCGACTGGGCGCTGGAAGTCATCTTTATCCGCCTCGATTTTCCGCCGGAACAAAGAGGGGTTGCCCAGCAGCTTGCCGCCGGATTGGCGGAAATTGTCGGGACAAAAATCAAGCAGCTCAAGCCGCAACATAACTTGAGCCAAATCGCCGAGTGGGCCGAGAATGGAATCTACGTTAAGGATCTGATCATGCTATTTGTCGTAGCCTTCAGCGTGAAGTGCGATGTCGATATCACGTTTCGCGACTTGGTCGAGAAAGTCCCGCGCAAAAAAGCCGAGCGCTGTACAAGCAAAGCCGCAGCTTTCGCATGATCAAAGCTCTGATCTTCGACTTCGACGGCTTGATCCTCGATACCGAGAGCCCCGAGTTTCAGGCCTGGCAAGAAGTATTTACCGAACACGGACACGAGTTGGGTATCGATCTCTGGGCGGATTTGATCGGCCGGCCGCGGACGTATTTTGACATGTACGCCTATTTCAAAGAACTAAACGGGCCGTCCACCGATATCGATTCGTTGCGCAAAAAGCGCCGCGCCCGCACGATAGAGTTAGTGCTTGGGCAACCGGTCTTGCCTGGCGTGCGAGACTATTTGATCAGTGCGCGGCAAAATGATTTGAAAGTCGGTCTGGCCTCCAGCTCCGGCGGCGATTACGTGCGCGGGCATTTGAAGCGCTTGGAGCTGTTTGATTATTTTCACTCGACCAGGTGCTTCGAAGATACCGACTTGCACAAGCCGGACCCCGCGCCTTACCTTGCCGTCCTCGGTGATCTCGGCGTCTTGCCGAGTGAAGCCATTGCATTCGAAGACTCGCCCAACGGCGTGACCGCGGCGCGCGCGGCGGGAATCTACTGCGTGGCCGTGCCCAATCCGATCACGCAACACCTGCCGTTGCAGCACGCGGATCGCCGCATCGATTCCCTCGCCGACGAACCATTGCCACAGCTCTTGTGGCGAGCGGCAGAGACCGCTAAAAGGTGAGTCCGGCGCTCGATATTGGCGCCGGCGTATTGACCGCCGTCCGCAGATCTTTCAATTGGGAAGAGACGCTCATGAGAAAAATTACAATCTTATTTTGGTCGCTGTTCTTGCTGCTTGCATCAGCGCGGCAAGCCATCGCTCAAGTCCCGCTGGAGAAACTGCGGGTCATCTATAGCGCCATCGGCGGCTCACAAGCTTCGGTCTGGGTGCCCTACGAAGCCGGCATCTTTCGCAAGCACGGCCTCGATGTGGAGTTGCTCTACGTCGCCGGCGGCGGGCGCGCCGCGCCGGTGGTTCAGTCGGGCGAAGTGCCGATCGGCATATTTACCGGCGGGTCCGTCGTCAGCGCCAATCTCGCGGGCGGCGACTTGGTCGTGATCGCCAGCTCGATGAACGTGATGACGTTCGTTGTGATGGCTCGCCCGGAAATCAAACGGGTCGAAGATCTCAAGGGCAAAAAAATCGGCATCTCGCGTTTCGGTTCGTCCACGGATTTCGGCCTGCGTTACGCCGAGGAGCGCTGGCCGATCAAGCGCCAGCGCGATTTCGCCGTGATCCAGGTGGGTGGCGTGACCGATGTCTTCAATGCGTTGCGCGCGGGCGCGCTCGACGCCGCGGTGATCAACGCAGAGCTGGCAATTTTGGCGCGCCGGGAAGGCTACCGGGAGCTGGCGGACATCGCCAAGATGGGCATCAATTTCCCGACGTCCTCGATCATCACGACACGTTCGTTTATCAAACGTAACGAAAATACCGCGCGCAAGTTCATTCGCGCGTTCGTCGAAGGCGTTCACTTCGCCAAGACCCAGCGCGCCTCGACCATCAACGTCATGAAGAAATATCTAAGAAGCAGCGACGCCTCGATGTTCGATGAGCTTTATGAAATGTACATCGTGCGCAACATCCCGCGCATCCCGCGGCCGTCGCCCGAGTCGCTCAAAACCGTCATGGATCAAATGGTGGAAACCGACCCGCGCGTCGCCAATCTCAAACCGGAGCAATTCATCGACGCGCGCTTCTTTCAAGAGCTGGAGAAGGAAGGCTTTATCCAGAAGCTCTGGAAATGAGGAGAGTAGCGATACGACAGCCATGAGCGATGCCGAAAGCAAAATTTGTATATTCACGGGTTCCAGACGCGGTGTGTTGCCCGAATATGCCGACATGGCCAAGCAGTTGGCACGGGAGCTCGTCGCGCGCGGGTACGGCCTGGTTTACGGTGGCGGTAAAGTGGGGCTTATGAACGTGATCGCCGATAGCGTACTTGATCTCGGGGGTCATGTGACGGGGGTGATTCCCAATTCGTTAGTGAGCAAAGAAGTCGCCCATCGGGGGCTGACGGATTTGCGGGTGGTGAACTCCATGCACGAGCGCAAGGCGCTGATGGCGGAGCTCGCGGACGGTTTTATCGCCATGCCCGGCGGCATCGGCACCATGGAGGAATTTTTCGAAGTGTTGAGCTGGGCGCAACTCGGCCTGCACGATAAACCGTGCGGCTTGTTGAACGTGCGCGGATATTACGATCACATGATTCAGTTTTTTGATTACGCGGTAGCGCAGGATTTCATCAAACCCAAGGACCGCGCATTGCTCATTGTTGAATCAGAGCCGAGCAAGCTGCTCGATCGCTTCGAGCAATTTCTGCTCGCCCATTCGGTCAAGCGCTTCGATCGCTCGACGACCTAGGCGCTCGACGCAACATGCTTAGCCCATAGTATTCTCATCTCATTCCGCTACCATTCTGTCCTCACTTTCTGCTATTCGAAAATTACATCCATGAGAGGAGCGCTTTAGTATCGATGAAGCTCAAAGAAGAGATTACGCGGAATTTCAAAACTCTGACGCCGGCCGAATTGGAGACGCTTAAAGCGATTGCCGACCGGATATTTCCCAGGACCGATACGCCGGGGGCGGTGGAAATCGGCGCGATCAATTACATCGAAATCGCTTTGGCCGGTGATTACGCCGCACTGATGCCGCTTTATCGCGAAGGGTTTCGTGCCGTCGAGCGCCACGCACATAAGAGATTCGGCGCGTCCTTCGTCGCCTTATCCGGCCAACAACAGGACGAGATTCTGTGCGAGCTCGAAGCAGGAAGCGTCGCGGCGTTCAAAAAAGCAGGTGAGTTTTTCGAGACCGTGCGTTACCATGTGCTGGAAGGAATTTTCTGCGAGCCGCAATACGGCGGCAACAAAGATATGTTAGGTTGGCGCCTGGTCAATTTTCCAGGCCAGCAGTTCGGCTACGGCGATGCTTACATCAACAGACCCGTTGACCTCGAGCCGGTGGAGGTCGATTACAGAAAAGCGCGGAAAGACTAATCATGGCGGAGTCGGTAGCTGACGTGTGCGACGTTTGCATTGTCGGTGTCGGTGGTTTGGGTGGAATCATGGCGAAAGAACTCGCCTCCGCCGGTCTGAAAGTCATCGGCTTCGAGCGTGGGCCGGCGCCGAGTAAAGCTGACTACGCGCCACGCGATTCGATCCGCTTTCTCATTCGCCCCGAACAACTCGATTGGGTGCGCCATGAGCCGACGACGACGCGGAAAAAAGCGGGTGACTCGACGCGGCTCCAGTATCGAACCAGTCCGCTCAACGTGTTGGGCGGCGCGCTGCTTCATTGGACCGGTCAATCGTCGCGTTACATGCCCGCCGACTTCAAGCTTCACACCAACGAGATCGAAAGCGGCAACGCCGAGCGGGCCAAGGCTGATCTCCGCGGCTACGACATTATCGATTGGCCGCTCGGCTATGATGATCTTGAGCCTTACTATGAACGGTGGGAATGGGAGTTCGGCATTTCGGGAACAGCCGGCGCCAATCCGTTCGCCGGACCGCGCCAGCGCGGTTTTCCTTTGCCGCCGCTGCGCCACAGCGCGCGCATGAAACTGTTCGCCGAGGCGTGCGCGAAGTTGGGTTATCATCCTTACGACACGGCCGCCGGTATTCTTTCCCAGCCTTATCGCCCGCCTGAGCCCTTCGACACTCGTATTCCCGAAAGGCCGGCGTGCGTTTACTGCGGCCATTGCAATTTTTATGGCTGCCATGTTCACGCCAAGGCGGCGACGCTCTACGTGACGATCCCGGTGGCGCTCGAAACCGGCAACTTCGATCTCAGGACGAGATCTAAAGTCTACCGAATCAATACGGACAGCTCGGGTCAAGTAACGGGGGTGAGCTACTTCGACGCCGAAGGACAAGCGCGCGAGCAACGCGCGCGCGTGGTGATCCTGAGCGCCTTTGTCTTCGAGCACGTGCGGTTGCTGCTGCTATCGAAGACCAATTCGCCGCGGTTCTCGAAGGGCTTGGCCAACAGCAGCGGCTATGTCGGACGAAACATCATGGCCCATGGCGACGTGCGCGCCATGGGTGTGTTCGACGATTTCATTATCAACGGTTTTATAGGCCCGGGCTCGGCGGCGATGCGTATCGACGATTTCAACGGCAATAATTTCGATCACTCGGGCCTGGGCTTCATCCGTGGCGGCACCATCGGCACCAGCGGCGACGGCACGCCGGTGACGCGATTGGACGTGTTGCCGCCGGATGTGCGATCATGGGGCAAACAGTTCAAGGAATTTTTCACGCGCTACTACACGCGGACGATGGATCTAAACATGCAGCCGGAGACCCTGCCGCACAAGGACAACCGGGTCGATCTAGATCCGCGCCATCGTGACCGTTGGGGCCTTCCTTTGCCGCGCGTGACCTTCGAATTTCATCAGAACGAATTTCGCCTGCAAACGTTTATGGCCGGCGTCGGTGAAAAGATCATGCATGCGACCGATGCGAGCAAGGTGTGGTCGGAGGAGAAAGGACGGCCCAACCGCTGGGCGGGCGGTACGCGGATGGGCGCCGATCCGAAGAACTCAGTGGTCAACGAATATTGCCAGACCCACGATATTCCCAACCTCTTTATCGTCGGCTCGTCGGTATTTCCGACCATGGCCGGCTATCCGCCGACGGCGACCGTGGCAGCGCTGAGCTATCGCACGGCCGAATATATTCTCGGGCAGAAGCAGTGGTTCAAATAGGAGGGGAAAAAGAACTGGAGTGATGGAGTAATGGGATTCCGGCCCCAACACTCCAGTACTGCACCACTCCATCACTCCAATCCCCGAAGGAGCGAGCATGAAACGCATTGTTATTTGCTTTGACGGCACTTGGAATAAGCCCGCCGACGAGGCTTTACCGGTGATCCAGCAAGTGGAAACCAACGTGCGGCGATTTTGCGAGTCGGTAAGGAATCAGTCGGCGGACGGAACTAAACAAGTGAAATGGTACGACGAAGGCGTCGGTAGTAAATGGTATGATCGCTTTGTCGGTGGCGCCATCGGCGCAGGCCTGGAGATCAACATCGTCCAGGGCTACGAATTTCTCGCCAGAGAATATCAAGACGGCGACGAGGTCTACGTTCTCGGCTTCAGCCGCGGCGCCTATACAGCGCGCAGTCTGGTCGGCATGATACGCAACTGCGGTTTGATCGAGCCGAAGCATCTCGGGCTGCGCGTCGCCATGGCCTACGGCATCTACCGGACGCGCGGCGATAGCGTCGATTCTTTCACCGCCAAGATTTTTCGCTCGTCGTTCAGCAGGGTGATCAATATTAAATTCGTCGGCGTCTGGGACACCGTGGGCGCCCTCGGTATTCCGCTCGATATCGTCAAAGACGTCAATATGAAGTTCTATGAATTCCACGATACCAACTTGAGCGGCATTGTGGACAATGCCTTTCATGCCATCGCCATCGACGAACATCGGCCGGACTACGATGTTTGCATGTGGAACCCCGACAGCGCGCCGACGCAAGTATTGGAGCAACGCTGGTTCGTCGGCGCCCATTGCGACGTCGGCGGAGGATACAATGACCGGCGGCTTTCCGACATGACGCTGCGCTGGATGCAGGGCAAGGCCGGCGCGCTGGGCTTGGCGCTGGACGCAGTCACGGTCGGCGAAAAAAATTATCTCGGCGCGTTCACCGATTCCCACGGAAAATTTCTCGGCGGGCTCTACGCCAGGAAAAACCCACGGCATTATCGTGCTATGCGCGCAACCGCGTTCGGCAACGAAGGCGTCGATGAATCGGTTCAGAAACGGCGAACGGAAGACCGCGACTACGAACCGCAGAACAACGGGCTGCCGAAGCTGCCATGAGCCTATTGCGCTTGCTCGTCAAATCGTTCATCAAAGCGTTCCGTCGGCGCGCACATTAGTAAAATGTCAGCGCCATTCGATATCCTCGTGACCGGAGGCACCGGATACATCGGTCAACATCTGGTTCCTCTCCTGGTGGCGCGCGGCCATCGCGTGCGCGTGCTGGCGCGCGAGCAATCTCTAGGGCGCGTACCCGCGGGGGCGACGGCGGTTGTCGGCGATGCGCTCGATGGCAATTCCGTCTCGGCTGCGTTGCGACCAGGAGAAACGGTGGTTCATCTGGTCGGAACGCCGCATCCGACTCCGACCAAGGCTGATCAGTTCGAAAAGATCGATCTGGTTTCCATCCGTGCGACGGTCGGCGCGGCCAAGCGCGCAGAGATTTCGCATTTAATTTACGTCAGCGTCGCCCAGCCAGCGCCGATCATGCAAGCCTATTTATGGGTTCGAACCCTAGGCGAAACGATGATTCGCGAGGCGGGGTTGACGGCGACGATTGTCCGGCCTTGGTATGTGCTGGGTCCGGGACACTGGTGGCCGAAGGTGATCATGCCGCTCTATAAAATCGCCGAATGGATTCCCGCCACTCGTGCCACGGCCGAGCGTCTTGGCTTGGTGACCATCGAGCAAATGGTCAAGGCTTTAGCCAGCGCGGTGGAAAATCCACCCGAGCGCGGCCGACAAACGATCGTCGATGTGCCCGCGATCCGGCGGCTTAGCATTTGAGGTGTGGTCGTGCGTCCGCCTGTGCAAAATCTTTTTGCCAGTCTTTCTAAAACGGAACACGAAGAAATTCTGACGTTATTCGAAAACTCGTCCGCCAAAATCGAGCGAATCATTTCTCATTCCCATTTGAGCCCGCCCGGTTTTTGGTACGATCAAGAGTGGGATGAGTGGGTGATCGTGGTGCGCGGCAGCGCTACTCTGGAGTTCGAAGGCGACGAGCGGGTCGAGCTTCAGCAAGGCGACTATCT
>Ga0184640_10000505_pt1 | contig 10418 bp, 10 predicted proteins | sample PLM31_200_b2_FD_133161 | JGI IMG/M metagenome (GOLD analysis project Ga0184640, IMG submission 133161) | Groundwater sediment microbial communities from an aquifer in East River, Colorado, USA - PLM3-1_200_b2 | ecosystem: Environmental > Terrestrial > Soil > Riparian zone | place: USA: East...
CGTACTCTACGATCTCGGCAGCGGCGACGGGCGAATCGTCATCCGCGCCGCGAAAAAATACGGTGTCAAAGCCGTAGGGATCGAGATGGACAGCTTGCTGCTCGACAAAGCGCGCAAGGATGCCAAAGCCGCGGGCGTCAGCCACCTGGTCGAATTCCGCGCCGAGGACGCGCTCAAAGCCGACATTTCGCGGGCCACCGTGGTGACGCTATACATGCTTCCCTGGTTTAACGAAGCGATGAAACCGAGCTTTAAAAAATTTCTCAAGCCCGGCACGCGCCTCGTCGCCCACGACTTCGGCATCGAAGGCTGGAGACCGGCTAAAGTCGTAAAGCTGCCCGAGCCGGAAAAAAAATTCGGCCGCTACCTGCATTACCACACGATATATTTGTGGAGAATGGGCGAGCTTCGCGACTGATCAGCAACGGCGCCGAGCCTTCTTGTTAACAGAGAGAGCGCCGGACGGTCGGAATTAGTTTGCCGCGACGAAAAGAGCTTCCCTCAACGTAAACACCCCACTGTAGAGCGCTTTACCAACGATCACGCCCTCGACGCCTTCTTTCTCCAGCGGAATCAAGCGGCGTATGTCGTCCAGAGTGGCGACGCCGCCGGAGGCGATGATGGGAATCTTCACAGCGCGCGCGATCTTCAGAGTCTCGTCGACGTTGACACCTTCGCTTGTGCCGTCGCGGCTAATATCGGTGTAGATGATCCGCGCGGCGCCGTCGCCTTCGCAGCGCGTGGCCAGCTCGACGGTGTCCATCGAGGTAGTTTCCTTCCAGCCTTTGACCGCGACTTTGCCCTGTCGAGCGTCGATGCCGACGACGATCTTTCCGGGAAAATTTTTGCACAGCGCGCGCAGGAACTCAGCATCGTTGTAGGCGGCGGTACCTATCACGACGCGTGACACGCCGAGATTGAGCGCGGCCTCGACGGCTTCGATCGATCGAAGACCGCCACCCAATTCCACGGACAAACCTATTTGGCAAATCGCTTCGACTTCTTTGGTGTGCACCCGGCGTCCTTCGACGGCACCGTTGAGATCGACGACGTGAATGAAAGTTGCGCCTTCGGCCAACCAGTGCTTGGCCGCTTCGACCGGATTCTCGAAATAGATCGTCTCTTTGTCCATCTCGCCCTGAAACAGACGGACACAGCGGCCGTCTTTGAGATCGATGGCGGGAATGATCAGCATAGAATCAGTTTGACGCTACGAAGCGTCCGAAGTTGGCAAGAATGCGCAACCCCAGCTCCTGGCTTTTTTCCGGATGAAATTGGCAAGCGAAGAGTCTATCTGTCGCGATGCTCGAGACGAACGAATCGCCGTAGTCCGTCGTCGTCGCAACGATGGAGCGGTCGTCCGGGACGACGTAGAACGAATGCACGAAGTAAACATAATCGCCGTTGGAAATGCCCTCCAGAAACGGCGAGTCGGTTTTCTTCTCGATGCGGTTCCAGCCCATGTGCGGCACTTTGAGATTTTCGTCGGCGTGAAAGCCGACGACTTTCCCCGCAAATAGATCGAGTCCTTTCTGTTTGCCGAACTCTTCGCTCTCGGAAAAGAGCAACTGAAAACCGAGACAAATGCCGAGGAAAGGTTTTTTCTCGCGCACGATCCGGCAGATCGGTTCGATCAGGCCGAACTTGCCGAGATTTTCCATGCAGGCGCTGAAAGCGCCGACGCCAGGCAGCACCACGCCGCGGGCGGAGAGAATCTCGCTCACTTCGCGCGTCACGATAGCCTCGAAGCCGACGCGCTCCAACCCTTTCTGCACGCTGCGCAGGTTGCCCATGCCGTAATCGATGATCGCGATCATGACAGGTCTGATAGAATAGCTTGAACGCTTTGAACTGTTTTTAAAGACTTCCCTTGGTCGACAACACGCCTTGAACCCGCGGATCGACTTGCGTCGCCGTGTCCATGGCGCGGGCAAACGCCTTGAAACACGCCTCGATGATGTGATGCGGATTTTCCCCACGCGGCACATCGATGTGCAGGTTCATGCCGAGCTGATTGGCGAAGGCGGCATAAAACTCATGGGGCAAGTCGGTGTCGAAATCGCCGACGCGGCCCGGGCGAATCTTGACATTGTAATAGAGATAGGGCCGGCCGCTCAAATCGACGACGACCTCAGCCAGTGCTTCATCGAGCGGGCAGCTCGCCTCGCCGAAGCGGCGAATGCCGTGCTTATCGCCGAGAGCGTCTTTGAACGCTTGCCCCAGAGCGAGACCGACGTCCTCGACCGTGTGATGCAAGTCGACTTCGAGATCGCCCTTGGCTGCGATTTGAATGTTAAAAAAACCATGGCGGCTAAAACTATCCAGCATGTGATTGAAAAACGGCATGCCGGTTTGAATCGATGCCTGACCTGCGCCGTCGATTTCCAACTCGACCGTAATGTCGGTCTCTTTGGTCTTGCGCGAAACTTTTGCCGTCCGTCCCATAGTCGCTCCTTGTCAGCGAAAGCGCGCTTCCACCGAGCGCGCGTGGTCATCAAGCCCTTCGAGCCGAGCCAGGTGGATAATTTTTGGCGCCAAAGCTTTTAAAGCGCGTTTCTCGGCGTGGATCACCGTCGTGCGCTTGAGAAAATCATAGGTGCCGAGCGGCGAGAAAAAGCGCGCGCTGCCGCCGGTGGGCAACACGTGATTGGGTCCGGCGAAATAATCGCCCAAGGGCGGCGCCGAGTAGGGGCCGAGAAACATTGCGCCTGCATTACGAATTCGCTCGGCCAACTGGCGCGGCTGTTTGACGATCAGTTCGACGTGCTCGGGGGCGATAGAGTTGGCCAGCTCGATCATTTCTTTCCGGCCGCGCGCGACGATGATCGCTCCATATTTTTCCAGCGATTTAAGCGTGATGGCTTGTCGTTTCGTGTTTTGCAGCAAATCGTCGATCGCTTGTTGAATTTTGAGCGCTACTGACATCGAAGTCGTCACACAGAGAGCGGCAGCCATTTCGTCATGCTCAGCCTGCGACAGCATGTCCGCGGCAACGTGAACCGGGTCGGCGGAACCGTCCGCCAAGAGTAAAATCTCGCTGGGCCCGGCAATCGAATCGATGTCTACTTCGCCGAAAACCATGCGCTTGGCGGTGGCGACGAAAATATTTCCCGGGCCGACGATCTTGTCGACTTTCGGAATCGTCCGCGTGCCGAATGCCAACGCGGCGATGGCCTGAGCGCCGCCGACGCGAAAAATTCGATCGACTCCGGCCACATGCGCCGCGGCGAGAATGATCGCGCCGTCATTGCCGATCGGCGAGGTCATGATGATTTCTTTGACGCCGGCGACCTTTGCCGGGATCGCATTCATCAGAACTGTCGAAGGATAAGAAGCCTTTCCGCCCGGCACGTAAACGCCGACTCGTTCGAGCGGCATGATCTTTTGCCCCAGGACCATTCCCAACGGATCGCGATATTGCCAACTTTTTTGCAGTTGACGGCGATGAAACGAGGCGATTCGCTTGGCGGCAAGCCGTAGCGTGGCGATGTCTTTTTTGGCCACGTTTTGTAGAGCGTGAGCGATCTCGGCGGCTTTGATCTCCATCGTCGCGGGCGTCAAGCGCACCCGGTCAAACATCCGCGTATAGCGCACCAGCGCCTTGTCGCCCTGGCGCCGCACCGCGGCAACGATCTCAGCCACGCGCCGTTCAACGCCGATTTCCCGCGTGCCGCGCCGCGCCAGGATTCCTGCCATCAGTGGCTTAAATCCGGCATCGGTTGTCTTGACTAACCTAATCGTCATCTCGTCTGACCAATTTCGGATTTTGCATTCCGGCACCTTGAACTCTTGAACATTGAACAAACCATTTCTACGCCTTCACCCGTTCAATTCTGGCGCCTAATTGAGAAAGCTTCTTTTCAATCTGTTCATAGCCGCGGTCCAAGTGATAAACGCGCGCAACTTCTGTCGTGCCGTTGGCGACAAGCGCGGCGAGAAGCAAGGCCACGCTCGCGCGCAGGTCGCTCGCCATCACCGGAGCGCCCGAGAGCTCGCGCACGCCGCGAATGATCGCGCGATTTCCTTCTAATTTGATCTGCGCGCCCATGCGGTCCAATTCCTGCGCATGCATGAAGCGATTCTCAAAAATCGTCTCGGTGATCACGCTCACGCCGTCTGCGACGGCCATCAGCGCCATCATTTGCGCCTGCAAATCGGTGGAAAATCCCGGATAGGGCAAAGTCGTAACATCGACGCTTTTAATTTTTCCGTTGCACTGAACCCTGATGCCGGCTGCATCGGCCAGGCAGACGACACCCGCTTCCTTGAGCTTGATGAGAAAGGCTTCTAGATGATCCGCCCGCGCGCCTCTGACCAATACGTCGCCGCCGGTGATCGCCGCCGCGATGACGAAGCTGCCGGCTTCGATACGGTCGGGAATAATCTTGTGAGTGGCGCCGTGAAGCGCGTCGACGCCGTCGATTTGAATAATGTCGCTGCCCGCGCCTTTTACCCGGGCGCCCATTTCGTTCAAGGCTTTCGCCAGATCCTCGATTTCCGGTTCCTTGGCGGCGTTCTCGATGACTGTCGTGCCCTCAGCCAGAGTCGCCGCCATCATCAAATTCTCAGTTGCGCCGACCGACGGTAGGTCGAGATAGATTTTTGCGCCGCGTAACCGCACTGCCTTGGCTTCCACGTAGCCGTGCGTTTGCTCGATGGTTGCGCCGAGCGCTTCCAAACCTTTGAGATGGAGATTGATCGGACGCGCGCCGATGGCGCAGCCGCCTGGCGTTGACACTCGCGCTTGGCCGAACCGAGCCACCAAAGGCCCGATCACCAAGAATGAAGCGCGCATGGTTTTGACCAAATCGTAGGACGCCTCGAACTTATTGATGCGGTCAGCTTGGAGGGTCAAACCATCGGCGCCTTCGAGCCACTGCCGATGGTCGACTTTCGCACCGAGGCCGGAGAGCAGCTTGAGCGTCGTGCGAATGTCGGCGAGGTGCGGCACCTGCTCGTACGAGCACAGCTCAGCGGTGAGCAACGAGGAGATCAGAACCGGCAGCGCGGCGTTTTTCGCGCCGCTGACGGTGACTTCTCCGGCGAGTCTCTTACCGCCCTGCACGACGATTTTATCCACTCGTTTGCTTCCTCAATTTGATCACACGCCTTTTGTCCTGTTCTGCGCCACGATCACCCGATCTCTGTCCGCGTAGTCGCGATAGACGCTCACGTCTGCATAATTTGCGACTTCAGCGAATATATTTGCGACTTCCTTGCCCATATCGGCGCCGATTTCCAGCGCAACGGCGCCGCGCGGCGCCAAGTACGAAAACGCCTGCGACGCGATCCGTCGGTAGAAATCGAGACCGTCGACTCCGCCGTCCAGCGCGCCGCGCGGCTCCCAGCGACTGACTTCCGGTTCCAAAGTGTCAATCTCCTCGCTGCGGATGTAAGGCGGATTGGAAACGATCAAATCAAACCGTCCCGCAGCCTCATCCACCGGCGCGAACAGATCGCCATGCAAAAAATGTATTCTATCCGCCACGCCGCTACGCCGCGCATTGCCGCCCGCGATTTTCAATGCCGCGCCGGAAATGTCAGTCGCCCAGATCATCGATGCCGGCAACTCTTTCGCCAAACTCACCGCGATGGCGCCGCTCCCTGTGCTGATATCGAGAATCGTTAACGGCTGAGCTTTAGAGAATTCCCGCGCAAGCTCCAACGCAATCTCCACCAATCGTTCCGTTTCCGGCCGCGGAATCAACACATCCGGCGTGACATGAAAATCCAGCGACCAAAACTCTTGCCGGCCTAAAATATAAGCGATCGGTTCGCGCCGGCGCCGGCGGAGTAAAAATTCTTTGTATCGTCGCACTTGCTCGGGCAACAGCCGCAAATCGCCGGCGAGCACAATCTCTTCCCGCGTCAAGGCTAGTGCATGTCCGAGCAGCACTTCGGCGTCCAGACGTGCCGTCTCGATGCCGGCATGGACCAATCTCTCAGCACCCTGCCACAGAACCTGGCGCAGGCAATTTGAATCGTCAGCGGAGAAAATTATCGCCTGTGCATCCATCGCCGTCAAGGATCAGCCCGTCGCCTTCAACGCCGCGGCTTGGTAGTGGGTAATCAATCCATCGACGATCTCATCGATCTGACCCTCCATGACCCGGTCCAATTGGTAAATCGTTAGGTTGATCCGATGATCCGTCAACCGTCCCTGAGGAAAATTATAGGTGCGGATGCGCTCGCTGCGGTCGCCACTGCCGACCATTAACTTGCGCGTGGCGGCGATTTCCGAGCGTTGCTCTTCCTGTTTTTTCTCGAGCAGCCGGGCGCGGAGAATTTTCATGCCCTTGGCGCGATTCTTATGCTGCGATTTTTCGTCTTGGCAGGAGATCACGATTCCGGTCGGAATATGCGTGATGCGCACGGCCGAGTCCGTCGTATTGACACTCTGGCCGCCTGGGCCGGAGGAACGGAATACGTCGATGCGGAGCTCTTTCGGATCGATGGCGATTTCGACTTCATCGGCTTCGGCTAGAACGGCGACGGTCACTGCGGAGGTGTGAATGCGCCCGGAGCCTTCGGTAACCGGTACTCGCTGGACGCGATGTACGCCGCCCTCATATTTGAGCCTCGAGTAGGCGCCCTGCCCCTCGATGCTCACGATGATTTCTTTGTAACCTCCCAGTCCGGTCGGGTTGGAGCTCATCATCTCGACGCGCCAGCGCCGCGATTCGGCGTAGCGGGTATACATACGGGAAAGCTCCGCGGCAAACAGCGCCGCTTCTTCGCCGCCGGTGCCGGCGCGGATTTCCACGATGACGTTTTTCGCGTCATTGGGATCCTTCGGCAGAATCAGAATCTTTAACTGATTCTCCAGCGACTCTTTGCGCTCGCGCAGGACCGCCACTTCCTCCTTAGCGAGCTCCCGGATCGCCTCGTCATTTTCTTCCAAAAGTTGGCGGTTCTCCTGGATCTCTCGCTCTACTTTGCGCCACTCCCGGTAGCACGTGACGATCTCCTCCAGCTCAGCGCGCTCCTTGGCGAGTTTGGAGTATTCGCGCTGCTGGCCGAGAAGCTGCGGGTCCGACATCATCTTCTCCAACTCCATATAGCGCTTCTCAACCTCAGCTAATTTATCAAGCATAGCGCTTCACGATTCAGGCCGGCGGTGAAATAAAAAAAAGGCAAAGGGATTGTCACTGCCCTTTGCCCTTTCACACGCCGCAAAAGCTAGTAAATCACATTCAGCCCCGGTCCTCCGCTCACTTTAGTTCTTGAGTCCGTACTTCCTTCTATACTTTTCGACGCGACCCGCGGAGTCGAGGAGTTTCTGCTTGCCGGTAAAGAAAGGGTGGCAGTTGGAACAAATTTCCACGTGGATGTTGCCGACGGTGGAGCGCGACTCAACGACGTGGCCGCATGCGCAAACGATCTTTGCAGCTTTATATTCCGGATGGATCCCTGTCTTCATAAATCCCTCACAAACGAAAAGATTTTATAACACAACGAATGCCGCGCTTCAATCCGCTGGGACGATGACATGCTCTCGCCAAAGGGGCCAATTGCCCGGCGGAGCTCCAATAAATTTGCGATATCGACAGCCGATCAAGAAGATTGCCAAACACGCTATTAACCCGTAAAATAGGGTCGAAATGCGGCCACGGACCCAGTTAGAGGATTTCGGCTTAGAAAAATTCTACTGAAAATCGGAGGCCTCAAGCGAACTATGAGCAAACCAGAGTTAGCCGTTGAATCAACTCAGAAGCCGGCCCCGCCCGTGCCAATGAACGTCGAAAACACGGATCTCGATTATGGCTTCCTCGCAGACCTCACGTTGAAAACCGTTTACGCGGACGCCAACTGCACCACCGAACGGGCAGCAGCTAAACTCAAGTTATCGATGCCCGTCACTGAAGACCTGCTGCAGCATCTGTACCGGGAGAAGTTTATCGAAATTCGCGGCCTGATCAGCTATGGCAACAACCGCTATGGCATGCTCGACCGGGGATGGCAAAGGGCACAGCAACTGCTCGACATGAACGGCTATATCGGCCCCGCGCCGGTATCGTTGCCGGCCTACACCGACATGGTCGTCCGCGAGAGCGCGGCGCGCGAGCCGGTCCAACCCGAATCCGTCAGCGGTGCCATGTCGGGATTGATTCTTCCCGAAAGTACGGTCCAGACCCTCGGACTCGTCGCCAACTCGCGGCGCAGTCTGTTCATGACCGGCCCTTCCGGCAACGGTAAAACGACAATTGCCACTGCCCTGCACACTGCCCAACGCGGCGGAATTTGGATCCCCTACGCGATCGAAGTCGACGGACAGGTGATCAAAGTATTCGATCTGCACACTCACCAGCAGGTCCCTGTCAACGATATCGGCAGGTATGACGAGCGCTGGATAAGAATCAAACGGCCGATCGTGATCGTCGGCGGCGAAATGACGATCGAAACCATGGATTTGATCTACAGCACCACAGTGAGATTCTACGAAGCGCCGTTTCAAATGAAATCGAACGGCGGGACGCTGGTGATCGACGACTTCGGCCGCCAGCGCGTCGATCCCCACGATCTTCTTAATCGGTGGATCGTCCCCCTCGAGGGACGCATCGACTATCTAACCTTGCACACCGGCAAGAAAATCAAAGTGCCATTTGAGCAGCTGCTGATCTTCGCCACCAACCTCGATCCCAGCGATCTGGTGGACGACGCGTTTTTGCGCCGCATGGGATATCGCCTTTACGTCAACGCCCCGGATAGGGAGATGTATAGCGCGATTTTTCAGCGCTACGTTGAAACCAACGGATTCGAGTACGACCCGAAATATCTCGATTATGTCTTTCGCCTCTACGACGCGGACAAACGGCCGCTGCGAGGCTGCGAGCCGCGCGACCTGATGCAGCGCTGCACCGATCTCTGTCGATACGAAAATCGACCCATGGAGCTTACCGACGACTTGCTGCAATTGGCCTGGAAGAACTATTTCGGCGCCGCGCCGGCGGTGCAGTAACCCTATCTCAGGAACTTCTTCTAGAGAAAGGAAGGTAATCATAACGCTCCCGAAACTGAAACATTCGGGATACATTCACCTGCTCATCATTGCGCTGTTGTCGCTTTACGGCTGTATGTCATCGCCCGAACTTATTTCCGAGATCTCCGTGGAAGATAAAATTGCCAGACTCACGATCGGCCAGAGCGACAAGTCCGAAGTCGAAAGCATCTTCGGAGTCGAACACGGCAGTGATCGTAACCGCTGGGCTTATAATTTTGACGAGAGCGCACTTACGAACGGTATCGTGGATTCGGAGATCGTCCAGTAAGTTCGATTCTTGCCTGAGTGGCCGATCCTAAAACTGATTAACGAAGAAATTCGGACGGATTTTTTGGTGGAGCCGAAGGGAATCGAACCCTCGACCTCTTTAATGCCATTCGAAAATCAATCGTGACTAGAACCTAGACGCGCCTTCAAAGCCCAACAAAACCAAGCCCCGAGTGCTGCCGCAAACGGCAGTTCTTGGGGCTTGTTGTTTCAGGTACACGGACAAAAGGCGGACAAACAAGAATCCGTCGGGACCAGATTTAGTTGATGGAGAATTCAGTCCAATCTGATAAAATTCTGGATTACTGGCCCAAGACGTAATGATTGAAAACTCGATGGGCCGGTCCTCTAAAAATGCGCTTTCCCCCGCAGCGGACATACATACTGCAGGTTCAACGGATCAACCCTTTTTTACCCCTCATGCTCGTCTAGAGCCCCTGGCTTATTGCCAAGCTTTACAGGGACCACGAAGGTTTCACCGCTGCGAAAAATGGTGAGCGTCACTTCGTTGCCGACCTCTGTGCCTTTAATGACGCGCAGAACCTCACTCACTCTGTCCACGGCGATATCGTCAACAGAGAGGATAACGTCTCGAGAAAGGACTCCCGCACGGTCGGCAGGCTGATCCGCCAGTACAGAACTGACCAATACGCCCCTTACAGGCGATACTCCTAAGCCGTCGGCCAATTCCAGCGTCAACTCTGATAATTTTACGCCTAACCAACCCCAAGGAATTTTCTCACCCCCCAGGAGGCGGGGAATCATAGCCTTTATGACATTGATGGGAACGGCAAACCCGATAGTTCCGTTCTCTGAAGCCTGCGTAAGCATACCTACGACGTGACCTTTCATATTCACCACCGGTCCCCCGCTCTCGCCGGAATTGGCTGGGGAGTCCACCTGTATATGATCAAACGCAGCAGACGAATTCTGGCGCTTGCCACGCCGACTAACGATGCCCAGGTGCAAAGAACTCTCCAATCCAAAGGGATAACCTAGAGACCCAACTAACTCTCCTACCTTCAGAACGTCGGAATCGCTCAGGGGGAGGACTGGGAACTCTCCTTCTCCATTAATCTTAATGATTGCAAAATCTACTTGGGAATCCGTCGCAACGATCTCACCACGAACACGCTGTCTATTGGCAAGA
>Ga0184640_10000506_pt1 | contig 10403 bp, 7 predicted proteins | sample PLM31_200_b2_FD_133161 | JGI IMG/M metagenome (GOLD analysis project Ga0184640, IMG submission 133161) | Groundwater sediment microbial communities from an aquifer in East River, Colorado, USA - PLM3-1_200_b2 | ecosystem: Environmental > Terrestrial > Soil > Riparian zone | place: USA: East...
AGATTCTTTATATCTGCATCAAGAAATAATATAATGTCTGCATCAATACTTATAGCTTCACTCAGTCCTTTTTTCATGGCGATCCCTTTTCCAGGAAACAGTCTATCACCTTGTTGAATCACCTTGCAGTGTTCTGCAGGTTATCAAAAAAGGTACAGGAAAAAATAATGGTGACGCTGTGTTCTTTTCTAACAAGAATCAGGACTAATCAGATAATTGTTTCAAATCTCGGTGCATTTTCTTTCGAAAGTTAACCTATGTCCTTTCCGCAGTGCGGACACGTACTTTTGCCTTTATATCCCACCGCAGGAGGCTCTGTCAAATCTTCTGACAGCAAAGTAAGGCATACATCCCATGGTGTGACTACTGTTCCATCAAATACTACGTAAGGATAATCCATTTTTTCCATCATTGAGCAAAGTTGGTCAAAGTTTAGGTCTTCTGTAATTACCTTTGCGTTTTCCAATTTAAACTGATTAGCAGGGATATCCAAGAAATACTCAATATCTGCTTGAAATCTGAGTGTATTTGAGATTTCCCCCAGTATTAACCGATCACTGATATATTGATTAGTGTTATCTAGCATAAGTTTTCGAGTTTTATTTTCGTACATCAGATTGAGTATCTTACCCAATGAGTCGTCTGGCCTAAAAGTAACAATTTTCTTTTTGTCCATTGATGAAACAGAAATGTCGCTCTTGCATCTTGCACCAACCTTAATCATTTTTCTTGCTGAGACAGTCGAGCAATCGCCAAAATCGTTAAGAATAACAGCAAAAGCCCTACGCGACTTCTTCCAAATCTCTACTAAATCTATCAGTTTTGTTTTCTTATCAACCTGTGGAAAGTCTTTAAACATAATTTCTCCCACCTTCGTTCGATACTGGAAATCTCGCGTTGGATTCTTGCGTAAATGGTCCAATAAATCATAGCCACCTACTATTCCAATGGGTTTGAAGCCATGGTCTCGAACTATAATTGAATCCACTGTGGATTCTAGATACTGGGCGCACATTAAAGTAGCAACCCAAATTTCTCTTCCTTCATCAATATTGACACATACCGTTTCGGTTAATGTTTCTGGAAAGAGTTCTTCCAGCGTCAACTCGGAGACGAGCCTCTTGCTATCTGATGTTATTCATAATCACTCCTTGAGCTTCTATCTACCTGAACAGGAACCTAGATCCTTATAAAGATAGAGACTAGCATCCCGCTCATTCTAATTCTCTGGTTGGTTTCGGTAGATAAGAATTGATGCAAGTAGAAGAACAAAAATGATGTCAGAATAGATCCGTGTGCTGTGTTTGCATGTTCTAAAGTCACAGATACAAAGGGGGAACATACTTTAGAATCTGCGAATCATAGTAAATATATGCTTTCAGCAACTGGAACATGGGATGAGATAATCAAATTACAATAATACACTTATACAAGAGGAGAGGGAGTTCATAACAATTCGAGTTTGACACTCCTTGTGCAATTTTGTTAAAAATATCATTTCCATATGGTAACTATTTGTACCTGAAGAAAGCTGTGGCAGGCGAAGAGAGCTTTAATGTAGTAACAAAACTTCTCAAAAATTCTTAATTTTCAGCTGAATTTCATCTGTTGCAGCTCAATTAGGGGATTGGCCCGGCACTATACCTAGACTGCTTCTGTTTTGTAGTAATCCTATGAGCCATTCTTTTTTTCAAGGAATCACTCATTTGATCGAACATTTTTGCCAAATCCCAGCCACTGTTACTATAACTAGTTACTGTATGTGTCGATATTATGTTCGAATCAACCTCATATCTTTTTCTGGCCCCTTGAATTTCTCTTATCTTCAGACGGCATCGTGCTTCTTCTATATCTGGATAAACTGTTTTTAACAGTTTGACTATATTTGCAAATTTGGATTTCGCAAGCTCCGCATCAAGTGGATCGTCTGGTAAACCAATAAGAAAAATGGGAATGTCTTCTTCCACTTTTTCTCCAAGCAATGCAATTATATCCCTATAAGTGATTATTCCTTGTACATCATCAACTGCTTTTATGACACAATATGTTGAATTTTGAGATACTATCAGATCAGTTACCGATTGGAGTGTATCATCAACATTTGCGCTAATAACATTTTTATCTGCTAAGCCAGTTACGGCAAGATCGAGTCTATCTCGAGTCTCAGCGATTCCAAGTGACTTTCTACCAATCCTTTCGGAACGTAACATCACCTCTAAGATAGCCTTGGAAGTTATCATTCCCACTAGGTGACCTTCCTGAACTACTGGTAGATGATCTATCCGCCTTCTTTTCATTATTGCCTCTGCAGAAGCAATTTTGTCGGTCTTACCTATGACTATGGGGCTTCGCGTCATGATATCTGATGCGCTTGTCTTTCGGATGTGAGTAACAAGCATGCAATCTCGGATCGACTCAACGATTTTTCTGGATGAAATCTGACCTATGATCTCGTTCTTCTCCATTATTGGAAGTGCTCTGAGTCGGTATAAACTCATAATGTTTGTAGCTTCCGCAGTTCTACTTTGAGAATTAAGAGTCGGAATTATTTTTCCGACGGTGCTTGGATTTGCACTAGTAATGTTTCTGATTCCTAACAAGTCTCTGATGTTCAGCGCTGCGACTTTGCCTGATAAAGGTATGAATATGTCATAAGAGTTCTTATCCATTAGGATTCCAATTACTTTCGAGATAGAATCACTTGCATTGGCCGTTACTTCAGGTTCAATGAAATTATTGACAGGCGTATTACGCAGATCATTGAAGCTTGAATACAATTCTGATATTGACAACTTTATAATATCTCGCAGTACACTTCCTTTTATATCATGTACCCGCAGTAGCGTAAGAATTCATTCAAATAAAAGTTATTGAAATGCATTGATAATAACAATATCAGCACTTGTTACTCATCTTGATATGAAGTTAACAATAACGTATTTACATTTTAAAGCGCAAGAATCAAATATTAAGGAGCTAATCAACAACAACCTATTGGCAAGTTAAAAGATATGCTAGAGTCATCATGTAAATGGACGTAAAGTAAGCGCAAAAAAAAGAACTCGAAAAAGTTAAAGCTATACGGGGGCTAGTAAAAGCAAAAATTAAGTAGTAAAATATTGAAATATAATCATCACACAAACACAAAAACTTCATTTAATGAATGAATCATTCTTTTCTAACTTCGGTGATTATCTCATAATAGAAATATGACTACACCAAAATCCTCAAATAAAATTATTCACGAGCATATATTCTCATATTCTTATATCGTTGGCTCAAGAATATGGTTGATATGAGATTTAGAAATTCTACGTAAAGTTCCGACTGAGTATTCAATCATATCTCTCTCGTTCGGATCCGAATTGTTAACAATATGGTTCCCGACGGCTCCGGACCTTCATCATAGAGCCAATTTTTGATATAACGTAAAGTAACGATATTCTAATAAACTACAATTAGTTATTAGTAGAACCCTTCCCCATATCGGGACCAAGCAGATATGAATCCGTTTACGACTACATCTGTTTTTCGGCGCCTAAAATTCTACAGGAGGTATTTTATTCTGCATGCATGCTACAAACATAGTCCCTTGGCATCTTATTATCCTACCTCAACACAAATAAAGACAATCAATTTATTGATTTGCCACGAGGGTAACCTCATCCCCAATCCTACTGCGATTCCCATCCTCCCATCATCATTCCTTGATGCATCATCATCATTCCTTGATGCATCATCATCAACTCCCTTCCTGAAAGTTCGCGCTCTAGCAAGATCTTTCCGTCTGCTGGATCAATTATTATCTTATGTAATTTGCCATTAGGATCAAAAACGCATACGGTATAGACAAGGTATCCATTTTCTCCACCAATAAGAGCAGCCACGGCATGAGAGTCATTACCAACATTATTCTCTGCACTAGTTGCAGCTTCACTTAAACTTAGTTTGACTTGTGAAGCGATTGCGTTTGAAATAGTCGACATCAGATTAATGGATCCGGTAACATTTTCTCCCTTCATCAAAGGCATCATACTGGATTTCATCATTTCGGTCATATTCCTGTCCATCATGTTTGGACCGGCCATCATTTGCGCTGATGTAGATTGCAAGACTGCAAAGTACGAACCGCCTGCCGACCCCATTATGAATATGGTAGTGGATAGAAGTAACACAATTCTAATTCTTTCCATATCGATGACATGTTTTAATGTTATTTATGTTGATCCAATATTACATTTATCCAGTTGTTGCATTAATTTCCTATAACGCTAGCTAGTTGAATAGTTTCAACAAATTCTTTTTCTGTATAGAATATTTGTTTAACGTTGATAGATTGTGATAGTTATTTATTTCCAAAACGTGCTCAGGTGAGTAGGAAAGAAACCTCCGTATTAGCTTAAATTGCAGCAATTATTATGCCGTTATAGAGGCATTATTCAAAATATTAGGAATGAATTGCACCAGCTGCAAGCCAGTTGTAGAAATTCAACGAAGAAATAGAGGATTGATTTTTTCTAATTGCACAATACCTAGGCAAATTACCTTCTTTACTTCTCACAGATTGGAGGTAATGGGTCTGTTAGTCGGATTGACAGCAGGTTTTTTTGGAATTTGTGGTGGATTTTTGGTTGTTCCCTCCTTACTGCATTTAGGTCTCAATATTAGTAGCGATATTGACATAACACTTATACCGGTCAGCATGTTCGGAGCTACAACAGTTCTAGGATATTAATTTGAAAACCAAGTCAATGTAGTGATCTCAATGCTGTTTATTATTGGAAGCGTAGGAAGGGATTCCTGGGAAGTAAGATGCAGACTAGGATACCAATGAATATTATAACAAATGTTGCTATAATCATAGCAGTTGTTGGGATATATACCATTCTGAAGATCGTTCTAACCTAGTAGTAGACGATAGAAATTGATAGATGAATGGTGAAATTTAACGAATAAATATTACCATTAATGATCGCTAGATAGTTGTATAATCCACTTAGCCTCATATTGATTTTTGTTTTTTCAGCATTTACAACATCTTTGACACCCGTTTTTGGAGATGGATTATTTGAAGAGACGCTTTCAGCGTCTTTCGGCGATAGAAAAGCAAATCTTGTTATAAAGATGACTCCACCGGTTGTCACCACCGAGACCTTGACAAATAAAACTCAGAGTCCGGTCATTGAGTTTGTGCTATCTGACTCCAATACCAATAAGAGCTTTACCCATGTTACATACTTTATAACTATTGAAAAAGAAGGAAAGAGACTAGTTTCAGAGTGGTTTCATGACCACGCAGGTATCTTGAGAATTCAGATGAAGCCCTCAAACATGAGTCAGGTGGTAGTTTACGGTGAACAAGATCCTATATTGAATGCCTATAGCGGAACTTATGATAGTCCTGTAGTAGCATCTGGACCGATATTTCTGGAAGGAGGTTTGTATCACTTTATTGTCAGGATAGCAACAGTAGATTATGACAGAACCATACTCCCTAATGATGAACAACCTCTATTTGATGGATATTTGAGTATAGGAAATATTGATAATTATATGGCAATCATAGATGGAAAAGAGACTCCAATTAAGCTCACATCGTACTATGATAAACTAAGGAACATTACTTTTGATAATAAGGAAATGAAATTAGCCTTCGATATGCCATTTGATTGGAATTTGAGCAGAATACAGGATGTCAATATTTTCGTTCATGAAGAAATCTCTATCCCAAAGCCTAATAATTTTGCATCTAATGAAAGTTATTCTGGTGTAATTAATGGAATTGATGTATCAAATCAACTCGTGCTTGACAATTCTAATCCAAAGGAAGCTGTGATTCACTTCATGTTACCTAAAGATAAACTAGTTTTATTAGCAGAACAGATGAATAATAATTCCAAGTCATCAGTAGGGCTAATGAAATTCGCCTTAAAACCATCAACTGAAACAGCAACAACAAATATGACATCTATGACAGCTATGTCTTAAGCTCACACCTAAGATGTTATCTTCTTTTCGTCAATAGTTGGTCTAGTGTCATTGCATTAAATTTTTCTATCCTCTCCCATCTATAAACACCAAGCTCTCTCTGGATGTTGATCACTACAGGATCTCTAAATCTAATTGCCTCTATAAAATTATTTGGTGCTCTCCTCATGAATTATATTCACATAACTTCAGCTACTAAGATTTACATATTTTGAAACACGAATTGAGCCTTTTGCCCAAGTGGGTAATGAAGGAGCTGCAATTGAAGTACTTGGAGGTCCACAAATCGGAACAAATTATAATTTTGGAATTGTGTCTTCGATATCTATATTTTCATTTTTCTTAAAGTCTGAATAACTCAACACAATCAAGGTTGACTATTCAAGCTTGAACAAGAGTATGAGCCACTTAAAGCAACTGCAAGAGAACGACTGCGATAACGAAGTATAATGTTAAACTAGTGATATCACTTATAATAGTGGTTAAAGGTCCAGATGCCACACCTGGATCAACACCAAACCTATACAGTAATGCGGATATGTAAGTAGCGATAAAGGCTTGAAGAATGATAGAAATGAACATAGACAATGCTATGCTTACTCCCAGATTCGTTGCTCCCCAGCCTACCGTCGCCGCAATAAAAAGCAATATTCCAAAAATAGCTCCAAGTACCCCACCAATCCTCATTTCTCGTAGCATGTATTTTGTAATTGAAAAATCCGGCTTCAATGCTATCATTCTTACAATGAGCGTTTCAGATTGAGTACCGACAGCATCGCTCAAATAGATGATAACCGGTATGAAGGAAGCTAAAACAAGATATGAACTTATAACTTCATCAAAACCAGTTACGATATAAGCGGCAAACAAACCACCAATAAGACCCAATATTAGTGAAGGCAGTCTGGCTCTAACCAGCTTTAAAGTCGATGTTTTGATGTCTTCAATTTCTTTTGAGTGGTGATGAATGCCTCCTAATCTAAGAATATCTTCTCGAAATTCGTGGTGGAGTATCTTTACTATAGTATGGTACGGAATTACCCCCACGAGATGTTTATTCTTATCCACTACTGGTACTGCCTTTAGATCATGTTCCAGTGTAAGATAGATTATTCTTTCTTGATCAGCGTGTGAATCCACAGTTATAGGATTTCTTTTCATTATCGTGTCTACTCTAGTTTCATCCGCTGTTTGTAGCACCTCTTTTATGGAAATAACACCTTGAAGAACTCCCTCATAATCAACGACATAAAGGTAATCTATAACCTCAAATTCCTTTGCTTTACTAATCAACATGCTTCTAATCACTCCAATAGTTTCCTTATTCAGTACGGAAATGAATTTGGTAGTGATTCTTGTTCCAGCTGTGTCGGACGGTAATAAAGAAATATCAGACATTGTTGAAAATAATAATATCTTTTATAAAAAGATGTAATATGCATGGTACTTTAGAACGAATTTGTTCGGTAATGCATCATTCACAAATTAATATGACTCGATTCTCACTCATTTTTATTATACCGATTTTTGAGTATCGTTATCTTCACAACATCAATCTGATAAGCGGGTATACCACCAAATAATTTTATTTTCGCTTTATTGGTTATGTTGAAGCCCTGAGGGCTTTAAACCAAATTCAAAATACCAGAACTATAGAGAGCACTATAATATAGCTCCTGTCAAGACAGACTCTCCGCAACAGGATAAACTGCAATTCTTGTCGCATGTTACGGTAACGATCGTCCAAGATCCTTACATGGCTACAAAATTTGATAGATTTGGATTTCTAAATATAGAAATTGATAATGGTAATCCAGATGTGACATTAATTGGAACTTTTTTTGACAACAAGATGATAAGATAAAAACTATTTTACAAAAAATTATTTTAGTTACGTTCCAAATCATTATTCATCATTAAGATTCGAGGTATTAGATTTTAATGCCTAGGGAATGCTGCGCTTTCTATTCAAACTATAGATCCGGGGTGACGTATTATTTATGTAAAAAGAAATTAAAGCGCTTTATAACTGGTAGATTAAGGCGAAATATGGTTCAAGGTTTAAAAATAAGTAAAATATTAGTGGCTCTGGATGGCTCAGAGACTTCAATCATTGCGGCCAATTATGCGATGTCCTTAGCTGAAAAATATAAAGCTCAACTAATTATCCTGAATGTTTTTGCATCTGCGCACATTAAGACAAATGTCATCATCATTTGTCACTGCACCTACATTCGGGTTAGAAGAAGCAAAGAAGCTGAAGGAAGACGCAAAGAAATGGCTAGGGGAAATTAGAAAAAAGGCAGAGCAGAAAGGTTTGGTTTCGAAAACCAAAATCATTGAAGAATCCACATCAATTGTAGGTACTATTGTAGAATTTGCTGAAAATGAAATGGTAGATTTGATAGTAGTTGGAACCAGAGGAAGTACTGGTTTTAGAAGGATGTTACTTGGAAGTGTAGCGAAAGGAGTTGTTGTCTATGCCCATTGTCCTGTACTTGTAGTGAGGTAAATTAATCATGTCTCTATGTTCAGAGGACGATTAGCCAGATACTGTCTTAATTCATATAAAGAAAGTACAAGGTTTCTTATGAACAACTCAGTTGTCAGATTCGTCAGACGGGAGTATAAATCTTGATTTTTCATTTTCAAACATTGGTATTACTCTCTTTGTGATTAGATCATCAAATCACTTGTTCCTGTGTTAAACATTAATAGAAGATAAAACTGATCGTTTATGGGGCCTGTAGACCTGCGAATGTTCCTGTATCTACCGAAAACATTTGATACCTTTCCTATTTTTGGCATAAGCTTAGTTGTATTTTTATGTCCAGTCACCGAGTTCCAGGAAAACGCCTCATTTTCTTCGTCTGTAAGATAAGGAGTGATTCCTTGTCTTTGTTCTGTACTCAACAAAACACTCTATAAGTTGCGCAGCTAATGTGAATTATTTTGACTTAAACGCTGCGATATATTTTTCTAGTAGTAATATGATAGTTACTAACAAAACAGAGGTGTATAATGAAATCCCTAGTACTTATGGTTCGAGTGGTGTAGACACTTATACAGAAGATAAGGCAATGCCTTTTATTTGGAGATTGTTTCGCAGTACACTAGATTATAATCAAGATCTCGTTCAAAACATCCCACTACAAAACCACTATGCCGCAGTCATAAAGCTTGACGATAACAAATGTGTCGCGATCAAAACCGATGGTGTAGGTACCAAAACATTGGTTGCCCAGCTCATGGACAAATATGATACTGTTGGAATTGACTGCATTGCAATGAATGTAAATGATATTATTTGTGTCGGTGCAAAACCAACTTCTTTTATAGATTATTTAGCGTTGCATAAAGCAAATCAAAGTTTCATTGAAGAAATCATGACAGGACTCAAACGAGGCGCAGAAATTGCGAAAGTAAGCATCGTTGGCGGAGAGACTGCCATAATGCCAGACATAATAAAAAGTGGAAAGGATGATAAGGGTTTCGATTTGGCTGGCTCAGCTCTGGGTATAGTTAGTCCGTCGACAGTTATAACGGGAAACAGATTAAGAGAAGGAGATGTATTGATAGGAATCTCTAGTTCCGGTATACATAGTAATGGCCTTACATTAGCCAGAGATGTCTTATGTGTTAAGGATAACATCCATAAATATTATGATGAATTGGGTAAGACTTTAGGAGAAGAACTTCTTGAACCATCTTTTATCTACGTTCAGGAGATAATGCAATTATTATCAGAGCACATAGATCTCAAACTCGTAGCGCACGTTACTAGTCATGGGTTAAATAATCTGCGAAGAATAGGTAAGAATTTTGGATATCATATTGATTATTTGCCTGAACCCCAACCCATATATCAAATGATACAGAAAGAGGGGAAGGTAAGTGATTCGGAAATGTACAAAGTATTTAATATGGGGATCGGCATCTGTGTAGCCGTACCAAAAGAACAAACTGACAGAACACTTGATATTGCAGAGAAGAGTGGTAAGAGTGCATTTGTCTTAGGAAAAGCTGTCAAGGACCCGGAAAAGAAATTAATCCTAAAGCCCAAAAAAATTTGGATCTGAATTTGCATAAAAACAGGACAAAGCTCTCCTAATGTAAGAATATTTCATATTATTGTAACTTCAAATGCATCATCGAGGAGACAAAATGATATTTAAAAAAAGTTAGAGATTTTATAACTTATTCAATTTTGTTCCTAAATTAAATTACTAAATTGCGTAGAATAGACCAACAAGAATATAAAAATCTATGTTGCCCATAGGTTGGCTGTTTGCAATTTTATTTTATTACTAACAAATACTTTAGTCAAAAAATAACACGATTTTTTAGGGAATAGACGCGATAACTAAGTTTTGACATCTTTATGTAAATTAATTCTACCATGCTTAAAAGCTTCG
>Ga0184640_10000508_pt1 | contig 10383 bp, 9 predicted proteins | sample PLM31_200_b2_FD_133161 | JGI IMG/M metagenome (GOLD analysis project Ga0184640, IMG submission 133161) | Groundwater sediment microbial communities from an aquifer in East River, Colorado, USA - PLM3-1_200_b2 | ecosystem: Environmental > Terrestrial > Soil > Riparian zone | place: USA: East...
AAATCACTGGTCCCCTTCACCGTTGAATCAGGTCGGCCAACGAATAATAATGCCAATTTGTTATCTTCCAACACTGGCCCCAAGGCAGATAGTAGTGTGTCTATTCCCTTGTTGGCTGCAAGATTTCCGACATAGATCACCAGACGCCATTCGTTAGGGATATCGAACTCCCTGCGCACCCCGTCACGATCCTTGGTCGGATTGAAAAAATCATTGCCGATTGCGTTATAGACCCGGCGCGTGTGTTGCGGAGAGCTATTTGAGTACGCCACCCACTGACGGGCAACATAATCAGAAATAGCGTAATACCGATTTTTGCTATTAAGTTTTACGGAAAAACGAAACAACATTTGTCTCACGGTATTTTCACGATCGCCGCTAAATACCTGATGCAAACCGGCTATATGTCGCGCCCGCATCCAGAGCATGGCCCAAGATGCCAAGCCAGTGGGCAGCAATAGAGACGTTTCAACAATATCGTAACGATGTTTCAGAATTAACCTCCGAAATCTTATGATAGAAAAAACCGCACTGGCAATGGACGGCCGGATGCGCAAGCCTAGAAAGCGAACTGCAGGAATGCCATTTTTTAGAAGATTTTCCTTCGCTTCAGCTACCCCCGGAAAATCGTCTGTGTAAATACTCAGAATATCCGCATGTATTCCGCGCCTATTTAATTCCTCTGCCAGTTCTAACGCCAGCCTTTCCGCCCCACCAAGCTGGAAAAACTGAGGTATAACAATCAAAACCTTCATTCTTGAATGCTCACAGGAACTTCAATGGCGCCCAGAGTGCATGAAGCAATATCATCATTCCGACAAATATTCGCAGCAAGAACCTGTAGGCACCTCGATCTAATCCGCTCTTCAAATTGGGAACCATTGCAAGTAGGATAAGGGCGACAAAAAACGAGCCCAGGTGACGCTGCTCCACTGAAGTGCCGGCAATACTCAACGTGAACCCGACAGTAACAAATAGCAAAAAGAGCAATGGCGCAGTTCGCAATTCTTTATGCTTGGCCATCCTGTATACCGAAAGCGCCAGCAGTGGAACTAGTGCATACATAAATAACGCATAAAACGACAAGAACAGGTCGTACGCATTGTGCAATTGAAAACCATGCCACACCGGAATAGGCATCATGAGGAGATAGCCGCTCCCGAGCACCAGGCGAACAGGGAGTGGCGCGGCAACGATTAGACGATAACCCAAAGAGGAAGCGTCAGATTCACCTGCACTGGCTTCAGTGTAATGCTCCTTGTTTCCGACAAGGACGTTCTCTACAAAGGTATCAAGCAGATCAAATTGAGGCATTGCTAGAATCACGGCGAACACGATCAAGGCCAACATGACCGAGGAATAAATCCATAGTCGGCGTCTACCCTTTGATGAGTTGCCCACGAAAACCGCTACCAGACCAGCGGCAAGCATCGCGATCGGAACAAATACAAATTCTGCACGCAAGAAGCCAAAAGCGAAGAATGCGGTCATGCTCGCCGCCACAAGCCACATCAGATTGTGAGAATGCGGAACGGTCAGATACCGCACCCAAAAATACATGAGAGCGGATACGGCGAACAAGGTTGCTGCATCTCTGATATGGATACTCGCAAACATCCAGAATAATCCACAGAGAGAGAAGAGCAGGATAAACCGATTGATCCGGACAGGGTCTACCCCAAACAACAATTTGACCATCTTCACACCGATGACTGCCGTCATCGAAACCAACAACACATTGAACGTGACCCCTACATATCGGCCCCTTTCAAAGCCCAATATCGCAAAGAAATCATATACGAGCATCCAAACAGATACGGCAAGCGAACCTTCAGTTACCTTCAGAATGTCTTCCAGCAGCAATCCAGTATCACCTTGGCTTGCAAGTGCGAAAAAGTGCGCTGCATCCAAAGTGTTCTGCCGTGCATCTTGAAAAATGTTGGCGTACCCAGCAGAGATACCGGCCCAGAACCAAGAGATTGAGAACACCAGCCTATAACCAACACGCTCAAATACTCCACCCACAAAAGGAAGTCGAAGAAGCCATAGACCCGAAAGGTAAGAAATAATACCTACACCAACAGGCTCAACGCTTTCGTAAGCCCCAACATGCAAGAGGCATCCCATCCATAAAAGAGCAAGGCTGGGCAACAGGTACGAAGAGACGCCGCTAGTGGCGCTTGTCAACAGACTTGTCGTGCGCATAGTTCACGCGGCTTGGGAATGTTAGAACGGGCTCCACTTGTTTAGACAGAAAAAGTGCGTCATTTAGTGTTGAACTGCGGCGAAAGGGTTCGCCACGGCAGCGTCAGGCGTGCACGCCGTGGCGTGCTCAACCTCACCTTATCTTGAATCACTTGCACATTGCACAAGATCATCGAATAGTAACGACGTATCAGAACGGTCATACAGCCGCTCATTGCACGCCTCTTTCGGGAACACTGCCAGCAGAATCCCACGGCGGTCAAGGTCGATCAGTTCCCGATCCAAAACAAGTCCCTCTCGCAACTTCTCACCAGGTTGTGCTGAGCGCGTTAACCAGCCCCCATGATCTCCGACAAAAACTATTATCGCGTTTGGGTCTTTTTTCTGTATGAAATCCTTGATCGAGGAAAAATACTCACCCAGCCGCGCAACCTTTCTGTTCATTTCCGAAATGACTCTCGCCCGGCTGGTGCTATCGGCGAAAACATGGTTGCTTGGAGAATGCGCAGGAAAATTTATATATGAAACAGAAAACCAATACTTGCCGCTATCTGCAAATGCGAGATTGGAAAGAATATATTGAACCTCGGTAGATCCGTCTGCACCAAACTCCTCAACCGCACCTGGCACCAATATAACGTTACGCCATTTTCTAAACCAGTCTGCACAGGGAAATACGAGATACCTTGCATCGACGAAATCGCAAACTGTCACTACGGAACGTTTAGGAAGGTACGAATCGATCTTCCCGGCGTCAACACCGAAATAGTTGCGGCCTGATAAAAACTGTATTTGATAGTTGTGATCTCTAAGGAGCTCATAAAGAGGCACGGGGTCAATGCCATTAAAAAATGTCTTATAGCGCCGCCCGCTTAATTCCTTTCCCAGTGAGAACATTTTATGAAATGATGCGATGGTGCTTTCTCCGGCGGAACGGACATCGTAAAGCTGAAAACCTTCCCGCTCCAGACTTTTAACGTGGCGGCTCTCTCGGCCCTCATAAAATACTTCTAAAGACCGTCTGGATACCAACGAATCAAAGACGACAACGTACACCCCACGATTCGCCGACCTACCGAATGCGGCGCGATTGTAGTTGGCCGATTCTGATTCGGCGGGACTATATGTGTTGACCATCCCCACTATTAGAGAAATGGCAATGAATATTCTGACAAAAGTGACAGTGTATCGACGTAGCGCCTCATTTATCCGCGAAATGCAAAATAGAGCTACTACCGCTGCAGCTGGAAGGAGAAACGCTGAACGTTGCAGACTAAGCAGGATGAAGAAGAAATAAAAGCTGTTGGCGATAAGCAACGCACCACACACTAGCGCCGATACTGTATCCAACCGCCGCCAGCGACTTTCAGCGATCGTTACGCCAAAAATCAGCCCGCACTGGACCAACATTGTTGCCAAAAAAGCCAGGAAGACGAAGACAAAGTCGACTAACCAAATGGACTGCATCCTGTGTGTCAAGGGCGCGATAAATAGCGCTGACGACAAGTAGCAAAAGATCAATAAGGAACGATTCTCAAACCTTGAAGCCATATTGTGCTAAGTGTCTTCCGACAAAGGTAATAAAAATCAACCAGGGTCCCTCTTTGACCCTGGTCGAAGTTTCGAGCGAACGAGGTATGTCGTCAGGATTTCGCTGGCCTATGCTGCTCCCACCTGAACTGGCCAGTTTGCCTGATTGGAGACAACAGAAATCATGCGATTTCCGCTCCTGTTGGGTTTAGCTTTTTCAAAAGCAGTAATTCCCTGGTTGAATTGATAACCCGACTATCTACGACCGAAAAATATCTGCGTAAGATATCTTTTTGAACCGAAGACGCGAGGTAATCATTTTTTCTGTTCCTTTGCTTCATCAACTTTTCAACCATCGGATCGTGACTCGATATGTTTTCGAGAATCACGTAATCCCTCGAAAAAGAATTGAGCATAGCGGCGACCTCAGGAAATGGAATACCCTCGGAACAGATAAGATGGTGAGCCACTGCCAGGCATAAGACCAGCTCCGCTGCATTCGCAAGTCGACTTACCAAAGGCACCGATTCGTGACCTAGCCACCCTGTGCCCTCGTTAAGGTTTGCGAGATTTGCGATGACCGGATAGACCTTGCCGATCCCCTTGAAAGATGTCCGGAACAGGCAATTTATTGCGTCATGATCGGCGTCTACTGCAATTACCGATGCGCCCAATCTCTGCGCCAGACCGACGAATTCCCCGGTATTACATCCGAGATCCATCACCCATTCAGGCTGCACACGCTCGAGCCAACTGTAAATTGTCTGCTTCTTCAGCTGCTCGTCGCCCAAGGTGTAATGATTACGATCATCGGAATAGCGAACCCAATTGCTGGCCGCTCGGTTTGTTGTTCTTGGGAGACACCATTCACAGTACTTGTAAAGAAATTCATGGTAAGGCGCCCTGCCCTGCGTTAGCTCGGTCATACTTTCTCCCAAGCCACTGCCCTGATGGAACATCAGAGGTCCGCATCGGCTGAAGGGCCAGAATATACCCAGCAGGTTCCGCGCTGATTGAGGATATAGGCCATCTCTGTTAAGCCGAAACGCATTGTGAGCGAAAAGCCTGCGTCTTGAGCTTAACAACAACGGCAATATGAAGTGGCGCGCGAACTGCCCCATCGCCCACCACTGCTTAGTAGTAATTCTTGCAAAGGAAAGGTGGTCGCAGAATATCGGCCGGTTTCCCGAGAACAACACATTCCAAGCCGAGGCATCCTTCAGCTCGAAGCCGTTCGCCAATAGGCGCCTGGAAAGATCTATAGTGAAACTTGCCGCATCGGTGAATTGTGAATCGCACCATTCGGACGGGTATGATACAAATTCTATTTTTCTTGAAACAACCCCATTCTGCGATATGAAATCAAAAGGAATCAAATAGCCATCGTCGACCAGCTCACGCGCAGTCTTGGTCTTAAGAAACCCAAGAGCTGACGAAGATTGGTCGACAATTCGTGTAACCTGGTTTGTTCCGACCGTAAGGCTACCGTCAGGGTCCCGCACGCGTATCCTTACGCTTCTTCAGCCACGCTTTGAATCGTTTGATTGGCGATTTAATAAATAGCACGGCCGCAATCAATGCAGAGATCAATGCCTGCAGAGCGATAATTCCGGCGCTGGGGTCTATGTATGCGTAAGCGTCAGGCGGTAAAAGGCAGACACACGCCAGTACTGCCAATACAGGCATTTTGGATGTTTTTTCCTCCAGATCCAAAGTAGTTCGCCGCCTTGCGCAATCACTTCGACAAAGGATATATATTCAAAATCTGAAGCCCGCAGCGACGGCATCGTTATAGAACATCTTGACCGTGTCGAGCGAGTATTCTGTTAGATCATAACCGACCAGATCGAGCTTTTTTAGTATATCGTTCGTCACTGTGATGATATGGCAGCCGATATCATCCGCCTGGAAAATGTTGAGCAGTTCTCTGGGGCTGGCCCAGATCAACTCAGCCTTGGGCTTGGACTTCATCGCCTCAAGTGCTTTTGACATGATCGGCAATGGGTCTCGGCCGGTATCCGCGATCCGGCCCGCGAACACCGATATATAGCTGGGAACCGACTTGTCAAGCGCGGCAACTACGGCACTGACCTGATCAAGCGTCATAAGCGCGGTGACGTTGACCTTCACGCCCGCTTTGGATAATTTACGCACCAAATCGTAAGATGGCTCGCGTTTGGTGTTGGTTACCGGAATCTTCACGTAGACGTTGCTGCCCCAGCCGGCAATCTCACGCGCTTGGCGCTCCATCTCCGCGAAATCGTCGGAAAACACCTCGAAGGAAATCGGCTTATCGGGTATTGCCGCCAAGATATCCCTGGCGAAGGACTTATAGTCGGTGATCCCGGCCTTTTTCATCAGGGTCGGGTTGGTCGTGAGGCCCCGGATATGAGGCTTGCCATACATTTCCAGCATGCCCGCTTTGTCTGCGCCATCCGCGAAAATCTTGATCTTCAAGGCGTTCAATCGTTTCATTCCACCATCCTATTGCTGAATAATCCATTTTACCGCCGCCAGCAGCGAATTCGTTCGATGGTCATAATCGACTGGTGATCTTTCGTGGTAGCCGCGATCGATCCACACGGTTCTGCAACCGGCCAAGCGGCCAGCTTCAATGTCACGCCAGCGATCGCCAACCACAAACCCCGTTGTTACGTCCGCCCCCAATACCAGTGCTGAACGGTAAATCAGTCCCGGCTTTGGTTTACGGCAATCACAACGATCCGCCTCGTCGTGATAGCAAACCTCGAAATGATCGAGCGGCAATTGTGAACTCAGGAAAGCATTGATCGCTTCCACTTCGTCCCGGGTCTGAGTTCCCCGTGCTACATCTGGCTGGTTTGTAATCACCGCCAGGCGAAACCCAGCCTCCCTTAACAACGCCAGGGCCTGAGGAACATCCCCCAAGATGCGAGTCTCGCTAATCGTGGCCGGCGGATGGGGCCTGCCATCCCGCACTATTGCCGCGTTGATCACGCCATCGCGATCGAGAAACACGGCCCGATTCAGGGGTTGACCGCTGATTCCCACTTGGTCTGGTTAGCCTTCAGTGCCGGATGAGAGACCAGAAGGTGCCATATTACGGCCTGAAAGGCCTCCGAGTGCGGCGTGATCGTCTCTGGATTCACGGTCGGCACAATCACGCAGGCATCGGCGACCTGCGCCGTATAGCCACCATCGCGGCCGACCACTCCCGTTACCTTGGCCCCCACGGCCTTAGCGTGTTTCAGTGCCTCGACGATATTCGGACTGATATTCTTTTCAAGGTTTCCGCCGCCAACAGAAAACACGAACACGGCATCCTTCGTCGACAATCGACTTGTCTTCAGCCACTCAACAAAAATCGTGGCCCAGCCTTCGTCATTGGTGCGGGCCGTGAGTTCCGAGACATTATCTGTCGGTGCATAGGACTCGATGCCAACGATCTTGCGGAAGTCATTCACCGCGTGGGAGCAGTTGCCGGCGCTGCCGCCGACGCCGAGAAAAAACAGCCGGCCGCTATCACGCTTGACCCGAGCGAGCAACTCAGCCATCGCCTCGACGGCGGACACATCTATCTTCTTGATAATTTCGATCGCTTCGTTTAGATGTTGTTGTGTGTAGCTCATGAAGAAACACCACGGCAAAAATATTCTTCCGTCTCTTTGAGACCGGTAAAAGACCCGATCTCGTAGAATCGCTCTCTTATCTCGAACCCGGCGAGATCTCCCCGCTTGGCCAATTCGGTGTAAACCGACGATAGATCGAAAGATTCCCCTTCGGCGTAGCGCCGAAGCACCGGCGCCGTCAGAACACCAAGGCCGTAGTCGATATGCTTCATTTCAGGGGAGAGGTTCTTCTTATCATGGAGAATGATCTCCCCTTCGCGCAATATCACGTTGCTTGTATCCCAACGACCCTCGTTCGCGAACACCGTCATCATAGCCGGTTTTCCCGCTTGACCAAACGCGGCTTCGACGGAAGCCAAATGACATGTCAGATAGGAATCCCCATACAGCACAAAAAATGCCTCTCCTAAAAACGGCAGGGCGCGCCTGAGCGCCCCTCCGGTACCGAGGAGCTTGTCGCCGTCGTAAGAGTAGACGACCTGCACATCGAACCGCCTGCCGTCGCCGACGACCTCCTCGATGCGGACCCCCAAATGGCCAACGCACAACACCACCCGCTCAATCCCCTGCTGCCTGAGCCACTCGAGTTGTCGCTCGATGAAGGGCCTCCCCGCCACATTCACCAGCGACTTGGGAATCGTTTCAGTGATCGGCCGTAGTCGCGTAGCTGCACCTCCGGCCAGGATGGCAACGGGCAGACTCACGACAACACTACTTTGGTGCCTTCGAAGTCAAAACGGAAACGAACTTCCTCCAACCCCGCCTTCGCCATGGTGTGAAGCAGCTTGTTGCGGTCGTGGGCATAGAACATGAGGAACCCGCCCCCGCCAGCGCCAACCAGCTTTCCGCCCACAGCGCCGTTCCGCACCCCAAGTTCATACCATTCGTCAATCTGCGGGTTACTCATGTTGCCGGAACGGCGTTTCTTGTGCTCCCAATGCTCGTGCATCAACTCCCCGAAAAGCGTCGCGTTGCCGGACTCCAGAGCCTTCCTGCTCCGATAGCCCAGTTCTTTGACGTAGTGGAGGTTGCGGAGCATCTCCTCGTCGTTCTTCTGGGAGCGCGTGTGCTGATCCTTGAGGATGGTGCCGGCGCTGCGGGCAAAACCGGTAAAAAACAGTAGCAGATTGTCTTCCAGGTCATACATGGTGTCCGTGTCGAGCTTGAGCGGCTCTGCAGTCACCCGGTTATCTTTATGGAAGGTAAAGCAAGTAATACCTCCGTAAGCCGAGATATATTGATCCTGCTTGCCAATGGGCTCACCGAGGCGGTCGATCTCGATATGGCAGGCGAGCTCCGCCAACTCCTGCGGGTGGATGAGTTTCCGACGATGGGCGTAGAGGGCCTTGAGGAGCGCTGTCGTGAAGCTGCCCGAAGATCCAAGCCCGGTTCCTGCGGGAATGTCCGCCAACGTGGTGATTTCCGTCTGCGGTGTTTTGAGGTCTTGCATGAGGAGCGCTTCGCGGATGATGGGGTGCTTAACATCCATCACCTTGTCCACATGCTCCAGCTGGGAATACTTGAGATAGACGCCTTCAGTGAAAGGTCTCATCACCGTCACGTAAACGTACTTGTCGATCGCCGCAGCCACCAGGAAGCCCTCATGCTCAAGGTAGTACGAAGGCAGGTCAGTGCCGCCACCTCCGAGAGTGATTCGCAAGGGGCTACGCGCAATGATCATATCCGGACATCTTGTAAATCTTGTCTACGATTTCCAGTGCGGCAACAGCGTCATTTAGACTGGCTGAAGGTTCGCGCCCCAACCTGATGTCTTCCAGAAACTCCGCCATCTCCACCTCCCACGAATTGTCCGCCATGGGGTACTCCCAAATGGTCGTCTCTGGAGGGCCCATATCAGGCAGCATCTTATAGTAGGCGAGCCGCTCTACGCCGTAACTTCCGCCCAATCCATCTATATGGAGCTTGCCGTTGCGGCCGTACAACTCGAAGGAAAACGTATTTTTCCATTCCGTACAGCTCGCATGAAGAAATGCCACCTGCTTTCCTGCGGTTTTGAGAATCAAGAAAGCATTGTCATCTACCGGCATATCCCAAAAATATGTATGGGCGAACCCACTGATGTCTGAAAAATCGCCAAGAAACCATCGAGCCAGGTCGATAAGATGGACTCCTTGATCGATCAGTTCTCCGCCCCCCGACAACTTGGGCTTTGCTCGCCATTCACGTTCGTAACCAAGCCGGCCACCATGCCCATACCGAGCCCGCAGAAACATTAACGGACCAAGGACACCAGAATCCACGATGTTCCTTGCATGTTGGAAAGCGCGGCGGTAGCGGTGGTTGAACCCAACCCTTACGCGCACCCCGCTTTCCCGGGCCATGGTAATGAGCGGCCTCACCTCGTCCACATGGCGGGCAGCTGGCTTTTCCACTAGAACGTGCTTGCCGCACTCGATGGCGCCACAGGTCACCTTACTTAGCGCATCGTGAGAAGTCGCCACCACCACGACATCAACGTCTTGCCGCTCCACGACGGCGCGCCAGTCTTCCGCGGCTATGCACCCGGGAAAGCCGCGGGCAAGCTGCTCCGCCCGCGCCAAATCGATATCGGCACAGGCGACGAGTGAAGCTCCGGCCAATGCCTTCACCCGTTTCTGCCCGATGAGACCACAGCCGACGATCCCCACCTTCATGCGTCATTTCCCCAGTCCATACCACGATCCTTCGGCTCGATGCGGCGCAAGGTATAAATATCCGTCCTGTCCAGATCGCGGCGATGATCGAACAGCGACTCCCACGGATCCCAAAGAGCGCTGATGAGCTTTCCTGTGATGCCGTCACTCAAAGAAGAGCCTAGGAAAACCGCCAACGCCGCACCCCGGTCAAGGGGTGTTCCACCGTTCTCTTTCTGCCTCAAGGCGCGCTCGTAGAACGCTTGGCCGACCTTCTCGGATCCCGCTACCAATACTTCTTCCAGCATCCTTGTGTTAAGCGAGCCTGGGGCGATAGCGTTTACATCAATGCCGTCCTCCCGCACTTCCTCAGCCAATGTTTCCACGAACCGGACGATGGCTGCCTT
>Ga0184640_10000510_pt1 | contig 10366 bp, 9 predicted proteins | sample PLM31_200_b2_FD_133161 | JGI IMG/M metagenome (GOLD analysis project Ga0184640, IMG submission 133161) | Groundwater sediment microbial communities from an aquifer in East River, Colorado, USA - PLM3-1_200_b2 | ecosystem: Environmental > Terrestrial > Soil > Riparian zone | place: USA: East...
CGTCTCACGAGTGGCCCGACGGGAATGTGACTCCGACTTCCGCGACCGGTACGGTCCGGTGGGTGTTGGTCAGTGTCGCCGCCACGCTCGCCCTTTCCTGGATCCACGCGGTCTGACTCGAGCCTATTAGTGCCGGCGCGTAATACGCCTTCGGCCAAGGAGCAGCAGCCCACTCAAGACAGCGGCAGTCCCAGGCGGTTCGTTCGATGGAACCGTCGGGGCCTTTCCAATTGCACAAGAGGCAGGACACTGGAGAGCAGAGTGTCCTCGGTTCCTCGGCAAGCCTTTTAGAGGAGTAGCCTTTCGAGGCCTGCCTGGCATGCTAGAACCAAAGCTGAAGGCGAAGCGATGGGACCTGAAGTTCGAGGAGGATCTCCTCGAGCAGTGGGCGCGTGAGCCCGAGCTTTACGCCTACGATCCGAGCCGCGGTCCCACGTACGTCATCGATACGCCCCCGCCATACCCGAGCGGGGAGTGGCACCCCGGCGCGGTGATCGGCTATTCCCTCATCGACATGGTCGCCCGAGCACAGCGGATGCTCGGCAAGGCGGTCCTCTTCCCGTTCGGTCTCGATCGAAACGGAATCAACATCGAGCGCACGGTCGAGGAGAAGTACGGCAAGCTCCTCCACGAGTGGGACCGCGGGGAGTTCATCGAGAAGTGCCGCGAGGAGATCTCCCACATCGGCGAGGGCATCTTGGTCATCGCGAGGCGGATGGGGATGACGATGGACTTCGCGAACACGTACTACACGGACGCGGACGACTACCGTGCGTACAGCCAGGCAATCTTCATCGACCTCTTCCATCGCGGACTCTTCTACCGCGGGGAGCGCCCGAGCTTCTACTGCGTGTACTGCGAGACGCCCCTCGCGGAGGCCGACATCGTGTACGAGCCGAAGGCGTCGCAGCTCGCATGGATTCGATTTCCGCTCGATGGCGGCGGGGCCGTCACGATTGCGACGACGCGCCCGGAGCTATTGGCGGCCTGCCGGACCGTGATCGTCCACCCGGACGACGAGCGATGGCGGACCGCGGTCGGCAAGACGGCGAAAGTCCCGATTTTCCAGCAGGGCGTGCCCGTGCGGACGCATCCGGAGGCGAAGGTCGACTTCGGAAGCGGCGCCGCGATGATATGCTCGTACGGTGACATGGTCGATGTCCGGCTGTTTCGGGAGTTCCAGCTGGAGCCCGTGAAGGCGATCGACGAGCGCGGGCGGATGACGGACGCCGCCGGTCGATACGCGGGCATGGAGGTCGAACGGGCGAGGGAGGCCGTCCTTGCGGACCTCAAGTCCGCGGGATTCCTCGAGAAGCTCGAGCAGGTCGAGCACCAGACGCCGCTTTGCGAGCGGAGCCGGACGCCGGTTGAGTTCCTCGTGTCCGAGGCGTGGTACCTCAAGCAGCTCGAATTCCGCGACAGGCTCCGGACGCTTGCGAACGAGATGGAGTTCCACCGCCCCGCCATCGGCAACTTCTCCTCGATTGGATCGACTCCCTCACGATCGACTGGCCGATCAGCCGGCGGCGGTACTATCACACGGAGATCCCGCTGTGGTACTGCAAGACGTGCGGGCACGTCCTCGCCCCCCCGCCGGGGAAGTACTACCGGCCATGGCGGGACCCGGCCCCCTTCGAAGCGTGCACAAAGTGCGGCGGCCGGGAGTTCGTCGGCGAGGACCGCGTGTTCGACACGTGGATGGACTCGAGCAACTCGAACCTCTGGGTCACCCGCTATCGGAAGGATGACGCATTCTTCGAGGCGAACTTCCCGCCGGCCCTCCGGCCGCAGGGCCCCGATATCGTGCGGACATGGCTCTACTACACCTTGCTGAAGAGCTTCCTCCTTCGCGGCCAGAAGCCCTTCCAGCATGTGTTCATTCACGGCCTCGGCCTCGACGCGCGGGGCCGGGCGATGCATCGCACCATCGGGAACTACCTCCCGGCCGATCCGATCATCGAGAAGTACGGCGCGGACGCGATCCGGTTCTTCGGGGCGAGCGAGACGGGTCCCGGGGACGACTTCCGGATCTCCGAGGACCGGATCGGCGGGGCGCAGAAGTTCATCACGAAACTGTGGAACGTCTCACGGTTCGTTTCGAGCTTCCCGGTCCTCGAAGCGGGCCGCTTGAAGCCGAGCGATGAATGGATCCTGGCGGAGCTGAATCGTCTCATCGGAGAGTGCCGCGGCGCGTACGAGGCGTACAGCCTGTTCACCCCCGCGAACCGCTGTCGGGAGTTTCTGTGGAACCTGTTCGCGCCCCACTACCTCGAGATGGTGAAGGCGCGCGCGTACGCTGGCGATGACGGCGCGATTTACTCGCTCCACGCGGTCCTCCGGGACCTCCTCCGGCTCCTCGCGCCGATCATCCCGTTCTCGACGGATCGGATCTGGCGGGAGATGTATGGCGGGAGCGTCCACGCGGAGGTGATGCCGCACGAACGGGATGGCATCCGCACGGCGCTTACGAAGTTCACGCCGGAAATCGAGGCGTTCAACTCCGACGTGTGGCGGCGGAAGCGGGAGGCGGGACTGCCTCTCAGCCAGCCCCTCTCCGGCATCGAGATTCCCGAGGATCTCAAGGCCTTCGAGCCCGACCTCCGGGCCATGCACCGGCTCTCCTTAGGACCGTAGCTACGTAAATTGGCGGCGCGGGGTTCGCGACATACTTCAGCGGTCTCGAGTTGTTCGTGATCCGTGGTCTGCCTTATGTGCGTCGCCTCGGTCGGAGTGGACCTCGCGATTCTCGCGATCGCCGTCCCTGGCTCCGGTGATCAGCCCTTCCGCACCACGATCGTGAGGACGTCCCCCTCTCGCAGGGAGTGGCTGACGCCGACCTTCTGACCCGGGAACGTCGCGGAGGACCCCCACACGTGCGCGTAGCGGAACTTCCGGCGGAACTCCCGGTGGATCGCGTCGCACACCTCCCCGACCGTGGAACCCTCGCGGACGATGAGCGGTTCCTTCATGTCCGCCTCCCCGCCGTGGGGCTTCAGGTACACGCGCATGAACCGGAGGGAGTCGTAGATTGTCGTCCGGATCTCCTCGAGGCCGACCCCGTTTATCGCGGAGATCGGCACGATCGTCCACCCCTTGAGCCGTTGCTTCACGGTCTCGAGGTATTCCGACGTCACGAGGTCGATCTTGTTCAGCACAATGAACGCGGGGATGTACACGCGGTTCCTCGCCAGGACGTCGATGAGCCGCTCCGAGGTGATGTCCTCTCGCACGACGACGGTCCCGTTCAGGACGCCCCACTCGCGGCAGATGTCCGCGATCAGCGACTCATCGATCTTCTTGAGCTTCACGGTCGGGTTAATCGTGAGCCCGCCGCGGTTCGCCTTCGTGATCACGACGTCCGCGGGCTTCTCGTTCAGCCGCAGGTTCGCGGAATGGAGCTCCTCCACAAGGACCAGCACGTTCGTCTCAAACACGTCGACCATCAGGAGGACGAGGTCGCACGACCGCGCGACGCTGAGGACCTCGCGACCGCGGCCGCGTCCCCTCGAGGCGCCCCGGATCAGGCCTGGCATGTCGAGGAGCTGGATCTTCGCGCCCCGGTACTCGAGGATCCCAGGGATCACGCTCAGAGTCGTGAAGTCGTAGGCAGCGACCTCGCTCGTCGCGCTCGTGAGCTCGTTGAGGAGCGTGGACTTCCCGACGCTCGGGAAGCCGACGATGCCGACCGTCGCGTTCCCGCTCTTCCGAACGGCAAACCCGGGCCCGCCGCCCGCGGCCTTGAGGCGGCGCGTCTCGAGCTCCTCCCGGAGGCGGGCGAGCTTCGCCTTCAGCTTCCCGATGTGGTGCTGCGTCGCCTTGTTGTACGGCGTCCGCTGGATCTCGTCCTCAGTCGCCTGGATCTGCTCCTCGATATTCGGCATCCGCGGCGCGCGCCAGCGGGCCGCTCCGCTAAAAACCTTTCACGCTGAATTCCGGCGAACGTTCAAGGCGTGACACCCGTGTCGCGGCGCCGTGATCGCGGCGGTCCGGAACCGCCTCAAGGTCCGGCGCAGAATCCCGTGGTGGCGGTTCATCGCAGGCGTCGTGGCGGGTGCCGCGGGGCTCGCGCTCACGTTCCTGCTCCGCCTCCTCGGCCTCGGGGTGTTCCTCCCGGAGCTCGCGGTGGACTTCGCGATCGTCCGAATCCCGGGAAACGTCGAGTCGTTCTTCATCCAGGCGATGGGCGGCGGGGCGAAGGTCCTCGCGCTTCTGACCGCGATCGTCGTGTTCCTCGTCATCCCGGGCGTGTACGCGACGCTGTTCCGATGGGTCCAGAGACGCGCGAAGCGCCGAATCGCCGTCCTGGCGGTGTACACGGCCGTTCCCGCCGCGATCGCGCTGTTCATGATCCTGCCGATCCTCGACGGCGGGGTGCTCGGCACTCGCACAGCGGCCGGCCCGTGGGCCGCGGCGTTCAGCCAGATCCTCGGGTCGTGGCTCTACGCCGCGATCCTCGACAGCATCCTCGTGGACCTCGCGGGTCGCCATCCGGCGGGATTCAGCCTCTCCCGGCGCCAGTTCCTCGGGACTCTCGCGTTCGCGACGGCGGGACTCGTCCTCGCCGTGTATGGGCTCTCCTCCATCGTCACCCGAACGGGTCGCCTTGTGTTCGCGTCCGTGGCGGAGATGTTTCGGAAGGAGGTCACGCCGAACGAGGAGTTCTACGTCGTGACGAAGAACGTCATCGACCCCAACGTCGACGTCAGCGAGTGGCGGCTCGACATCGACGGCCTCGTCTCGACACCGATGACGCTGAGGTACGCGGACCTCGTCGACCGGATCGGTGCGGACGAGATCGTCACATTCGAGTGTGTGAGCAACGAGATTGGCGGGAATCTGATCAGCACCGCGCAGTGGTCCGGCATCCGGCTCGTGGACCTCCTCGCGGTCGCCGGGCCCGACCCGGAAGCGGACTGGGTCGCGTTCACGTGCTCGGACGGCTACACGGTCGGGATCCCGCGGGGCCGGGCCGAGCATCCCGCCACGCTCCTCGCCCTCGAAATGAACGGCGTGAGGTTGCCCTCGAAGCACGGCTTCCCCGCCCGCGTCGTCGTGCCCGGCCTCTATGGCATGTTCGACGCGAAGTGGGTCACGCGGATCACGCTCGTGCGGGGCGAGTTCCTCGGGTTCTGGCAGCAGAAGGGCTGGACGAACGGGGGAACAATTCGGACGACCGCGATCATCGCGAGCCCGCCACCGGATTCCGTCGTCGGTCGGGTCGTCGAAATCGGCGGCGTCGCGTTCGCGGGCGACCGCGGAATCTCGCGGGTCGAAGTTAGCACGGACGGCGGGACCACATGGTCCGCCGCAACGCTCTCCCCGCCACGGTCCGGGCTCACGTGGGTCCTGTGGACTCTGCCATGGACTGCGCCGCGTGGCGGTGCGCTCCGGATCGTTGCGCGCGCCTACGACGGCGTCGGCAACGCCCAGGATCCGTCCCCCGCCTCACCCTATCCAGCGGGGGCGAGCGGGTACGACTCGATCGTGCTCTACGTCTCGGAGTGATCCGAGTTCACGTTGCCTGCGGTTTCTTGCGGAGGCCGAAGAAAAGGACCAGAAGGCCGATGATCGCGATCGCGGCGCCGATGCCGATCCAGGTCTGGCCCCGCATAAAGGTGGTGGGCAGAACGTTGGCGCCCTGGAGAGCGAACACGGCTCCCATCAGGAATACGATCCCGCCAAATCCCGTGATGAGAACGCGCACGCGCGGTGGATTTCCGCGGTCGCGGATAATGTTTGCCCCCGACGGTCACGGAATTTGTGTGCCTGCGCGGCCAGACATCGCGTCGAGGACGTGGTCGAGGTCCGCGATCACCGCGCGACGACCACCGGTCTCGAGGAATTGGAGGACAGCCTCGATTTTCGGGCCCATCGAGCCCGGCGGGAACTCACCGGCGTCGAAGTAATGCCGGGCCTCAGAGACGGTGAGCCTCGACAGCCACGTTTGGTCCGGACGACCATAGCGGAGCGCGACCTGCGGGACGTCCGTAACGATCAGGAGGATCTCGGCTCCGATTGTCTTCGCGAGGACCGCGCTCGCGAGGTCCTTGTCGATTACCGCCTCGACGCCCCGGTACCCGCTGCGATGACGGACAACGGGAACCCCCCCACCCCCCGCTGCGATGAGGACGATCGCATCCTCTGTCGCGAGGAGCCGACGGATCAAGTCCTTCTCGACGATCTCGAGAGGCCGCGGCGACGGGACCAGACGGCGCCACCCACCGCGGGGATCGCGGGCCATGGACCATCCCTTTGCGCGCTTCACGATGACCTCCTGCTCCGCCTCGTACACGGGTCCGACAGGCTTCGTCGGCGATCCGAATGCGGGGTCGTCCGGGTCCACGACGACCTGCGTGACGACGCTCGCAACGGCCCGCGGCTGCCCGCGCGTCGCGAACTCGTTCTGGAGAGCCTGCTGGAGAAGATATCCGATCTGCGCCTGGGACTGCGCGACGCACACGTCGAGGGGCATCGGGGGCGCGCGATGGCGGGCCTCCTCGTTCTGGAGGAGGATGTTCCCGACCTGCGGCCCGTTCCCGTGGGTCACGACAAGCTCGTAACCCGCCTCGACGAGGTCCGCGAGCCGAGAGGCCGTCGTCGCGATTCGCGCCCGCATCGCGTCGAGGCCCGGGTCGTTTGGGGGCGAAATCGAGTTGCCTCCAATCGCAGCGACGAGAAGGGTCATGGCGCTCCCGTAGGGAGATTCCGTTTCAAGCCCGGCCCCTATCTAAACCTTCTCTCCTGTCCGCATAAGTATTTATCCGCTCCGGGGTTCGGATTCGGTCGTGGGTCTCACGCAGGCCCTGCTCGCGTTTCGACGGGGCCGGTACTTCCGGGTGTTCTACCTCGTCGTCCTCTCCCTCATGGTTTCCTCGATGCTCGTGTTCTTCTGTTTTGGCCTGATCCTCATCCCCCTCATGATGATCGCGCTGCCGTGGTGGCTCAAGGACAGGAAGGTTCGGGTCCTCGCGGTGAACGGCATCGTCGTGATGGTCCTCGCCTCGATCTTCTTCGCTGCAATCCTTTCCCAGAACCTGACTTCACGGGTGCGGGAGCCCCTCGAGGTGTCGGCGCTTGGCGTTTCCCTCACAAACGGGACCGTCACGCCGGAGAGCGGCTCACCGGGCGCGACGTACTCCTTCACGGTTGACCTCAAGGTCGGCTCGGGCGGGGTGCCAGCGAGCTTCCCCGTGTATCTGAACCTGTCACGATCCTCGGCTCTGAGTTTCGCGGCAGAGTCGTTCCCCATGGCGCCGTACGATCCCGCGAACACGAACCTGAGCGGTGGGGTTCGCTACGTGCACAACCGCACGGTCGACGACGGCGTGTACTTCTACTGGTTCAGCGTCGGCGCGCAGAACGCGACGGGCGTGTCGTGGCTCGCGACGGGAGCGGAACTGGGACCCGTCGTCGCCGGGTACGGGTCGTTCTTCGCGTTCTCGCTCGGGTTCTCGGTCCAGTACATGATCCTGCCGATTATCTTCTACTACATGTTCGTATTCCTGATGTGGTTCACGCGGCGCTCCCGCGCGGCCCGCGGCCAGCGGGTCGAGACGGCGGGCGAATCCGGGTTCATGTGCACGAATTGCGGGTCCGACGTCCCGGCGGACGCCAATCGATGCCCGAAGTGCGGCGCGGAGTTCGAGGCGTCGGGTCCGGCCCCGAAGGGCGAGGGAGCGGATGCGAAGCGGTAGGGCGGTCGTCCTTTGGTTCGCCGCCGTCGCGTATGCGGTAGCGATCTTCATCGCGTCGTCTCTGCCCGCGCCGACCCCAGGGCTAGGGACCGTGCCTGTGGGCGACAAGGCCCTGCACGCCCTCGAGTACGGACTCTTCACCCTCCTCTTGGCGGCGGCAACCTCGACCGTGCGGAATCCGCGCGTCAACTCGCGGGCCGCGCTCATCGCATTCGCCGTGGCGGCACTCTATGGCCTGACGGATGAACTCCACCAGACGTTCGTGCCGAGTCGCGTGGGCGATTCTCTCGATTTCGTGTGGGATGTCGTGGGGGCTGCGGTCGCCGCGGCGGCGTTCCACGTCTGGCGGTCGCGGGTCTCCCGCGCCGCTCCAGTTTCGGAGACCTCCCCTCGATAACGACATGCCCTGCCGTATCCCATGAAGACCGCCATGGCGTCGTCCGAAACGTTCGCGTGCGCTATCCTTAAGTCGGGTCGGAGAATATCGCGGACCCAAGGGATGGGATAGTGGCCTCGTTGTCGATTGCGGAAGAGCTCGCGAAGAAGCAGCGCGAGATTTCGATTTCCGAATTCTTCGAGCGAAACAAGCAGATCTTGGGTTACGACTCGCCGACGAAGGCCCTCCTTACCGCCGTGAAGGAGGCCGTCGACAATTCGCTGGACGCTTGCCAGGATGCCGACATCCTGCCCGACCTGCTCGTTGAAATCGAGAAGATTGACAAGGATGAGTTCGTCGTCAAGGTTGAGGACAACGGACCGGGGATCGTGAAGCGCGAAGTCGCGAACGTCTTCGGACGCCTCCTGTACGGGTCCCGGTTTTTCTCCCTGCAGATGCGGCGTGGACAACAGGGATTGGGCGTCAGCGGCGCAATCATGTACGGCCAGATTACGACGGGCAAGCCGACCCTCGTCCGAACCCGAACGGCCGAGATGGACGTCGGGTACGAGGTCGAGCTGATTGTTGACACGCGCCGGAACAGGCCGAGCGTACAGCGGGACAACTTTGTGACGTGGGACAAGCCCCATGGCACGCGTGTCGAGATTCCGTTGAAGGGACGCTACATCTCATCGAAGCAGGGCCCGCTGGAGTACGCCCGTGCGACGGCGATTGTGAACCCGCACGCGAGGGTTGTGTTCAAAGGTCCCGACGGCGAATCAATCATTTTCGAGCGTGCCACGGAGGAGCTCCCGCCGAAAACGGTTGAAATCAAACCCCATCCATATGGCATCGAGCTTGGTACGTTCCTCGCGATGGCGAAGGAGACGAAGTCCTACAGGCTCAGCGCGTTCCTCGAAGAGGAGTTCTCCCGGATCTCCTCCCGTGTCGCGAAGGAAATTTGCGAAAAGGCGGATGTCCCGCCCGACACGAAGCCGAAGACCTTGGACCTCGAGGCCGCGAAGAAGATCCTCGACGCGATCAAGGGTGTCAAGATCATGGCTCCGCCGACGGACTGCCTCTCCCCGATTGGCGAGAAGCTGATCAAGAAGGGCCTCAAGAACGTCCTTGGTTCCCTGAAGCCGGAGTTCTACTCCCCGCCGCTGACGCGGGACCCTGCGGTATGGCAGGGCAGCCCGTTCCAGATCGAGGTCGGGATCGTCTACGGCGGGGAGCTGCCGCCAGATCAGCCCGTGGAATTTCTCCGCTTCGCGAACCGCGTGCCTCTTTTGTACCAGGCGGGTGCGTGCGGGATCACGCAGGCGGCGCAGAATGTGGATTGGCGCCGCTACGGTCTCGAACAACGAGGCGGTCAAGGGCTCCCGTATGGGCCCGCCATCATCCTCGTCCACGTTGCGAGCGTGAAGGTCCCCTTTACGTCCGAGGCGAAGGAAGCGGTCGCGCCAATCCCGGAGATCATGGAGGAACTCGACCTCGCGCTGAAGGAATGCGGGCGCCGGCTGAAGACGCACCTCACGAAGAAGGCGCGGCGAGCGAAGACCCGAGAGAAGTTCGAGATCGTCCAGAGGATCCTTCCAAAGATCGCGGAGAAGTCCGCGAAGGTCGTTGACAAGAAGGTCCCGAACCTCGACGCGACGATCACGAAGATCATGGGCGTCGTGTGGATTGAGGAATCAATCGAATGGGATGCGAAGGCGAGGAAGCATACGGTGACCGTCGATATCCACAACTTCACGCCCGCGGGGAAGAAGTTCAATCTCCATGCCCTCCTCCCGCGCGCCGCGAAGCTCGGCACGGTCGACCCGAAGCCCGCCGAGGTCCGCGAAGACGGCAAGGTCACGTGGGAGTTGAAGCGGATTGGTTCCGTGGAGAAGGCGTCCGTCACGTTCGAGCTCACAGGCCTCGACAAGGACGAGTACGATGAGGCGGAGCTGTACGTGAGCGGGATCAGCCCGGAGCTCGTGATTGGCGCGGAGCCGCTTCCCGGCGACTGGGAGCTGAACTATGCGGAGTTCGAGGCCGAGGAGGCCCCGCCGCCCGCAGAGGAGGACGAGGGCGAGATCGACTACGACGAGACGGGGGAGGTGCTCGAAGATGACTGAGGCGGAGGCCGCGGACAAGGCCGTTCAGGAGCTGTACGCAATCGCAGAGGAGATCTACGAGGAGCTCAAGGACGGCGAGATCCCGAAGATGAAGATCCCCCTGCGGACGAAAGCGAACATCAAGTTCGATCCGAAGCACGCGGTGTGGAAGTACGGGAAGCTTACGGGCGTAC
>Ga0184640_10000511_pt1 | contig 10366 bp, 10 predicted proteins | sample PLM31_200_b2_FD_133161 | JGI IMG/M metagenome (GOLD analysis project Ga0184640, IMG submission 133161) | Groundwater sediment microbial communities from an aquifer in East River, Colorado, USA - PLM3-1_200_b2 | ecosystem: Environmental > Terrestrial > Soil > Riparian zone | place: USA: East...
ACGCCTCTGAGCAGCGTAGCCGGCCGAGGATGCGCCCGTAAATCCGGCTCTTGTTGTTCGAAGAACGCGTACATCTCGTCGCGCATATCGAAGACGTCTTCTCGGCGTTTCAAAAAGTAACGGAACATGACGATGTTTTTCAAACCGGCGCCCATGATCTCCAGATTATTTTTGATATCGTCCAAGCACTGGCGCGTCTGTTCCTTGATGCCGCCGACGACTTTCCCTCTGCCGGCTCGCTCCTGTTCGGGAGTTCTGCACGGAGCATCTTCAAAAGGATCTCTACCCGTCGATCCGGAAAGAAATAGAATGTCAACGTCGCCTTTAGTGCGAAATCCGGTCGCCCAATTCATTTTTTCTTTATGGTAATGAGGCCAAAGAGTGCCCCAGTCATATTCAACTTTTTCCGCTTTCTGTTTCGCAAGTGATTCAGGGTTCTGTGCCATTTGGGTTAAACCTCCTTTGAGTGTTTCAATTGATTTATCAAGGTCAGAGCCATAACGATAGCGCAAAAAGGCCTTCAAGCCGAAAATTCCTGACCTATGTAACCGAAGCGGAGATCATCGCCAAACTACCGTACAAGAATCAGCCGCGCTGGCCCATCGAGTGATCCCAACGTTCGTTTTTTATCAGCAACGACGCTGGAGTTTAAATGAGCGAGCGCAGCCGGGCTACGCACAGCTGCATCAAAGGAGAACTGACGAAATGGAGATGGGAGATGGGGCCAGAGATGGCAAAGATGGGGCCAGGCCTTGCAATCACACAATATCGTAATGCAAGACGCGACCCCCATGGCCGCCATCGGAAATACTTCTCAGATGAGGCGTCGCTGGAGACTAGTTTGCCAGAGCACCAGCTTTCAGTGGCGCCGAGTGTGTGACGCTGCTTGATTCGATTCCGCCTCGTTGCTCGTCAATCCATCTTTTACATAGTTTGAGCGCGTGTTCTTCCGCTTTTTTCTTAGTCGCAAAAGTTAATTCCGGGCACTCTAATCTTTTTATCTGTGTCACTTTATCTTCAGCGTCAAATATCAAGCCCCGGCCATACCATTTTTTCTCCGGCACGCGAATTCCGATCCCATAAATGGGATGATTATTGTATTGGTGCATGCATCCGCCTTTCGATATCTGTCTGAGAGTGAAACATGGCCCACTCAAAACCGGCCATGCTGCCTCGTGGCGCTTCCATAACGCCCCGATAGAGTAGAATGCCCTCGCCCCGGCATCGTTCTTAGCTTGCTCCCTGCCGACAACCACAAACTAGCGAAGTTTCTGCCGTTACGGCAACGAGGAACAACTTTTTACTTCCGTCTGTAGGCGTTCCACTTTGCTAGCTTGAAAATAATAATCAGGATCACAATCATTACAAAAACGGGCGCAATTGCCGCCATACGAGACCTCCCTGTTGAGTCTGCCGTTTTCGGACTACTGGAAAATTATAGACCGACTCGGTAGGGACTGTCTGTCTAATATTGGACGATTTAGGAATAGTCGTCCGAGGTACCTTGAGACCTGTGCGCGGGGCCCAGGGTAGCTCACTTCGTGGTTGGGCGGACGGGCCTTCGGCTTCAAGCCGGCCTGCGCAGAAACTCCCTACTCAGAGTCAGAATTGAGTCGGTTGGCGGATGTGGATAGTGAAACAATTCGGCTTGTGAAGTCCACTTCTTCGCGCGCTTGGAGGACGACGGGAGAGCGAACTGATTTGAAAATTGGACTTATCCCTTTTTCTTTCTCCGACCACCAATGAGGAAACGGAAGGACTTAACAAGATTGTTTAGAAGTCGATTCTGCTGAAAAAGTCTTCTGCCAAAAATGGTGCCAAAATTTTTCGCTCACAATTGCCCCACAATCGATTTTCTCAACACGGTTAATGATTTTCTTTATCCCGAATTTTCGTGAACAGGGGGTTTTTCAGCAGAATCGAAGCCCAGGCCTGACCCTGGCGACTCTGCCGGAACGTTCGATGTGTCTAGTCTATCAGACATCTGTATATTTTTTGCGGACTGGAATACCGTACCGGACAATGCTGGATCGTCGGAATCTCGAATGCGAACCCAGTTGCTGCAGTTTTTCAGTCGTAAACGTTCGGGAATCGCTTTGACCGTCCAGTGACTGGAAATCGACAGAAACCGAGTCAGAGGTCCAGGAAATATGAAAGGCGCTTACCTGGGTTCGGTCAAGATGATCGCCCAGAGCACGTAAGAGCTGAGATAGTCTACTGTACGCCTGCGTATGCGGAGAAGAGTTAGTTCGCCTTTGCTTCTGTGCCTGGTCATCAAGGCGTGCGATATCGGCTAGGCTGAAACGTACCCACCGACTAACTGTTGATTGGCGAGTGCTCTGCTCGGAAATATCATTCGCGCTAAGAGCGTGGCGCAAAATCCATTCGCCCGTTTTAGTCAGGGAATCACTCGTCACAACATAATTCGGGCCGTCCATTTCCAGCTCGAAAGCCGGAAGCTTGGCGACTTCCAGCGATTGCCCGATTACTCTAAACGATTTAGCGTGAGCCTTTCGATACCGCCTTTGTTCGTGTGTCAATGAAAGTCACCGTATGGCGGTTCTGAGGTTAATACAACCGACGCTATCAATTTCTTGTTACAATTTGATGAAATTTATTCCTGCGAAGCGCGCCATATATAGCGCGTAATAAATAATTTGGCACTGCGTGGTGCCACGTCGCAATTGAGCCCGCATACCCGTAGACGCGTTTTGTAATAAAGCCGATCAATATCATCGTAGATCCCGCCACGAATAGGCGTCCCCCGTCCTCCTCCTCCCGCTAGAAACATTCAGGCTCAGCAAGGAGCAGGATGGTTTTTTCCGGTCAGAACAGAATTTCAAATTAGGTTGGCTTGCAGGCGCACGTTAACCGTCAGGATCTCCGCTACGAGGTGTTGATCCGCCAATCGACCATTGAAGTGATATTCAATCCGAACGGTTTCGCGCACGTCCTGCCATCAATCCGCCAAAGTTGACACGTCATGTCATGAAATGGGTTATTTTGACAAATCGGGAGCCAAGTCCGACCGCTCTAAGTAGCCGATTCTCAAAGCAATATGCTCCGACGGGGTGGTGGCCTCCGCATTGCTTTTCAACAAAAGCCAGCACACACCAAAATCATCCCGAGAGGGCAAAGATGTCTAGAGAAATCGCTTTTACTATACTCATTCCATTATGTATCGTCAGCGTATTTTTACTTGCGCTGGCCATCATGAACAAACTTAAGCAGTGGCGAAAAAAGCGCACCATGGAACGGGGGATTACGGACTTCGTGCGCCAGGTGCGTAGCTGAAACATCGTGAAGAAGGCTCCGGCTCGAATCCCACGCAGCCCGAAGTTGGACGTGCTAACGGCTGAGAAGGTATTCGGCTGGAAGAACGTCCACAAGCACAATGGCGAGCTGATCGGTAAGAAGCAGGACACGGCTGGGCGATGGCGAACGGCGAAAGTGCCCAGCTACTCGACCGACCCTGTTCACGCATATGCGATAGACGAGCGCATGACGCAGCTCGGACGCTCGGAGCGATACCTAAAAGAGCTTTCCACAATCACGAGAAGCTTTGAGGGTAAGGTCTTGCAATAGTACATCTGAATCACGAGCGTGCTGGGAGTAAGAAACGCTAATGGTTGAAATGTGGCAATACAAGACCTAACCCCGCCTGCGGTTAATTTTTGGCGGCGTGCGAATTGATAGGGAAGAAATTTAATGGTTGTGATGATTTTCTCATGATGAGTTTAGAAAAAGTCCGACACGCTCCGAACCACAGCACCTTTGTTACTAGAACACCTGTCAAAACGCGTAATCGGGCTAAGTAGAACACCGCGTTCAAAGTCATCGCCAATATAATCAGGTCAAATTGTCGATCGTTAAGAAAGAGGTGGCTGAAAAGGATTCGACTGGAAAACTACAAGTTCGAGCTAATCGACAACAAGCGGGACAAGGCCGGGCGCTGCCGGACGGCGAGCGTGCCCGATCACTCAAACTGACCTGCCTTATTCATCGCCTATCGGTTATCGGACATTTCGGATTCTCGTGATGCTGGGTATTTCTTAGCCCTTGTGACAGCGCTGGGGTACTTTTGCTTCACTGGCCCACGCGTTGCTCATCCATACCTGAAACCAGCCGGCACGTGAGGAGCAAGACTTGTCCTTCTTCTACATTGTTTTGGGGATTGTTTTGATAACGACGGGAATTTTATTGCTGGGTAGCGACATCTCGGAGCGAAAGAGTGGTAAGGCAAAACGAATCCTGAGAAAAGAAAAACGCGATCAACGGCTCATTTGTCCCGGTTGCGAGAGCAGTGACGTGAGAAAATCTCATCGTGCGAACTTGTTCGAAAAGGTTCTTAGCATCCTTTCACTTCGGCCATTTCGTTGCAACAATTGTAACCACCGGTTTTGGAAAATTAATTAAGAATGGCAATCAAGCGATCGCCGGCTGTTAAGGACACGTCGTATGTTTTCATCGTATGGTGAAGAAGGCTCCTGATCGAAGGCTACGCGGCCCCAAGTTAACCGTGCACGGAGCTAGCAAGGAGCTAGGGCAAAGGAGCTATGGTCAGGTCTTGCAATCACACACTGTCGTAATGCAAGACGCGACGCCGTCAACGCCCCGAACCCATCGACGACCCAGTGTCGGATGTCCTCGCTTGAGTGTGTTACAGACCATACGCGAGAGCCGCGGCACTGCGTTTCGCATCAGCGACGATGAGATGCTAGTCGGAATTTCCCGAGTGGGAAAGCAGAAAGTATTCTCTTCTACCCCGAAGGCGCATCGTCGGCGAAGTCGAGTTAGGCAAGGCTGACACCGATGATTTCCCAACGATTTTAACCGATCACACTATTGCAAAAGTCGGTGAACCGTTTTGAGGATCGACGTCAGACGCCCGAGAGGTCGATTCGAAACATACCGCGCCCGTGAGTGGCGCAGACGAGCGTTTCGCCCATCCAGAAGAGGTCGTCGACAGAGCAATTGGTCGGCCCCTCGTTTGTGGGCGACCACGTCGCGCCAGCATCTTCGCTCGCAAACACGCCTACCTCTGTGCCGATGTAAAGCAGCCGTGTTCGCCGCGGGTGAACGGCGATTGCCCGCACCGGCGCGGCGGGCAAACCCGAACCCAGATCCGTCCAGGTCGCGCCGGCATCGCGCGTTACCCAGATGTTCGCGTTGACATAACCGCCGAACGCAACGTAAACGACGCGATTGTTCCCCGGATCGATAGTAATACAGGTGCAGAAGCGCTGCGTGTGGAGCGGCTTCGACCCGGTGCTATCGACCCGCTGCCAAACCGGCTGCGCAGCCGTGCCGTTGGCGGTGCGAAACACCATGCCGTCCAAGTGGCCGGCCCAAACAATGTCCGAGTTGCCGCGCGCAATGGCAATGGCACTGATGTAATTTCCGGCGCTCGGTTTGATCGCGGACCACTGCGGACCTGACGTAGGGGTGTTGGCAGCGCGCGCATTGTTTGTGCGCCAGAGCGAAAGACCGCCGGCGAGCAAGCGATTCGGCTCGTTTGGATCGAGTACGAACGGCGCGATGAAAAGCGCGCGGCGCGCCATCGCATCGGGAATTCGGTAAGGAATCGGCTTCCACGCCCAGTCACCTGTCGTGGAGTTCCAGAACTGGCCGCTGATGTAGCGGTTGCCGCTCGTGTCGTCGGTGGTACCGCCGTCCGTGTTGCGATGGATATTGAGATACACGTACTCGCCGTAGAATACATTCGGATCGGTCGGATCAGCGGCACACCAGCCGCCATCGCCGCCGAAGATCGTGCTCCAGTTTTCAGTGCCTTTCAAAGGGTCGAAGCAGATCGTTCCGTTGTCCTGCGCGCCGCCGACGATCTTGCCGCTGGCAGCGTTGCCCGCGCCGCCATAAAACTGGGTGACGCCGTAGTTGTTAACTAGCTCCTGCCAACCATTCACGTAGGGTGGCTGCGATTCCGTGCCGACCGCGCGGATGTCCGCGGCTTTGAACACACCACCGTCATTGCCGAAGAACACGGTGCGGTTTGCCGCGCCGTCGTAGGCCGGATGCGAGACGATCACGTGTTGGTCGGCGTGGACGGACCGCGAGTCCCACCAAGTACTGATTTCAGTCAGCGTGTCGCCGCTATCGATACTCCTCCACAGGTCGATGCCACCGACAATCACAAGGTTTTCGTCGGTTGGGTCGCCCGCCCAAATCACGTTGTCGTACCAGCCTTGGTCACCGAGGTAAGGCGCCGGGTCGCCGTTCGGATCCAAGCTCGCACGCCGCTGGTAGGTCTTGCCGCCGTTAGTTGACCGCCAGATCTCACCGTTCGACATCTGGACCGAAACATAGACAATTTTCGGGTTTTTTACCGAATAGGCCAGTTCCACGCGACCCGACCACGGACCATGCGTTGCAGGTTTCCACGTCCGTCCGCCGTTCGTCGTGTAGTACGCCTCACCGTTCTTGAGTCCGCCCGCGACCGCACGTGTACTGTTGCGCGGATCGAACTTTACGTCAGCGATCGGCTGGTCGAGCACCTTCGTCCAGGTTTTTCGGTCTTTGTCGCTCGAACGAAAAAGGCCAGTGCCAGTCGCGGCAAGCAACACCGATCCGCTCTTCGAGATCGCGAGCCGGTTAACCGCAGTGAAGTCATTGGTCGCTGTGGCGGGCAGCTGCCTCCACGCCACCCCATCTGTGGTGCGAAAGATGCCCGCGCCACGAACGGCGTCAAGGTTAAAAAAACCTTCTCCAGTTCCGGCATATATCACGGTCGGCTTCTTCGGATCCATCACCATATACGAGACGGCAAGGTTCGCCATCAAGTCATCAACGGGTGCCCAGTGCGCTCCACCGTCCGCTGTGTGCCAAATTCCTCCGCCCACGCTGCCCACCCAGATTTTTTGGAAATCTGTGGGGTGAACGATGATCGAGCGTGTGCGTCCCCCGATGTTTCCAGGTCCGAGCCATTCCCATGATGTCTGCGCGAGTCCGGCTGTGGGCGCGGCGATTAGCGCGCGCGGTTGCACTGCGCGCTCGGCAGGCAGTCCAGCAATGCGTGGTTTCCTGACGACTTTCACACGCAACGCGCGCAATTCCTTGAGCGCTCGGCCGAGCGCGTTCGCGGGAATGCGGCCATCGTCGTTCTGTGCCTGCGCCGCGCGAAACGCCTGCCGCGCGCGAGGCATATCGGGGTAATTGATGCGGCGGATTGCGCGTTGAATCGCCGTTTCAGACAACCCGTTAAGCGTCTCGTTCGTCGCGCCACGGCTCCGCCGCAAAACCGTCACAAGCTCGACGGCGATGTTCTTTCTCTGAGCAAGTTCTTCGTCCGAGATGGCCATGGCTGAACCCCCTTTTTTTAAATTGGTTTGGATCTACGGTCGCAGTCGCTTCGGGCGGTACTGCGGAGCCTCTTCGATCAACGTCTCCCACACCATCTTCCCGCTCGCCCGATCAACAGCTCGTACGAACACCTTGATGGCGCCGCCCGCTTGCGTGTCGGCAACCAGTTGGAAACGCTTGTCGCCGAGCTCTTGTTGTTCCAGCACATTCGGTTCAGCCGTGGATGTCGCAGGTTGCCCAACGGAGTGGTCCGTCACGTCGGTAGATTCAGGCAGCAATTCGACGGCGCCGGTGTCCAGGTCCACACGCGCCGCTCCGTGTGCGTCGCGCTCAAATGTCTCGCGCACCTTCGTGCTCGGCGGTGCCCCACCCTGATAGCGCGCTTGCGCCGACCACCAAATGACAACGCTCCGCCCCTCAGGCTCCGCGCGCAACGTAAATTCCGACGTGTCGTCGAGCGACGGTAGCACCCAACTCGGCAGCGGTAGCCGCTCCGAGACTCGCCGCACGCGGCCCTCTGCGGTGTCGAGGATCACGATCTCGAGCGCGCTGGGCGCGGCTACGCGGGCTGCGACGAGCATGTCGTCGACCACTGCCAGCGCACGGAGTCCACGGGCTGCGCGCCACAGCATCTCTCCTGTCCGAAGGTCAAGCGCTAACACGGTGCCACTGCGGTCGCGCACGAACGCACGCAACCCGCTGGGATCAGCGACGCCGCGCGAAAAAAGCCTCGTTGTAGAAGCCCGTGCCATTCGTCTTACACGTCTAGTATAGGCATCGAACATAGCCGCCACAGGGCACGTGCGCAAGCTACAATTCTCTCTTCGGACACACGTTGCTCAAAACGGCAATCGCCATTGCCTTCACTGGTCAGGACCCTGGGGTCAGCCGGGCCTTGGTTATAAAACCCAAAAGAGAAGACTGAGAGAGAAGACTGACGGTCAGGTATTTACGATTGACATTTGACCTTCAGTTTCCAGCTAATCAGAACTGCGCTGGACTTAGAGAACTATCTGTCTATCCCATCCCTGATAGACGCAACTCACAGGTAATTTAATCAGGGGCGCAGTCCAAGCGTCGCACAACATCTGATTTGCGACGTAAACGGCAGGCGGGCTTAGTTTGGCGAGGAGTTAACTGGATAAAACTTTCGAATGCATTGCGCAAATTTCCTTGATCGATTCGGTTACGTTGCGGGTAAAGCCCGCTTTTGGATACGCGCAGAATAAGGAGAACTCATCGCGCTGACATAGTTGATGCCACAAATGTTCCAGACGGACTGTGGCGGCCTGATCTCCCCGCGCCCAAAGTACGGCAACCATCTCTCCGAACGCTCGCACTCTGCGACCGTCACCTTTCGCGCGCGTAATAAGTTCACTAACTATATTGTCAAAGAGTTTGTCGTCTGGCCAGCTTTTTACTATAAATCGATCGAGCACTTCTTCAGCCTTTAAAGCAATATATCGATCATTCGCGCGGGTGGCTTCAAGATTAAAACCTTTTTGCATTAAGCGAAGCTCAAGGGCGTTGAGATGTACATCGGTCGAGATCAAAATTACGCCATCGCCTGATTGCAAACCTCCTCCGATAAATCCTTCTAAGGTGTCCATGAAGACGGTTTCGTCATCATAGATTTGAACGAAGTGGTCTGAAGGAAAAATTTCACCCCAGAACACATCTTTTCCGGTTCCCTGAAAGTCAAAGTCGCTAGGCATGAAGTTTTCTCCTTTTTTTCATTCACCGACGATTTCAAAAATGTCATCCATATTTTTACTGGCTGAACTATACCTGTGCGTTAACCAACAAAATTTCGCGGGTCTGTTGATCGCCTGGGTTGTACCAAATCCGACAATGTCCATTTCAACGTAGACAGGTAAATCGCCGCTTTCGGCGAGAACTTTGTTCGCCTTCTCGATTAATTCACTGAGCGCCATACGCGCAACACTCCCCCCTGTCTTCGAACGAAGCAGTTTCCCTGCGCCTTAGCGATATCGCAGCCGGTCTAGCTTTGTGCCGGCTGGAATTTTAGCGACCTTCGACATACCGTAATCATACCCACCTTCAGTGCCTAGTTCTGTCAGGTAGTTGACAATGAACCAATTATACAGGCTTCCAGCGGCAAAACCGTGCTTCATCGAACTCATGTATGTGACGCCTGCCCGGGAGTTGCCGGACGGCAACGCATGGGCCTATGAAGCCCAACGGGCAATCTATTCACCGCCGACTATGTGACCCCCCGCTAGCAGGCCTGTTCTCTATTTAGAGGCTTTCTTTGAAGCTGAATTGACGCCGTTTCTATCTTCTACTGTTTGAGCAGCCTCGGTTAGATGTTCGATCTTGGTCGCTTTCTGCATATTGTCCAATTCGAGATCCATAGGCCGCCTAATTTTCAACTGGGTATGTATGTCTACAACCAGCTTCATTAGTTTTGTAATCTCGCGCTCAGCGATCATATCAACTTGCAAATTCACTCTTGCCCTCCGGTCAGCTAGCCGGCCCTGCCTGTTTTCCGACATAAGAATGAAAGCCGAAAGAAAAATCGCCTCGAGTGAAACGATCATCGTCAGAAGTGTAAATGGAAACGGATCGATCGGCTGAAAGCCCCGCCAGGGAATATTAAAGGCAATCCATAGGGCGAACCAAACTACGTGTAGCCATATGAATAACATGCTGCCGGTGAAAGCTGCGATTCTTTCGGCGATGCGCTCACTTACCGACCTCTCGAGAGACTCTAACTTAAGAATATCGTCAATAGTTTTTGTGACATGATCGCTACCCTCGTTTTCGGCAGTTGTAGCTCTCTTTGAAGGAGAATCAACTGCCAGCTCTTCTTGATTGCTCACAGCGAGTTCGACTTCTGAAACTTTCAATGTGAAACGGCTCACCTGTTTACTTGGCGCGTTCTCCAAATCATAGGAGGGCAGTCAAACAACCTAAGCGAGCCGACGTCAGGTTAAGCTAAACCAGCGGAGGGTCCATTTCCCGGGCAAAATGGCGGTGCTTAGCAATCGCTTCTACAAACTGAGCTAGAGCTTCCTCAACGTGCTCA
>Ga0184640_10000512_pt1 | contig 10364 bp, 12 predicted proteins | sample PLM31_200_b2_FD_133161 | JGI IMG/M metagenome (GOLD analysis project Ga0184640, IMG submission 133161) | Groundwater sediment microbial communities from an aquifer in East River, Colorado, USA - PLM3-1_200_b2 | ecosystem: Environmental > Terrestrial > Soil > Riparian zone | place: USA: East...
CGCCGCGAAGTGCAAGACAAAGGTGTCGGAAGAAAAGGGGATGACAGGCGAGATTCTTTACAGCCCTATTGACATGAACGCGAGCTTCAAGCGACGGGAGCGACACACATCTTCGGCTACAATCAAACTGATTTTGTGAGAGACCGCGCGGCAACCGAGGTCCAATTCGGAAAGTACACCTTCATCGCCTACGATCTCTTCGAAAACACCTTGCTTTCTACTGGAGACACCATCGATGTCGGTGTTGAGATACTCCCCATGAAAGCGATGCAGGAAGAGATGTCGTCTGGCCCAGGCTACTACGAAGGCGCACTTTATGACATTGCCCGTCAAGGCAGAGGTGTCCCGCCGGTTCCGCTCGTCTTGGTGGAGATCAAGGGTTGACCGTTGAAGTCGTGGGAGACCCCTGATATGATAGCGGGCGGTTTGGGAAGACCGAGGAGGAGAACACGGAGCATGGCTCACGCGGATCCGCGCTATTGGGAAGTGGAACGGTGGCTGCGACTGTTCGCCACGTCCCACGCCAAGCGGGTGAGCCCTCGGATCGAGGTCTTCCTCGAGACCGAAGGGGATCGGATTGGTAAGGGCTATGGTCTTCGGCTCGTCGTCGGTCCCCTCTACCAGCCGCCCCTGGGGAGCCCGCCTCTGGAGCTTACGTTTCAGGAGATCTCGGCCAACCGTCTGACCTTCGCCTGGTGTGTTCGACTCGCTCGGGAGATCCGCCGCCAGGCGACTCTCCTCATGGAGCGGGAGACCACGTCCAAGTCGGCCTGATCGCGCCCGCAGGCTGTTGAAAAAGGCCCATCTGCGGCGTTAGCTTCGTCGCTCGTCGGTGCAACGTATGACCGAATACGCCTCCCTCCTCGCTCCTCGCCGCCTTGCACCTGGACCTTTTTGCCCAGCCTGAAGATCTTCGCCTCTCACGTGTCCCGTTCCTCCCGTCCTGCGTGGGTTGGTCCCGGCGACCTGAACGCCTTCTTCGGTCTGACCGTGGACAACATGTCGAACCTGGTTATCCTCGCGGGCCTCCTCATGACCGTGTTCAAGTTTCCGGCTGACCTTGTCCTCTACCGGATGATTCCCGGCACCGCGGTCGGGGTGCTGGTTGGCGACCTCGCCTATACCTGGATGGCCATCCGCCTGGCTCGAAGGACGGGGCGCTCCGATGTCACCGCGATGCCGTTGGGACTCGACACGCCCTCTCTGTTTGGGATGGTCTTCGCCGTGATCGGCCCGGTCGCCGTCCTCAGTAAGGATCCGGTCCTCGCCTGGAAGGTGGGGATGGCCGTGACGGTCCTGATGGGAGTATTCAAGATTGGGACCGCATTCGTCGGAGAGTGGGCTCGCCGGAGCGTTCCTCGGGCCGGCCTCCTCGGCTCCATTGCCGGAGTGGCGATCGTGTTCATCGCCTTTCTTCCGGCCCTCAAGGTCTTTGCCGACCCGCTCACGGGGCTGAGCGCCGCAGAAGCGGAGCCACCGCGCGCATTGATCAACCCAGGTGGGGGGGTCTGGGGGGAGGAGTGGGTGGGACTCCCCCCCTGACGATGGATCAGGCCTACTCCGCTCCCCCCGCCTTGTCCAGCTTATCCATGATCGTGGAGGAGTGGCCGGGGAAGACCTTCAGGGCGGGGTTGATATAGGTCGCCGCGTTGTTCACGGCCGTGGCGGCTTCCCCAAAGCCGGTGGCGATCAGCTTGAGCTTCCCAGGGAAACCCACGATGTCGCCAGCTCCATAGACCCCCGGGATGTTCGTCTCCATCTTGGTGTTCACGACAATGGCGTCGTCGTCGAAGTGAAGCCCCCATGACTTGAGCGGGCCCAGGTTCGAATGGAAGCCGAGGCAGGCGAGGACGGCGTTCACCGCAAGGCGCTCCTCAGCCTTGGTCCGGTTGTCGTAGATGAGAGCCCCCTCGACACGATTGTTCCCCAGGATGTCTTTCAACTCGTAGAACGTCTTGACGTCCACCGAGGACTCGGAGAGTTTCTTCACCGAATCCTCGTGGGCTCGGAACCGGTCCCGACGATGAATCAGGGTGGTGCGGCGGGTGATTCCCTCGAGGTTGAGGGCCCAGTCCAACGCCGAGTCCCCGCCGCCGATGAGGAGGAGGTCCAGATCCCGGTAGTCGGCCACTTCCTTGACGAAGTAGGCCAGGCCATTCCCTTCGAAGCGAGAGAATCCGGGATTCGGGAGGGTTCTTGGGCGAAAGGTCCCGATTCCTGCCGTGATGATCAGGGCCTTGGTGTGATGCTCGCCCAGGTCGGTCACCAGCCGGATGTGGCGCTCTCCTTCCTGGCGAAGCTCCTGCACCTGCTCGTTCAGGCAGACGGCGGGTTTATACTGTCCGGCCTGATCCCCGAGGTTCCTGACCAGCTCCTTGCCGAGGATCTTAGGAAAGCCCGCGACATCGTAAATGTATTTTTCCGGGTAGAGGGCAGTAATCTGCCCGCCCAGCTCGGGCATTGAATCGATCAGCTTGACCTTGAGATTCCGAAAGCCGGCGTAGTAGGCGGCGAAGAGCCCGGTCGGGCCCGCCCCGATAATGGTGATGTCGAAGATCGCGGGGGTCACTGATCGTCCTTTTTTTCACAATGTTACGTGCGGATGGAGACCTTGTCAACGAGAAAGGGCCCAAAAACCCCTTGACCTCCGTGGGAGAGGGATGGTACAAGACCCAGGAGAATTGTGAATCTTGTCACGATCACAGTCGTCTAAGTTTGTGACTGGATGATTAGGATGATTAGAAGGAGGCCGGAGATGGATCGGGGGGGTATCAGGCGCTGGATTGTGGGGGGGGGGGCTGTAGCGGTTTTTGCCCTTTCGGTGACTGCGGGAAGTTTGGCTCAAGGGAAGTGGGCTGCGCCGGAGGAGGCGAAGAAGGTCAAGAATCCGGTGGCAAAATCGGACAAGATCATGGCCAGCGCCAAGAAGCTGTTTGAGACCAACTGCCTCGCGTGCCACGGCCCCAAAGGGCTCGGCGATGGCGTGGCGGCCGCGGCCCTCCCGGTCAAGCCCGCAAACTGGACCGCGCCAGACACCCAGAAGCAGACGGATGGGGAGCTGTTCTGGAAGATCACCAACGGGCGGGGCCCCATGCCTCCGTGGAAGCACCTCTCGGATAGCGAGCGCTGGGCACTCGTCCACTTTATCCGCACCTTCGCAAAGAAGTAGGCCTCCGTGTTCACGGCCCCCGGGTTCCGCCCGGGGGGCGCTTCAGCTTGACACGCCCCTTCGCCTTCTGGAGGATAGGGGCGTCTCATCGGGATTGCGACCACAGGACCCAGCGGGAAGGGGGCGGGTTATGGGAGCGGTACGGGTAGCCATCCTCGGCGTGGGGAACTGCGCCTCGGCGCTCATCCAGGGAGTTCACTACTATCGCAAGGCCGGGGAGGATGCCTTCATCCCGGGCCTTATGCACGCCAGCCTGGGTGGCTACCACATTCGTGATATCGAATTTTCAGCGGCGTTTGACATCGATTCCAACAAGGTCGGGAAGGACGTGTCAGAGGCTATCTTCACCCCGCCGAATAACACCGCGCGCTTCTCAGAGGTGCCTCAGCTCGGCGTCCCCGTGTCCCGTGGGATGACCCATGACGGACTGGGCCACTATCTCCGGCAGGTCATTCGAAAAGCCCCCGGCTCCACGGCCGACATCGTTGGCATATTGAGAGATACGGGGACTGAAGTGGTCGTCAACTTCCTTCCCGTGGGGAGTGAGATGGCGACGAAATGGTACGTCGAGCAGGTACTGGACGCCGGGTGCGGGTTTGTCAACTGCATCCCCGTGTTCATCGCCAGCGAAGCCTACTGGCAGAGGCGCTTCGAGGAGCGGGGGCTTCCCATCATCGGGGACGATATTAAATCTCAGGTGGGGGCCACGATCGTCCACCGGGTCTTGGCCCGCCTCTTCATGGATCGGGGCGTGAGTCTTGAGCGCACGAGCCAGCTCAATGTCGGCGGCAATATGGACTTCTACAATATGTTGGAGCGGAGCCGTCTCGTCTCGAAGCAGCAGTCGAAGACAGAGGCGGTGACTTCTCAGTTGGATCATCCCATCTCCCCCGAGGCCGTCCATATCGGGCCTTCGGACCATGTCCCCTGGCTCCAGGATAGGAAGTGGGCCCATATTCGGCTCGAGGGACGTGGATTTGGAGATCTTCCCCTGACGATTGAGTTGAAGCTCGAGGTCTGGGATTCGCCGAACTCTGCGGGGGTCGTGGTGGATGCGATCCGATGCTGCAAGTTGGCTTTGGATCGGGGGCTGAAAGGGGCACAGCTCGCGCCCTCCGCGGCCTTTATGAAGTCCCCGCCGCAACAACTGGAAGAAGCAGAGGCCCGGCGCCTCTTGGGGCGATACATCGCGGGGGAGGCATAGGGTCGTGTTCGGCCTGAGCCGGCGTAGCCGCGGCCGCGAGGCGAGAAATGCGTTGTCCACGGCGATCCTTGACGGGGTGCGAGGCCCCGCATATAATCGCCGGCATAGGAACCTCCCACCAATTGAAGAGGGGCGGGGGGCACTCCCGATCGTGGAGGAGGCTATCGTGGGGCAAACCTCAGCCGTTTCTGTCGCCGTGGCTTCCGAGCCGCCCTTCCCCAGGGGATCTGGCGCCTCGTGACTGATCCGGACGTTCGTCGTCTTCAGGAGTCGCTCGGCGCAATCACCGCCAACCTCAGCGCCCTCCAGGTCGAGATGGATCGGCTCGTGCAGATCGGCCCTCCCAGGGGGAAGAAGGGGCCTGTCAAGGCGGAGCCTCACGCTGAAGGGGCCGAGGCGCCTATCGGGGTGCCTGTGAACGGCGAGCGGCTTTCTCGCCCAGGGCTTCAGGACCTGCCGGTTCTCCCTCCCCCCGGGGTGGAGATCGGGGAACTGCTTGGGCCCATCTTCGAGCGTGTGAGCCGGACGGTTCGGGTCGAACGGCTCATTTTTTTCCTCAGGGAGACGGGCGAAGATTCCCTGACCCCTCGGGCCAGCCGAGGGTTCCGTCGCGATGATCTCACGAGCTTTTCACTCGGGCTCGGGGAAGGGATCACGGGGCGCGCCTTCCATGAAGGCCGCCCCATCAGGGCCTCCATTCCGGTCCCGGGGAGTGGGCCGGGAAATGGAATGGATCCCCTCCTCTCCCGCTTTCCGGTCCGCGAGGCCATTGCGCTGCCCGTCCGATCGGACACGAACATCGTTGGGGTCCTCTACGCGGGCCGCACCTCGCCGATTGCCTTTGAAGATTCAGACTTGGTCCTGCTTGCCTTTTTCGCGGACCGGATTGGGACCTGGGTGCACGCGGCCGCCGTGTTCGGCCGGATGCACCACCAGGTGGCTCGACTGAAGGAGCTGATCCATCTCTCCCTGAAGATCACCTCATCCCGAGAGCCCTCCCAGATCTTCGCCTCCGCGGCTGAAGTTGGCGCCGGGCTCCTGCGGGTTGAGACGGCAGCCATCGTCGTGGTGGACCCCGACGGGACGTTGAGCATCCAGGGAAGCGTGGGCTTCCCCCCGGGGTTCGAGGCCGAGTGGCGAGGTCGGCGAAGCGAGGGCGTCGTGGGAGGGGTGGTGCAAACCGGTCAACCGTTTATCTCGACCGACCTCCTGGCTTCTCCCTCGCCCGTGTTCCCCTTCGGGCCGAAGTTTCCGGGGCGCGGCCTGCTGCTCCTGCCCCTCAAAGTGCACGACGAGACCTTCGGGTGCCTCGTCTTGGCTGACCCCCGACCGCGAGTGTTTTCCTCCGAAGAACTGGAGGTCGCAACCCTGCTCGCAGCCGAGGCGGCGTTGGCTATTGAGAACGCGAGGCTGTACGGCCAGGCCCGCCACGCGTATGAGGACTTGAAGGCCGCGCAGGATCAGCTCGTCCTGACGGAGAAGACTCGGGCCCTGGGCGAGATCGCGGGCGGGATCGCGCATGACTTCAACAACATCTTGGCCATCATCCTGGGGACGGCCGAGCTGATGCTCGAACGGGTCCAGAACACCTCCACCCGGAAAGGCCTCGAGACCATCGAAGAAGCGGCGTGGCGCGGCGCGGAGACGGTCCGGCGGCTCCAGCGGTTCGCCGCAACCGGGGGGGAAGAAGAATTCGTTCCCGTGAACCTCAATGCCATCATCCTCGATGCGGTCGGGGTCACGCGCCCCAGGTGGAAGGATGAGGCCGAGGCTCAGGGACTGCGAGTTGAAGTCGCCACTGATCTGGAAGAGCTGCCCCCGATCCAGGGGAACCCCGTCGAGCTTCGGGAGATGGTCGTCAACCTCCTTTTCAATGCCTTGGACGCGATGCCCGAGGGCGGACGGGCGGTCGTCGAGACCCGCTCAAGTGGCGGGCCAAGCGGTGGGATAGTCGAGGTGTCCGTCTCGGATACCGGGGTCGGGATGTCAGAGGAGACCCGTCGGCGGATCTTCGATCCGTTCTTTACCACCAAGGGCCCGCGCTACTCGGGCCTCGGCCTGGCGGTGGTGCATGGAGTCGTGGCGCGCCACCACGGGCAGGTGGAGGTGTCGAGTGAAGAAGGGAAGGGAACCAGGTGCGTGATCCGCTTCCCTGTCGGCTCGGAGGTGACGACCTCCCGGCAGAGTCCTCCGCTGATCAAGATCCCTGGACGTCCAGCCGAGCTGCGGGAGCCGGCTCGCATCCTCGTGATCGAGGACGAGACTCACATCCGGGGTCTCTTGGTTCAAATTCTCATGAGCGAGGGCCACACCGTGCGGTGGGCCGTGGACGGGCAACACGGTTTGGCCCTCTTCGAGAAAGAGGAGTTCGACATCGTCTTTACCGACCTTTCGATGCCCGAGGTCTCGGGGTGGGAGGTGACGCACGCGGTGAAAAAGACCGATCCCCGGATCCCCGTGGTTCTCGCCACGGGGTGGGGAGATCAACTGGATCCTCAACGCCTGCAAGAGAGCGGCGTTGATCTGGTTCTGGCCAAGCCATTCCGCGTCGAACAAGTCCTCTCGGCCCTGACAGACGCCCTGGCCCGTCGCCGTCCCCTCCCCCGGTGACCTACCCCGTTTCCCCCGTGCCCTCCCGTGCCCAGGCGGGCCGCGATTGACGTCGGGACCAATACGGTCCGACTCCTTGTTGTGGAGGGCGAGACCCGAGAGGGGCTCCGAGTCCTCCACGAGGAGCAGATCATCACGCGACTGGGTCAGGGGCTCGCGGAGGGCAAGCCCCTTCATCCTGAGGCGGTGACCCGCACCCTCGATGCGGTCCACCGCTTCGCCGAGGCGGCCCGCAGCCGGGGAGTCACGGAGATCCGGGTGATCGGGACGAGCGCGCTTCGGGAGGCGCGAGACCCGCGCGTCTTTGCTCGGGCCCTTCGTGAAACAACCGGACTCGACCTCCTCGTGATTTCCGGGGAAGAGGAGGCCCGCTTGGCCGTTCTCGGGACCAGGTGGGGCCTGGGGCTTCCCTCTCGTTTTCTCCTCATAGACATCGGTGGGGGAAGCACGGAGTTCTCCCTCGCCGCCGGGGAGAGTGTTCAGGTGGCCCTGAGCGCTCGCCTCGGCGCGGTCCACCTCACGGAGCGCTTTCTCACGCAGGATCCGATCGCCTGGGATGAGTATGACGCCATGACCCACGAAATTCGCGTTCGACTGCTGCGGCTCCTCCCACGCCTGAACCCCCACCTCCCCGCGCCTCTCGTTGGCACCGCGGGCACGGTCACGACGCTCGCGGCCCTGGATCTCGCCCTTTCGTCGTATGATCGCCAGCGAGTCCACGGGCATCACCTCAGGCGCGGGGCGATCGAGAGACTCCTCGGACGGCTGGGGCCCCTGCGCATCGCTCAGCGGGCCGAGCTTCCCTGCATCGAGCCGGGGCGGGCAGACATCATCATTGCCGGAATCGCCATCTGCCTTGAAATCCTTGAGATCGCGGGGGCCGACGAGCTGATCGTGAGCGACTACGGGCTCCGCGAAGGGATTCTTCTGGATTGGTTTAGTGGCTCACACGGCCCTACGTTCCCGGCTTGAGTCCGTCTAGCAGGGTATTCAAAAAGGTCCAGATGCAAGGCGGCGATTCGAGCGCCGGCTGTGCCGGCGCAACCCCTGGGGGGAGGTTCGGAAGGGGGCCGTCGAGGCCCCCTCCGAGGAAAGCCTTCGCCGCAGATGGGCCTTTTTCAACGGCCTGCCAGAAACTCCCGCCAGGCGCGCCAATACGGCTCGCCGCCGACGATGTAGGTATCGTTGTGATGGGCCCCCGGGATCGCATAGAATGTCTTCGGCTCCGGGGCGGCCTCAAAAAGGCGCCGACCGTGAATGAAGGGAACCACCTCGTCTTGGTCACCGTGGAGAATGAAGAGCGGGACTCGCAGGCGTCCGATCTTCGCCAACGAGTCATAGCGGGTTCGAAAGAGATATCCGAGACCGGGAAGGGTCCGGTTCGCCATGGCGGGCACCGAGAGAAAGGGGCTCTCCAAAATGAGCCCGGCGGGTGGCCGATGCAGGGCCAGTTCGACGGCCACGGCCGCGCCGAGGGAACGGCCGAAGTAGATCATGCGCTCCGGATCGAGGTCGGCCCGCGCGTGAAGCGTGGCGAGGGCGGCCCGGGCATCCCGATAGAGTCCCTCCTCGGAGGGGCGTCCCTCGCTTCGGCCATAGCCTCGATAATCGAAGATGAAGACGGTCAGGCCGAGGCGGTCGTGGAACTCTTTGATATTCTCCAACCGGTGACTGATATTTCCCGCATTGCCATGTGCCCAGAGGAGAGTCCACGGCGTGCGACCGGGAACAAGCCAGCCATGGAGCCAGACGCCGTCGTCGGCCTGGAAGGCCACATCCTCGTAGTGAAGGCCATACGCCCGGGGGTCACTCTCCAGACGGCGGACGGGGTAGTAGATCAGCGAGCGCTCAATGGGGGAGCCGCACCCCCAGAGGAAGAGGGCCGCGAGCGGAAGAAGCCAAGGAAGAAGGAGGTGGAGCCTCACCATGCTCGATTCTAGCATCCCGAGAGAAGCGCCCGGAGAAGTGCCTAGAGAGGCGCCTCGAGAAGCGGAGGACGCGCTCGAGGCCATCGAGGTCTACTATCGACAGGGGTGGACTGATGGTCTCCCGGTGGTCCCACCGACGGAGGCCTCGGTCAGCGCCATGCTTCATGCCGCGCGTCTCGCCCCCGATCAGGTGATCGGCCGGGTGTCGACCCGTCGGCGAACCCTCACAGCCGAGAAGGTGGCGATCAACGCCGTCATGTCGGGCTGTCTTCCCGAGTATATGCCGGTTGTTGTGACCGCCATCGAAGCCTTGTGCGACCCCGCCTTCTCCGTCCACGGGCCGTCCGCCTCAACCTCCGGTCAGGCGATTCTTCTGATCGTCAATGGCCCTGTGGCGTCTCGTCTTGGGATCAACGGCGGAGAGAACTGCTTCGGTCCGGGGATCCGGGCCAACGCGACCATCGGCCGGGCGATCCGCCTGATCCTGATGAATGGCCTCGGGGCGCTGCCCCGAGTTCTGGACCGCTCGGTCTTTGGCCACCCCGGAAAGTTCACCTATTGCATTGCGGAGAACGAGGGCGAAAGCCCGTGGCCGCCACTCCACGTGGAGCGGGGATGTCCGCCCGACTCAAGCACGGTGACCGTATTCGCCGCCGAGGCCCCGCATCAGGTGACGAACGGGACGGCCCGGAGTCCGGAGGAGATCCTCTCCACGGTGGCCGATACCATGTCCGTGGCTGGTCGCCTCGCCCTGTCCGGCCAGGAATTTTGCGTGGTGGTCGGCCCCCAACACATGAGCGTGATCGCCAAGGCCGGATGGGGAAAGGGCGAGATCCGCCGCTTCCTCCGCGAGCGGGCCCAGCGGAGCGCTCTCGACCTCAGGCGGGCCGGGCGACTTCCCGGGGCGATCGCGCCTGGAGACGCCGAGAAGCTTTTCTCCGCGGTCCTCGATCCTGATGATATCCTGGTAGTCGCCGCGGGAGGATGGGCCGGGAGCTATTCAGCCGTCATCGCCGGGTGGGCCGGGCGGGACCACTCCAGGGCCGTCACGAAAGTCATCCGCGAATAGGGGGAAACCATGGGATTTCAGATCTTCGATCCAACCGTCGCCCCGGTGGGTGAAGGGTTCGCCTGGGCCCCAAGACATGATGATCTTCGGGACCGCGTGGTGGGCCTCCTCGACAACGGCAAGCCGAACTCCGACCGGCTCCTCGAGCACATCGGGGCACTGCTCGTGAGCGAGCGGGGCGCGGGACGGGTCATCCGGGTGAGGAAGCCGTCGGCGTATCGACCGGCCTCTGATGAGATGATTGACCAGGTGGCCAAGGAGGCCGACCTGGTCGTGGTCGGGATCGGCGACTGAAGCTCGTGCTCGTCGAGCAGTGTGCTCGACGGAATTCAGTTGGAGAGAAAAGGAACGCCGACGGCCACGGTGCTCACCGACCAGTTTGAG
>Ga0184640_10000513_pt1 | contig 10356 bp, 13 predicted proteins | sample PLM31_200_b2_FD_133161 | JGI IMG/M metagenome (GOLD analysis project Ga0184640, IMG submission 133161) | Groundwater sediment microbial communities from an aquifer in East River, Colorado, USA - PLM3-1_200_b2 | ecosystem: Environmental > Terrestrial > Soil > Riparian zone | place: USA: East...
ACAGCCTGGAAGCTGGCGAGCCAATCCCGATGAGGAAACCACCGACTGGAGAGCCGTGTGCGGGAGAACCGCACGCACGGTTCGGAGGGCGGGGACGGCGAGAGCCGTTCCCGACCCCTATCAGTTTTTGGAAAAAATTCTCATCAGAATATTTGACGCACCGCAGCGTGCTGAGGGTAGTTTATCAAACTTGCGACAGACGTAGTCCGCATTGCTCACCGTTAAACCTTATCCAAATATCTTTCTTGGCGTCCTATGCGCCGTGGCGCGAGATCTTCCGGATCCGATTCGAATTGTTCATCGCGCCAAGACCGCTTTTCACTTAGCCGATGATCCGCGGGCCAAAGAGTTTTACGGCGTTATCCCAAAGAATTTTCCGTTTGGCCTCGGTTGCAATCGGCTGAGCGTCGAACTCAGGCAGCGCTCGCTCGGGTTCGATGGCATCAGGATGCGGGTAGTCCGTGTTCCACACGATGTTATCCCCGTTAAGCTCGTCTACGACGTGCTTGAGCGTGCGCTCGTCGCTGTCGCAAGCGATCACGCACTGGCGCATAAAGTATTCCGTCGGGCGCAGCTTCAGCTTTTCCGATTTGCCCATCACGCTGTTCCGCCCATGAGTGTGATCGTCCATACGCCCGAGCCAAAACGGCAACCAGCCGGAGTTCGATTCGAGAATGGCGAGGCGCAATCTCGGAAATCGCTCCAACACTCCGGTGAAAATAAAATGGCCGAGGGTGGCCATGTTGTCGCAAGGAAATCCCAAGGCGTGATTCAGCCCGCGCAGCGCGAGCTGAATATCATCGCGCCGCTCACCCTCGAGTTTTCTAAACGGCTGGAACCGCCGTTGACGGTTCTCGCCGTGACAGGCGATGGGGAAATCGAGCTCGCAGGCTAAATTCCAAATCGCGTCGTACTCGGGCTCGTGGAGCCATCTGCCTTCCGGTAAAAAAGGATTTCGCACCGAAACCGCGCCCAACTCTTGCACTGCGCGGCGCGCCTCCTTGATCATTTCGCCCACGTCGGAGCCCGGCAGCACGGCGACGAATTTGAGCCGCTTCGGATCGACGCTGCAATAGTCACGGCACCAATTGTTATAAGCGCGGCACATGGCAGCGCCGAGTTGAACGTCTTTCAAGGCCACGCGGTAAGCGAAGTTGCCGTTGTTGCCGGTCGGCAGCAGCACCTGAATATCCCAGCCGAAACGATCCATGTCTTTCAGCCGGATCTCCGGCGACCACCATTGCCGGTAAGCCTCGCCGTACTTTTCTTCCATCGCGCGCCGCGCGCTCTCCGGCGGCGCCGCCTGGATCTCATCCTTAGGAACAAACTTTCCATCGGGCTCGTAGACCATGAAGTTACCATCCATGAACGCAACTTTCGGCACTTGATCGCGGTATTTGGGTTCGATGTATCGCTCCCAAAGATATTGCGGCTCATGCATGTGGGCGTCGGCATCGATAACTTTGAAATTCTTCCACATAAGAGACTCCGAATTGTAAGTCGGTTAAGGGCGGAGAGTAAAAGATGTTGACGTTTCAATAATTCGACGCACTGTTTTTCCGCGTCCCGGTTATAATATGCACTTTGGCCGCTTAACAGAGCTGTATGTGCACGAAGTCGATGATCTTCTCGATCGCCCGTGTGGCGTTGGGCGAATTGGAATTTCTACCGATGAAGCCCTCGGCTTCGCCTTCGAACAGTTCCAGTTCCAGATGGCCGCCGCCCTTGCGGGAGCTTTCTACGAAGCGTTCGCCGCCACAGCGGATCGCTAAAATGCCAACACATGACGACGCAACGCACGCTGGCATCGACCTGCGTAACACCGCCGGTCATCCGCCGCGGCCAGACCGAGTTCTGCCAAGGTCATTCCGACGCGCAACTGGGCGGCGGGCGACTGGGGCGGCTTTGTTAGCCCTGCCTCGCCTTCGCTCTTGTATCTGAACAATCTGGGCAACGGCCCGCAACGTATCATTGACCGCCTGACGATTTGGAAACAGGCGTGCTACGTCGGGATCGAGCACCACCACATTGGTGCCTTCGGCATATCGGCGTGCATACTTGCCGCGTACACCTCCAGTAAAGTCATAGTGATCGCGAATTTCGTCGTCCTTACGTGTCCCCTTCTTCATGTTTCCTCCGCTCACGGGAATCGGCCCGCCTCGCGCTGATGAGTCGGCTCGTTTCTCCGTCATCTGTATGTATCACGGCGAGCAGGCGCTGACGAGTCGAGAGTCCCATGGTCACCCAGCGCTCCTCGGCTTCAGAATGATCGGGATCTGGGATGGTGATCGATAGCGTATCAGCAAAAACTGTGGAAGCCTCAGCGAAATCGATCCCGTGCTTTCGCAGATTGCGCCGGGCCTTCCGAGGATCCCATTTAAACTTGATCGACATTGAGACTGATTAAGGCAGGACAATCGCAAACCGGTCAAGGGCTAAAGCTAACGTATAGCGTTTTATCCCTAAAGCTTGGAGGCAATCAAGTTGCGGAAAAACCTCTGCAGGAGCGACGGGGGGATAAAACGAGGTTGGACTAAGCCGCGGAGCCGCGCGGAACTCGCGGCTATGGAGATTGTAAAGCAGCGACACAGCGCACTCGTTAGGTCCTGGGCTTCTATGCTCAAGGAAAACGGCGAGCTATTTGTTCAAGACCCTTCTGAATCTGTGGCCACCAGGCTCGACAACGAAGAACGCTTTCTTCAGCTCTTCCTCAGAGTAGGCGTTCAGAACACGTTCCAGTTCCTGGTGCACAGAGTTTTGAGTGGACGGCAACACGCGGAGGTAAAGGACTCCGGAACCCAAAGCGTTGACGAAGACCAGACCGCCAAAATCCCGATCCCGTGTGACAAAAAGGCGGCCCTAATCTTGAGCGGCTCGGAGCAAATCTTCGTCATCTGTTTGCCCAAGTCCGATCTGAGCCACACGAATAGCGTCATGCCCGAGGCTTGAAAGAAAGCGTGCCGTCGTGGCGTAAACGTCCTGGTCGAGGAGAAACCTCACGGCGGAGTTTGGGAGAGGTGGATGTCTTCAGCCGAAACCAGCGCAATGGCGTATTGCAGACAAGCGCGAATGTCGTCAACCTGCAGGTCGGGGTAATAGTCGTGAATGATTGCATCGAAAGTGAGCCCTTCGTTGAGTAATTCAAGGACGCTCTGGACCGTGATGCGCGTACCTTCGATACAGGGTTTGCCAAAGTGAATCTTAGGATTGACTGTGATTCTATCGATCATGGTCTGTGTCACTTCGTAAACTTTATTCTACACCCACGTTACGGATGATGGAAGAGTAAGCCCAACGGCCCACCGATTGGCGTAAAAGCCGAAATGACGGAGACGCATGAAGCCATCGGGCAAGACGTGGAGCACGACCCGGCGGATAAATTTGTCGAGCTCTGCAAAGGTAAAGAATCTCCCCCAACTACATGCTCTTAACCCATGAAGTTACCATCCATGAACGCGACCTTCGGAACTTGATCACGATATTTAGGCTCGATGTAACCCTCCCAAAGATACTGCGGCTCATGCATGTGGGCGTCGGCATCGATGACTTTAAAATTTTTCCACATAAGTGGCTCCGTTTTGTCGCTCGGATAAGGATGGAGAGTAGAAGATGTTAATGTTTCAATAAGTCGATGCGCTGTTTTTGCACGTCCGGGTTATAAGAATTGTTAGGCACGAGTTTTAATCCCTTTGCGGTATTGATCCACGTAGTGTTCGAGAGGGCGTGTCGTACCGGTTATATACAATTACCCGTCCGTTCTATCGACGATCAAAGGCGCGTTTCCGGCAAGCGCATGCGTGACGTCGTTAGTTTCTAAGTATTCTTTGGTGTCGTAGAAGAACACCCACCCAAAATCGTGCTCAGTGATTCCAGCGATTACTAGATGCAGATATGGATTATTCTCGTTATCGGGTAACGCCGACCGACAGTCATTCATGTCGCGCTCCATCTTTGTGAGATGCTCTGAAACAAGCTGAAGCGCGGTTTGAGAATCGATCATGTCGTGTGTGCCTACGGTGATATCAAGCCGCAAAACAAAAAATGGAAGAGAGGGTATTCTCTACCATACGGCAGAGAGAGTTTCGTCGGGATGCTCAACCGTCTCACTGTTTGCGCCTCGGCCGCTCAAGAGAGCTGTTTATGGACGAAATCGATGATTTTCTCCATCGCCCGTGTTGCGTTGGGTGAATTCGAATTTCTGCCGATGAAGCCCTCGGCTTCGCCTTCGAACAGCTCTAGCTCCAGATGACCGCCGGCCTTGCGGTAATTTTCAACGAAGCGTTCGCGATCAGGTTTGGGATGCGCCGTGTCGGCGGTGCCTTGAACATAGAGCGCAGGGGGCAATTCAACTCCCTCTCCGCGTTCAAGCGCGCGTGCGGGGCTGCCTTCGGCCATGGCATCTTCGGTGCCCCAGAATTGATCGTGGCTGGGCAGCACCCGCTCGGCAAACTCAGCGTGTGATCCGCCGCGTTGTTTCAGTTCTTTGGCATAATGGTAGCGCCCAAGCGGATCGATAACTGGCCAACACATGACGACGCAGCGCACGCTCGCATCGATCTGCGCAGCGCCGCCGGGAAGCGGCAGCGCCGAGTAGCGGGGATCTCGCGGCCGCATCGCTGCCAACATCGCTTGGTGGCCGCCGCTCGAGCTTCCCATCAGTCCGACGAGTTCCGGGCGACTGCGTAAGTCTCCGGCACGGGCCTTGAGCCAGCGCACCGCGTAATTGATGTCGGCGAGGGCGGCAGGGTACGGCGCGACGGGCGGCATGCGCCAATCGAGCGCCGCGACCACGACGCCGCTTTGCGCCAGCGGCTCATTGATAACCGTGTCGTTGGTGCGGTCGCCTCGGCACCAGGCGCCGCCGTGAAGCTGGACGATAAGCGGGAACGGCCCAGCGCCGGACGGTTTGAATAGGCGAAGCAGTAGCGGCGTGTCACCGAGGCGAAGATACTCGACGTCCTCGATTTCAAGAACGTGGTTTGTTAATGCGACTGCTTCCATGATTACCTCCTTATCATTCGGATAACTCCCGAAACGACAGTTGCAAAACTATTTTCTCGTCTCACAAATACGAAAATTGATCGCTACTGCCTCCATCGTCATTCCCGCGGAAGCGGGAATCTAGCGGACCTTCGAAGCTCTGGATTCCGGCTCGCCCCCGGCTTTCACCGGGGTTGGCCGGAATGACGTTTGAGGTGGTCACGAATTCAAGAGACCCCCCCCGGGGCAGCAGTTCGCTAATCCACCGCTACCAATTTTCCGTCGCGATGTTCTACGGTTTTGCCCGTCATCTCCATTGCCGCCTGAGCGGCGAGAACAAAACCGTTTCCGAGGCTGTCCGGCCCGGGCAACCGCTTGCGCGCTTCTTCGGGCGCGTCTTCCGTGGCGATCGCTTGCTTCGGACTGAAGGCGACGACGCAGACGTTCCACTCGCGCTCTTCTTCAGCGACGAAGCGGGTGAACGTCCGAATCGCGTCCTTACTGACGACGTACGGCGACGCGCCGTGATTCTCCGCGCGGCCGCCGCCCCAGAGGTTGACGATGTTGCCGCTGCGCCGTTCTTCCATAAAGGGAACGACGTACTTCGTGCACAGGAAAGTGCCGCCGAGATTGGTCTGAATCACGCTGTCCCAAAAATCCTTGCTCAGATAACGCACGCGCGGCCAGCGCGGAATGCCCCAGTTGAAATGCGGTACAATGCCGGCGTCGTTGATCAAAGCGTCGATCTGGCCAAAGCGGTCGACCGCTTCGTGAACCAGCCGGCGCACGTCTTTCTCGTCGCGAACGTCCGTCGGAAGGGCGAGCGCATCGGCATTCAGCGCGCGAAGCTCGCCAAGAGTTTTGTGCAGGCGCTCGGCGTCGATGTCGGCAAGCACCACTTTCGCCCCCGCCTTAGCGAGCGTATGCGCGGCGTGACGCCCGATCCCTTTGGCCCCGCCCGTGACGATAACGACTTTTCCTTGCATGTGCTCCCTCCCCAGGAAGTTGCGGAGATCGATTTTTCTCTTGTTTATTCCGAGATCCCAACACTCCATTACTCCAATACTCCAGTTTGTCCCAGCCCAATTGGAGTGTTGGAGTACTTGGGTGATGGAACATTGGATTAATCTCGTTTAGCTCGCTGCTTCATCTGACTTGAAGCCGGCATCCTTGTGACTGCCGTCGCAGAAGGGTTTATTCTTCGACTGGCCGCAGCGACACAGATAGAGTGGAGGGAACTGACTCTCGGCGTATTCTTTTCCCGTGTTATCCAAAACCTTCGCGCCCCCGGCAATTTCGTAAGGGCCGTCCTTGAGAGCTTTTACGGTTACGTCAGCCATAATCTTCCTCCTCGATGAAATCTGATGGTGAACATTGCACACGCGGCGAAACGGTTCAATGGTTTTGCGCCACGATCTCGCACACCCGCCATTTCGATTGCTGCAAGAGTGAAGCTTATGATAGTAGGGCGCCATGAAGAAATTTTTCCTGCTCAACATTCTGCTTGCTTACTGCTTGATCGGACGTGTCGAAGCTCAAGAGAAACTCCGCGTCGGCCTGGGGTCGATCAGTCTTCAATCCGGCCTGGTGCACATCGCCAAGGACCGCGGCCTATTCGCCAAATACGGCTTAGTTGTCGAGAGCGTTTACATTCCCGGCGGTACGACCAACGTTCAGGTGTTGGTTTCGGGAAGTCTCGATCTGTCCCAACTCAGCGGCGCGCCGGGCGTCGCGGCGAATCTCGAAGGCGCCGATCTGGTTTACGTCCTCGGACTGCTCGACAAGCTCAACTACCAGTTGGCGACCCGGCCCGAGATCAAGAGTGTCGAGCAATTGAAGGGCAAAAAATTCGGCGTCAGCCGCTTCGGCTCGTCGGCTGATTTCGGCATGCGCGCGCTTCTCAAGCGCCTGGGCGTCGATCCCGTTAAAGAGGCGACGATTCTTCAAATCGGCGACGAGCCCGCCCGCATCGCCGCCGTTACGTCCGGCAACATCGACGGCACGGTCGTCAACGCGCCCTTCGGCATGGAAGCGGAACGGCTTAAGCTCAACGTGATCGCGGACTCAGTCAAGATGAATATTCCGTTCTTCAATACCGGCATACTGGGCAGCAAAAGATATTTAGATAAGCAGGAAGCCAAGTTGATCAATTTCCTGCGCGCCTATCTGGAAGCGATCAAAGTATTGAAAACTGAAAAAGAGTATTCTGTGAAAGCCCTGGCGCAATTTACCCGAGTGCAAAATCTCAAGGCAATCGCCGAAGGTTACGACTACTTCGTCAACCAACTGCAGAACGTTCCATATCCCTCGGTGGAAGCGATGCAGGCGGTGGTGGCTCAGATCGCTGAGACCAACGCGAGAGCACGGGGCGTGGATGCCAAGAATTATGTCAATGACCGATATCTTAAGCGGCTTGAGGACGAAGGGTTCGTGAAGAAGATTTGGGGGAAATAGCGAAGAGTCTAGCGTCCACCGTCTCGGGTTACTAAAGCAAAAAGTTGCGCTTTTCGGATCGGATGCAGCTTAGCTATGGTAGATCCACTGAGCCGTCACCGTCGTACTCTGGATCGCTTTGGAGAGAAAACTGCAAGGATTTCTCCGTTTCCACACCACAGTCGTTTCCTGTAAAATACGTTTCCGAAGTCCATGACAAGCGTCCGTACAAGTAGTCTCGGAGGACAAATGAAAGCATTACAACCACGCTACAGCAAAGCAGAGTATGCTCGGCGCGGCACTGAGATCTACGAACAACAAGTTCGTCCGCAGGTCGAGAAAGGCAACCAAGGAAAGATTGTTGCCATCGATATCGAAACTGGCGCGTTCGAAATGGCTGAGGATACGCTGACGGCTTCAGAACGCCTGCTGAGCCACCATCCAGACGCACAAATCTGGTGTGTGCGGATCGGCCATCGTGGGGTGCACCGTTTTGGTTTGCGTCCTGTGGCGGCGGGCTAGCCATGATCACCGGCGTCGTCAACACCAACCGAGAAGTACCGTCGCCCGGATGGAGCGCGGTCGAAAGGGACGCGCGGAAAGCGCCCCGCCGCTCACCTTGAACGTTATACGTCATGAAACAGACATTCAAAGGTTCGTGTCACTGCGGTAAAGTTCAGTTCGAAGTTGACGTCGATCTCGATCACGTTCGAGTTTGTGATTGCTCAATATGTCGTCGCAGAGGTGCCCTTATTCATCGTGTCGAAGAACATGATTTTCGTCTGTTAACGCCAATCGAAGCGCTTTCTCTCTATCAGTGGCATACGAAGACCGCGAAAGACTATTTCTGCCCTAACTGTGGCATTTTGCCGTTCCGTCGTCCGCGAACTGCCCCTCAGTTGTGGGGTGTCAATGTTCGTTGTCTTGAAGGTGTTGACCTATCATCGTTCCCGATCAAGTACGTGTATGGAAGCCGACTGGACTGAGTTCGACTAACGAACCACTTTCTAAAAATTATTTACTTGGCGAGGAAATCCACGACCAACTTCGCCGTCTCTTCCGGTTTTTCGACGTGAACGCTGTGGCCTGCATCGGCGATAACTTTCAATTCGCTCGCGCCTGGCAGCAAGCGCGCGTAGGTTTCGCCGTGGGAGCGCGGCACGAAGTTGTCTTTTTCACCCCAGATGACGAGGGCCGGCGAAGTGATTCTATGCAGGCGGTTTCTCAGTGGCCGGTTGTAGAAGTACGGCGGCTTGAAACCAATGCGCGAGCTTAAGCGCAGCATTTGATAGCGGCGCACTTCGTCTTCGATCTCGCCTTTGCCGTCGGGAAACATTTCCAGCGCGTTGGGCTGATTTGCGCTGGAAAAAAGCATCTCTCGTAATGTGGCATAGCTCGAGCCGTACTCGGGCTGGGCCATCATGAAGACATCGCCGATGAGGGCGCCTTCGACGAACAGTCCGGCGGCGCCGATCAAAACCAGCTTGCGAACTTTCTCGGGGTGGCGGACGGCGATTTCCGCGGCGATCCAACCGCCGACGCAACTGCCCACCAGATCGAACTCGGACAGCTTCAGAGCATCGAAAACTTCGAGATAGTGAAACACGACGTCTTCGATGGCGTCGAGATCTTTGTATTCGTCGGTTTGCGCGCAGCCCGGGTGAGCCGGGGCGATCACGCGCGCGCGCCTGGCGAGTTGATCGTGAAACGGCAACCAGCTCTCTTTGACTGAATGGACATCCGCGAAACCGTGCAAATAGAGCAGCGGCGCGCTGCTGCCGTTCTCCAGGATTTGTACCTTGCGTTGATTGACTTCGATGATGCGTCCGCTCAATGCAGTGCCTCCGCTGATTGCTCTACGTTGATGCCGGGAAATTCCCTGGTAAATTGCGTTAAGGATTCCTGGCGCAATGCCGGCGCGACTTTTTCGGCGAACAGCTTCATGCTTTTGCGCGCCAGATGGTCCGGCATGTTGCCGAGCTGGAATTGAATTAACAAATTGCCGACTTTGGCTTTTTCAATCAGCGATTGAATGCGCCGGATCACCGTCTCCGGGCTGCCGACAATGATCGACTGCGACGCTTCGAGCTCTTCCCAGTTTTCCACGTCGCCCAATAGTTTGCGGCCCGGTGTGTATCCTTTCAAATATTCGCGCCAGGCCGCGGCGGGAATATACGGCACGCCGGGACCGTAGGTAAGTTGGCGTCCGACACGGCGCAGGTGGCCCTTCAAGCAATTTTTCAGAAAATACCAAACACCTTCTTCGCACTCCTCGCGGGCCTGTTGATCCGTCTCCGCGACGTAAGTCGACATGAGAATGCCGAAGCGGAAGGGATGATAATGGTCGCCATGCTTTTCAAGAACGGCGGCAAATTCCTGCTGCGCCTTGTGCGTCTCGCCACCGTGGCTGCGCGACGAGAGAAAATAGCAGTAGCCGCGCTTGGCCACCTCGTTCATCGTCGACGGACTGCGTGAGCCGGGTATCCAGACCGGCGGAAACGGTTGCTGCAGCGGTTTCGGCCAGAGATTGACGTAGCGCAGGGGGAAATAGCGCCCCTCATGGGCGAAGGGACCGTCTTCGGTCCACGAGCGCACGATCAAGTCCGCCGCTTCCCAAAATTTTTCCCGCGTATTCGCTGACGGCACGTCGTAATTGAACGTCTCCGGCCCGCCGCCTGGGGCAAAGCCGGCGATCAAGCGGCCGTTGCTCATCTGGTCGAGCATGGCGTATTCCTCGGCGACGCGCATCGGGTTCATGTGCAGCGGCAAAAGATTTCCCAGTATGACGATTTTGCCGCGCGACGTGCATTGCGTCAGCGCCGAGGCAATCAGGTTGGGAGAAGGCATCAAGCCGTAGATATTTTGATGATGCTCGTTGAGCACCATGCCGTCGAAGCCAAGCTCGTCGGCGTAAGCCAACTGGTCAATATATTCCTGATACAA
>Ga0184640_10000514_pt1 | contig 10356 bp, 12 predicted proteins | sample PLM31_200_b2_FD_133161 | JGI IMG/M metagenome (GOLD analysis project Ga0184640, IMG submission 133161) | Groundwater sediment microbial communities from an aquifer in East River, Colorado, USA - PLM3-1_200_b2 | ecosystem: Environmental > Terrestrial > Soil > Riparian zone | place: USA: East...
AAGTCCTACCCGGGGATCACCGTCCAAAAAAATGTTGGAAGCGGCAGCATGACGCTGAGCCGGACTCTCACCGAGCGAAGGGCGAATCGCTACATCCCCGATGTTTTCATCGGAGGCACCTCCACGCTGCTTCTCGGCTTGAAGCCCGCCGGCGCGCTTCAGCCGCTCGGCCCGAATCTGATCTTGCCTGAAGTGCTCGATAAATCCGGTTGGCTCATGAACCGTCTCTGGTGGGCCGACGCGCAGGAGCCTTACACCACCCTCATGTTTTTGGGATACGTCCAGACCATGGGGGCGGTGAATACGAAGCTGGCCAACCCGCGCGAGTTCACATCTTATTGGGATTTTCTGAACCCCAAGTGGAAAGGCAAAATAGTTGCCCACGATATCCGAAGGGGGGGCACCGGCGGCGTTGTCGTGCGCTTTGTCTACAAACATCCCCAGCTAGGCCCGCGCTATCTGGAGCGGCTCTTCAGCGAGATGGATATCACCCTGACCGGGGAAGTCCGGCAGACCGTAGATTTCCTCGGAATCGGACGTTACGCCCTCGGCCTCTTTGTCGGCTCGGAGAATTTGCTCCAGGCTCAGGAACAGGGATTGCCGGTGGCACTGGTACCCGCGGAGCAGCTCAAGGAAGGATCGCCCATAGCGCCCAGTGGCGGATCGATCGCGCTCATGGACCGCGCCCCCCACCCGAACGCAGCCAAGCTGTTTGTGAACTGGCTCCTATCCAGGGAGGGACAGATCGCTTATCAGGAATCGATCGCCCTGCCCTCGCTCCGCGTGGACATTCCGAAGACCGGCCTCTACTCATTTGACATCCCCAAACCGGCTGTCCAGTACGCGGCAGGCGGAGCGGAGGACTATTCGCGGATCGGCGCGGAGGCGATCCGCGACGTCGTCACCAGGGCATTGACCAAAGCGGGCCGTCAGTAACCGGCAGAAAACATATGTCTTAATTAAAGGAGGAATTCGTCATGAAAATTAAAAATGTCTACCACATGGGTATCCCGGTCGACGATATCGACCGCGCCCAGGAGTTCTACACCAAAGTCCTGGGGATGGAGTTTATGGGGCGCGTGGGAGGAAACCGCGGCGGTCCGGACTCCTTGGAGATTCATGGCAGCGTTGCGCGGCTGGACCGTCTACGGTGTGGCACTGATGATGTCGTCCTTTTCGAGCGTCCCCGCCCGATCCACAAAGACGCCCTCGACCAGGACGGCATCGCTCATCAGGCCTTCGAGATGGATATCAAGGACTATGAAGACGCCCTCAAGACCGCCAAGGAGATTGGCAAGTTCCACCGCATCGTAGAGCGCGAGAGCGGCAAGACCATCTACATGTTCGATTCCGAAGGAAACTATCTGGAGCTCCACTTCTCGACGGGAAAAGAAGGAAGAGCCGGGGCTTGAGCAAGCTGGGGAAAATCAGGATCGCGACTTCCAGCTACCACGTGGGTCACGCTACGGCGCCCACGCTGGCCCTGGAAAAAGGATTTTTTAGACAGGAAGGCCTGGACAATTTCGAGCTTCTTCTGGAAGGCCTGATCCCTCCGTCCGTGGAAAAACTGGGTCTCTTTGCCACTATGAAACAGAGGGGCGTCGAGATCGTGCTCGGGGCGAAGGCCGGCTCCGTGTTTTCCCTGAACAGTCAGGGCGCCGATCTCTATATCGTCTCATGCTGGCGATTCGCGTCCCGGGTCGAGTGGTACGCGCGGCCGGAGGTCAAGGGCTTCAGGGATCTCCGGGGAAAGAAAATCGGCATCCGGGAAACCGGCGGCATCAGCTATGCCGTTATCAGCAGCGAGCTTCGAAAGGCCGGCCTCGATCCTCAGAGAGACGTCCAGTGGGTGTTGGACCCGATCTTCGCCTATCACGATACGCGCGACCACGCGGATGCGATGCGCGAAGGCAGGGTCGATTGCGCGGCCTCGAGCCCCCCATTCTCCCTGGATCTGAAAAAGAGCGGATACCCCGTGCTTTTGAGCACGAAGCAGCTCTATCCCGAGGGGAGGCCGGAGCGCGTGATCGCCGCTCGGGGCGTCATGACCGAAGAGAAGAAAGACGATCTCAAAAACTTTCTCAAGGCCATTCTGCGCGCGTTCTGGTTCGAGCGTAACCCGGACAATTTCCCTTACCTGACCGAGATGGAAAAGCGACTCCGCGAGGCGAGTCCAAGCGAAGATGAACGCGCGCTCAGAAAAACCAATTCCGCCGAGCGGTTTGAAGGGCGCTCGCTTCCCGTCGACGGCCGCGCGCCTCTGGGCGGCCTCAGGCAGATCGCCGACGAGATGAAGATGACGGGAGAACTCCGGCCGGACTTTTCCGTCGAAGGGGCGCTCCGGGACGAAATCGTCCAGGAGGCCTTCCAAGAGCTCCGCTCGCGAAAAGGGCTTGAGACCGAATGGCGGCGGGTGTGTGAGATCGTAGAGAAGTGGGGATACTGAAATGCGCAGGAAAGGCTTTTTCACCGCAGCCGTTTTAGGGTGTCTCCTCGCCCTCGCCGGCAATGCGGCGGCGCAGGGGGACTGGGAGCGGGAATGGAAAAAAGTCGTCGAGGGGGCGAAAAAAGAAGGGCAGCTCAATTTCTACGGCAATCATGCTTACCCGCCGATCCTCCAGGAGTTCAGGAAGAGATATCCGGAAATCAAGGTGACAGAGGTCCTCGGGACCGCGGCGCAGCTTTCACAAAGAATCCTGGCTGAAAGACGCGCGGACAAATACCTCGCGGACCTCTACATGGCGAGCCCTCGCACGGCTTACACGATCCTGCTTCCGGCAAAGGCGCTGGATCCGATCAACACCGGCCTGATCCTGCCCGAGGTCACCGATCAGTCCAAGTGGTTTCAGGGAAAGCACCACTATGTGGACGCCGAGCGCAAATACGCCTTTGTCCATATCGGCACCGTCGAGGGGGCGAATGTCGCTTACAACAACAAGCTCGTGAAGCCGGCTGAAATGAAATCTTATTGGGATTTTCTGAACCCCAAGTGGCGAGGCAAGATCACCGCGCTGGACCCGCAAGTCGGGGCAAACAGCAGCACCGGTCTGGCGTTCTTTTACAATAATCCGGAGCTGGGGCCGTCATTCATCAGACGGCTCTTCAGCGAAATGGAGGTGACGTTCACCCGGGACGAGGTCCAGCTCGCTAACTGGGTCGCGGTTGGCAGATATTCCATAGGATTTTTCGTATCGGAAATCGAGCAGGCGGCCAAACAGGGCCTCCCGGTGAACTACTTTCCCCCTTCGGGTTTCAGGGAGGGAGCCGGCGTGGGCCCGACGGGCCGTGGCGGGCTCTCTCTGATAAACCAGGCCCCGCACCCGAATGCCGCTAAAGTTTTCATCAACTGGTTTCTCTCGCGCGAGGGACAGCAGCTCCTCCAGAGGGAGATGCGAATCTGGAAGGTCGATTCCATGAGGGAGGATATCTCCAAAGAAGAGATCCTCCCCGATGTCCGGCGGGTGAAGGGAGCCAAGTACCTGTTGACCTACCTGCCCCAATACGCCGATACCCGGCCTATCCGTGCGCTCGTGGATGAATCGACCCGGGAAGCGGCGCGCAATATCAAAAGATAGAGGAGGCTTCGTGAGCGACAATAAATTTACCTTCGCCGTGCCGGCCCGCGGCGTCGGTTTTGCCCCGGTCCACTACGCGGCCCGAGAGGGGCTGTTTTGCAAGCATGGGCTCGACGTCAACGTGATTCTCCTGGAGGGAGGGCCGGCTTGCGCCTTGGCCCTCCTGGCGGGAGAAATCCACCTCACTTCTGTGCTGGGCCCGCTTGTCCGCTGCGCCATGAAAGACGGGGCACGAGGTTTTCGCGTCATCTCTGGGATGCGAAAGAAGCTCGAGTTTGCGATCGTCGGGAAACCCCAACTGGGCTCCATCCAGGATCTCACCGGAAAAAGCCTCGAGTCCCCCCACTCCGACTGGAGCGGCGGAACCTATCTCAAGTACGTTCTCCGCCAGCTGGGACTCGAAGGGAAGATCCGCCTGGTCTATAACTACGTGACGCAGGAGCAGCGACTAGAGGGACTGCTCAAGGGGGAATTCGAGGCCGGTCTGCTCGCCGGAGAGAAAGTTCTCATGGCGGAGGAGCGCGGCTTCAAAGTCTTGGTGCCGTTCGAAGAAGCGCTTCCGGACGTTTCCAGCTCGGCGCTGGCGACGACCCCGGAGCTGCTGAGAACCAACCGAGAGGCGGTCAAGGCCTTTATCCGCGCGATCCAGGAGGCGATCGGGGAAATGCAGGGCTCGCCGCAAAAATTCGTGGACTTCCTCTGCCGGCACTTTTCCATGTCGCGAGAGATAGCATCGTCTTTCCAGGCGCGTCAGTCCCCCAAGTTTTCTCTTCCGATCAAGATCGATTCCATCCAGAAGGAAATCGACATCAGCCACGAAGTCCACGGCTTTCCCAGGATCAAGGCCGAAGAGATCGTTGATCTGACGCTCCTCTCCGAGGTGATGAGTGAAAAAAAATAGACGGAGTCTCACAATGGCCGGGCTATTGGTATTATTGCTACCCGCGGCCCGGCTCGATTCGGCTGAAAGGTCCTATGCCAAACCCAAAGGCTGGGATCAAATCGTCGAGTCGGCCAGACGGGAAGGAACCGTCGTCGTCTATGGCCCGACCCAAGGCGGCCGGGAGCCGGTCTTGGACAGCGCGTTCAACAAAATTTATCCCGGCATCAGAGTGCTCGGGACGTTCGGCAGCGGAAGCGACATCGGAAACCGGATATTGAGCGAGAGGCGGGCCAACCGCTACATCCCGGACGTCCTCATAGGAGGAACCTCTACCTCTCTTCTGACTCTGAAGCCGGCGGGAGCCCTGGCTTCCTTGCGGCCCCATTTGCTTTTGCCGGAGGTCCTCGACGAGTCGGCCTGGTTGGAGAAGCGCCTCTCATGGGCGGACGCGGGCGAGCCCTATACCACCCTGATGTTCGTGGGTTACGTGCAAACCGCCGCTTACGTTAACACGAAGCTGGTCAACCCAGGCCAATTCAGATCCTATTTCGATCTCCTGAACCCGGCGTGGAAAGGGAAGATCGTCGCGTCGGACATCCGGCGGGGCGGACGCGGAGGCGTGGTCGCGCGCTTTATTTACAGCCATCCCAACCTCGGCCCGCAATTTTTGGAGCGCCTCTTCAGCGAAATGGACATCACCTTCGGCTCGGAGCCGCGCCAGATGGTGGACTGGCTGGCCAACGGCCGTTTCCCGATCGCCCTCTTCCTCGCCTCCGACGACATCACGCGCGCGCAGGAGCAGGGGTTGCCGGTCGCGCCGGTCCCCGCGGAGCAATTCAAGGAAGGCTCCCCGATTGCTCCGGCAGGGGGCGCGACGAGCATCATGGACCGGGCACCCCATCCCAATGCCGCGAAAGTTTTTATCAACTGGCTTCTCTCCAGGGAGGGTCAAGCAGCATGGCAGGAAGCGGTCCACCTTCCTTCCCTGCGCACGGATATCTCCAAGAAGGGACTCTATCCGTTCGACGTGCCCAAACCAGGAATCAAATACACCAACGGAGGGACGGAAGAATTTTCCCGGATGGGCGCGACGGTGATTCGGGACACGGTCACGAAGGCCTTGGCGAAAGTAGGTAGGCAGTAGATCGTTGTTCGTGCTCTTTCTTCTCCCACTCTTTGGTTACAACCGTAACTCAAGCAGCTTCTTTAGGTCGTCTCGCCAATCACGATCTGCGTATTCTCCCTCGTCCAGGACTTGGAAACGGAATGTCTCGTCCTCAAAATCTTCCGCGAGTTTCTGCCATGTGTTCGGGACTGTGTGGTGATAGCACTCAATCGCGGTCTTTCCTTTGAACTGCAAAACCGGTATCTGTGTTTACGCTCCTATGAGTTTGGCGGTGAGAATGGGTGCAGGCTAGAACACTGCCAACTATCCGTCAAGCAAAAAGAAAAAGGCCCGAAGTCTTCAGAATCGGGCCCTCAAAGTTTAAATCCGGCGGCGACCGCATAATACCATTGGCGCTGGAGGGTTTAGTCGCCTTACGCAAGTCTGACACTAAATTCACACGAAATTCACGAGATTCTTTACCTTGACTTACCGCCGAACTTCGGAAACAATTCCATTTGCTACGCGCAAGGAGTCAGAGGGAAAGACATGTTCGATAGCTCTTTCGAGCAGAGATGTGGGGACGCAATAAACGCTCTTGTGGAAGCTGCGAAGCGGGTAGCTGGCGAGAATGGCGTATCCTCCGCGCTCCAGCATGTTGTACGGCTGAAGGAGTCGCCCACTGAAGACACGGAACTTACTCAAATCGACTATTATCTCGGGATAGATACGCTCCACAATTTGACCAACCTTTTCTACTATATCGAGTCCAAGTCTAAACATCTGTAAAATCTCCGACACATTGTGGTCACGTTGAAGCTGTTTTCCTACGTCCAGTGCGTGGAAAACCGGTACACTTATAAGGCTGTGGGCAATCTGCTTCGGGTCATACAAAACAAACCGCCAGACGGTGAGCTTTACGATTCCTTTAACTCAGGTGCACAATGCTTTAATGCTGTTTCGACACTCGCAGAGCGAGTATCGGAGGCGACTAAGCTGCTGGAGCTTTGGCGAGAGTTCATCAACTTTGAATTGCGGAATGCTATAAGCCACGGTGATTACGTTATTCGCAAGGATTCGCAGATGGTGTTCATTTCATCGAAAATACTAGACAGTATTGTCTCTCCCTCGACAACGCTAGACCCTATTGTCGCTCCCAACAAACAGAAAGCTTCTCAACTAGGGTACTCTTTTGAAGAGATAGACCAGCTGTATAGGAAAGCCAACGGCTTCCAAGAGGCGTTCAAAGCTCAGGTTCAACAATTCGGCATAGCTATCGGGCCGAGATACTGAGCTTACCAATAGTATCTAGCAGCCGAAGTTATTTTCGCGTAAAATAAGGCAAATTGATGGGGAAGGCAATAGGCGACAGAACTCAGGCGTGAGGCGTTCAGTCTGAAATGTCCATTGTCTCCGCTGCTATCGTGCACAGCAGCAATCAAGAGTTGCCCTTCAGGTTGGTGTCCCGAAATTTGCGGATAATTGCCTGAGGCTCCCATCTCCCCAACCTCTTCGCCAACGCATCGATTTTCCGGAAGGCCTCCTGCATCTTCTTTCGCTCTCGCTTGTCCTCGTTCTCACGGCGTTTAGCTTCGAGCGCAGCCTCGGTCCTTCTTGTTGGGATGATCTTGCCGAGCGCTCTGTTAACGGCCTCGGTGTTGGAGGAGGCCTTCAGGCTCTTCGGAACTTTCCTTACCAAGTCTCTATTCGACTGACGGCCGGCCCGTCGCCTTGCCGCCATGTGCATCCCCCGTCAGCGGTCGCACCTTGAGAAAACCGATGAGCATTCCGCTGATATTTCCTCAAACATACCTATGCAGTCTTGCGGCGGACGCGCCGCTATAAACTCCAGCAGGTCGAGTTGTTTTTGAAGCTTAGCGGACATGCGTGGATAGAGCCGCCGACGGAGGCGGCGCTTGCTTTCCATGCGCTGCCATAGACGCTCGTCGGCGTTGAATTGGGCCACGAGCTCCTGAGCGCGTCGTTGCTCCGGGGGAAGATGATAAACCGGCGTCATAGGGTGTCGGGCATCTTAACCGGTTGACTTCAGGCGCTGAGTTCCATCTCTTGGATGCGAGAGCGAATAGGCTGAATCCTTTTAATCTTCACGTACACAATCGGCTGCCCTTTTTCGGCCTGCTGCTTGGCTCCTTCTCGACTCCATCGATTGAATTCTTCGTCCCCTTCAACCAACATGGCCACCAGCGCGTTGTCTGGAATCCGTTCGGCGAAGTCTGGATGCTCCCGGACATAACGGTCAAACTCAGTGACCAGCTCGGCATTCTTCTGTTCAAAAACATTCATGGAAAATCTCCTCGTAGAAAGCGTTCCTGGTAAATATCCCAATTACCGTTAATGTCTTTGTCTGCGAGGTCCAGTGATTCCGCGTAACTTAGCGGTATCTCTTCCTTATCAAGATCGCCTTTCAGATTGTAGCGGTCACGATGGGCGAAGTTGTGCGCGCAATCATAACGAATCACCGGTTTCCAGACTTCTTCATCCACCTCTACCTCAAGCTGCACCATAAAGGCGACCACTTGCCCTTGATCGGTTTTGTGATAATGCCGCTTTCGTGCGCGTCCCCCGAGATGAATGAGATATTCCTTCTCAGCCAACGGCTATCGCTTTCTTGGTACCATTTTTATTTGATTATACCCTGCGTCTCTTTGCGGCTCAATGAGCTACTTCGGGCGATGATGTGGAATCGAGGATGTGACCGGATCGGATAATCCAGCCGAAGTCAGTTTCGCGTAAAATAGGGCAAATTTATAGGGAAGGCAACAAGGCAGGAGGCAACAGAAGCAAATTTTGTGTCTGCCTCGCCTAGGTTGGTTATCTCTTCTACGTTTCCGCCGTGCCCGTCATCCGTGATCCATGCTCCAGGCCTGTTCTGCCACGTCATGGCCACGGGAAACAACGGGCAAACTAGCGCCGCTCCTTCACGAGCTGAATCATGCCCTTAGGGAAGGGGATGGTGAGCTTGAAGGGGACTCGGGTTCATGCATAAATCCATAGAGAGAATCGGTCAAGGCCTTATGATGTTTTTTCTGGCTATGGGGGTTATTCTTCTCCGGCCCGGCGAAGAATCGATTGGTAAAGGGCATCGTCAATGAAAAAACCAGTCCCGACAATTTGATCGAGAACGGGTCTGAGGGCTGGCACTATCCCAAGTTCCTTAGCTCTGATTAGGAGACCCAGTAAGCCTAAGACTTTTCGCCCCTCCGCCTCTGCGATACGCCTCGCGGTTGCATCGTCGAGAATCACGAAGTCTGCTTCCAACTCTCCGGCTAACACAATGGCTTCTGCTTCTCCCCGCCCTAACTCTGTCTCCAGACGGACCACGACTGACTGATCATGGACACTCTGCTTGGAGATCCAAGCCGCCTGCTCGACCTCCAAACTTCCCGGCCGACCATAGCCACTTTTGACTACCTCGTCATAGACTGCTTCCGGAATATACACCTTTTCCGTAAGTTCACGGAGCAGATTGAGACAGCCAACGCGAGCGAGGGTGATAATAGCACTGGCGTCCAGGACGAGGATCACTCTGTTGTATATTTGCCAGAGCGCAAAGCCGCAAGGTCCCGCCGGAGGTCTTCAGGGGAGTAGTCAAACCAGGGGATGCGATATTGCGCCAGCAGGGCCGGAAGATCCCACAACGACATCTGTAACAGCTCAGCTGCCTTTGCCCTGGAGATCCTTCCTCGGCGGACGAGATCAAGTACCAAGGCGACCTTCGTCTCTCGTCTGGCCTCTTCCTCAGACCCTAGGAACTGAAGGACTTCTGGTGGGAGTTCTATCGTGACAGCTTTCATTGAAGAACCTGCTTTCTTCTGTTTTGGTATGTTAGCAGCTTACCAGTAGAAAACCAATCCAAGGTATTTGGGCGCGTCCATCCCCCAGGTTTGCTCTACCACGTCATGGCAGGACAGAAACGGCGGCACGACGCATTTGAGATGTAAGACCCCATTGTTCATTCGACGGGAACTTCGATGTTATACGGCCTGCCGTGATTTTATCCGACCAGTGAAACTCCCAGCAGCCATCCGGCTCCGTAAGTAATCGCCGAGGCCGAAAGGCCGATGACCAACATGCGGATGCCGCTCAGAAAAGGTCCGCGGGCGGTGAACACGGAGAGTAACGCCCCGATCCCGAACAGGGCGAGACCGCTCAAGATACCGCTCGCAACCAGGGCCGCCATTCCGGAGGTCAGCAGGTAAGGCAGCACCGGAACGAACGCCCCGGTGACGAAAGCCAGAAAGGAACTCGCCGCCGCGGTCCTCGGAGATCCGAGATGGGAAGGGTCCAACCCCAGCTCTTCGCGGATAAGAGTATCGATGGCGGTGCGGGGATTCTTAATGATGCGGCGCGCCAGCCTGGCGGCCTCTTCCTCCGGGATCCCCTTGGCCTGATAAATCAGGGAGAGCTCCTCCTCCTCTTCCTCGGGAGAGCTTTCCAACTCCTGTTTCTCCAGGGCAATCTGTTGCTCGAACACTTCCCTCTGGGAGCGGACGGAGATGTACTCTCCCGCCGCCATCGAGAAGGCGCCGGCCATGAGGCCGGCCACGCCCGCGAGCAGGATATATTCCGGCCCCGCCTCCGCGCCGGCAAATCCCATCACCAGACTGAAGTTCGACACGAGGCCGTCGTTCACTCCGAACACGGCCGCGCGGAGACCGCCGCTGTGCGACAGGAAGTGCCAGCGCTCCCGGCCCATGATCGACTCTTGCCCTTCTCCCCCTGAAGCCAACGCCTGGATGACGCGGACGTGGCTCCTCTCCTCCGCCGGGATT